>Ga0081455_10007327_pt1 | contig 11638 bp, 13 predicted proteins | sample TabmetS3T2R1_FD_70207 | JGI IMG/M metagenome (GOLD analysis project Ga0081455, IMG submission 70207) | Tabebuia heterophylla rhizosphere microbial communities from the University of Puerto Rico - S3T2R1 | ecosystem: Host-associated > Plants > Roots > Rhizosphere ...
GCAGAGCGTTCCGCTCGGTCGCATCGGAACGACGGATGACGTTGCGGCCTGCGTTCTCTGGCTTTGCTCAGCGGATGCCTCCTTTGTCACCGGCGTAACTTTGCCAGTCGACGGCGGGCAGTCAGCTGGAATGAAGCTTCGTCAGACCTATCGTCCTGGTCAGCCAATGGACGACACGGCCGGCTGACGGCGTCGGCATCCTTCTGATCTTGGTTTCCCGCGTCGCCTGAGCGATGCCGCGGGATCACGGGTGTAGCGTGCTGAAGTCCGCAGTTTGCTGAGGAGAGGACGCAGATGCGATTCGTCCGTGCTCGATCTCTATCCGGAGCAGTCGGAGTCGCCGTCCTGCTCTGTGTCATGGCAAGCTGCAGCCCTGGCTCCACGCCGAGCACAACTAGTCCACCCGAAACGACAGCGGCTCAGGCGACTCCTGCTCAGACGACTTCCACGCCCGCAGAAGCTTGCGCGGACGTCGCTGCACTCAAGTCGTCACTCGAGGCCCTCACAAAGGTGAAGCCGTTGCAAGACGGTGTCGGGACGCTGACCACCGCGATCGACAACGTCAAAACCAATCTGGACAAAGCGCAGGGCTCGGCATCGGAAGCGCTCCAGCCCAGCATTCAGCAGGTGAAGACGGCTTTCGACGAATTGCAGACGGCGGCAAGCGGCCTGAGCACCGACAATCTCAAAGAGAAGGCACCGGCGATCGGCGCCGCGCTGACGCAGCTCGCCACCGCAACGAAGGCTCTCTCATCGACGCTCGAGGAGAGCTGTCCAGGGACCTAGCAGAAGGTGAGGAAAAGCCGTGATGACTCAGCACCCTAATGCCGAACCCATCCGGCTAGCGTTCGATGCGTTCGCCCGCGGCGACATGGCAACCATGAGGTCACTGGTGGCCGAGGAGACCGTGTGGCACATCCCAGGCCGGGGACCCCTGGCCGGTGATCACCACGGCCGAGAGGCCGTATTTGAGATGTTCGGCCGGCTTGTGCAGGGGTCTGAGGGCACGTTTACCCAAGAACTCCAAGATCTACTTGCCAGCGAGGACCACGCCGTCGCTTTGACGCACGCGAGCGCTCGTCGCGGCGATCACAGCTATGACAGTCAGGACGCATGGGTATTCCAGCTACGCGAAGGGCAGATCGCCGAGGCCTGGTGGCGTCCCTGGGACCTCTACGCTGCCGATGAGTTCTGGACGTAAGCCCGTGCGGTGAGCCATCGGGCCACCACGACGAGCACTCGCTAAGGTCGCACCAAAGCTGATCGCTAAGGAGCGCCATGAATGGTCACGTGTACGGACTGTCTGAGATTGTTGGTACCTCCACCCAGGGAGTCGACGATGCCATCCGCGTCGGTGTGGAGCGGGCGGCACGTACGCTCCGGGGTCTCGACTGGTTTGAGGTCAGCGACATCCGCGGGCATCTCGCCGACGGTCAGGTCGAGCATTTCCAGGTCACGCTCAAGATCGGGTTCCGGATGGAGGACCCGGAGTCGCGCTAGCCCGCCATCTCAACCAGACGCGATACCGATTCCGTCGGACTCGGCATTGCGGCAATCTCATCTCGCAGCCGTGCGGCGGCCTCACGTTCTGAAGAGTTGCCAAGTAGCGCTTGCACAACTTCGGTAATCGTCCCTGGCTGCTGCGCGTCGTTCTCCAGAGCGCGACCCGCTCCTGCCTCGGTCAAGATCTGAGCGTTGAAGAACTGATCTGCTCCTTGGGGGAGCAGGAGTTGCGGCAATCCCACCTCTAGCGCTGCCAGCACGGTTCCGGTGCCGCCGTGATGCACGATGAGATCGACCAGCGGGAGCACCGCCGACTGAGCCACGAACCGCTCAACATGTACGTTGTCAGGCACATCGCCAAGGGCGGCCGGCTCTCCTTCCGGACCGACAGTCACCAAGATGTCCACGCCGAGGGGCGCGATCTCAGCAATCGCACGGCTGAGTACGTCGACAGCGCCGAACGACACGGTGCCCAGCGTGAGATAGACCCGAGGCCGTGCATGCTGTCCCGATAGCCATACCGGTACGGCGGCGCTGGACTCGCTGTAGGCCACTGATCGAATCGGAATCGTCGGAGCGCCGATCCCATCCACCTGCCGCACACTCGGCGGCGCCGGGTTGATCAGCGCCGCAGCCAGCAGAGTGGTTTCATCAGGTGGCGTACGGTCCCGCTGCAGCCACATGTTGCGTTGGTAATTGACTGTCGACCAATGCAGCGGGCTATAGACGAAGCTTGCCAGCGCAATCGCGTACGCGGCAGCCGGAATCCCGAGCACGCTGGCCGCCACACCGGCGCCGGTGTCCATGCCTTCGTAGATCACCAAATCAGGGCGCAACAGCTCACATTGTTTGATCATGGTCGGAGCGACGCTCTCCGCGGTCACGTCGGCAAACATGGCCATGCTGAACTCCTGATCATGCAGATCGGGGTGACGCCTTCGGGCTTCTTGGATCGCCCAGTCCAGCTCTAGCTCCGGCGGATACCCCGGAACCGTCGGGAGTGGTAACCGACCCAGAAATGGCGGCCCGACCGCGATCACCGTTTCATGTCCGGCGGCTGCCCCGGCCAGCGCCAGCGGCATCATCGGGTACAGGTGGCCGTATGCGCCGAGGGAGGCAAACATGATCTTCACGCGCCCATGCTCCCAAACGCAGCGACAGGCGGGCGACCGGCTGCGATCATGAGCCCATGCCCACACTTCCTCTGTCACCCGATGAGCTGCTGACCACGACCCGCTGTGTTCGCAAAGCGACTCGACCTCACCAGACCCGTATCTCTCGACTTGGTTCGCGAATGCTTGGAAGTGGCACTGCAGGCGCCATCTGCGTCCAATCGGCAGGCCTGGCACTGGGTAGTGATCAACGACGAGAGCATCCGGCGGGTGATCGGCAACTATTACCGCCGCGCAGTCACCTCCTACCTCAACTCCCGGGCCTCGGCCGCGTCCCTGTACGCGGACGATCCGGAGCGCAGCGCAGTCCAGCATCGAGTGGGGGCGAGCGTTGCTTATCTCGGCGAGCACATGGGTGAGGTGCCGGTGCTCGTCATTCCCTGCATCAGCGCGCCGAGCCTGAGAGCCGGAAGCCAGGCCGGGTTGTGGGGTTCATTGTTGCCTGCCGCCTGGAGCTACATGCTGGCGGCTCGGGCCCGCGGATTGGGCACAGCGTGGACAACGCTGCACATGCGATATGAGAAGGAGATCTCAGAGCTGCTCGGAATGCCGGACGAATTTCGGCAAGGCGTCCTGATTCCCACCGCCTACTACATCGGCGACACATTCAGGCCAGCGCCACGGCAGCCGCTGGACAACGCGCTCCACATCAACTCGTGGTGACGACGCCGACTTGTCAAAACTGGGTTGACAGATGGCTCAATTCGATTCTGACAACTCGACGCGGAACCGGTCGGTCTCTTCGGCCGTCGGCGAGGTTGCCGGACCGCGACGGCTGACGGTCAGAGCCGCGACCACATTCGCGCGACGGGCTGCAGCTAGCACGCCATGCCCAGCCGCCAAAGCCGCGATGAAAGCACCGAGGTGGGCGTCACCAGCGCCTGTGGTGTCCACGATGGTGACCGGCACCCCGGGCACATGGACCACCTCCTCGGCAGCTTGCGCAACAAGGCATCCGGACACCCCCAAGCGGACCAGCACATTCCCGCGCTGCAGGCCAGCCAGCAAGGCCCGTGCCGCTTCGGGAGGATCGCTGCGACCAGTGATCAACTCGGCTTCGCGTGTGTTGCAGCTCAACCAGTCCACTCGCCGGCGTACGGCCTCCATGACCTCGCCAGGAATGGTGTCACCGAGCGGCCCGGGGTCGTAGCAGACCGTGGTATCGGGCGAGAGCCGGGGAAGCCGCTCAAGAATTGCATGCTGGTTCGCGGCATGCAGCAGCCCGTAGCCGGAGATGGCAAGTGCATCTGTGGGCCTGATGTCGACCTGATCAAGGCGCGGACCGGTGAGCCCAGCCTCAGCACCAACCGCGGTGACGAACGTGCGTTCGCCGGCTGCGTCCACCAGCACGACATCGAAGCCGGTATCGCGTCCCTCGTACTCACTCTCTGGAAGAAGCAGCTCAATGCCCTCCGCCACCAACGTCTGTCGAGCAAGATCGCCGAACAGACCGTGGCCGAGTGCACCCGCGTACGCGACCTCGAGCCCCTGTCTTGCCGCCGCAGCCATCAGGTTGAAGCCCCCACCAACCTCGAGCGCGGCTCTGGAGGCCAGCACGTCACCGCCCCGCTCAGGCAGCGCCTCCACCTCGGCGACGATGTCGATGATCACGTTGCCGAGGCTGACCAGCCGGGTGATCATGAACCGGCGCGCAATGCCAAGAGCTTCTCGGCGTACGTCTCCAGATCCAGCTGGTTGATCTCGCGTACCGTCCGAACGGCGTCAGCAGGCCAGCTGTCCATGCCATGACAAGCACCCGCGATCGCCCCGGTCATCGCAGCGATCGTGTCGCTGTCGCCGCCGAGTAAGGCAGCTGTCAGGCACGCCTGCCATGGATCCTCGGGATGCAGCGCGAGTACCGCAAAGGCGGCCGGTACTGATTCCTGCGTCGCCAGGCTCGTACCAACAAGCTCGACAACATCTCGCACGGAGCGTTCATGATCAGCTGCATCCATCAGCCCAATCGCCCATGCGATCCTGCGGGCAACTGCCGCCCCGGCCACCCATTCACCTCGCCGCTGACCCAAGTCCGCGGCCCTGATGCCAAGCGTCGTCGCCTCAGCGACGGAGGCCCCGTCGATGCCGGCACTGACGGCGGCTGCGACCGCGGCCGCGCCGGCGATTGCAACGCCGGTGTGGTGCGTCACCCGAGACGCCTCGACAACAAGATCAACAAGGGCATCAAGATCATCAGTGGAGATGATCAGCCCGACGGGGGTAATGCGCATCGCCGCGCCGTTGGTCGCCCCGGAACGTCCGACCTCATCTACTGGACCCCCAGCCACCAGCGCCGCCACCGCCGCACTACTCGATGGGCCCAGCAAGTCCAGCGATCCGCGTTCCCGTGCCCGCTCTGCCCATGCCAGAAGGCGACGGGCCAGATCATCGCTTTCGATGTGTCCGGTGCCGCCGAGGAGTGCGTCGGCCAGCAGTAGCGCCTGCTCCGTGTCGTCGGTCACCGATCCGGCCAGAAGGCCGGCGGCGATGGGGTGACCTGCTGGGGCAGCCCGAAACCCATCGAGGACACCGAAGCAGGCAGCGACCTCTCGATGCGACATCAACTGAGTCGGCATGCCAAGCGCGTCGCCAATCGCAAGGCCGTAGAGGGCGCCGCACGCCCGGTCACCGGCTGCACTCATCTGACTTGAGATGCGAGGAGGCTGTCCACCTCGGCGATATCGATCAACGGACTGTAAAGCGCCATGAGGTCGAGGGCACGCTGGTGATCGTTCCCGGTGACACCCGCGCAGGCATCGGCAGCCACAATGACATGCACGCCGGCGTCGGCCGCCGCCAACGCCGTCGAGATTACGCAGCAGTCCGTAGTGACTCCGGCCAGCACGATCTCCGCGGGGTGTCCCAGTTCGCGGTCGGTCTCGGCGTCCCACTTGCCGAAGGTCGTCCGGTCGACAGTCGTCGCCGGGATTGACCTGAACTCCTCGGTGAGTTCATAGAGCGGCGCGTTCGCAGGGTCGAGCGCAAATGGCCACTTTTCGTAGTAGTCGATCCAGACGCCCGTCGGCTGCTCGGGCGCCACGAACCGCGTGAAGCAGACACGCGATTCGAACGTACCCAGCAGTCGCTGGATCCCAGCTGAAGCCGATGCATACTCCGGCGTTACCCATTCACTGATCGGTTCGCCGAAGATCCGCTGCATGTCGATGTTCATCAGCCAGGTTGCCACGTCTCTAGTGGGCGATCGCACGCTGTCGCTCATTCGACGGCTGCCTCCTCCAGGTCAGCATCCGAAAGCGGCTTATCCTCCTGTGCTCGTACGGTTCGAGCGCTCAGTAGCAGGGTGCCGACAAACCCGATGACCAGCGCAGCGAGCACCCCGAGGTTCGCATACGCCCAGGAACCTTTCCGACCGCCCAGCCCCAGCGGGCCGAGCAGATATCCCTGCCATGCGAGCCAGCCCGCGAAGGAATTGGTCACCAGACCCCAGCCGATCACGGTACCGATCAACATCAATACCAGGGATGAAATGCGGACACTGCCGTAACGGCCGCGAGGATCCAGCAACTCAGAACTGGCGTACGGGCGACGGCGCAAGACGAAGTCTCCGAGGAAGATGCCGCACCACGATGCGATCAGGACGCCCAATGTGATCAAGAACCCCTGGAACGGCCCGATGAAGTTGTCGGCGATGAAGACCAGATAGATCGATCCCGCGATCATCAGGACGCCATCGATAGCTGCGGCGACGAATCGCGGCACCGGAAGGCCGGCGCTGAGGAGTGCGAGGCCAGAGGAGTAGATGTCGAGGACGGCACCACCGACCAGACCAAGCACTGCAACGAGAGCGAACGGGATGAGGAACCAGATCGGAAGCAAGGTGGTCAGCGCGCCGATGGGATCGGTGGCCACAGCCTCACTCAGCTCCGGGGATGAGCCAGCGAGCATTAGGCCGATGATCAACAACACCACTGGACCGAGTGAGGCTCCGAATGTGGTCCAGCCGACGACGCCAGCGCTCGACGTGTGCCGTGGCAGGTAGCGGGAATAGTCGCCGGCGGCGTTGACCCAGCCGAGTCCGAAGCCGGTCATCATGAACACGAACCCGCCGATGACCTGCGGTATCGGGCCGGCTGGAAGTGCGGCGAGAGTGGCGAAGTCGATGTCGGAGGCCACCAAGATCACATAGATCACGGTGAGTACGGCAGTGATCACGGTGATCCACATCTGCAGCTTCATGATGAACTCGAAACCGAGAACTCCGCCGATCATGATCAGGGCGGCTACCAGAACAAGTGCGGTGACTTTGTCGAGCAAGCCGGTCTCCCATCCCAGCCGGGTGAAGACCGTTGCAGTGGCCAACACCGCTAGGGTCGCAAGGACGGTCTCCCAGCCGAGCAGCAACAGCCAGGAAATGGCAGACGGCAACCGATTGCCGTGGACGCCGAAGGCGGCACGGCTCAACGTCATGGTTGGCGCATGGCCGCGCTTGCCGGAGAGAGAGACCAGGCCGCACAACAGGAACGAGATGACGATGCCGACTACCCCAACAACGACTGCCTGGCTGAAGGAGATGCCGAAGCCGAGGAGGAAGGCTCCGTAGCTGATCCCGAGTACCGAAATGTTGGCGGCGAACCAGGGCCAGAAGAGCTCCCGCGGCCTGCCTCGGTGCTCATGGACTCTGATCGAATTGAGGCCGTTGCGCTCGACTTCGAGCGCTCTCGGGGCTGCAGCTGGCAGATCAACTGGTGTTTCACCCGCGGTGGTCATTGCAACACCTTTCACAAGTTGCCTGTTGCACTGAAATCCTCTCGCATCACCCTGAAAACCTCACTCCAGCGGAGGGAGTGCGGCCGTTGCTGAGCGTGAATCCGAGGGTGGACTCTCATTTAGGGTGTGGTTTCCAGGGAATCCTTGCGTCAGGGTGGACCGATTGTCAGTTCCGGGTATACATCTGCGAGTCCATCCAACACAGGTGCGGCAGCACCATTCAGGTGCCTGGCGAAGAACGTAAGCAGCAGGTCGCAGGTGATCCGCCACATCCGCTGCGGCTGGATCTTGGTGGCGTCGATTGCGGGCTTGACGATAGAGGCATCCGTTACCGGAAGGAACGGAACATCCATAAAACTCACGTGCGTGGCGCCGCGGATCTGTGCGGTGTAGCCCGGCTGCGCGCGCTGCTGCACGGTACGCCAGCCACCGAATAGGATCTCCTTCTCCGCCTCAAACCACTCAGCTGTTGGCGCCGCGCCGGCCTTGACCGCGTCCTCAGCCGCTACTGCGAACTCACCGTGCTCGGCCAGCACTTGCAGCGCCGGACTGTCAAGCCCGACCCGGCCCACGTCACTCCACAGTGCACCATCGAGGTTCACCGCCGCCCGGCACCGCCGGTCCTGCCGGCACCATTCCAGCGCGGCATTGCCCCCGAAGGAGTGTCCGAGCGCAGCGAATCGCCCTAGGTCCAACCGACCGGCCAAACGCTCGGCCCGATCGCTGTTGAGCCGTTCCAGTTGATCGGCGACCGAAGCGAGGTCCGCTGCCTTGTATTCGCACACCGACGCCCGCTGGCGGAAGACATCGGTGTGTGAGCCGGTCTGCGGTCCCAATGCTCCACCAATGGCTGCCGGGTTCGCCGGCACCACACGTCCGTCGGCGAACGCCGTCACCGCGGTCTCGTAGGTATGGTTCACGCCCACGACGACGAAGCCGTAGCTGGCCAGCTCCTCAGCAATCGCGCTCAGCAGCAGCGGTGGGAAACCGCTGGGTGATAAGAGCAGTACCGGATAGGCGGTGTCGTCCGCCGCTACCGCGGCATCGGGGACCGCATGTGAGCGCAAGCCCGCAACGTCGATCCCAAGAAAATCAGCGACCGGCGCCCATGCCTGCGGGAGATACGGCGCGAGCTGAGCGGCACGCTCCTTGGCCGGGTACCAAACGAAGACCACCAGCTCGCGGCGATCCTCGCGGTTGGCTGCGTAAATCTCGGTCCTTGTGGAATCGACCCAGTCATAGGAGAGGCGGCCGACCGCGTGTTGTCCGGACGGCTCGGGCAGCCGATCGGCCGCTGTCGCGGATGTCACCGGCTCAGCCTAAATCAGGGCGCAGCGTTCCTACTGGACTGTGGTTTGTGGGGAATTATCTAGGCTGAGTGGTTGGGGGTACCAGTGGAGTCAAGATCAAGCGATAGCCAAACAGCCGACCACCTTGTTGTTGGAATCGGAGACAGCGGTCCTGACCACTACAGAGCCGCACTCGGCCTCGCTGCGCAGATGAGTCGCCAGCGAGAGGCAACGATCACCCTGATTCACGGAAGCATCCCGCGGCTGTCGATTGGTACCGGGCGCGAGGCAGTGGAGCACCACCTGACACGCGGACAGCAGATCGTCGACGAGGCCGGGCGCGCGCTGGCAACGATGGTTGATCCCGGTACTCGAATTAGCCTCGCGGCCGTGCCGCGTACTGGAATTGACGCACTATTGCACGAGTCGCACTCGGCAGCTTCGCTGATCGTGCAGCGCCGGACTGTGTCGGCGGTGTACCGCGCCTTCACCGGGGCCACTTCTCACACCGTGGCCGCGCAGGCGGCATGTCCGGTGATCACCGTCAGACATGATCAATTCGAGAGCGACTCCAAGCGCGGCGTCGTGGTGGGTGTGACGCCGGACTCCGGTCAGCGAGCGCTCGAGACTGCGGTCGCTGAGGCGGCGACACGAAAGTGTCCGCTGACTGCCGTCTATGTCTGGAACCTCCAGTTTTCGCCTACCTATGGTGGCCAGATCGAACCGGACGAGGAAGAGGTTGAGGAGGCGGCCAGGTGGGCCGACTCTCAGCTGGCAAAAGCCGTCGGCGGAGTGGGGAAGAATCATCCGGATGTGGAGATCCATGCTCGCAGCGTGAAGGGTGTCATCGAAGTTGGGCTGCTCCAGGCGAGTGAGCATGCTGAGCTGCTTGTGGTCGAACGACACCGCGATGCGCATCGGGCCTCGATCGGACTCGGCACGCTGACCCGGCACCTGATCGAACACGCGCCGTGCCCACTAATGATCACCCCGCAGAGCCACGCCGCGGGCTACTCCGACGATGCTGATGCGACAGAGCCCACGGCGACGGCTCCGTCATGATCTTGGACCTTAGGTGAGCGTGCAGTGACTCAACTGCGCAGCGAAACGGGATGACCTTCGGCATCTGAGAGATCGCTGGAGGCCATCTCGAGCAGCCGATCGGCGAGCTGCCGCAACGCCCGCGCAGCCGCCACTTCGTCACCGACCGCGGGCATATCCGGATCAGCCGGGCTGCGGCGAGCCTCACCCCGAACATCGAGTGGCACAGGTACGTCACTGTGCAGGACGGCGTTGGCCGACGTCGAGCTCTGATCTTCATACAGGTAGATCTCAACGCTCCATTTCTTGGTCGGTTCCGCGCGTGATCCTGCTGGCATCTGCTGACCGCCAGTGTCGCCGGCATCCCGCTCGACATGCTCGACATGCGCGTCCGGACCAGGGAAGAACAGGCTCTCGTTGCCACTGTCGGACCATCGCACCAGGTACGGGCCGACGCCATCTGGTCCCGTCTGCAAGACCTCGCCGTCTCGAATCGGCCGGTGTAGCGTGCCCGAGGCCACCACAATCCGATCGCCGACATCCGCCTTCATCGCGTCCTCCTGAGTGTCTCGCTGAATGCCGCCGTCCGCGCTGCGCGCGCCACATTACTCAGTCGCCAGCCGCGTTGCGGACGCCGTACGGTTTCCCCCCAGCATTACCTATTGATCGGCAAGTGGACTAGATCTCTTCGGCATCCATTTCCGGGCCGCGTCGCGATTCGGGGACTTTCGCCTCTGCTCATCGGCGTCTTTGATCAACAGAGTAGGTATAGAGCAGGTGGGCCGATCATCATGTGGCCCAGCGGCCGTAGAACTCTGGAGTAGGGATGATGAGCGCATCGACCGCGTCGCCTCGTAGCGACCATCGCCTGGCCGTCCCGCAGATCGAGCGTGGCGAGCCGCAGCGGATTGTGGTGGGTCTCGACGACACCCCGACGGCTCGGGCCGCCCTGCGTTGGGCCACGAGGCAGGCTCGCCTCACCGGCGCCACCGTGCGCGCTGTGCACGTGATCGACTGGCCGATTGGAATCGAGGCGTACGGATCGATAGAGGTTGCTGAAGACGGCCTGCTTCCAGAGGAGAAGGTAAGTGCACCGTACCGGCGAGGGATCCGGCGCGTCTTCGAGGAGGCGTCACCAGATCCCGGCTGGCAGCTGCAGTTCGCCGAAGGAGATACAGGACCGGTTCTGGTGGCCGAGGCTGCCGATGCCGACCTTCTGGTAATCGGGACGCGTACGACTCCGGACTGGACTTGCGATTTTTCGGGCCCTGTGGCACACCGCTGCTTGAGCCACATGACGTGCCCAGTGGTGGCAGTGCCTCTGGAGCGGTCACAGCGCTCCTGAGAAGGCCGAGCACCACGACCGTACGAGCGGGCGGCCGGGCGGTCTCGGCGGGGTGCACGAGGAAACCCCATGGTCTGGGTCGGGAACTCCGCACCGGTCGGTAATTCGACCAGGCGTAGCCACATACAGCCGTCAAAACCCGGCAATGGTCGGAAATTTCAATGGCACCGTGGGAACCCTTGTGATCTTCATTCCCGCAGTGCAGTTGCGTGCTTCGCGCCTCGAGTTTTCAACCAGGTGGCCAGCTCGGATTGGCTGGCTTCGTCAACGAGATCGAGAGGGGTTTTGTCGTCCCATCCGATCCAGTTGATGTCCGCTCCACGGTCGAGGAGGTACTCCGCCGTCACCCGCTGGCCACCATGGCACGCATTCCAGAACGCCATGGTGATCACTTCGCGATCTGGAGCAGGACCCTCGGCGAATACAGCCTCAACTCGATCAAGCAATCCCAGAGCAGCGGCATCGCTCAGTCGCGTACGGGCACCGCGCTCGACGAGTCTCCGGGCCGCCGCCCAGTTGCCAAACCCACATGCATCGGCCAGCGGACTGCCGCCGCCGAGCAC
>Ga0081455_10007328_pt1 | contig 11637 bp, 11 predicted proteins | sample TabmetS3T2R1_FD_70207 | JGI IMG/M metagenome (GOLD analysis project Ga0081455, IMG submission 70207) | Tabebuia heterophylla rhizosphere microbial communities from the University of Puerto Rico - S3T2R1 | ecosystem: Host-associated > Plants > Roots > Rhizosphere ...
CCTGACGGCAGTGGACACGGTAGTACACCCTCCAGCTGGGATCACTCAGCACGCCAACCGGCGTCCGCACATTGAATATCGCCTGGAGGTCCTCGAGGGCTGGCTCCCCCAGTGGCGGATGATCTCCCTGGGCAGGGCCGATATCGGCAGCGATGCCAGCGCGTCCTCCCGGCAGCGGAAAAAAGGCGAGCATACCCTCGGAAGCAAAGAAGAAGGCGTGTTGATCCCGTGGCAGTTCCCAGTCAACCTGGACATCTGCCGTCATGAAATCGGTGGGATAATCGTCACCCGAGAATGAGACACCGAGCGCGTGACGAACCGGACTGTGAGCGCCGTCGCAGGCGATGAGATAGGAGACGTCGACCGTCTCCTCTCCGCCGTCGGCAGGCTGCAGCGTTGCGCGCACGCCGTCTTCGTCCTGCTCGAACGCGACGAGTTCAACTCGCCGTTCCACCTCTGTGCCGAGACGCGCCAGGTAGCGGGCCACCATACGCTCTGTCTGGCTCTGGGGCAGTTGCAAAACGAAGGGAAAGGCTGAGTCCAACTCGTCAAAGGTCAGGTATTTGATGAGCTTGCGGTCGGAAGTATAGGTCGCTGCGGCATGGCAGATGTTACCCGCCTGCACAAACTCGTCCGCCAGGCCGACCGACTCCAGGATTTCCAGCGTGCGCGCCTGAATGCTAGCGGCACGGGTCTCATCCGTAGGCCCGTCGTTCTTATCGACAATCCGGCAGGAAACACCGTGCCGACTCAGCTCAGCCGCCAGGAATAGGCCGGCTGGACCTGCGCCCACCACCAATACTTGGGTGTCGGCGGCCATTAGGTATCCTCTCGTCCCTAGTTGGGCCGATGCACCGCAATCGAGACGATAGTCAATGAGCTGTCTTAGATATTCGTGCTTCAGTGCCACCCGGTCCACCCACACTGCCGGACATGCGTCCTATCTTGGGGTGTGTGGACACGCCGGCGGGTAGCGTCGTGATGGCGGCGAAGCAGCAGAATCGCAGCTCCCAAATCTGCAATGCAGACAAAAGACCGATTGCAAGCGTGCGGCGATCATGTTCTGTTTCGTCGGTAACCGCGCGTCAAATGAACGGATTTTCGAACGCGACTGTCTAAGCATCGAGACAGCGATGCGCGCGCCACGCACGAGCGAAATTCTCGAAGCCCTGGTCGGCTTCGACACGACGAGCCGCAACTCGAATCTTCCGCTGGTCGAATGGGTCGAGGCCTATCTGGACCGGTTCGGAGTGGCGCATGAGCGCATCACCGATGCGAGCGGCAGCAAAGCCAATGTTTGGGCGACGATCGGGCCAGCCGGCGTGCCCGGAACCATCCTCTCGGGGCACACGGACGTGGTCCCGGTCGACGGACAGCCATGGTCGAGCGACCCGTTCCGACTGGCTGCGCGCAACGGTCGACTCTACGGACGCGGCGCCGCCGACATGAAAGGCTTCGACGCCTGCTGTCTCGCCGCGGTACCGGACATGCTCGCAGCGCCCCTCGTGCGGCCGATCCATCTTGCTCTCTCCTACGACGAGGAGGTCGGCTGCGTCGGGGTGCGCAGCATGATCGCGCGTCTCGAACATGGCCAGGTGAAACCGACGGCCTGCTTCGTCGGCGAGCCGACCGAAATGAGCGTGGTGATTGGACACAAGGGCCAGCGCGCGTTTCGCGTCAGCGTGCACGGCAAGGCTGGCCACTCCTCGCTCGCGCCCCGGGGCGTCAATGCGGTCGAATATGCCGCGCGGCTGATCGTGAAGATCCGTGAGATCGGCGACCGCGTGGCACGCTCGGGTGCGCGCGATTCGCTTTACGACGTGCCTTACACGACCGCCAACTGCGGAGTCGTACAGGGGGGCACCGCATTCAACATCGTGCCCGATCTCTGCACGTTCGAATTCGAATTTCGCCCGATCGCCACCGACGACGTGGACGGCCTGGTGGACGAGGTGATGGATTATGCGCGCGAGCAGCTCGAGCCGCAGATGCGCGCGGTCGATCCGGCGGCGCGCATCTCGTTCGAGCCCAAATCGAGCTGGCCCGGCCTCGAGACGTCGCCCGTTTCCGACGTCGTCGGTCTCGCGAAGACGCTCGCCGACCGCAACGAGCACAGCAAGGTCGCCTATGGTACCGAGGCGGGACTGTATGCCCTGGCCGGCATCCCCGCGGTGGTAATCGGGCCGGGCTCGATCGAGCAGGCGCACAAAGCTGACGAGTACATCGCCGTCGCGCAGCTCGAAGCCTGCAGCACCTTCCTCGACCGGCTCATCGCCCATTCGCGCAGGTGATTTGTTAGCATTGAAGCCGAGACGACAGGGCAAAGCGGATCGCACACATTGAGGAGTCCGCCGCCGAGCAGGGTTCTTCGGCTCGGTCGAAACGGGTGCGTGATCCTATCTACACTCGGCTGAACAGAATTTGCGCTCCCGCGTTACAGGTGATTTAGGAGGCTTCCACATGGCCGAGCCGCTCTACCCTACCTCCTCGCGTGAGCTGGCCGAGACGCGGCAGGCGCTGGCGCCTGACACGGAGAAGGCCTTCCAGGCATTCAGTCAGAATGTTTTCGCCGACGGGGCACTGTCAGCAAAGACCAAGCAGCTGATCGCTGTTGCAGTCGCGCACGTCACTCAGTGCCCCTATTGCATCCGAGGACACACGAAAGCCGCGCTCGGCCATGGCGTGACCCGCCAGGAGTTGATGGAGGCCATCTGGGTGGCTGCTGAGATGAGGGCGGGCGCCGCCTATGCGCATTCCACGATCGCGGTAACGGCAATCGATGAGGCGGAAGGGCTTCCGCCACTTTAGGCAATCCCGGGACAGGGAATTGTGCCCAGAGGTTCCGCGACGGGTCGTCCCTTAACGCCCGCCCCGCTTTGTGCGAATAGCGGTCATTGGGCTAGGACGTCTGCGGCTTTGATTATGGTGTCGCGCCGCCCGGGCAGGTGCACGGTAAAGACCGAAACCTTGCCTCGCTAGTCACGGTCACGTCGTTGCCCGAGATGTAATTAGGCGCTGGCCGTCTTTTTACGACCCATATTTGATCGAGCAACCATAGGGGCGGGAGGTGGTAACGGAAACCGGCTTGCCCTGCGAAATCTCGCTCAGCGCCTGATCGACAAAATTCCTGGCGCCCTTCAGATCCTGAAGCCGCGCCGTGGGCTGGTCGTCGATGCCGCCCTTGTAGACGAGCGCTCCTTCGCCGTTGATGACGTACATATGCGGAGTGGTGCGCGCGCCGTACACGCGCCCGACTTTGCCCGTGGGGTCGAACAGCACCGCAGTGGGCGCCGCCTCCCGATCGACCGTGAGCTTGTTCGCCTGCTGCGGCGAGACATGGCCGGGCTGGCCGGGCGCCGACGAGATCACCGACAGCCACGCCACGCCCTGCCCCGTCCATTTCTTCTGCAGCGCCTGCATGTTGTTGCCGCGATAATGTTTGCCCACATACGGGCATTCGTGGCTGGTCCATTCGAGCACCACGGTCTTGCCCTTGAAGTCGGCAAGGGAGAGGTTGCGGCCGTTCGAGTCGGTCAACGTGAAGGCGGGCGCGGCAGCGCCGATGAGCGCCTGGGCGCTTGCGAATTGCATGCCCGCGCTCAGGTTGACGATGGTCATCGCGCAATAAAGGCCAACGGCCAATATCCCGCCTCGCTCGATGATACTCATGGAAGGGCACTCCTAACTTGCGCTCCGGATTTCTCGAGCGTTCAATTCTTAACTGCGAAACATCCCGTGACCCGGTGTCAGCACGTTCTTCGGGTCGAACTTGGTCTTCGCCGCCTGGACGATCTGCCAGGCAGGTCCGTAGTGCCGCTTCCAATCGTCATGCGACATCTCAACCGCGCTCGACGTCATGCGGTAGCCGCCCATATCGCGCGCCCGTTCATAGAGCGTGCGATTGAGCGCGATCATGGATGCGGTGTCGGTCCCCGCCGGGAGGACGCGTGAAAGCTGGAATCGGTAGATGATCTCTTCATCCGGCATGCGGGTGAGCGGGCGTTTGATGGCGGCACGGCGCCACGCCGACATGCGCGGGACGAGAAACGCCGACTCCGTCGGTGATGATAGGATGCCCGACGTATAGTCGACGTATCGCGACGCGGGAATGCAGAGGTAGACGAAAGGCTTCTGCAGCGGCGTCGTGCACGCCGTGCAGACTTCCTCGCGACGGAAATACTGCTCGTAGGTCATCACGCTGGTGGTCTTTTTCGCGAACTTGAGTCCCGCGGTCAGCTTCGCCTCGTCGGAATCGTTTGGTGCATCATAGAAGGCGCCGCCTTCGACGTAATATCCGACGCCACCGGTCGGCCGGCCCGCCCCGCGGCCGTCCAGGTGATGGAAGCGTCCATCCTTGGCGAGCAGCGCGAGATCGGCGGACGCGCTCTGGAAGTCGTCGTAGTCCATTTTTATGAACAGCACATTCGTGGGCGCAGCCATCAGCCGCATCACGATTTTCGTGATGATACCGCATTGACCCAGGCCCCCGAGCATAGCGTTGAAGAGATCGCTGTTACGCTCATCGGAGCATGTCAAGATCTGGCCGTCGCCGGTCACGACCTCAAGCTCCTGCACGTGGTCGACCTGAAGACCAAGGTTATAGGTGGTTACGCCGAATCCGCCGGTGCTGATCGTTCCGCCGACCGACAGAAACGTATCGGCGATCACTGGCACGGTCAGCTTCTGGGCGTTTGCAGCCATGAGGACGGGATGCCACTTCGAGCCGGCGCCGATCTCCGCCGTCCCGGCCGCGCCGGATTTGACGATGCGGACGGCATTCAGGCTGCTGGAGTCGATGACCACGCCGTCGGCGACCTGGGTCTGCCCAAAAAACGAATGTCCCTGGCCGCGCATCGCGATCTTGACTCCCTGGCGGTTCGCGAACTGCACGAGCTTCGCGACGTCCTGCGCATCGCTGGGCCGGACCACGACGGCCGGCTTCTTATGCACGACGCGTCCAAAGTCGCCGGCCGCCGCCTGCAACACGGCATCATCGAAGGACAGCTCTCCCGTGATACCCTTGAGGTCATTGCGTAGCGATTGCCCTGCGGCCGGGTAATTCCACGCCGGTTGCAACGCAAGGAGTGCTGCACTGCCCGCGAGCCGTTTGCCGAAATCGCGGCGAGAGATACCCCGTTGCATGATTCACCTCCCTCGGTCGATGAGAACGACGGTCACCTCTTCTTGATTGCGATCGATATGTCTTGAAACTAAAGGGAAACCGCGCCGTTTGCTACCAACTGCTACCTCTTGCAGCGCGGCTGGGACTGAAACGTGAGTCCGCTTTACCCCAACAAGCGGACATCGCTCGGCGGCATTGGTATGTCCGCTAAGTGCTCATCGCGACCCAACGCACCGCAGCAAATGATGGCCTATTCGATCACCTCATCGGCACGCACGCGAGCAGCGTCCCGGGCTCTCCAGCTCGAGAGCGCTTCAACGACCACACGTTGTGGAAGCTTCGTCCTCAGGCGGCCGAGTGACCTTCAAGAACTCGCTCATCGCAGGCCATATCTTCTCCTTGTGGGTAATATAGAGTGAATGATCTGCGCCGCGAACTGCTACGAGCCTCGCTCCGGGAATGAACCTGCTGGCATACGCCGCATGCTCGAATCGCACATTCTTGTCGGCTGTGCCGTGCAGGACGAGTGTCGGTGCAACAATTTGGGCAACAGGGTATGCTGGAAGCTCCGCGAACTGTCGCAAATCGTTGTCCAATCCTGTGCGGCGATAACTCATCATGCAAGTGCACCGCAGGGCCTCCTGTGTAAGCTCCATGTTCTCGGCATCCGCGAACAATCGCTGCCGAAGCTCTTGATCGGTGCCGCTCATCCGGGAAATAAGTGCCAGCAGGCTGGGCCAACAACTAACCGTCATGATGAATAGATTCATGACCGGCTGACGCTGCAAGCCGGAAACGAGGACTCGCGTGACGAACGACGACGATCTGAGCTGTTCGGCGTAGCTCCAGCGCGCTGCGAGCGCGGAGACCAGCACAAGTCCCCAGCATCGATCAGGATGTCGCAGGCAAAATTGCAGCGCCGAGGGACCTCCGCCGGAGATCGCGATGATCGCCGCCTTTGAAATGCCCAAGGCGTCAAGGAGCGCCGCATAGGCGTCCCCCTGCTCTTCTGGCGTTCTGCCGACAACGAGCGGCGTCCGGAGATACCCCGGCCGCGACACGGCAATAAATCGCAATCCCGGTTCGATCGCGCGCCGCGCCAGGAGCGTGCCTTGGTCGTATCCTCCGGGCGATCCGTGAATGACCAGAACCGTGGCCCTGGCATCACCGATCATCGCAAATTCAACGGGACCTTTACGGGTCGCGATGACCCTGCTTTCGCTCACGAGCCGAGCGGCTTCGTTGTGCTTCCAGAATTGATATGCGGCGATCAGTCCGATGGCGACTGTCGCGACTACGATAAGGAAAACCAACACGGGTAGACGCTCGCATGCAAGGCGCTTTCATCATCGGCTATCGCGAATAGATGTACGTCCTCGGTCCATAAGGCGCGTCATACCGGCTCAGCATGTATCCCCAGGCGCCATTTCCGACCCTTGGATTCATGTGCTCGTCGAGCACCAACAGAATGTTGTCGTTGACGCGCCAGTAATAGCGCAGGGCTTCGTCCGCGCGGTCATCCAGCGCGTACACGAGCGCCTCCGGGTAGCCCTCCACGCCGGTTCGAACGCTCCACGTACCTTGCCTGACCACCCGATCGTTCCCATTCGTGCCGATGAGGCCGAGCCAATAGGTGGTGGGGATTTTCTCAGTCCGACTCTCATACAAGACGAGCTGCACCTTCAAGCGCGCGCAGTCCGCCGTGCCGCAGGGGATGCGACCTTCGAGAACGGCGCGGATCGGATCGCCGTCGGCATTGGCCTCGGGATAGGGCGGATCGAAGGTCGCGGAAATTTGTCGTGGTTGGTGTACATTAATCAACAGCAGAATGATTGCGCCAACCAATGCCGCTCCGGCCGCCGATGCGATCGCTGGTTTTGACAATTTCATCGCCTGCTTCCACTCCGACTTGAGGTCGACGCGAACAAGTCCGCATCCGGATTCCGAGCGCGACGCGATCCTCATGTCACAAACGCTTGGCGCCTTTATGGCGGCGGCAAGGCCGGAGCTCCTGACGCGGCTTGCACATCGATTCGATTTCGGACCGCTGCGCAAGCTCGGCCAGCGGGTCTGCCGCTGGCAGCGCCCGCGGCCTGCGATCAGATGTCTTGCTCGCCCGCAGGATCGCTCGTGTCCGACCGGTACTCCAGCACATCGCCGGGTTGGCATTCGAGCACCGCACAGATGCGGGCAAGCGTGTCGAAGCGCACGCCCCTGACCTTGCCGGATTTGAGAAGTGAAACGTTCTGCTCGGTAATGCCAATGCGTTCGGCAAGTTCTTTGGAGCGCATCTTGCGGCGCGCAAGCATGACATCGAGATTGACGATGATGGGCACGCGACCTCGATAGGGTTCAGGCTGGATGGATAGGACAGACCCGTCCGAAACCACATGCATACCGGGATCGGAAAAACAACAACGACCGGCGCACTCATGTCCGCCGCCACCTTGATCGCCCTGGAGGGGACATTGCTCGCAACCGTGCGGGCGGGTCGGACAGCGTGAAAGGCTTCTGTAGGTCATCGATAGAAGCCGTTGATGTGCATCTTCAAGCCGCTCGCGCCTACACGAAGCCTTTGTTTTCATCGGCAAGATGTGCCGCTTCCCGCATCACGGTGGCGGCGGCAAGCAGCACACCCCCGACAATCAACGCGAAGTAATCGTTGATCGAGAACGCAATCGTGAACCCGCGTTGATCCGGCGGGTCGCCAAGGGAGAGGGCGGCCGAGAAACCTGCCGCGGTGAACGGCCCGAGCGGCGCCTGCGCGAGCACGGTGGCGGCGAAAATCTGCAAATGGTGCGCCGCCCGTTCGGTAAACACGTTACCGCGCACGAATTCCGCGAACATGCGCCGCGCCGCGAGCAGGCCATAGATCATCACGCCGACCGGAATCGCCAGCACGATGCCGGCGACGGCGCGACCGAGTGGCGTGATCGGCAAGACCGCACCGGCCTGGCCGAGTTTCGCGAGCGCGATATTGCGGGTCCAATCCGGAATCAGCAGAGCTAAGACGCTCAGGATCGCAACGAGCCCGATGCCGATGCTCGTGACAATCTCCATCACGCGCGACAGGCGGACAAGACGCCCAAGCGCGGCGGGAGGCAGGCTCGTTCCAGCACAGGACATGGCCGATCTCGCTCGTTGACTTGCTATTTTATTATCGTATAACAATAATAATTTATTGTCAATCGAGAAATTGGCATGACCAGCTTCTCTTTCCGTCTTACGATCAAGTGGGCCGCTCTCGGCCTGCTGCTGGCCGGTTGCGGACACATGCCAATGGCGTCGATGGTCAAACTCGCCCGTGTCGATTTTGCGACGACCGATCCTGCTGGGTTGCGGGCCGCAGTGAAGCTTCCCGCGGCCATCAAGCCGTTGCGCGATCGCATGCGACTGCGGCTTGCGGTGCGGCTCGCGAACGGCAAAGAGAGCACGCAGGATTTCAGGCTGACCGAGATATCCGATGCGATCGACGCTTCCGGGTTAGGCGATCAAATCGAGGCCGGGACACACCTGTTTGCCTATCAGCTCGAACCGGCGGAGGCCGCGCGGCTGGTGGCGTTTCGCGATGCTCTCAAAGAGCAGCAAGCAGCGAGCGGCGGGCGCGGCGGGGCGGTGACGATCTCGGTTGCGCCCGGAGCGTGCCGTAACAGTGAAATCCCGACCGGTCCGGTGCTGTTCACGACCTATCTGCGCACCGCCGAAACCGGCGGTTACATCGTGCTGGCGCGCGATGTCGATCTGCGGACCGTGGCGGGCAACCGCGATCTCGCGGCGGAGATGCCGATCTGCGAGCGGTCTGGCTAGCGCCTGAAGCAGCGCAAATCGCCGGCTGGCTGCCATGCCAAGCTAAAGTGGCGCGCCACGGTGCGCGCAAGAGCGGACATTGGGCCAATGCCCGCGTTTATGGTGATTGACAAGAATGTAGGCCGCAAAGGCGCGAGACCAGGGTCCCGCCGGCGGAGCTGGCGGTCGACTGCATGCAGTTGTTAGTCGCGGCCACCGACCCCAAGCGCTGAGCTTGCATGGATCATCGCTTCCGCTTGGCCCTGGGGGGCACAACTTCGGGCCCGCGGTAGTACGGGTTCGGACTGCAAAATCCGCGGTTGCCGGCGATCACCTCCTGCACGCACATTTCGTAGGTTGGCAGACTGCAATTGTAGGAAAAGAAATCGCCCTTAGTAGTGCCCGCGCACCACGGCATTTGAGCGGCTTGGCTGACGCGAAGGTCGAGCAACATTGCCGCCGCTACGGTCACAACGATGAGCATTAATCGCATGGGTCGCCTCCAGGCAGATGCCGCATGCACCACAGCAAAAGTGCATGATCATTCGATCACCTCATTGGCAAGCAACTTAAGCGGCCAAAATTAACGACCGGCCCTTCATCAAAGCAACTGTTTCGTTGCCACCTGAAGGCTCCGAGTCATGAGTGTTGATTTGGCCTCGCGGAATATGCTTGCCGCACCGCCCCTACACTACCTTAAGGTGGCGATGGACGAAGACGACCATGCGCTCGAACATGTCGCCGGTCTTGGAGAGATCCGGCGAGTGCCCGGCGTGTCGCTCAGCGTCGATATATTCCAGGCCGATCTCGCCGCCGGCCTTCCGGTAATTCGCAACGAAGCGCTGAGGCTCGTTTCCCGGGAAGCTGGCATCCGCGTCCTTGTAGTCGTGCAACACGTCGCCGCGGCCCTGGAACCAGACTGCCGGCGGAGTTTCGACCTTCTCGCCACGCTCTAGTGCGAGCATGGGGTTACCCTCCGCCATGGCAGCCTCGCTGCGCCAATAGGCGTCCTGGCGCGGGATGATGGACTTCGGCCATTCCGGCGGATTGCCGCCGGCGAGCGCGCGATTGGCGTGCCTATACCGGCTCAACGGATTGATCACCGGCCACGACATTAGGACGCAGCCCACTGTCGCATCCTGCGCGCTGGAACCTGCCGGCAGAGGGATCGCCAGGTAGCGCGCATCCTGCGGCCGCATGGCGACGAGCATGGCAAGATGTCCGCCGCTCGACTGACCGGAGAGGCCCACCAGTTCGGCGCGGGTCTTCAACGCACGCGCATTGAGCTTCGCCCAGCGCACCGCGTAGTTGATGTCCTGCACCGAGGACGGATACGGGTCCTCGTTGCCCGAGCGGAAATCGAGCGCAATTGAGACGATGCCGTTCCTGGCCATGGCTTCATGGCGCAGTCGCTCGGTGGTGCGGTCGCTCAGACACCAGGCACCGCCGTGACATTCGACCAGCGCCGGAAACGGCCCCTCGCCGCGCGGCCGGAATACGCGCGCGAGCAGCGGCTTATCGCCGTGACGGAGGTATTCGATGTCCTCCACGTCGAATTGATGGGTTCTGGGTTCGAGCACTGCAGCCGTCATAGGTAGGCACCTGTTTGAGAGGATTGAGCCTCACTGATCCTCGCGCAGTGCAGCCCTGACCGCAACGTCCCGCACGCGCGGCTATGCGATCGCATGTGTGATTTCGGCATATCCCGCTTCAGGGGCAGCTGATCAAAGCTAGTCAATTTCGTCCGGCAGAGGAACGGGTGTCATGCTGGGCTAATGTCTCACTAATAATGAGTCATTAGCAGACATTGGGGAAACGTCCGCCGCGAGTCCGCTTTGCCACCGAAAGCAGCCATTGCTCGGCACCGTGGGCATGTCCGCTTTGTGCCACTAGGCGACATTGCTCTTCCGGGGTCTCGGGAAGAGGATTACGCTACTTTCCATCAGCCGTCCGCATTGCCCGGAGGGACGGACATGAAACTTGCCCACCGAAGACAATTTCTGCATCTGGCCGCGGGCGCTGCCGCGCTGCCGCCAGTCTCGCACATCGCGAGGGCGCAAGCTTATCCGTCGCGGCCGATCACCATGGTGGTGGCATTCGCGGCGGGAGGGTCGGGAGACACCATCATGCGTATTGTGGCCGATCACATGCGCAGTACGCTTGGCCAGACGATCGTGATTGAAAACGTCGGCGGTGCCGCGGGCAGCATCGGCGTCGGTCGTGTCGCACGGGCTGCTCCTGATGGATATATGCTTAGCTATGGCAACTGGGTGACGCATGTACTGAATGGCGCCGTCTACGCGCTCAACTATGACGTATTGAAGGACTTCGAGCCAATCTCGATTGTCTCAACCGAGTCAATCGCCATTGTCGGCAGAAAATCCCTGCCGGCGAATGATTTGAAAGGATTGATTGGCTGGCTGAGGGCCAACCCCAGCAAAGCCTCGGCCGGAACCACGGGGCCGGGCGGTGTCGGGCATGTCGTCGGCGTCTTCTTTCAACAGGAGACGGGAACGAAGTTCGAGTTCGTTCCGTATCGGGGTCTCGCGCCTGCCATGCAGGATATGATCGCGGGACAGATTGACATCATGTTCGACACGGCGGCCAATTCGATGCCGCAGGTGCGCTCCGGCAACGTCAAGGGCTTCGCGGTGACCGCACAGGCTCGGCTCGCCGTCGCGCCAGACCTTTTACATGTCGAACTGGCGCGGCTTGTGGGCACCGAAGGG
>Ga0081455_10007329_pt1 | contig 11637 bp, 9 predicted proteins | sample TabmetS3T2R1_FD_70207 | JGI IMG/M metagenome (GOLD analysis project Ga0081455, IMG submission 70207) | Tabebuia heterophylla rhizosphere microbial communities from the University of Puerto Rico - S3T2R1 | ecosystem: Host-associated > Plants > Roots > Rhizosphere ...
GGTCGATGCCCAGGAGCGCGGTGTCCTCGTCGGACAGGCGCAGGAAGAAGCCGGCGCCGCCCACGTCCACGCGGAAGTTCCGATTGGTCCGCCCCGCCTCGATCGGCGTGACCGTGGGCTCGTGCGCCCGCCACTCGGGGACGGCGGCGATCACGGCCGCCAGCTCGGGATCGTGGACCACGCGGCGACGCTAGAGGGGGTGACGACGCGGGGTCAAGGCGACCCAGTCGCGTGTGGGCCGCCCGTTCGCGCCCGGTCACCCATCTGGTGGGTTGACAGGCACGGAGCGCCCCGTACACTGGCCGGACCATGTTCACGAAGGTGGAGAAGACCGGGCCGCAGGCACTCGTACTTATCCCGTAGGCGCGGCCGGGCCGATAGGCCCGGGACCCGCGCCAGATGCCCCTCGCGCAGCGAGGGGCTTTTTGTACGCCTGCGGGGGCGAGCGGCCAGGCCCGACGACAGGACCAGGAGAGGAGACCCGAGATGCGGTACGAGTTCGAGCGGGACGGGCGGACGGTGGCGAGCGTGCTGTGGGAGGGCCCGGGCCAGGTGACGATGGACGTGGCCGACCCGGCCGACCGGCCGCAGTTCGACCGGTTCTTCGGCGAGGAGGTCGCCTACCTGGACGCCGGGGTGGATTTCGGCGGCGGCATGGACGAGGGCGGGATGACCACCCGCCGCCGCGACTGGACGCCCTGGGAGTTCGAGCGGGCGGCGCAGAGCCTGGCCCACACGCTGGGGTGCCGCCTGCACCGGGTCGAGACGGGCCCGGTCGAGGAGCGCGACGACGCCGCGCGGGCGGGGGTCGCCTCCACATGAAGGTCACCGGCGCGCAGGCGCTGTTCCGGGCCCTGGAGGGCGAGGGCGTCGATCTGGCGTTCGGCATCCCGGGCGGGGCGATCCTGCCCGCCTACGACCCGCTGATCGACTCCAAGGTCCGCCACGTCCTGTGCCGCCACGAGCAGGGCGCGGGTCACGCGGCCGAGGGCTACGCCTGGGCCACCGGCAGGGTCGGGGTCGCGATCGCGACCTCGGGCCCGGGCGGCTGCAACCTGGTGACGGCGCTCGCCGACGCCAAGATGGACTCGGTGCCGATGGTCGCGATCACCGGCCAGGTCCCCACGCCGGTGGTGGGCAACGACGCGTTCCAGGAGGCGGACATCACCGGCATCACGATGCCGGTCACCAAGCACAACTTCCTGGTGAAGGACGCGAACGAGGTCGCCGAGACGATCCGCGAGGCGTTCCACATCGCGCGGACCGGCCGCCCGGGACCCGTCCTTGTGGACATCCCCAAGGACGTGCAGCTGCAGGAGATCGCCTGGCACTGGCCCGAGAGCGTCGACCTGCCCGGGTACCGGCCGACCACCAAGGGCAACCTGAAGCAGGTGCGCACGGCCGCGAAGATGATCATGGCGTCCGAGCGCCCCGTCCTGTACGTGGGCGGCGGGGTCATCAAGGCGGACGCGAGCAAGGAGCTGTTCAGGCTGGCCACCGACGGCGCGCTGCCGGTCACCACCACGCTGATGGCGCGCGGCGCGTTCCCCGACACGCACGAGCTCGCGCTCGGCATGCCGGGGATGCACGGGGCCTACACGGCGGTCACCGCGATGCAGAAGGCCGACCTGCTGGTCGCGCTCGGCGCCCGGTTCGACGACCGGGTGACGGGGCAGCTGTCCACGTTCGCGCCGAACGCGAAGATCGTGCACGTCGACGTCGACCCGGCCGAGATCGGCAAGAACCGCGCCGCCGACGTGCCGATCGTGGGCGACTGCAGGGACGTGATCGTCAAGCTGCACGCCGAGCTCGGGCGCCTGCAGGACGAGGCCGGGGGCGTGCCCGACCGTTCGGCGTGGCTCCGGCAGCTCGACGAGTGGCGGGCCGCGTACCCGTACGCCTACGACCAGCCGGCCGACGGGCCGCTCAAGCCGCAGTTCTGCATCGAGCGGCTGTACGAGCACACGAAGGGCGACGCGATCGTGGTGGCGGGCGTCGGGCAGCATCAGATGTGGGCGTCGCAGTTCTGGAGGTTCACCGAGCCGCGGACCTGGGTGAACTCGGGCGGCCTGGGGACGATGGGGTTCGCCGTCCCGGCGGCGCTCGGCGCCAAGGCCGGCAACCCCGACCGGCGTGTGATCGCGATCGACGGCGACGGGTGCTTCCAGATGACCAGCCAGGAGCTCGCGACCTCCACCGCCGAGGGGATCCCGTTCGTGACCGCGATCATCAACAACGCGCACCTGGGGATGGTCCGGCAGTGGCAGGAGCTGTTCTACGAGGAGCGCTACTCGCAGGTGTACCTGTCCTACGACGTCCCCGACTACGTGAAGCTCGCCGAGGCCTACGGCTGCGTGGGCCTCCGGGCCGAGCACCCGGACGAGGTGGACGCCGTGATCGACAAGGCCCTGTCGATCGAGGATCGCAGCGTCGTGATCGACTTCCGGGTGGACTCCAAGGAGATGTGCTTCCCGATGGTCCCCGCCGGGGCGAGCAACGACGACATCATCACCGGGCCCGAGGGCCTGCGGCCGGTGGACGACCCGGCGGAGGCACCGGTCGCATGAGCCTGCACACGATCTCGGTGCTGGTCGAGGACAAGCCCGGCGTGCTCACGCGGGTGGCGGGCCTGTTCGCGGCGCGCGGGTTCAACATCGACTCGCTGGCCGTCGGCCCCACCAGCGACGACGGCCTGTCGCGCATGACGATCGTCGTGCACGTCGACACCAAGCCGCTCGAGCAGATCACCAAGCAGCTCAACAAGCTCGTGAACGTGATCAAGATCCTCGAGCACGCGCCGGGGGAGGCGGTCGAGCGCGAGCTCATGCTCGTGAAGGTGCGCGCCAACGGCGACGACCGGCACCGCGCGATGGAGATCGCCAACGTGTTCCGCGCCACCGTGGTCGACGTGACGCGCTCGACGGTCACGCTGGAGGCCACCGGCAAGCCGGACAAGCTCGAGGCCCTGCTGGAGCTGCTGGATGACTTCGGCGTGATCGAGCTCTCGCGCACGGGCCGGATCGCGCTCGCGCGGGGCGATCGCGGGATCAGGGAGAAGGGCTCCAAGCGGAGGGCGCTCGCGGCCGTGGCCGACGAGTGGACCGGCGGCGGCGTCTGACCGCCACGCGAACCCGAAAGGCGGATGTCGGATGGCGACGATCTACCACGACCAGGACGCCGACCCCTCGGTACTCACGGGGCAACGCATCGCGGTGCTCGGGTTCGGCAGCCAGGGGCACGCGCACGCGCAGAACCTGAGGGACTCGGGCCACGACGTCCGCGTCGGTCTGCGCGAGGGCTCGGCGTCGTGGTCGCGGGTCGAGGAGGCCGGGCTGCCGGTCAGGCCGACCGCCGAGGCCGTGGCCGAGGCCGACGTGATCATGGTGGTCCTTCCCGACACCGCGCACGGCGCCGTCTACGCCAAGGACATCGCGCCGAACCTGTCCGCCGGCAACATGCTGATGTTCGCGCACGGCTTCTCGATCCACTTCGGCACGGTCAAGCCGCCGGCCGACGTCGACGTCACGATGATCGCCCCCAAGGGCCCCGGCCACCTGGTCCGGCGCACCTACGAGGAGGGGATCGGCACGCCGGCGCTGGTCGCCGTCCAGCAGGACGCGACCGGCACCGCGCTGCAGCGCGCACTCGCCTACGGCGCAGGGATCGGCGCCGCCCGCGCCGGGATCATCCAGACCACCTTCAAGGAGGAGACCGAGACCGACCTGTTCGGCGAGCAGTCGGTGTTGTGCGGGGGGATCTCGACGCTGGTCGAGGCCGGGTTCGAGACGCTGGTGAACGCGGGCTACCAGCCCGAGATCGCGTACTTCGAGTGCCTGCACGAGATGAAGCTGATCATCGACCTGATCTACGAGGGCGGTCTGTCCTGGATGCGGTACTCGATCTCGGACACGGCCGAGTGGGGCGACTACACGAGCGGACCCCGCGTCGTCGACGAGGGGGTTCGCGAACGCATGCGCCAGGTCCTGGCCGAGATCCAGGACGGCACCTTCGCGGAGGAGTGGCTGGGGGAGGCCGACGCCGGCTTCCCCCACTTCCTCGCGCTGCGCCGCGAGGCCCGCACCTCGCACCTCGAGCGCGTGGGCCGCGAGCTGCGTCCGATGATGCCCTGGCTGCATTCCGAGGAGAAGCGGGTGGGCGGGAATGAAGGAGACCCCGATGGCGAACGGCAGTGACCCCGACGTAGTACGGATCTTCGACACCACGCTCCGCGACGGCGAGCAGGCCCCCGGGATCGCGCTCACCCGGGCCGAGAAGGTCGAGATCGCGGAGCAGCTGGCCCGCCTCGGCGTCGACGTCCTCGAAGCGGGCTTCCCCGTCTCCAGCGACGGCGAGTTCGAGGCCGTGCGCGAGATCGCGACCAGCGTTCGCGGCCCCGTGATCGCCGCGCTGGCCCGCGTGGTCCCCGGCGACATCACCCGGGCCGCCGAGGCGCTGGAGGGCGCCGAGCGCTGGCGGATCCACACGTTCATCTCCACCAGCGACATCCACATCACCGACATGCTGCGGATGAGCCAGGGACAGGTCCTCGAGGCGATCCGCGACGGCGTCAAGCTCGCGGTGGGCTACACCGACGACGTCGAGTTCAGCGCCCAGGACGCCACCCGTACCGAGCTCGGGTTCCTGCTCGAGTGCTTCCGGGTGGCTGTCGAGGCCGGCGCGACCACGATCAACGTCCCCGACACGGTCGGCTACGCGATGCCGCACGAGTTCGGCGAGCTGGTGCGCACCGTCCGCGAGGCCGTGCCCGACCACGTCGTGATCTCGACCCACTGCCACAACGACCTCGGGCTGGCGGTCGCGAACTCGCTGGCCGGCATCGTGAACGGCGCCCGCCAGGTCGAGGTGGCCGTGAACGGGATCGGCGAGCGGGCCGGGAACTGCTCGCTCGAGGAGGTCGCGATGATCGTGCGGACCCGCAGCGAGGCGCTGGGCGTCCGCCACGGGCTGAACCTGAAGGAGATCACGCGCACCTCTCGGCTGGTGAGCATGACCACGGGGTACGGCGTGCAGCCCAACAAGGCGGTGGTGGGCGCCTCCGCGTTCGCGCACGAGAGCGGGATCCACCAGCACGGCGTGCTCTCCAACCGCGCGACCTACGAGATCATGGACCCGCTCGAGATCGGCCTGGAGGGCAACCGCCTGGTGCTCGGAAAGCACTCGGGCCGCCACGCGTTCGCCGACGCCCTGGACAAGCTCGGGATCGAGCTTGACGAGGACCACCTGAACCGCGCGTTCGCCCGCTTCAAGGAGCTCGCGGACCGCAAGATCCAGCTCACCGATCAGGACCTCGCGGCGATCGTGTCCGAGGAGCTCGGGGCGGCCGCCGAGGACGTGTTCGTGCTCGAGGCCCTCCAGGTGGGCGGCGGCACGCTGCTCTCGCCCACGGCCAGCGTTCGGCTGCGCAAGGGCGAGGAGCTGATCGAGGAGTCCGCGATGGGCGACGGCATGATCGACGCGGCGATGGGCGCGATCCAGCGCGCCTCGGGCGTCGAGGGTCGCCTGGTCTCGTTCAACGTGTCGGCCGTGACCGGCGGGACCGACGCGCTCGGCGACGTCGTGATCCAGCTGGACGCGCTCGGGCGGCGGGTGACGGGCCGCGGCGTGGCGACCGACGTGGTCGAGGCCAGCGCGCGCGCGTACCTCGCGGCGGTCAACCGCGCGCTGCTCATGGCGAACGGGCACACGGAGGAGGACGAGACCTCGTGACGCACCGGGTCGGCGTGATCGCGGGCGACGGGACCGGGCCCGAGGTCGTGGGGCAGGCCCTGCGGGTCCTGGACGCGGTGGACGTCGCCGTCGAGCTCGTCGAGTTCGACCTCGGCGCCGAACGCTACCTGCGCACCGGCGACGTACTCCCCGACGACGAGCTCGCGCGGCTGCGCGAGACCGACGCGATCCTGCTGGGCGCGGTGGGCGACCCGCGCGTCCGCCCCGGCGTGCTCGAACGCGAGCTGCTGCTGCGGATCCGGTTCGAGCTGGACCAGTACGTGAACCTGCGCCCGATCGTGCGTTACCCCGGCGTCCAGACCCTGGTGCCCAGCCACACCGAGGACGACGTGAACATGGTGGTGGTCCGGGAGAACTCCGAGGGCCTGTACAGCGGCGCGGGAGGCTTCCACCGCAAGGGAACCGAGCACGAGGTCGCGGTCCAGGAGTCGATCAACACGCGCCACGGCGTCGAGCGGATCGTGCGGTATGCGTTCGAGACCGCGATGCGCCCCGAACGCCGTCGGCGGCTCACGCTGGTGCACAAGACCAACGTGCTCACGTTCGCGGGCGACCTGTACCAGCGGATGGTGGAGGAGGTCGGCGCCGGATACCCGGACGTCGAGCGCGACTACGTCCACGTGGACGCCGCGTGCATCTACTTCCTGGATCAGCCGTCGCGGTTCGACGTGATCGTGACCGACAACATGTTCGGCGACATCATCACGGACCTGGGCGCGATGATCCAGGGCGGCATGGGGATCGCGGCCGGCGGCAACATCAACCCGGCCGGCACGAGCATGTTCGAGCCGATCGGCGGCACGGCGCCCGATCACGCCGGCAGGGGCACGATCAACCCGCTCGCGGCGATCGGCGCCCTGCAGATGCTGTTGGCCCAGCTGGGCGAGGACGCCGCGGCCGAACGCGTGACCGCCGGCATCCGCTTCGCCTGCTCGAAGATGCACTCGATGCGCGCCGGGGAGATGGGCTACTCGACGTCGGAGGTCGGCGACCTCGTGATCGAGGGAGCCACGTCGTGAGCGAGGGCCTGCAGGTCGAGCTCTACGACACGACGCTCCGCGACGGCGCTCAGGGCGCGGGCGTGTCCTATTCGATCGACGACCGCCTGCGGATCCTGCACAAGCTCGACCAGCTCGGGGTGCCGTTCGTCGAGGGCGGCTGGCCGGGCGCGAACCCGCGCGAGACCGAGTTCTTCCGGCTCGCCACCGGCGAGACGCTGAAGCACGCGACGCTGACCGCGTTCGGGATGACGCGCAAGGCGGGGGAGCAGGCGAGCGGGAGCCGGGTGCTTCGGGACGTGCTCGAGGCCGGGACGGAGGTCGTCTGCCTGGTCGGCAAGTCGTGGGACCTGCACGTGACGCAGGCGCTGCGGACCGATCTCGACGAAGGCGAGGCGATGGTGCGCGACTCGATCGCGTTCCTCCGCGACCAGGGACGGCGCGTCTTCTTCGACGCCGAGCACTTCTTCGACGGGTACCGGAGCGATCCGGCGTTCGCGGTTCGGATCCTGCGAGCCGCCGAGGAGGCGGGGGCCGAACGCCTCGTGCTGTGCGACACGAACGGCGGGATGCTCCCCCAGGAGGTCGCTCGGATCGTCGCCGAGGTGCGCGAGGGCCTGGGGACGCCGCTCGGGATCCACGTCCACAACGACGCCGGCTGCGCGGTGGCGAACTCGCTGATCGCGGTCGAGCACGGCGCGTACCAGGTGCAGGGCGTCGTGAACGGCTACGGCGAGCGGACCGGCAACGCCGACCTGATCCCGATCGCCGCGAACCTGGTGCTGAAGATGGGCGCCGACTGCCTGCCCGAGGGATCGCTCGAGCGCCTGACCGAGGTCGCGCACTATGTGGCCGAGGTCGCCAACGTGGCGCCGGACGCGCGCCAGCCCTACGCCGGCCGGTACGCGTTCACGCACAAGGCCGGGCTGCACGCGAGCGGCGTCGAACGCGTCTCCCGCGCCTACGAGCACGTCGAGCCCGACGCGGTCGGCAACCGGCGGGGCGTGGTGGCGAGCGATCTCGGCGGCGCGGCGACGATCCGGATGAAGGGACAGGAGTTCGGCCTGGAGCTCGCGGGCGACGCGGTGACCCGCCTGCTCTCCCAGCTCAAGGAGCGCGAGGCGCGCGGCTACACGTTCGAGGTGGCCGACGCGTCGCTGGAGCTGTTGATGCGCCGCGCCGACGGGTGGCGCCAGCCGTTCTTCGAGATCGACAGCTACCGGGTCCACGTCGAGGAGCGCGTCGGGGACGAGGAGCCGCCGCTCGCGGAGGCGACGGTGAAGGTCGTCACCAAGGGCACGCGGCACATCGAGAGCGCCGAGGGCCACGGACCGGTGGGGGCGCTCGACAACGCGCTCCGCAAGGCGCTCGCCAACGACTACCCGGAACTGACGAACATCGCGCTCGAGGACTTCCGCGTCCGGGTGCTCGACGAGACGCACGGCACGGGCGCGATCGTGCGCGTGCTGATCGACACGTCGAACGGACAGCGCGAGTGGACCACGGTCGGCGTGTCCGAGAACATCATCGAGGCCTCCTGGGAGGCGCTCGTCGACGGCTACCTGTTCGGGTTGCTCCACCCGAGGGAGGCCGAGGAGCCGGGGGCCGAACCCGCGCTACGCTGAGCCGGATGTCACGACGGATCCGAGAGGCCGCTCCCGCCGACGCCCGGTCGATCGCCGAGATCCACGTTCGGGCGTGGCAGGCGGCGTACCGCGGACAGCTGACCGACGACTACCTGGACGGGCTCTCGGTCGAGGACCGGCTCGAGCAGCACCGCCGGAGCCTCGAGGAACCTCCGGCCGAGTGGCGGACCTGGCTCGCCGAGGACGACGGCGCGACGATCGGATTCGCCGTCACCGGCCCGAGCCAGGACGCGGAGGCGACCGAGCGCACGGCCGAGGTGTACGCGATCTATCTCGAACCCGAACGGGTCGGCACCGGCGACGGGCGCGCTCTTTTCGAGCACGCGGTCGACGATCTGCGCGAGCGCGGGTACGACGCCGTCACGCTGTGGGTGCTCGAGACCAACGAGCGCGCCCGGCGCTTCTACGAGGTGGCCGGTTGGAGGCACGACGGCACGGTCACCAGCGAGCGCGTCGATTGCGAGATGCGTCCGACGGTGCGCTACCGGGTCGAGCTGTAGCCCCTAGCGGTTCCCGTACTTGCCGTTGCCCGGGTGCTTGTCGCCGCCGGAGTGCTTGTCGTGGCCGTAGGCGTGGCCGGGATGGTCCGGTGCATGCCCCGGCGCATCGTTCGAGCTCCCCTGCTCCTGCCCGCCGTTCGCGTGCGCCCACGACGGCGGACCGCCCCCCGACCCCTTCGACAGCTTGTGGCTCTGCCCCCACTCCCGGCCGTCGCCGGGTGCGAGGGCGGCAGATCCGCCGTCACCGTCGCCCTCCTTGTCGTGGCCGCCGCCCCCGGCTTCCCCGTCGCCCTCGCCCTGGCCGCTCGCGCCGTCGCCGCCGGTGGAGACCGCGCCCGTGCCGCCGAAGGAGGTCGGCGCCGCGCCGAGGATCAGGCCGGACCCGCCGCCGGGGTTGTTCCCGGATCCGCCCTCGATCTGCGGGAACAGGCCACCCAGGATGGCGGAAAGCGCGCCGGTCGCGCCGGGGGAAAGCAACCCCACCACCGCCGACAGCCCCGACTCCACGTCCGAGTCCAGGCCGCCGATCGGGTACCCGAGCGTCTTGGCCGACGCGCGCGCGTCCATCAACTCCTGCGCGTGCACCGTCGCGAGCACCGGGTTCCCGGCCCTGATCGCGTGCAACAGGAGATCGAGCGAGTCCTGCGCGCTCTGCAACGGTCCATCGGTGGTCGGGATGACGACCACGCCGCCCGCCGCGAGATCGGTCGTGTCTGCGCGGGGACGGCCGGATCCACCACCGGTCGTCAACAGCGCGATGAGACTCCACACGATGACGAGCGGAAGGCCGATCGACGCCACGACGCGAGCGACCGAGCCGCGGGGTTCGGAGGCGCCGGCGGTGGTGGCGGCGCGCGATGTCGTCCCTCCGATGCCCGATCCGGCGCCCGCAGCGACCCCGGCGCCGACGGTCGCGCCCACGCCCACGAGCGGGGCGTTCGCCTCGTCCTCCGCGAAGATCCGGCCGAGCAACGACGTGAGCGCGGCGAGGCTGAGCCCCGCCTCCAGCGTGGCGTCGGCGTCGGCGAACGCGGCCGCGCCCGGCGTCGCGGTCAGCACGACGAGCTTCGCGTCCGGCGCCGCCCGGCGGATCCGTCGGAGCGTCTTCCCGTTGCGCCGTCCGGCCAGGATGGCCTCGTCGATCACGACGGCGTCGGGCTGCTGCCGGATCACCTCGGGCATGAGGTCCGCGCGCTCGAACGCCTCGCCCGCGACCTCGTACCCGTCGTCCTCCAGGAACGGGCGAACCAACTCGCGGTTGGCGTAGACGTCGCCCGCGACGAGCACCCGGATCCGGTGGTTCGTCATGCGCCCCTCCCGTGACTCCCTTCCGAACAGATGAAAGGACTCACATCGAATCGTAGGGGAGGGATGCACCGAAAAGCGTCAACCCCACGGGGGAACTTCGAAAGGCCTCACCGGGGGACAGGGCCTAGACCCACCAGGGGGGCCCAGGCACTCTATGACGACAGCTCGGTCTCCCTGGTGGCCAGCGTCCGGCGCGCGGTGAGCAGCTCGTCGATGCCCTCCAGCGCGAGCGGCTTGGCGAAGTAGAACCCCTGGCCGAGATCGCAGCGCAGGGCCAGCAGCTTCTCCAGCTGATCGGCGCGCTCGATGCCCTCGGCCACCGGACGCAGCCGCAGGATCGCCGCGAGCTCGATGATCGCGGCGGTCAGGGCCGACTCCTCGCCGCCCTCGTTGACGCTGTCCACGAACGACTTGTCCACCTTCAGGACGTCGACGGGGAACCGGCGGATGTAGTTCAGGCTCGAATATCCGGTGCCGAAGTCATCGACCGCGAGCCGCACGCCGAGCTCCTTCAGCTCGGCGAGTCGCTGGATCGACAGGTCCATGTCCTGCATCATCACGGACTCGGTGATCTCCAGCACCAGGTTGTGCGGGTCGAGCTCGGTCTCCAACAGGATCTCGGCGATCTCGCCGACGATCTCGGGACGCTGCAGCTGTCGCGCGGACAGGTTGACCGCCATGTGCAGCGCCGGCAGCAGCTCGTAGCGCTCCTGCAGACGGCGCGCCTGCGTACACGCCTCCTTCAACACCCAGCGGCCGATCGGCACGATGAGCCCGGTCTCCTCGGCGAGCGGGATGAAGTCCAGCGGCGCGACGAGCCCGCGCTGCGGATGCTGCCAGCGGACGAGCGCCTCGAGCCCTTCGATGCGCCCGGTCTCGAGCTCGATCACCGGCTGGTAGTGCAGGACGAACTCGTCGTTGTCGACCGCGCGCTGCAGGTCGGCCTTGAGCTCGAGTCGCTGGAGCGCCGTGTCGTGCATCGCGGGTTCGAACACCTGATAACGGCCCTTGCCCGCCTCCTTCGCCATGTACATCGCGACGTCGGCGTTGCGCAGCAGCTCCTCGGCGCCCTCGGGACCGCCCGTGCGGGCGTCGGCGGTCGCGATGCCGATCGAGGCGCGGACGAAGACCTCCTTGCCCTCCAGGTGGAACGGTCCCTCGAGCGAGGCGAGGATCCGTGCGGCGACCTCGGCGGCGTCCACGCCGTCCCCGCCGTCCTCGAGCAGGATCGCGAACTCGTCGCCCCCCAGTCGCGCCGCGGTGTCCGCCTGCCGCAGCGAGTTCTTCAGCCGCTCGCCCACCTCGGCGAGCAGGCGGTCGCCCGCCGCGTGACCGAGCGAGTCGTTGATCGTCTTGAAGTCGTCCAGGTCCATGAACAGGATCGAGACCGGCAGGTTGTCGCGCGCCTGGCGCTCGATCATATGCTCGACGCGGTCC
>Ga0081455_10007330_pt1 | contig 11633 bp, 7 predicted proteins | sample TabmetS3T2R1_FD_70207 | JGI IMG/M metagenome (GOLD analysis project Ga0081455, IMG submission 70207) | Tabebuia heterophylla rhizosphere microbial communities from the University of Puerto Rico - S3T2R1 | ecosystem: Host-associated > Plants > Roots > Rhizosphere ...
GTACGACCTGGAGATGCTGCAGGAACTCGGCTACTGCAACGGCATCGAGAACTACTCGCGGATTCTCGACGGCCGCCCGGCGGGGTCGGCGCCGCACACGCTCCTCGACTACTTCCGGGACGACTTCCTCGTGATGATCGACGAGTCGCACCAGACGGTGCCGCAGCTCGGCGGCATGTACGAGGGCGACCGCTCGCGCAAGGAGACGCTCGTCGAGCACGGCTTCCGCCTCCCGTCGGCGCTCGACAACCGTCCGCTGCGCTTCGACGAGTTCCTGGAGAAGGTTCCCCAGACGCTCTACGTCTCGGCAACCCCGGGGCCGTTCGAGCTCCGCAACTCGACCAACGTCGCCGAGCAGATCATCCGCCCGACCGGTGTAGTCGACCCGGAGGTCGAGCTGCGCACGACGCGGAACCAGATCGATGACCTCCTGAACGAGATCCGCAGGAGGGAGGAGGCGGGCGAGCGCGTCCTCGTGACGACGTTGACGAAGAAGATGGCGGAGGACCTGACCGACTACCTGCTCGAGTCGGGCGTGCGAACCCGCTATCTGCACTCCGAGATCGACACGCTCGACCGCATCCGCATCATCCGCGAGCTCCGGCTCGGCGAGTACGACGTGCTCGTCGGCGTGAACCTCCTGCGCGAGGGCCTCGACCTGCCCGAGGTCTCGCTCGTCGCGATCCTCGACGCCGACAAGGAAGGTTTTCTCCGCGGGCAGACGGCGCTCATCCAGACGATTGGACGCGCGGCCAGGAACGTCAACGGCAAGGTCGTCATGTACGCGGACAAGATGACGGAGGCGATCAAGGGCGCGCTCGACGAGACGGCGCGGCGGCGCGAGATCCAGCTCAGCTACAACGAGGAGCACGGCATCACGCCCGAGTCGATCGTCAAGGGCGTGTCCGACATCGCCGAGTTCCTCGCGCTCGAGTCCCCGACCGTCCCGGGCCGCCGCCGGCGCGGCCGTCAGGTCGAGGGCATGGGGCGGGAGGAGCTCGAGCGCCTCGTCGTCACGCTCGAGGAGGAGATGTTCGCCGCCGCCGAGGAGCTCCGCTTCGAGTACGCGGCGAAGCTGCGCGACGAGATCAAGGACCTGCGGCGCGAGCTGCAAGCCGCCGCAGAGCCGGCCGCCTAACGACCGCGCTCGGCTTCCTGCTCCTTTGCCTTCGCCTCGTGGTAGGCGATCCGCTCGCGCACCATGCGCTGCGTCTCGGCCCGGCGGGCGTGCTCCTCAGCCGTCATCTTGGGGCGCTTCTTCTTGGCCATCTTCCTCCTCGAGCAGCGTCCGGATGACGTGGACGTCGCTCTGGATGTCGCCCAACAGGGCCATGATAGTGGTGACGTCGCGGTGGTCGATCGGCTGCTCGATGACAGCATCGTTGCCGCTTCTACCTGACTGCACAAGTGGCCGATCGCGGCATGTCCGCGCGCTCGCCTTCGACGGCGACTTCGCCGCCGCGGGTTTCGACCACCTTCGCGCCTGACCGGGATCCAGCGGGTTTCGGTCCGGTGAGCGCGGCTCCTCGGGGTTGTCACGGGGGCGGCGAAGGGGTAACTTCGCCCGGAACGGACCCCGGGGAGAGGAGTCAGATTGACACGGAAGCTGCGGTCGAAGTCGGCGTTTCTTGCTGCGCTCGCCTTCGTCTTCGTCTTCGCGGTCGCCGGCGCGGGCGCCGGCGGCGCGCACACGGGCAAATCCGAGGGCAAGAAGGGAAAGCCGCCGTCCCCGCCCACGGAGAAGGCGATTCTCTTCGCCGCCGACGGCATGCGGCCCGACCTCGTCGACCGCTACGCGGCCAAGGGGCTCATGCCCACGATGCGGGAGCTCATGCGCGACGGAGTCAAGGGCCGGAACGGCCTGCTCCAGGGCTTCCCGCCCAACACGGGCGTGGGTTGGCACACCCTCGCCACGGGCACCTGGCCGAGCGAGCACGGCTCGACGAACAACACGTTCCACCGCACCGGCGAGGGCAACTTCAACAACTCGACGAGCTTCGCCACGCCGGGCATCCTGCAGGCCGACCACATCGCCCAGGCGGCCGAGCGGGCCGGCAAGAACGTCGTCTCACTCGAGTGGGTGGCCTCGCGCGGGCTCGTGCCTGCGCTCGAGGGGCCCGTCGTCGATTTCCGCAGCTTCTTCTCCCGCCGGGGCATCGTGCTCAACTACGACCTGCCCGGACAGCCGGCCGGCGCCAACGCGTTCGGCGTCGACTACCAGCGAGTCGATCTCGCACCGGCCGCCGGCTGGAGCAATGTCCCGGCATCGTTCAGCCCGGCGCAGCAGCAGCAGTTCACTCTGACGACCACCTTCGCGGCGCAGAACCCGACGAGGGTCTTCGACCTCTACATCTACGACTCGACGAACGACAGCACGACGAACTACGACCACGTGCTCGTCGTCCCTGCAACGGCCGGCAAGGACGGTAGCGCGGCCGTCGCCGACCTCGCCGAGGGCGACTGGGCGGACGCGAAGGTCACCCTGATCGGGGCACGGGACGGCCAGACGGCAGGCTTCTACGTGAAGGCGATCGAGATCGCGCCGGACCTGTCCAAGTTCCGCGTGTACTTCACGTCCGTCGCGCGTGTGAACGCCTCGTACAACGCGCTCGGAGCGGCCGGCTCAACCGCGTTCGAGGAGACCCTCGCGCACGACTTCCCGACCTCGACCGCGGCCGACTTCGCGCCGCTCGAGGCGGGCATCGTCGACGAGGACACCTATGTCGAGCAGGGCATCATGTGGAAGGACGCCCACTGGGCCTACCTGCGCTACATCTTCGAGGACCTCGAGGTGGACGCCGACCTGCTTCTCCTAGGCACGCCCACGACGGACGAGTTCAGCCACCAGTTCATGGGGCTGGTCACGCGCAGGGACATCGACGGGAACCCGAACCCGTTCTACGACGACGTCACGAACGACGATGTGCCCGACGGCCGCGTGGACGAGCGGGAGGGCTACATCCGCGCCGCCTACCAGGAGGCGGACGAGACTCTGGCCCTCGGTCGCGAGCTCATGGAGGAGAACGCCGCGTCGTCGGCCTCGAAGAAGCAGAAGAGCCGCGTGACGACGTTCGTCTCGTCCGACCACGGGTTCGCGCCGCAGTGGCTGGCGGTCAACGTCAGCAAGGTGCTCGTCGACCTCGGCCTCCAGGAGCGCGAGCAGAGCGGCAACTGTCGCAAGGCCGCAAACGATCCGGGCACCACGACGCCCGGCGACACCCTCGCCAAGGAATGCCACGCGGGCGGCACCTCGCAGATCTACATCAACCTGGCCGGACGCGATCCGGCGGCGGGCAACACGCCGCAGGTCCCGGCGCCGGCGAACGACCCGACCGGCCCCTACGAGGCGGTTCGGAACCAGATCATCGCGGCGTTCGAGAACCTCGACGACCCGACGCTCCCCGGGCAGCAGCAGGTCGTGCTGCGGGTGCTCAAGAAGGAGGAGCTGCGCGACGTCGACGGCACGGACGCCTTGCATCCCAACCGGAGCGGCGACGTCGTTGTCGTCTTCCGGCCGCCCTACCAGACGGACGCGCAGACGCCCGGCCAGCTGGTCGCCCCCTCGCAGTTCTTCGGCCAGCACGGGTACCTGCCCGACCTCGTCAACCTCAAGCGCAACGTCAACATGCACGGGACGTTCATCGCCTCGGGGCCCGGCATCCGCCACCGCGGACCGGTGCGCGGCGTGCGGGCGATCGACGTCGCCCCGACGCTCGCCTACCTCATGGGGATCCCGGGACCGCAGAACGCCCGCGGCAAGATCCTCCGCAACATCGTCGAGGACGGCGACCGGCTGGACGAGATCACCATCCTCGACATCAGCGACTACCACGGTCAGCTCGTGCCGCTCTCCGAGGCGGCCGACACCCTCGCGGGCGGCGGGGCGGCCAACCCGGCGTTCGGCATCGGCGGGTCGGCCTTCCTCAAGCCGTGGTTCGACGTCTACCGCGAGGAGGCGCGTGACGGCTCCATCACGGTGGCGGCCGGCGACTCGATCGGAGCGACGCCGCCGATCTCGGCGTTCTTCGACGACAAGCCGACGATCGAGCTCATGAACCTGATGGGCTTCGACGCGGACGGGCTCGGGAACCACAACTTCGACAAGGGCGCGGACTTCTTCCGCACGGAGATCGTCCCGCTCGCGGACTTCCCGTATCTATCCTCGAACATCGTCGACGCCGCGGGGAGGACGCCGGCCGAGTGGAGCCCGTCGAGGGTTTTCGGCGGCTTCGCCGGAACGAAGTTCGGGCTCGTGGGCTTCTCCAACGAAGACATCCCCGAGCTGACGCGGCCGGGGGCGCTCGACCCGTTCCACGTCGAGCCTCGCCTGGCGCGCGTGCAGGCCGAGGTCAACCGCCTCAAGAGTCAGAAGATCGGCCCGATCGTGGTCATGGGCCATGACGGGGCGACGGCGGGGACCCTCACGAATCCCACAGGCCCGATCATCGACCTGGCGGACGCGCTCACCGGAGTCGACGTGGTCATCGGCGACCACACCAACTTCCAGGTCGTCTCGACACGGCCGAACGGCGTCCTCGTCGTCGAGAACCTGAGCCGAGGCGTTCGATTCACGCGGGTGCGCATGCTCGTGGACGAGAAGACGAAGGAGGTCGTCTACAAGACGGCTGACTTCCACAAGCCGTGGAACATCGGCGTCACGCCGGATCCGACGATCCAGACGCGGATCAACGAGCTCAACGAGGAGCTGCGGCCGCTCCTGGCCGTCCAGATCGGAAGCTCGGACCGGTTCGTGCCCCGTTCGGACTCCTGCGGACGAGTCGACGGGCGGCTGTGCGAGTCGCTCGAGGGCAACATCGTCACGGACGCGATGCGGCTCACCTTCGAGACCGACTTTGCGATCACCAACTCCGGCGGTCTCCGGGCCGACCTGACATGCCCGACGACGGACAACCCGGACGACTTCTGTCCGGCGTACACGCCGCCGCCCTTCCCGATCACACGGGGTCAGGTGCTGGGCGTGCTGCCGTTCGGGAACCTCGTCGCAACCGTGGACGTGAACGGCGCCGAGCTGAAGACGTTCCTCGAGAACGGCGTCTCGTCGATGCCGGCGGCCAACGGGCGCTTCCCGCAGGTCTCCGGGCTCTGCTTCACGTATGACATCTCCGCCCCGGTCGGGAGCCGGGTGACGGGCGTCGTGCGGCAGGCCGCCGACGGGACGTGCACGGGCGCTCCCGTCGACCTGACGGCGGCGTCCATGTACCACATCGCCATCAACGACTTCATGGCAACGGGCGGCGACGGGTACCCGAACGTGGCGGCCCGGGCGCACTCCCGCGAGATCATGGATCAGACCGTGGCGGACTGGATCACGGCGAACACGCCGCTCGCCCCGCGCATTCAGGGGCGGATCGTCTGCACGACGAGCGGGGCGACTCCCTGCCCCGTCATCACGGCTCCGTAGGGCCGGCGAAGCTCGAGCCGCTCAGCCGACCGCGCTGAGCGGCTCGAGCCCGCGCGGGAAGCGCCGGTCGGCGATCTGCGCCCAGCGATCCTCCACCCAGGCGAACGTGAGGACTCTCAGGAAGCGCTCGTCCGCCTCGAAGACGTGGAGGCCGCGTGCCTCACCGCGCCGGCGCGGGCGAGGCTGACCGAGTCCCGGCGCGGTGACCACGGTTGTTCCGCGCACCGCCTCGTGCACGACTTCGAACTCGCGGCGCTCGCCGACCGTGCTCTGGTGGACGTGGCCCGAGACGATCAGCTCGGCCCCGGCGTCGACGAGCGCGCCGAGCACGCTCGAGCGGTTGGCGATCGTGCGCTTGCGCGTACGCCAGGGTGCGCCCATCAGATGGTGGTGCAGCGCGACCACGCGCAGGACGCCTGCGGGAGCGTCGTCGAGGATGCGTGCGACCCGATCGAGCTGCGCACGCCGCAAGGCGCCGCCCTGATGCTTCCAGGGGCGTACCGAGTTGAGCCCGCAAGCCAGGAGCCGGTCGGAGCGGTACACGGGCTCGAGCTCCGGCCACTGCCGCAGGAACTCGTCGAACGTGCTCGTGAAGCGCCACGGCGACCACGGCGGGATGTCGTGGTTCCCGGGGATGACGAGCAACGGCCGCTCCAGGGAGCGAAGAAGCTCGGCTGCGCGCTCGTGCTGCTCACGGCTGTTTCGGTGCGTCAGGTCGCCGCTCGCGACGACGAGCTCGGGCTCGATGCGGGCGACCAGCGTGCGCAGCCCGGCCTCGACAGTGGGCTCCTCCCGCGTGCCCGCATGGAGATCCGAGACCTGCAGCACGCGTAGAGGCGGCATCGGACGGGCAAACTATAGTGACGGCATGATCGACGAGCCCACCGAGATCTTCGACGACATGTACCTCGGCCTGCGCGCGGGCGCAGCCGAGCGAAAGAAGCGCCGTGGCGAGCCGCTCTCGCCCGAGGAACAGGAGGTCCTGGGCCGCTGGGAGCGGCTCTCGACCTGGCGTCAGACGGTGGCCGTCGGGGCCTTCGCCGTCGGGACGTTCGGGCTCGGCTTCACGCTGGGCGGGCTCGTGTTCGGGCGCTGGCGAAAGGCGTAGGACGACCTAGGACCACGGGGCGCGAAACGCAGGAGCGCGGCGGCCTGCGGCGAACCGGCCGGCATGGAAGGAGCCCTGGCACCGGGGGAGGAGGTCCGCCTTCAGGCGCGGCCGCACGGCGTCGCGCTCGTGGCGCCGCTCGTCCGTCCGCTCGTGCTCGCGGCGGCCGGCGTGCTGCTCGTCGCGGTGGGGATGCCGGTTGCCTGGCCCCTCGGAGCGCTCGGCGCGGTTGCGCTCGTCCTCGCCGCGCTCCTCGCCCTGCGCGCGGTCTGGCGCTGGGATCGCACAGAGCTCGTGCTGACGACCGAGAAGCTCTTCGTCGTCTACGGGGTCGCGCAGCGCCGCGCGGCCGCGGTCCGCCTCGCCCGCGTGCCCGCGCTCGAGTGGGAGCAGACCGTGGCCGGGCGCGTGCTCGGCTACGGCACGCTCGTCGCGGGCGACTTCGAGGTGCCGTACGTGCCCGCGCGGGGCCGCGAGCTGCTCGGCTAGCCCGACCCGGCCGCCCGGGACACGTCCCGTGCCTGGCACCGGACGTGGCCGTTCGGGCCGCGGCACAGTGCCCGGCTCCGTTCGCGTAACCGCTTGCTGAAGACCGCGACACGACCGCCCGGGACACGTCCCGTGCCTGGCACCAGGCATGGCCCCTCGGGACGGCTCCGGGCCCGCGCTCGAGTCAACGTCGCGAGCGGGGAACTATCGAGCGCTCGGAGCGGTCAATGCAGCGAGATGGTTCGCGGCGGGCTCCTGATCGGCGTGATCGCCCTCGCAGCCACCGGCTGTGGCGGCGGCGGACGGGCCGTCCAAGGAGGGCCGGTCGAGCCCGACTGTGCGGCACAGCTCGTTTGGGCCGGTGTCTCGCACCAGAGCAGCGGCGAGCTTCGGCAGCCGCTCGCCCTGGGAGAGCGGCTCGGCCGGGGGCGCATCCCCGGGTGCGGCGACGACCCCGGCTCGGAGGTGAACGTCGCCGCGATCCGAGGCGTCGATCCCTCCGTCGCGGTCGGGGTCGAGGGCGGCGAGTGGCCCTATGCGTGGCTCAGGCCAGGCTACGTCCCCGAGAGCCCTCGCCACCCTCTGCACGGCGCGATCTTCGGCAGTCCTCGCGAGCCAGACGCCGAAGCCGGCTTTCGCTGCGGGCGCCCGTGGACGATCAGGGCACGTGCCCTGAGCACGCCGGCCCACGACCTCGTCCCGCTGACCGTCGCGCCCGAGGACGAGGCCTTGCGGCCGATCCTGAGTAGGGACGGCGTTCGCGGCGTCGTCACCGTCGACGCGGACACGGTTTTCGCGGGCTTCGAGCGCGACGGGATCCCCTTCGTCCAGGCAGGAGACCGATTCGCCCTCACCCTGCGCGAGTGCCTCGGGACCGAAGACGAGCCAGGGCTGAACGGCCTACGGCGTCTGGTAGTCGAGCGGCTCGGCCCAGCCGATCGGGTAGACGATCAAACGCCCGTCGCTACAGTCGAAGAGATCCAGATTCGAGATGGTCGCCTCGCCGTCGGCTTCGGACATCGGGCCCAGGCCGATCAGGATGCCGGGCCCGTCGGGCCGTCGGCATTCTCCGTCGGCTCCGCGGATGCTCTCGAGCGAGTCGATGAACGCGAGAGGCGGAAGGTCGTCCAGCGCTCGGGCAATCTTGCGTTTGACGGCGACCGAGAGCGGCTCCCGCGCCTCATCGAGCTGGTACAGCGGGCTGCCGGAGCCCTCGACGGTGCCGTCGAGGACGTAGACAGCCCGGGGGGCGATCGGACTGCTCTCCACAAGGCGGCGGATGATGGTCGTGTAGGCGTCCGCCGTCCGGTCGCTGAGCTGGTCGCCCGTCGCCTGCGGCGGCCGAGCGCCCTCTTCGTCGTTCGAGCCGGCACACCCGGCGACCGCAATCGTCACCGCGACGAGCAGGAACAGGATCTTCCCCATGCTTGCTAGACGGCCGAGACGCGCCAGATGTTCCCTCGTCCTCCAGCGCTCGATACGAACATGTGTTCCGTCCGGATCGCGGGCTACACTGGCTCGGGAGATGGCGTCCGACGAGCTCATCGTTCACGGCGCCCGCGAGCACAACCTCAAGGACATCACCGTCCGCCTGCCGCGGAACGCCCTCATCTGCGTCACCGGCCTCTCCGGGTCGGGGAAGTCCTCGCTCGCCTTCGACACGATCTACGCGGAAGGGCAGCGGCGCTACGTCGAGTCCCTCTCCGCCTACGCGCGCCAGTTCCTGCAGATGATGGAGAAGCCCGACGTGGACTCGATCGACGGGCTCTCGCCGGCCATTTCCATCGACCAGAAGACGACGTCACGAAACCCGCGCTCGACGGTCGGCACCGTCACTGAGATCTACGACTACCTGCGCCTCCTGTACGCCCGCGTCGGGCGGCCGCACTGCCCGGTCTGCGGGCGGCCGATCGCCGGGCAGGCGGTCGAGACGATCGTCGACTCCGTCCTCCGCCTCCCGGAGCGAACGAGGTTCACGGTCAATGCGCCGGTCGTGCGCGACCGCAAGGGCGAGTACCGCGACCTGCTCGAGCAGCTGCGCGGCGAGGGCTTCACGCGGGTCAAGGTGGACGGAGAACAACGCGAGCTCGACGAGCCCATCGAGCTGGACAAGAAGTTCAAGCACACGATCGAGGTCGTGGTCGACCGCCTCGTCATGAAGCCGGACCTGCGCCACCGCCTGACGGATTCCGTCGAGACGGCGCTCGCGCTCGCGGACGGTCTCGTCACCATCGACGTCATCGACGGAGAGCAGCAGACGTACTCGGAGCGTTTCGCCTGCCCCGAGCACGGGGTCGGGCTGCCCGAGCTCCAGCCGCGCGTCTTCTCCTTCAACTCCCCGCACGGCGCCTGCCCGCGCTGCACCGGCCTCGGGGCGCAGCAGGAGATCGACCCCGACCTCCTCGTGCCGGACCCGGAGCTCTCGATCGGCGAGGGCGCGCTCGTTCCGTGGTCGGTGGGGAACACGAGCTACTACGAGTCGATCGTGCAGGCGATCGCCGACCGCTACGAGATCGAGCTCGACCGCCCGTGGAACGAGCTGCCCGAGGAGCAGCAAAATCTCTTCCTCTACGGGACGAACGGCGACAAGATCTACGTCACGTACCGCAACCGCATGGGGCGCCGGCGGGCGTACATGCTTGCCTTCGAGGGCATCGTCCCGAGCCTCGAGCGCCGCTACAAGGAGACCGACTCGTCGCAACAGCGCGAGCGGATCGAGGAGTACATGAGCTTCCGCCCGTGCCCGGCCTGCAAGGGCGCTCGTCTGAAGCCCGAGGTGCTGGCGGTCACGGTGGGCGGCAAGAACATCCACGAGTTCACGCGGATGTCCGTCATGCGGGCGATCGAGTTTCTCGAGGCGCTCGAGCTGACCGAGACTGAGGAGCTGATCGGCCGACGGATCATCAAGGAGATCCGCGAGCGGCTCACGTTTCTCGACAACGTCGGCGTCGGCTATCTCCAGCTCGACCGCGCTGCGGCGACCCTCTCCGGCGGCGAGGCGCAGCGGCTGCGCCTGGCCACGCAGATCGGCTCGCAGCTGGTCGGCGTCCTCTACATCCTCGACGAGCCGTCGATCGGCCTGCACCAGCGCGACAACGGCAAGCTCATCGGCACGCTCGAGCGCCTGCGGGACCTCGGCAACACCGTCCTCGTCGTCGAGCACGACGAGCAGATGATGCGCGCGGCGGACTGGCTCGTGGACATGGGCCCGGGGGCAGGCGAGCACGGCGGGCACGTCGTCGCCGAGGGGCCCGCCGGGCAGGTGGCCGAGACCCCCGAGTCGGTGACCGGGCAGTTCCTCTCGCGCGTGCGCACGATCTCCGTTCCAGATCGGCGTGTCGAGGGCACCGGCTCCTTCTGGGTGCGGGGCGCGAGCATGCACAACCTGAAGGACATCGACGTCGAGTTCCCCGTCGGGAAGTTCGTCTGCGTCACCGGCGTCTCCGGCTCGGGGAAGTCGACGCTCGTGAACGAGATCGTCTACAAGGCGCTCGCCAACCGCCTCCACCGCCTCCGCGTGAAGCCGGGCGACCACATCGCCTGCGAGGGGATCGAGTGCTTCGACAAGGTGATCGACATCGACCAGTCGCCGATCGGCCGCACGCCCCGCTCGAACCCGGCCACCTACACGAAGCTTTTCGACCACATTCGCGAGCTCTACGCGCAGACGCCCGACGCGAAGGTGCGCGGCTACAAGCCGGGGCGCTTCTCGTTCAACGTCCGCGGCGGGCGCTGCGAGACGTGCAAGGGCGACGGGACGATCAAGATCGAGATGCACTTCCTCCCGGACGTCTACGTCCCGTGCGAGACGTGCGGCGGCAAGCGCTACAACCGGGAGACGCTGGAGGTGCGCTTCAAGGGGAAGTCGATCGCGGACGTCCTCGAGATGTCGGTCGAGGAGGCGCTCGACTTCTTCGCGAAGATCCCGAAGATCCGCCGTCGCCTGCAGACCCTCCACGACGTCGGGCTCGACTACATCCGCCTCGGACAGCCGGCGACGACGCTCTCGGGCGGCGAGGCGCAGCGCGTGAAGCTCGCGGCGGAGCTCTCGAAGGTCGCGACCGGCCGGACGCTCTACATCCTCGACGAGCCGACGACGGGGCTGCACTTCGCGGACATCGAAAAGCTGCTCGAGGTGCTCCAGCGGCTCGTCGACGCCGGCAACACGGTGCTCGTGATCGAGCACAACCTCGACGTGATCAAGCAGTCCGACTGGATCGTCGACCTCGGACCGGAGGGCGGCGAGGCAGGCGGCGAGGTGGTCGCCACCGGGACCCCCGAGCAGGTGGCCGGCATGCCGACCTCATACACGGGCCAGTTCCTGCGCCGGCTGGTCGAGCCCGAGGAGCCGGCGCCGCGGCCGCGCTGGCTCTCGGGCTGCTCTGGCTCGGGTTCGGGCTGACGGGCCTCGTCCCGACCTGGCGGAACGACCTGGTCGCCCGTTGGGCGCTCGCCTTTCCGGCGGTGGTCGTGCTCGCGCTCGCGATGATGCTCGTCCAACTTGCCACTGGAGGAGCCTTCTTCCAGAGCCGAGTCGCGGTACGTGCGGCAGTGGCGGTCGTCGCCGTTCTCCTGGTCCTTCGTTGGGGAGTGCGGAGGCTTCGGAGACGAAGG
>Ga0081455_10007331_pt1 | contig 11632 bp, 12 predicted proteins | sample TabmetS3T2R1_FD_70207 | JGI IMG/M metagenome (GOLD analysis project Ga0081455, IMG submission 70207) | Tabebuia heterophylla rhizosphere microbial communities from the University of Puerto Rico - S3T2R1 | ecosystem: Host-associated > Plants > Roots > Rhizosphere ...
GCTGGCGATACATCGGATCGCCGGGATCGGGCGGCTCGAGCTTGCGGCCGAGCGCCTTGCTCCAGAACTCGGCGGCCGCCGGAAGATCGCTGACCTTGCAATCGATGACGAAGGTGGAAAGACGACTGCGATGCATGACTGCCTCCTGCCCCGCAGTGTGGCGCCGATCGCGCGACGGGCCAGGCGTCCGCGGCCGATCTGCAGCGATCAGTGCGCCTGTGTCGCGGCACCAGTCGGCGACAGCGGCACGATACCCGCGAGCCCGGCCTGGAACGCGATCGCGGGCCGCGCGATCGAGATCAGGTAGTCGGTGTCGATCTTGTCGAACGTGTCGCCGCCCGAGCGATCGAAGTGCGGGTTCGCGAACGGGTTATGCTCCGAGTACACCACCGAGGGCACGCCGATCTCCCACATCGCGAAGTGATCGCTGTTCTGGCCGAGGCAGCCGCGCGTGACGTGGAGCGGCGAGGTCGCGGCGACCACGCTCGCGAACTGGTCACCGAGCGCGGCGAAGTTGAAGGTCTTGCCCGCGCCGCTGCCGCAGCTGAAGATATCGAACGCGGGGAACGTGTTGTCGCCGCAGCGCTTGTCGCGGCTGCAGTTCCAGCCGCTCTGCTCGTCGTCGACCGCGGCGACCAGGGCGAAGCCCTCGCTCAGTGACAGCGCCTTGATGTGCGCGGCGTAGTTGCGCGCGCCGGCGAGCCCGCCGAGCTCCTCCTCGTCGGTGGCGACGAACCGCACGGTGAGCGCCAGCTGGTCGCGGTGCTTGACGAACAGCCGCGCGGTCTCGAACAGGATCGACATCCCGGTCATGTCGTCGTCGGCGCCCGGGTTCTGGGTCTCGCGGCCGCGCGGGCCGATGCTGTCGTAGTGGACGATCACGACGAACGAGTCCGGCGACGGGCCGCGCAGGATCGCCTCGACGTTGTCGCCGGCGCGCGGGTGACCGGCCGCCTGGTAGTGGAACTGGTTGACCTCGAGCCCGAGGTTCTCCATGAACTGCGTGAAGTACTGGCGGAACCGCTTGCGGCCGTCGGAGCTGAACCGCTCGTCGATCCGCACCATCGTGCCGCCGAGGTTGACCAGGTCGACGCCCGACAGATCGCGCATCGATTGAATGATGCGATCGCCGTCGACCTCGTCGAAGATCTGGCGGAGCGGATCGAGGGTGGCCGCAGCGGTCTGGGCGCGGTCGTCGGCGCCCTCGCGGTCAGCGCGCTGGACTCGTTCCTGATCGAGGCCGAGCAGGGTGTCGGGATCGGGTTCGACCTCGACCTCCCGCAGGGGACGCGCCTGATCTTCCTGGGCGCGATCATGGCGCTCATGCTGATCCTGCGCCCCAGCGGCCTGACCGGCGGTCGGGAGTTCCACCTCAGGTTCATCCGATGAAGGTCTGTGTCGTCGGCTGCGGCGCGGTCGGGGCGCTCTTCGCCGCCAACCTGGCGCAGCTCGACGACGTCGAGGTCTGGGCGTACGACGTCTGGGTCGAGCACGTCGACGCGATCAACAAGGGCGGGCTGCGTCTCTCGGGGGCGGCCGACGTCGTCGGCAGGCTCCGGGCGACGACCGACCCCGCGGAGCTCCCGCCGTGCGACTTCGGGATCGTCGCGACGAAGAGCATGCACACCGGGACGGCGGCGGCGGAGGCCGCCCATGCCTTCGAGTCCGGCAGCGTCTGCTCGGTGCAGAACGGCGTCGGGAACGAGGAGGCGATCGCCGAACACGTCGAGCGTGTGATCCGCGGAACCACGTTTCCGGCCGGCGGGATCGTCGAGCCGGGGCACGTGAAATGGGAGGTGGAGGGCGCCACGACGATCGGCCCCTTCGAGCCACGTCCTGCGCCGATGGCCGACATCGAGCGGCTCGCCGACGCCTGCACGCGGGCTGGGCTGCCGACCGAGGCCGTCGCGGACGCGCGCGGACCGCAGTGGCGGAAGCTGATCTTCAACGCGGCGACGAACCCGATCGGCGCGCTGACCGGCCTCACACATGGTCGTGTCTGCGAGGACCCGGCGCTACGGGCGCTCGTCAGTGCTCTCGTCGACGAGGGGAAAGACGTCGCGGCTGCCCAGGGCATCGAGCTCGACGAGGATCCCGAGGAGCTGATCGACTACGCGGCCAGGCCTGAGGTGGCCTACGACCACAAGGCGAGCATGCTCCAGGACGTCGAGGCGAGACGGGAGACGGAGATCGATTTCCTCAACGGTGGCATCGTCCGTTTCGGACAGGAGCACGGGGTCGCGACCCCGATGAACGAAGGGATCACGGCGCTGATCAAGGGACTGGAGCGATCGTGGGCGAAGTAGAGCGCCGGTACGGCCGCGTCCGCGAGGCGCTCGCGCGCGACGGGCTCGACGCCGCGCTCGTCGCCGGCACCGAGTACACCGGCTTCGAGGGGCAGGTCACATACCTCTCAGGCTTCCAGATCGTCCACCGTTATGCGTACGTCCTGCTTCCGCTCGAGGGCGAGCCGACGATCGTCTTCCCCTCGGAGGCGCGCTACGTCGGCGAGCACGGGACGGCCTGGATCGAAGACCAGGTCTTCGCCGATCACCCCGGCGAGTGGCTAGCGGATCGGCTGCGGGGTCGGCGCGTCGGCGTCTACGGGCTCGACTACGCGATGACCGTGCGCGACTTCGCGGTCATGCAGGACGCGGTCGAGCTCGTTCCGTGGGAGGTCGAGTTCGACCACGCCCGCGCCGTGAAGAGCGAGCAGGAGCTGGAGTCGGTGCGCGACAGCGTCCGCATCAACACGGAAGGCTTCTGGGCCTTCCGCGACGCCTACGCGCCGGGGCGGTCGGCGGCCGAGGTGCTCGCGCCGGCCGAGCGGCTCTTCGTCGAGCAGGGCTGCGGCCGGCTGACGATGAACATGGTGCTCGTCGGCCCCGAGTTCGCAATCGCGCGCAAGGACATCGTCCTCGGCGAGTTCTGCATCCCGTCGCTCGAGATCGCTGGGCCGGGCGGGCACTGGGTCGAGGTCTCACGGGCACTCGGCACGCCGAGCGAGGAGGTCGCGCGCATGCTCGAGGCGTACGAGGAGTACTTCGAGGCCGCGAAGGACGCGCTGCGGCCGAGCGCGACCGCCCACGACGTCCATCGCGCGGTGTCGAAGGGATTCCTCGACCGTGGGTACCACCTCGGGCACGTCACGGGCCACTCGATCGGAATGACGATGATCGAGTTCCCGAAGATCGGCGAGGGGGTCGAGACCGAGCTCGAGGCGAACATGGTCTTCTCGATGCACCCGCACGCGATCTCGGACGACGGCCGCGAGTGCCTGTACATGCAGGACACCTGGCTCGTCACGCCGGACGGCGGCGAGCCGATGGCCGGCCTCGAGATGCGGATCTTCTGACGCCGGTCCGGCCGCTGGTGACGATTCGATCCACTCTCGGCACACGTTCCCCTTGACACGTCTCGGTGTCCGACACCGATCGGCCCGGCAGCACGCCTGAGGCACAGGCGACCGCGACCAAGCGGCGGCAGATTCCGTACGGATAGGGGCGAAAGCGGCCCTCAGCATCACGTCTCCTCGTGGGTTGCGCGGGTCCGCGGCGGGGCACGGCTGGGGACAACCGGGCACACCTTCGCCACACCTTGCCCTTGACACGCTCCGGTGTCTGACACCGATCGGCCCGGCAGCGCGGCCGGAGCGCGACGACCGCCCGCCCCCGCGGCGGAGGTGCGGTCAGACTTCGGCGTGGATGCGGCCCTTGGCCGCTTTCAGCCGGCCGCCCTCGCGGCCCGCGCGCACCGCCAGGATCTCCGCCAGGATCGAGACGGCGGTCTCGGCGGGCGTCGAAGCGCCGAGGTCGAGGCCGCTCGGCCCCGAGATCCGCTCGAGCTCCTCTTCGTCGATCCCCTCCGCGAGCAGGCGCTCGCGACGGCGATCCTGGTTCCGCCGAGACCCGAGCGCTCCGATGTAGAAGGCGTCACCGCCGAGCGCGCCCTTCAACGCGGGGACGTCGAACCGATCCTCGTGGGTGAGGACGACGATCGAGGTCGCGTGGTCGGGCTTGATCTCGTCGAGCGCCTCCTCGGGCCACGAGACCACCAGCTCGTCGGCGCTCGGAACCCGCTCCTCGGTGGCGAGCTTCGCGCGCGCGTCGACGACGATCGTCTTCCATCCGAGGGCCGACGCGGCTCGGCAGAGGTGCTCTGCAGTGTCGACGGCGCCGAAGACGACCAGGCGCGGACGAGGGCCGAAGACGTCGCAGAAGACCGTCCGGTCATCCTCCTCGACGAGCAGGCTTCGCCCCGAGCGCAGCAACTCGTCGACGCCGACCGGAGGCTCGCCCAGCCCGTCGCCGACGACCTCACCGCTCTCGAGCGTGAAGACCTTCGCCCCGAGGGACTCGCCGGCGACGACCTCGTAGAGCACCGCCGGCTCCTCGCGCTCGGCGGCCTGGATCAGCCGCTCGATCAGCGCAGGCTCGTAGGCGTCCACGAAGACGTCGATCTCTCCGCCGCAGGGCAGGCCGACCGAAAGTCCCAGCTCGTCCGAGATCCCGTACGACACGAGCGAGGGAGGGCCCCCGGCGAGCGCCTCCTTGGCAAGACCGTAGACCTCGTTCTCGACGCAGCCGCCGGAGACGGAGCCTGCGAGCTCACCGCCCTCGGAGACGCCGAGCTTGGCGCCGATCGGACGCGGCGCCGAGCGCCTGGTCGCGACGACCGTCGCCAGCGCGATCTTCTCGCCGCGGGCCAGCCAGCGCCTCAGGTCAGGGGCGATTTCCAGCACGAAGCGATCGTACCGGCGGCCTCAGGACTGCGAACGGATCAGTCACCTCCAACTGCGGCGAGCTGAAGCGGAAGAGCTCCGCCGGCCGGCCGCCGGTCCGGCCGGGCTCCCGCTTCGAGCCCGTTTGCTCGAGCACGCCGCGGCGGAGCAGGACGCGCTGGAGGTTGGTCGTCGAGACGTCGTGGCCGAGCGCCGCGACGTAGAGCGAGCGCAGCTCCGAGAGCGTGAACGTCTCCGGCGCCAGCGCGAACCCGATGTTTGTGTACGAGAGCTTGGCGCGCAGCCGGCGGAGACCGTCCTCGACGATTTCGCCGTGGTCGAACGCCGTCGGCGGGAGCTCCTTGACGGGGTGCCACGCGGTGTCCGACGGCACCTCGGGATCGAGATCACTCGGCACGAGACCGAGATAGGCAGTGGCGAGCTCCCAACCCTTCGGGTTGCGCGCCGGGTCGCTTCGGGTCTCGAGCTGCTCCAGGTGGGCGAGCTCACGGACGTCGACCTTCGCCGCCAGATGGCGCCGGAGCGACTCCTCCAGCGTCTCGCCGGACTCGAGGAAGCCCCCTGGAAGAGCCCAGCGACCGGCAAACGGATCGCGGGCGCGCTGCCACAGCAGGACTTGCAGGGAGCCCCCACGCACCTGGAAGACGACGGCCAGCGTGACGTGGACCGGGGCCGGTCGGGTAGACTCAACCACCGGTTTGAGACTACCAGGCGAAAACCTCCCGGCCGGGCTCGCAGCCGCGCTCACCGCCGTCCTCCTGCTCGCCGGCTGCGGCGGCGGCGAGGACGAAGGCGCGGGCACGACCACGCAGCCCGAGTCCGACGTCCGCGTTGCGCTCGTCACGGACGTGGGGCAGCTCAACGACCGCGGCTTCAACCAGCTCGCGTACCAGGGCTTGAAGCGGGCGGGACGCGAGCTCGGGATCGAGACGCGGGTCGTCGAGTCCAAGACGGCCGCGGACTACGTGCCCAACTACGCCGCGCTCGTCCGCCAGGGGTACGACCTGATCGTCGGCGTCGGCTTCGCGCAAGGTGACGCGATCGACACCGCTGCGAACCGGTTCCCGGACACGAAGTTCGCGATCGTCGACGTCGACCAGAGGGCACTCAAGCACCAGCCGAAGAACCTCGTCGGGCTGCTCTTCAAGGAGCAGGAGGCCGGCTATCTCGCCGGGTTCCTCGCCGGTCTCGAGGCGAAGCGTGCGAACGCGAACACGATCGGCTCGGTCGGCGGTTTCAAGGAGCCGCCGGTCGATCGGTTCATCGCGGGCTACCAGGCTGGCGCCAGGGAGGCGATGCCGGGCATCAAGACGCTGAACGGCTATTCGCTGGACTGGGACGACCAGGCGAAGTGCAAGGAGATCGCGCTCAACCAGATCGCCGGCGGCGCCAAGATCGTCTTCCAGGTCGCCGGCGGCTGCGGCCTCGGCGCCCTCGACGCGGCGAAGGAGCGCAACGTGTGGGGGATCGGCGTCGACGCCGACCAGTCCTTCCTCGGGCCGCATGTCCTCACCAGCGCCCAGAAGCGTGTCGACGAAGGTGTGTTCCGCACGATCAAGGGTGTCGTCGACGGCAACTGGCAGGGCGGCCGAAACCTCACGTTCGGGCTGGCCCAGGACGGCGTCGGTCTCGGCAAGGTCAGTCCGAAGGTGCCGCAGGAGGACCTCGACGCGCTCGACGAGGTCAAGCAGCGCCTCCGCGACGGCGACATCACGATCCCGACGACCGTCTAGCCGCCCGCGACCGCGGCGATCACGCGCACCTCCTGCGCGCCGGAGAGCGCCGTCTGGAGGCCCTCTGCCTCCCGTGCATCCTCGCCGTCGACGTAGACGTTGACGAGCCGGCGCAAATTGCCGCGCTCGTCGAGCAGAAGGTCGGAGACCGGAAGCGCGCGCAGCGCGTCGCCGACGGTCGCCGCGTCGACGTCGAACTCACGCTGTCCGCCCGCCTGCTCGGCGAGCAGCGCAGGCAGCCTGACTACGACCACTCCCCGACTTCCACCGAGAGAATCGGCGGGAGCTGCCGGGCCACCTCCTGCCACTGCTCGCCCTCCGTCGCCGAGACGAAGACCGAGCCGCTCTGCGTGCCGAAGTAGATCCCGGCCGGGTCGCGTGAGTCGGAAGCGAACCCCTCGCGCATGACCGAGCCCCAGGCCGGGATCGGCAGCCCGTCCTCCAGGAGCCGCCAGCTCTTACCGCCGTCGTCCGTGCGGTAGACGCCGAGCCGGCCGTCCGGCGTCACCCGGTTCTCGGCGCCCTCCTCCGGGATCACGAACGCGACGTCCGGATTCCGGGGATGCAGAGCGAGCGGGAAGCCGAAGCCGCTCGGAAGCCCGTTCCCTTCGAGCCGCTCCCAGGTCTCGCCGCGGTCGTCGGAGCGGTAGACGCCGCAGTGGTTCTGCTGCCATACCCGGTCGGGACGCTCGGGGTGCAGGAGGAGCTTGTGGACGCACTGTCCGACCTCGGGGAACGGATCCGGTAGGAAATCCGCGGCCACGCCCGTGTTCGCCGGAGCCCACGTCGCGCCGCCGTCCTCGGTTCGGAACGCGCCCGCGGCGGAGATCGCGGCGTACATCCGCTTGGGGTCCCCCGGATCGATCTGGATCGAGTGGCAGCACATGCCGCCGGCGCCGGGCTCCCAACGCTCGCGAGTCTTGTGCTGGACGAGCCCGCGAACCGCCTCCCACGTCTCGCCCCTGTCGTCCGACCGGAAGAGGGCGCCGGGCGTGGCGCCCAGCCAGAGCGTGTCGGGCTCGCTCGGATGGCCGGGCTCGACGTGCCAGACCTCGGCGAGCTCGAGACCCGTGTCCTCCGGCAGCCCGAGACCTTCCGAGCGCTTCCAGGTCTGCCCGAGGTCGCTCGAGCGCTGCACGGTCCCGCCGTAGACGAAGTTGTTGCCCGCGACGTACAGGTCGCCGTCCCGCGGGTCCTGCGTCGCGTGGAAGACCGACCAACCGGTGAGCAGCGGGCCCTCGAGCTCCCACTCGCGCCGCTCGTCGTCCGAGCGCAGCAGGAAGAGGCCCTTCCGAGTACCGACCAGCAGCAGGGTGCCCATCGAGGGTTAGCCTACGGGAGCCGATGGCGACGCTGACCGACGAGCAGGCGCAGCTCCTCAAGGGCACGAACCTCGCGACAGTCGCGACCACGCGCAGGGACGGATCTGCCCAGCTGACCCCCGTCTGGATCGACTGGGACGGCGAGAACGTCGTCTTCAACACCGCCGAGGGACGCTTCAAGCCGCGGAACATCCGCCGCCGCCCGGTCGTCAGCGTGCAGGTGATCGACCACGGCAATCCCTACCGCTGGATCTCGGTCACCGGGCCGGCCGAGATCGTGGAGGAAGGCGCCGAAGAGCACATCAACGAGCTCTCCCATCGCTACAACGGCCGGGACTACTCCTATGTCCCGGGTGAGAAGCGGCTGATCGTCCGCGTCAAGCCCGAACGCGTCAACGCGCGCGGCGTTTGAGCCTCTCGCTGCGCGAGGTCGGCCCGCGCGACGGGCTCCAGAACGAGCAGCAGGTCTTCGCCCCGGAAACCCGCGCGGAGCTGGTTCGCCGGCTGGCGGCGACCGGACTCACCCGGATCGAGGCCGCGAGCTTCGTCAATCCCGAGCGCGTGCCTCAGATGGCGGGCGCCGAGGACGTCGTCGCTGCGCTCGAGCCGCGGAACGGCGTCGAGTACGCCGGCCTTGCGCTGAACCTCCGCGGGTACGAACGGCTCCGCAAGACCGGCCTCGACGAGGTCAGCTTCGCGCTGGCGGCGACCGAGAGCTTCTCGCAGCGGAACGCCGGCGCTTCGGTCGAGGAGAGCATCGCCGCGGCCGAGCAGATCGTCGAGCTGGCCCGCGCGGACCGGATCCGCGCCAGCCTGACGATCTCCGTCGCCTTCGGCTGCCCCTTCGAGGGCGTGGTCGACCCCGACCGCGTCGTCGCGATCGCCGAGCGACTCGCGGCGACCGAGGCCGACGAGCTCGTTCTCGCCGACACGATCGGCGTTGCGACCCCGACCCAGGCGGGGCGGCTGCTCGAGCGGGTGATCGAGCTCGGGAAGCCCGTCGGCGGCCACTTCCACAACACACGGAACACCGGCTTCGCGAACGCCTACGCGGCGCTCGGGGCCGGCGTGTCGGCGCTCGACGCGTCCGTCGGCGGACTCGGCGGCTGCCCGTTCGCGCCCAGGGCGACCGGGAACATCGCGACCGAGGACCTCGTGTACCTGCTCGACGGCGAGGGGATCGCCACCGGGGTCGACCTCGAGGCGTTGATCAGGGTCTCGGAGTGGCTGGAGGAGCTCCTCGGCCGGAAGCTGGAGGGCTACGTGTACCGCGCCGGGCCGTTCACACTAAGGCCCTGACGATCAGAAAGACCGCGATTGCGGCGGCGACGACCAGCACCAGGTTGACGAGCCCGACCGCCGACAGCTTCATCAGCTTCGTCGTCGGAGACGACGGCGGGGCCTGCGGCTCATCTCCGATCCCGAACCCGGCCAGGATCTCCTCGTGGACCTTCTGCTCGATCTGGGCGGCGAGGTCGTCCGCGGCGGTCTTCGGCGCCGCCGTCTTGAGCGGTCGATGCTCGTCGGGCTGGTCGGCGAGCGAGAGCTCGAAGATCCGCTCGTGCTGGATGTCCTTCAGCTGCGCCTCGCCCAGGTCGCGGATCGCCACTCCCTCGGGGACGTTGTTTCCGACCAACGCACGGGTCGTCTCCGAGAGCAGGATCTGCCCGCCGTGGCCTGCTGAGCAGATCCGCGCGGCCCGCACGACGTCCATGCCGAGGTAGCCCTCCTCGCCGACGGTCGGCTCGCCGGTGTGGAGGCCCATGCGGACCTTCACCTCCGTGCCGTCGGGCCAGTCGTGCTCGGCGAGCTCCCGCTGCGCGTCGACCGCGCCCGCGACGGCGTCCTTCGCGCGCGGGAAGGAGAAGAAGAACGCGTCGCCCTGGTTGTCCATCTCGCGGCCGCCCGCTTCGCTCAGCCGCTCGCGGAGGATCCGGCGGTGCGCGCGATCGACCTCCTCATAGCAGTCACCGAGCTGCTCGAGCAGGCGCGTCGACCCCTCGATGTCGGAGAAGAGGAACGTGATCGTGCCTCCGGGCAGGGCGCTCACGCGGCTAGGTTAGACGGGTGAACCGCCTGGCCAAGGAGACCAGCCCCTACCTCCTGCAGCACGCGGACAACCCCGTCGACTGGTATCCGTGGGGCGAGGAGGCGTTCGAGCGGGCGCGCGGCGAGGACAAGCCGATCCTGCTCTCGATCGGGTACTCGGCCTGCCACTGGTGCCACGTGATGGAGCACGAGTCGTTCGAGGACGACGAGACGGCGCGCCTCATGAACGAGCTGTTCGTGAACGTGAAGGTCGATCGGGAGGAACGGCCAGACGTGGACGCCCTGTACATGGACGCGGTCCTGGCGATGACCGGAGGCGGCGGCTGGCCCACCACGGTGTTCCTGACGCCCGAGCGCGTCCCGTTCTACGGCGGCACGTACTACCCGCCGGAGCCCCGGCACGGGATGCCGGCGTTCCGAGAGGTGCTCACGGCGATCGCGGACCTCTACCGCGACCGCCGCGGCGACGTCGAGGGCACGGCGAGCCGCCTGGAGGAGGCGCTCGGACGGGCCGCCCGGTCTGCTCCCTCGACGGAGCCGCTCACGGAGGATCTGCTCCGCGAGGCCGCCCGGGCGTTGCGAGCGCAGTTCGACCCGGACTGGGGCGGCTTCGGCGGCGCGCCGAAGTTCCCACCCGCCTCGACGCTCGAGTTCCTGCTGCGCATGAACCTCCGCGGAGACCCGCAGGCCCTCCCCATGGTCACCAAGACGCTCGACGCAATGGCGGCCGGCGGCATGTACGACCTCGTCGGCGGGGGCTTCCACCGCTACGCCGTCGACCGCACGTGGTTGATCCCGCACTTCGAGAAGATGCTCTACGACAACGCGCTCCTCGCCTCCGCGTACCTCCACGGCTGGGTCGTGACCGGCAACGAGCGCCACCGCCGGGTGGTCGAGGAGACGCTCGACTACGTGCTCCGCGAGCTGGCGCTCCCCGAGGGCGCGTTCGCCTCCGCCCAGGACGCGGACACGGACGGCGTCGAGGGCCTCACGTTCACCTGGACGGCTGAGGAGGGCGTGCCCGAGGAGCTGCTCCAGCCGTTCGAGGACGGCCGCTCGATCATCCGCGGCGAGCTCGACGAAGAGCTCCGAGCCCGGCTCCATGAGATCCGCGAGCAACGGCCGAAGCCGCTCCGCGACGACAAGGCGATCGCATCCTGGAACGGCCTCACGCTCGCGGCGCTCGCCGAGGCCGGCCGCCGGCTCGACCGCGCCGATTGGCTGGAGGGGGCGAACCGCCTGGCGGAGTTCCTGCTCGGCCCGCTCTCGGACGACGCTGGGCATCTCTACCGGACGTACCGCGAGGGGCGGGCGAAGAACACCGGCTTCCTGGAGGACTACGCGGACGTCGCCAACGGGCTCTACGAGCTGCACGTCGCGACCGGCGAGCTGCGGTGGCTCGAGGAGTCGAACCGCCTGACGCGGCTCGCGGTCGAGCTCTTCGCGGACGACGAGCGGGGCGGCTTCTTCCTCACGCCGGCCCACGGCGAGCAGCTAATCGCCCGCCAGAAGAGCTTCGACGACCACCCGACTCCCTCGGGGAACTCGATGCTCGCCTTCGACCTCCTGCGCCTTCAGCGGATCTACGGTGACGACGAGCTCGGGCGTCAGGCCGTCGGCGTCTTCCGCCTCATGCGTGAGGCGCTCGCCCGCGCGCCGCACGCGTTCGGTCACGCGCTGAGCGCCCTCGACCTGCACTTCTCGCCGCCGCGGGAGCTGGCGGTGCTCGGGCCGGTGACGAGCGAGGTCGCGCGCGCCGCGCTCGAGCCGTTCCAGCCCAACACGGT
>Ga0081455_10007332_pt1 | contig 11632 bp, 16 predicted proteins | sample TabmetS3T2R1_FD_70207 | JGI IMG/M metagenome (GOLD analysis project Ga0081455, IMG submission 70207) | Tabebuia heterophylla rhizosphere microbial communities from the University of Puerto Rico - S3T2R1 | ecosystem: Host-associated > Plants > Roots > Rhizosphere ...
GGCCCACCGGAGGGGCAGGGTACACCCTGGCCCCTGGGGTGTCAACCAGGGGCAGTGTCACGCCCGCCGGCCGCAGTGGTCACACACCCAGCCCTGGGAGCGATACCAGGCCCGCGTCTCACGGGCACACGAGCAGTGGGTAAGCTCCGGCACGGCGGGGGCTGACGCGAGCTGGCGTAAGCGGTGCAATTCGGCGGTGCGCTTGGCCCGCCAGCGCTGCTGGCGCTCGGCAGTACTCGCCGGACGGTCCGGGTGATAGGTTCTGGGGAAGCGCGACGCGGCCATAGGGCATCCTCCTCTGCGTAACGTAACGGGGGCACACTGGCCTGGGAGTATACACCATCCCTGGGCAGTGGTCGTGCAACACGGCGTGGCCGTGCGCGCTCCCCCCGAGCATACGCGCGCGTGTGAAGATATCTCGCGCGCGCATTTTCCCGCAAAAAACGCAAAAAAGGGTCCCAAAGTGTCGCCTACCCGTCCTGGGCCTCTTCCCGCTTCCTGGCCCGCCGCTGCCGTTGCTGCGCACGTTCACACGCCACACACGCGCCATTGGTGCGCTTGCGGAGGGACTGGCCGGTGTCCCCGTAGGCATGGCCACGCTGGCAGAGGGTGCCCAGGACATAGCGGGTAGGGTCATAGGGTGATGGCTGAGTCATCTCCTGCGGTCCAGGCGTTGACCCTGGCCCCTGTCGCTGCGGCGTGTCGCTGCGGTGTGTCGCTGGGTCGCGCCATGGTGGTGTCGCTGCGTTGTACTGCGACTCCAGGGTGTGACAGAGCGTTTCGAGGAGTTCGATCACGCGGTTAAGACGCGCGACAACCGGCGCAAGGGCCTGGGACTGGCGCTGCCGTGTCCCATGCGTCGTCCCATGTGACGGTCGCTGCGGCGCATGCGGCGTCGTGGTCGCAGGGACATAGCCCCCCTGTCGCAGGGCCTCCAGGGTCAGGCGATGGTCGGACGTCAGTTCGAGGCGTCCGGCGTGAATGGCCCGCTGCAGCGTGCGCCGGGTGACGCCGCAGCGTCGGGCTGCGTCAGAGATGGTGAGCGTGGCCATGGGTGCGGGCTACTCGGGCCAGAAATCGGGATGGAGTACCTCGTCTGCCGTCCAGGGGCACGTGGTGGGGAACGGGGAGCGGCGGATCATCTCCCGCAGCAGGCCCGTGTCGGTCGGCCAGCGGGAGGCCTTGCCCCGGCCTCCGGGTCCGCGCAGCGCCGGGAACTGACTGGGGACGATGGCGCCCAGGGCCCGGGTCCGCGCCGTGGGGTAGACGTCCTGCACGAGGGCCGCGACCTGGGGGCGCAGACTGGGATTGTCGCGCAGGAGCCGGGCGATGCGGCTGCGGTGCTCGACGATGGTATCAAACCAGCTATGACTCTCCTCGCGGTAGGTGGGGAGCTGCTGCCATTTGATCAAGTGGATGAGGAGGACTTCGAGATCACTTTCCAGTGCCCGCTTTTCGCTGCGCCCCAAGGTGTCTAACTCCTCTGCGAGGGCCTCGGTATCGATCGCCTCCCACTGGCCCGTGCGCACGAGGGCGGCGGTGTCCTGGCACCAGGCGACAAAATCAGTGGCGTAGAGGTCTGTATTCGTGGTGACCATGGCGTTCCTCCTAGCCCACCGGCTGCGCCTTGCGGGGGCGTGGGCGCTTTGGGGCGCGCCGCTCACGTTCGTCATCCCCTTGCCCTGCGAGGAGATCAATCGTGATACCCAGAGCTCTCGCAAGCTTTTGGGCATTCGCCAAAGTCAGTCCGACCTGCTCACCACTCTCGACATTCGTGATAGTCGGACGTGGCACGCCGGAGCGCTTCGCCAACTCATTTTGACTGAGATCTGCCAGTTCCCGATACTGCCGCAACCTTTCGCCAAGTTGTGTCACATCGCCTCTCCTCTTCTGGGGTGACGCCTCGTAGGATATTCTACTGCAACAACACAAAATTTGCCATGACATATAAAAGATCATGGCAATATCCTTGCATATCCTTGTAGAATACTCTACAATATTGGGCAGAAAGAGAGCAGCGAAGCGGACCTGGAAAATCAACCTCGCTGCTCCGACTCAACTCCCAAGCTTGAAGGAATCGAATCATGGCAAGTGTACCACGCAGTCACCGCAAAGCCTACGGTGCACATCGAACGATGAGCCCGACCGTCAAGGCGCGCAACGTCGCCGCCTCCATCCGCACCCGCGAGCAGGAAGGCCGCCCGTGGAGCTGGAGCACCTACGGCTTACAGGCCAACCCGGCGCAGCAAGCCCTGGTGCTGGCCGCGTTAGCGGAGGTCGCGTAGATGAGCACGTCGCTGACCTTAACCCCGGAACAATCCGCGTTGTATGACTTAGGCTTTTGGGATGCGTTCAATATCGAACTGACCTGCATCGAGTGGGCGGACGAGCACGCCCCCCAGGAACCCGTCGTCGTCTACTCGCACGAGGGCACCGTGCTCTTTGCTCTCACGGCTGGCCGGAGGGCGTAACCATGGAAACCCGTCTCGCCTTCCATCAGGCCTTATTCATGCAGCGGCTAACTTTGCTGCTTTTTTTGCCTTCCGAGGGCTCTCAATCAGGTTCTTGTCCCCTTTTGGTGATATGACACTCTGGAATATCTTGGTATCTTGCGTTGTTCTACCTTATATATCTTCCTACTCACGCATGACCAGCCGGATGCTGTGGAGACACATACTCTCCGTGGTCCCAGAGACATCCTCGCTGGAAGGAGGAGCCCGCTTTCATCTCGACACCATCCACAACCGTCCTGACCCGCTTGTTACCTGATGCCACGTTCCTGCGCCTTGAGGCATGTAACGTCGACGACACCATGGCGCAGATCACCCTGCGCGTGCAGTCGATGCAGACCCGCGCACCCTGTCCGCTGTGCGCTACCCCAGCCCGGCGTATCCATAGTGATTATGGGCGCACCCTCGCCGATCTGCCCTGGGCCCAGTATCGGGTGTGCCTCCAGCTCCGCGTTCGCAAGTGGTTTTGCGGCAATCGCGCCTGCCCGCGCCGCATCTTCACCGAACGCTTGCCCACGGTGGCTGCCCCCTGGGCGCGCCGTACCCTGCGGCTGGCCCAGCGCCTCGTGGCTCTCGGCGTGGCCCTGGGGGGGACAGCGGGGGTGCACCTCAGCCACCAGTGGGACTTGGTAGTGAGCCGCAACACCCTGCTCCGCCTGCTGCGCCGGCAGCCTGCCCTGGCGTTCCCCACGCCCCGCGTGCTCGGGGTGGACGATTTCGCCCTACGCAAACGCCAGACCTATGGCACCATCCTCGTGGATCTGGAACGCCGCCAGCCCGTCGCCCTGCTCCCGGACCGCGAGAGTGACACGTTCGCGCAGTGGCTCCAGGCCCACCCTGGCGTGGAGGGGATCACGCGGGATCGGGCGAAAGCCTATGCCGACGGAGCCCGGCAAGGGGCCCCGCAGGCCATCCAGGTGGCAGATCGCTTCCATCTGGTGCAGAACTTGGCGGAAACGCTCACCCAACTCTTCAATCGCCATAGCGCCGCGTTCCAGGTCGTCAATGCGGCCATGGCACAGACCCCACACCTGCGTCCCGACGGGACAATGGTCGTGCCGGTGCCCCCGAGCACCCCTCCTCGCCACGCGCAGCTCCAGGCGGCCCACAGCCGGAGCCGCCGGCTCGCCCGCCACGAGCAGATTTGGGCGTTACGCCGGCAGGGCTGGACGGGGCAGGCCATTGCGCACCAGCTGCACCTGGCCACGAGTACGGTTTTTCGCTATCTGCGGAGCCCCACCTTTGCGGAGCGCACCTATAAACGGCGCGGGCACAGCATTCTGAACCCCTACAAAGACCGTGTCCTCCAGCTCTGGAATAGTGGATGTCATGACGCCTTGCAGGTCTTTCATCGCCTCCAGCAGCAGGGCTACCAGGGGAGCTATCCGACCGTGGCCCGCTATGCCCAGCGTCTCCGACAGGCGCAGGGCTTCAAGCCCCGCCAACGGGCGCCCGAGCAGCCTCTGCCGCGCGTGGCAGAACCGCAGCACGGGCACCTCACGCCTCGGGGCACCGCCTGGCTCGTGCTCCGGCGGCCAGAAACGCGGGATCCGGACGAGGAACAGCAGCTGGCCCAGCTGACCGTGCAGCAGGCGGAACTCGCAGAAGCGGTCACGCTCGCCCGGGAGTTTACCGACCTGCTGCGTACCCGCCAGCCTGACTGTCTCGAGAGCTGGCTGGAGCGCGCGAGGACCAGCGCGGTCGCAGCCTTGCGGCGTTTTGCGCAGGGGCTGCGCGACGATTATGCCGCCATCAAAGCCGGGGGCACGGTGCCCTGGAGTAACGGCCCTGTCGAAGGCCATATCAACCGCCTCAAAATGCTCAAGCGCCACATGTTTGGCCGGGCGCATCTGGATCTCCTGGGGCACCGCTTCCTCAGGCCGCCTCGCGAGCGGGTAGCCCAGGATGGCGGGCCAAGGGAGCAGGAGCACACCCCGGCTCCTGCGCAGGCCGCGTAGCCCACGCATCCCCTCAGAGGGGATGCCTTGTTGGGTCTACTGGTGTCTCGCAACAGGGCAAGGGATGCTAGAGAGCGTACAGCCTGGACCGATATCGAACAGGTGGGACAGAGGGTCGCTGGCCGCCCGCCCGCGCCCTCTCGACAGAATGAACATCCTCTGGATAGGAAAGTTCTCTTTTAACTATCACCAAAAGGGGACAAGAACCCTTTTTGAGTGCGAGGATGATGCCCATCGGTTCATGCGGGTCCTTCCGTTACGGCTGGGAAAATTCGGGTTGTGTCTCAATGCACACAAGACGTGTCTGCTGGGATGTGGGAAATATCACGCCCGCCAAGCCTTGTGGCACCGACAGCGGCTGCCAAGCTTTGACTTCCTCGGTTTTACCCATTACTGGGGACGGACCCGGACAGGCAAGGTACGGCTCAAGCGCAAGACCTCGAAGAAGCGACTGCGCCGTGCGCTGGTGGAGATCAATCGCTGGCTCCGTCAGGAGCGCAATGCGCAGCCCCTCCCCGACCTCTGGCAGGCCGTGGCGCGCAAGATGCGCGGCCACTTCAACTACTTTGGAGTGACCGACAACAGTCGCGCGCTCGCGCGCTTTGAACATGCGGTGCACCGACTCCTCTTCAAGGGGTTGAACCGCCGCAGCCAACGGCGCAGTTTCTCGTGGGAGAGTTTCCGGCGGTACTGTAGGAGACACCCCCTCCCACGACCTGGACGCTTGGTCCGACTCACTCCCGTGGGGTCAATGCCCGTCTGAAGAGGCTTGTGCGGGAAAACCGCAGGCAGGCTTCTGTGAGGGGGAGGCGCACAACGGTGCAGGGTCGAATACTGTGACACTCCCGAGGCCGAAAGGCGGGAGAAACGGGGAATACAAAGCAGACCTAAACACTGAAGGCGTCCTCTCTACTCGACCCCCAGATTCTTGAACTTCTTGCTATTGATTTCGATCCAATTTTGAATTTTCATGTCAGGCAGGAAGGCTGCCCGACACCCTGGCGGAGTAGCATAATGTCGAAAATGCACGAGAAAATCCCGCTCGTCGCCCTCTGCGGCGCTATCGGGCTGGCGGCTGCCACCTTGGCCGTGATGGGCGTCGATCCAGAGGGCATCCGCCGCGCGTTAAGGATTACCGCGCGGTATTCCTATCTGTGGTTCTGGCCGGCCTATGCCGGTGGCGCACTGGCGGCGCTATCAGGGCTCCAGCCGCTTGCCCGCTATGGGCGCACGTTCGGTCTCGCCTTCGTCGCCGCGCAATCGATTCATCTGATTTTGGTGCTGTGGCTTTATCGCCTGTCCCCGGAACCACCAATCCCGATCGGCGGCGCCATATTCTTCGGCATCGGCATGCTGTTCATGTACCTGCTGGCCGCGCTCTCGATCAAGCGGATTGCCAGGAAAATCGATCCTCGGACGTGGCGCCTCGCCATGCTGGTCGGACTCGAATATATCGAGTACGCGTTCCTGACCGATTTCTGGGTCAATCCGCTGCACCACCTGACCGTGGGACAGTGGGTGCTCTACCTGCCGTTCATGATGCTCGGTTTACTCGGGACAGGCTTGCGACTGCTTCGCTGGAGCTTAGGCGTGGCGCAACAACGACACACGCAGAGTAACTGATAATCATATAGAAGGCTCCTCAAGCGAGCGCTACAGTTGGGTTGTTTACGCGATGTGACAACCGACTACAGAGCCCGATGAGGAGACCGAAATGCCACTATACGGCGGGATCGATCTCCACGCAAACAATAGTGTGATCGTATTACTCAATGAGCAGGACAAGGTGATCTACCGGAAACGACTCTCCAACGATTTGCCTACGATTTTAGAGCAATGAGCCCCTTATCACACGGAGGTAAAGGGCTTGGTGGTCGAATCGACGTACAACTGGTACTGGTGAGTCGATGGGTTGATGGAGGCGGAGTATCGGGTCCATCTGGCCAACCCGGCCGCGATGCAACAGTATAGCGGTCTGAAGTATACGGATGATGACTCGGACGCGTGCTGGTTGGCGCACTTGCTCCGCTTGGGCGTGTTGCCCCAAGGGTATATCTACCCCAAGGCCGAACGGGCGGTACGCGATTTGTTACGCAAACGTGCACATTTGGTTCGTCAGCATACCGCCAATGTCCTCAGTGTGCAAAATATCCTGGCGCGGAATACTGGGACACGTTTCAGCGGCAAACGGATTCAAGAACTGACCAAGCAAGAACTCACGACCTTGCTCGCTGAGGAGACCCAGGTGCTGGCGGTCACCAGTAGCTTGGTGGTTTTGGACTGTCTGCGGCACCAGATCAAAATGCTGGAACAGAGCGTCCATCAGCGTCTGCACCACACCCCGTCTTACGAGCAGTTGCTCACCGTGCCGGGCATTGGGCCGATCTTGGCCCAAACTATCACGCTGGAAACCGGCGCGATCAGCCGTTTTCCCACTGTGGGGAACTATGCCTCGTATTGCCGCTGTGTGGACAGCACGAAGCTCAGCAATGGCAAGCGCAAAGGGACGGGCAATGTCAAAAATGGCAACCCGTATTTGGCCTGGGCGTATATGGAAGCAGCGCAGTTTGCCCTACGTTTTCAGCCGGCAGCCCAACGATTTTACCAACGCAAGCTGGCCAAGAGCCGCCACAACACGGTCTTGGCACGGAAAGCCGTGGCTCATAAGCTCGCACGGGCGTGCTATTACCTCATGCGAGACCTCGTACCCTTTGAGGCGACGAAAGCTTTTGGCTGACAGCCGCTCCAAAGCGGGGTTGAGACTGGAGGCTCGGGGAAAAGTTGGCTGATAACCACCCTGTCTGATTAGTCCCAGTCTCAACCTCTGACAGAGGGCCTGCTACCGCATGGCTGAGTTGTGCGACGCCTCTGCCGTGAGCCCTAGAAAAGGTGGACCCGTAAGGGAGCCAGGCGATCTGTACGTTGTACATGATTGGACACGGCAGGGAACCGAGGGTTTTCTGGGGTATCTACGATGCCAGGGGCAGACGTCTGACGCAAGAGCGAGACGTCACGAGGCCTTGAACCTGATGGGTGACTGGTGCGGCGCATGGGCGTCGACGCCACGGGAATGAAAACGCGGATGCGTCTGCGATGGCCAAGCGGGGGTGGAGTGTGCCAAGGCGAACACAACGGAAAAAAAGTCAAAAGTTGTGGAAGGGAGAGGTATTGCCTCTTGACTGGAGCCTTCTAATGGGTGACTTTTCCGTTGTGCCGTTTCGATTAAATTTCATGCTGTTTTCCGAAAAGAACCACGTGAAAGCGCTTAAAAATCAATGGGTTTTGACCACGTCATCTCCTCCTGCCATCCCTTGTGGAGGCACGAACCCGGGCACACATCATGTTTCTGTTGACACAAGCGTCTATGAGCGATAGGCTACCACTCGCTCATACCTGCTGCACTCTACTCCCGCGCACCACTGCGTTGACCTTGACTGAGTCGCTCTGTAGCACTGCACGCTGAAACGCATGTGGACCCTAAAGCTGTCTGTTCCCATACGGGGAGAGCAACATGCTACGGTCTGAGAGCCAAGCTCTGCACGAGGAGAGGAGCGCCGCAGGCATGCAACGCACCGCGATCATTCACGCTGAACAGATGCGGCTGCTCTATGCCAATGCGCCGGCTGGCTTCGTCGCGACCGTGGTGAATGTGGTGCTGCTGGCCCTGATCCAATGGCCGGTGCTTGCCCCGCCCCGCCTTGTGGCCTGGGTGGCGGCAATGCTGGCGCTCACGGCCCTGCGCGCGGTGGTGGTCTGGCGCTTTCAGCGCCACGCGCCAGCGCCGCCGGCCCTCGGGTGGTGGGGCACCCTCTTTGGCCTGGGGACCCTCGGCGCTGGACTCGGATGGGGCTGCGCGGGCGTGTGGTTGTTTCCTGTCGCCTCGCTCCCGCATCAGGTGTTTCTGGCGTTTGTCGTCGGGGGCATGATTGCGGGTGCGATTGGGCTGCTCTCCGCGCGCATGGGGGTGTTCCTGAGTTTTGCGTGCCCGGCGGCGGTGCCGATCATTGTCCATTTGCTCGCCCAAGACGACCTGATGTCCAGGACCATGAGCGGGATGGCGACGCTCTTTACCCTGGTCAGTATCTCTACCGCGTGGAAGCTGCATGGCACCATTCGCACGTCGCTGCATCTGCGCTTTGATAATACCGCTTTGGTGGCGGCGGTGACGGCCGAAAAGGCGCGGGTCGACGCCAGCCAGCGGCTGGAGGCCGAGGCCGAGCAACGGCGGCACGAGGCAGAAGTGCTGGCGGAGCTGGCCCGTACCGTCAACGCTGCCCTGGACGTGGACACGATCTTACAGCGGGTGACAGCGGGAGCCAGGGAGCTGTGCGACAGCGATGGGGCCGCGATCGCCCTGTGCGAGCCCAGGGGCGAGGCCGCAGTCATTCGCTACTGGGCTGGTCGCCCCTATCGTGGCTTTCAGGGGGTGCGGATTGAGCCGGGCGAGGGCATCGGAGGCCTGGCGCTGGCGACCGGCCGCCCCTACCGTACTGATGACTACGGGCATGATCCCCGCGTGAGCCAGGCGTACCGCGCCGTCACCCAGGCGGGCGGGACGGTGGCCGTGCTGGTGGTACCGATTCGCTGCGGTGCGCGTGTCGAGGGCTTACTCTACGTGGGCGCCACACGGCCGCGGACGTTCACCGACGCTGAGGAGACCCTCTTGCAACGGCTGGCCGACCATGCCGCGATTGCCCTGCACAATGCGCGGCTCTATGCCGCCGCTGAGCGGCGCCGGCAGACGGCGGAAAGTCTGGCTGAAATTGGCCAGCTCCTGTCCCAATCGCTGGACGCCGCGGAGGTCGGTCAGCGGGTCGTGACGCATGTCCGCCGGCTCTTGCAGACACGGGCCGCTGCCCTCTATCAGCTCGACCCCGCCACAGGGATGCTGGTCACTCTCGCCGCAGAGAACGATTACGGAGCCGCGACGACGCCCTGGCGCGCGCTGCCTCTTGGGATGGGTGTGGTGGGGCTGGCTTTCCATGCCCGTCAACCCGTCGCGACGGCCAACATCCTCACCGATCCGCGCCTCACCATCCCGGACGCCGTCCGCGCCAGCCTCGCGCACACCCCGGTGCGTGCGGTGCTGGCCCTGCCACTGCTGCGCGACGGCCAGGTGATCGGCGCGCTCAGCCTCGGGGACGCGGCGGGTCGGACCTTCGATGCCGAGGACCTGACGTTAGTACGGCTCTTTGCAGCCCACGCCGCCACCGCCTTCGCTAATGCCCAGCTCTACACGGAAGTGCAGACTGGGCAGGGGCGGCTGCAGGACCTCTCCCGCAAGCTCCTGGAGGCCCAGGAAGCCGAGCGCCACCGCATGGCCCATGAACTCCACGACGAGGCGGGCCAGCTCCTGGTCTCCGTGCATCTGGCCCTGGAGACCACCATCAGCGGGCTGCCACTGCACTTGCGGGAGGGCTTCCACCAGGTCCGCCGCCATCTCGATGCCATCGAGACCCAGCTGCGCGGCCTCGCCCACGAACTCCGGCCCACGATCCTGGACGATTTCGGGCTCCTGCCCGCCCTCCAGAGCTTAGCGCACCGGGTGGCCGAGCGCACGGGGCTGGGCATCCACGTGGATAACGCGCTCGCCGGACGGCTGGCACCTGCGGTCGAAACGGCGCTCTATCGCATCGTGCAAGAGGGCCTGACCAACATCGTCAAACATGCCGTCGCCACCCACGTCGACCTCCAGCTCTGGCGCGAGGACGAGCGCGTGTACGCCCTCCTGCGCGACGACGGGGTGGGGTTTGCCGTCGAGCACGTGCTGGGCCAGCCAGGGCTGCGGGGCCTCGGGCTGCTCGGTATCCAGGAGCGTGTGGAGGCCTTAGGGGGGACCCTCAAGATTAGCTCGGCCCCCGGGCAGGGCACCACACTCCAGATCACGCTGCCGGTGGCAGCGCCTGACTCGATTGCGGCCCGGTAGGGGGTTCCCGTAGTTTTGGAGCAATAATGACAATCATGGTGTCTGGGGTGCAGACGCCTTCGCGGTGCCCTAAGATGGGACAATCCCCAGAGATGTGGGCCTGTAAACGCTTGAGAACAAAGCACTTTCACGCGGTATCATCCGCAGGCCCGCATGTGTACTCACTGAAATCACGACACGGAAAAGTCAGTCTCTTCCTCTCAGCCTTATTCTCTGGTCGAGAGCACTCAATGGAGCGGTCCGTTTTTCCTCCTCAAGGAGTCTAGAAGGGTGTTTGCCTACCATAAAGTCAAAGAGCATCCGAAGCTTTTGCTTGCCATGACTGGTCTAAGTTATGCGGAATTTCATCAATTGCTCTCGCATTTTCAACACGCTTGGGATCAGTATGTGACACATCATTATGTTGATCGAGACGATCGCCAACGGCAATATGGCGCAGGGAGATCAGCATCGACCTTGGTCTCTATTGAGGACAAGCTGCTCTTCAGCTTGTATTATATCAAAGTCTACCCTCTACAAGAAATTCTCGCTTTTGAATTTGGCATGGTACAAAGTACTGCGAATGCATGGATGCAGATATTGAGCGAAGTATTGCAAAAGGCGTTGGACCATGGAGGGTATTTACCCGAACGTGATCCCAAGCAGCTCGAAACCGTTCTCGCGTCTGAAACTGAATCAACGTATGGTATAGACGGGACAGAACGACCACGCCAACGTCCTCGTGATTCAGAAAAGCAAAAACACTATTATAGTGGTAAAAAAAGAGGCACACGATCAAGAATCTCATTATTGGCGGCATCCATACTCGGAAAGTGAATTATTTGAGCCAAACCTATGAAGGCAAGCGTCATGATAAAAAGATTGTTGATGAAGAAAAACCCACATATCCGGAGGACATTGGTGTATATCAAGATACCGGCTTTCAAGGATATGCCCCGGATGGTGTACAGACGTTTCAACCTCAAAAGAAGCCTAAAGGGGAAGAGCTTACACCAGAACAGAAGGAGTGCAACCGTCTCATCTCACGTATCAGGATTGTGATCGAGCATATCATTGCTGGGATTAAACGCTGTCGCATTGTCAAAGACATTTTCCGAAATACGAAAGAACAGTATGACGATCTTGTGATGGAGATCGCCTGTGGATTGCACAACTTTAGAGTTCACTGCCGGGAGTCTTAAAATCTTATTTGCGATAATGTCTAATCGCGTCATGACGGTCGCCGGCATGCTCTTCCC
>Ga0081455_10007333_pt1 | contig 11631 bp, 8 predicted proteins | sample TabmetS3T2R1_FD_70207 | JGI IMG/M metagenome (GOLD analysis project Ga0081455, IMG submission 70207) | Tabebuia heterophylla rhizosphere microbial communities from the University of Puerto Rico - S3T2R1 | ecosystem: Host-associated > Plants > Roots > Rhizosphere ...
CCAAACTCACGATCGAAAAAAAGGTAGTTCGCTGAATGCAAGAAGTGTTGGTTCGAATCCAACTCGTGAGAAGGAATCCAAGCACGAAGAAAGACCTCTTAGATAGCCTTAAGGGAAAAGGATCTTTAACTTTCAGATCTCTTTCGTCTGGCATCTACACTAACATGAATGAGCAGCTCCTTTTTAACTAAAAGAAGATACAACCGATAAAATCTAGTTCTTTCGGCCTTTCGCTTGTTAATAGCTTGGTACCTAAGAACTTTACTAGACCTTCGGGTTAGTGAAAGTACAAAACCATTCTTGGTTGTAATTGCTATCTTCTTAGGTTCAGCTATGCATACGATTTAAGAAAAAGAAGGAAAGGGGTTTTTCACTTTCTACCATAAGAGTTTGTGCGCAACATCTCTTCTCTTCCTTCGCCTTATAAAGTTGCTTGAGCCCACAGTCCTCGAAGCTGTACGATAAGTACCAGCTGAATGTCCCGATAGATAAGTTCCATACACAACCCTTTGTACATTTTATGGCTACATCAGGAGATATTGAAAGAGACAAGGCTAGGCTTGTCGCCAAGGGGTTCACTCTGAAAGAGGACATCGACTACACTGAGACTTTCTTTCCGCTTTCTAAGAAGGACTCACTCAGGATAATAGTTGCTTTGGTGGCTCATTTTTACTTAAAGCTTCACCAGATGGATGTGAAGACGGCTTTCTTCAAAGGGTATCTACCAGTGCTGGAGCCTCTCCTGCTGATGTCACCACTGGTTCAGGTACTTTCACCAGTACTTGAGTCAGCACCTAGCTATGCCCATGTCGTAGCTTCTGCTGGATCAATGGGATCCCAATCTCAATTTCCTAGGTATGCTTGCCCTGTAGCCGGAATAGATAGATTCAAGGGGCGAAGGAAAGATAGTTCTTTGAGTGACAGAGATGGAGATTCAACTTCCCCGTGGAAGAGCTCTATGCTATTTATGGAATAGCGGTCAGTGCTGCTTGATTGACTGCTTGAAAGTTTGAACCAAGTCTTGGATTCGGAAGAGAAGTAGGCGTAGAGGATATTGGGAAAGATCCCACATCTGGTTAACTGCTTTAGGAGTGCCGGCTCCAGGCTAGAGAAAAGATAGGCTATTACTGAAGCTGTGAAAAAGAATTGCTAGCGAAAGTTTTCTTTTCTTAGTTTAGTCACCAATAAAGAAAGTAGCTAGGCTTCCTGGTGGTATGAAAGAAATAGATCTTAGTGCCTTAGACGACCTAGAAGGAAGATTGCTTCTCTCACCCGTAGGTGCAAGGAGCGTAGCCCAAGATTCTTTTGAGACGAATGAATGCCGAAGAAAGGAGTTCCGCCGAGAGTTTTTTCGGTGATTAAAGGCTATCATCAATTGGCACCACAAGGCCACGACTTACTTAAGCAGCAGAACTTGAGGTCAGTGCAAGTTATAGGTTAACGTGCGTTGAATCTTATCTTGCCTCAGAGCTTTCATCCACATTTGGAACTGGTTCAGTTCAGAAGTCGAGATTGCTATTAAATAGAAAAGACGATGCCATTGAAAGCTCAGGAGAGCGAAATTACAACAATAGAGACATTCGAAGAAGCTACGATTGACACTTGAGATTTGCTTGGTTTGTGCCCAGAGATCGGAGAAGATCGACAAGAAGGAGCTCGGGTTCATATTCGGTAGCTTCCGGCTCTTTTAAAGGTAGCAAAGGTCGCAAAGCAAGTAGCTAGCGAAGGAAATTAGGACACCTCCTGCCCAGAGGTAGGCATCGATTTAAAATGCTGCAAAGGCCTTTAGGAGCAGGGCCTGGAACTGAAACTGGTCCGGGCATAAGTCCAGACTCTCGGTCTAATTAGGCCTCTGCTGGAACTGCGCTCTCTATGTTGAGTAGAAAATTCTCACTTTCGAAATGTAAGATCGCATTAAACTAGGCCCGTTGTCCCTCTTAACACCAACCGCACCTACTTTCTTTCGTACCCAAGCCCCGGGGCAATAAATACAGTTTTTGGCAAGTTCTTGAACTTGATTTGAGAAAGGATATCTAAACCCCTAACGGTAGCGAAGTGAGCTGAGGAGAAGCAATTCAATAGGTAGAGTCGCAATTGCTTCGCTAGCTCTTAGAGAAGACCGAGCGGGGAATGTCTTATGTTGAAGTGTTGAAGAATGCCTTGTTGTCGGACTAGGAAAAAGCGCAGCTATTTCAGCTATTGGAGGAAAGCATCTCTTTTTCTTTCGAGAGGGGCATAGTTTCGTAGCCAAGTGAAAGACGTGCCAACTTCTCCTACTCTTTCTTAAGCGCTGGTTCTGCTTTCACTAAAGGGCAGACTAGCGGAATAAACGCTTAGATGAATAGTAGCAGTGGGACTTCTTACTTTACTTGAAGCGGGTTCGGGTTTGGAAGACGGACTACTATATAGTCGGGGATGAAGATGAGAGCAAGGAAGGTTAGTTAACGGCCGGCTCCCAACTATAGAAAGGGCTATAGTCGTAGAAGCAAGGGATTCAGATTCAGAATAGGCGGCTAGGCTACTTGTTGCTCCAACCGGTGATTTTCTTTCCGGGTATGAGTTCCGATCAGTTGAAGCCCTTCCTTACTCCCTTTGAGGGCCGCTTTCCGCCAAGTAGGTAGAATAGCCGGCTAAGTGTGAAGCCAAGTCATCGAAGTAAGCTGGGTAAGAAGCTTCCTCAGGCGGGGGAGTGACTCTAGGGGATGTCTGCCCATGCAAGCAATTCAGTCAAGTCCGGTAAGCAAGCCACCCTGGTTCCAAGCCAGGAATGCCATCGGGGTCAGGTAAAGTCAGGCAAGGAAAAGAAGTCGTTAAGCAAGCCGGCCTAGCTAGTAAGCTTTCGGAATGGTAGGAATCGCAATAGAAGTCGGCTTAGTGTTGATATCCCCTGGCGCATAAGACGATCGGTACTCCATCTAGAGAAGAGAAACTACTAGGCCAGCCATAAGCCCTAAGTCAGGGAAAGGGAAGCGGCAAAAGTAGGGCGTCGTTCCTTAGAGGTTACATTCCATAGTGAGGAGGGGAAATGTTGCGTAGGAGTTCCTCTCCGGCTTACCGCTTTCAACTTCTTTACTTGCCTTAGCCGAAAGTGCCGAAGCTGAGCTAAAGTCAGCATCTTCTTTTCTAGTGGTTGTAGCTCTTGTTTATTCTTTTCCTACGGCATCAACCGGACTAGGAACTGCTGGCCTAGTTGGAACTACTTGTCCTCTTCATTTTCCTGAGCTAGGTAAATCCTTCTTCATAAGCCGGCTAGTCTATCCATCTGAGCTTTCGAGTCGCTCATCTGATATTGATTTTGTTGTAGACGATGAACCGATTGGAAAATCTTCCTCCCCCCATTTCAACTACACTACGCCCCCCCACTACGTCGCTGGGTTTCCCTTATGCCTAACGTAACCATTAAGCCGTCTTCGCGGCCTTTTTCGCATCCTAGCCTGCGCAACTAGCTGGGTCAGCCTTACTCAAGTTGTAGAACGAGGTCATCTACATAGCACTCAACCTCGTGATGAAGAAGTTCTTTGAAGATGTTGGTCATTGCTCGCTGGTAAGTTGCACCGGCATTCTTTAGACCAAAAGGCATCACCTTGGTTGAGTATATACCAATAGGAGACCTCAGGGCAACGTGTTTTATATCCTCCGTGGCCATCTTGATAACTGGACCGAATGTCTCATCATAGTATATACCCTCTTGCTGGTTGTAGCCTTTGAGTAAAGAGTCGCATCCCTACGATACTGATCACTCGTCACTCGCGGCACACTTTCTATATCTCTATCTCTGTCTTCATCGAATTTCTGCTTTCTTTCTGTCTTTTTTTAGACAAGCATAGCCGTATCTTAGCTCCCGTTGACCGGCTTTGCGGGACCGCCATCAGGCCAGGTCCACTCTTGGCTAAGCTCTTTGGGCGGGACTTTCTCGATACGACTTCTTCCTCCTTAATCCGACCTCTCCCTCTCGCTTCGCTCGAGCAACTACGTACCTTACGGTCGACTCAATTGCATCGAGCCTTGGCAAATGCCAATCAGTAGTTCAAGTACTGAAACATCAACATAATCGAGATCATTATCATCATCGAGAACATCATAATAGAGCTTCTCACTAAGACATAAAGTGGATCAACACGCGTCAGATGAAGTTTTTAAGTTATTCCAGTCTAATAGCATTTATCTATGCCCTTTCCATTGTAAAGTGGCTAAGAAAGTACACATGCCCTAGCGTGGGAAAGAAACCTAATCGCTAAAGGTTCGCATTTCCAGCCAGCTATGCTGCAGTTTTGGTGGAAGGTTTTTTCAGTATTGTAGTTCAGAATAGACCTTCTTAGATTATGTACCCGGGGGTGGTAATGAGAAATTGGAACACCTACTACGGACGGCTTTGAAGAGTAACTACATATAAGTGTTGGCGGGGTATTCATGCCATAGCGTATCGGTTCGTCTTGCCGGCCTTCTTTCCCACCGGGCTGTATTTCAGGCTTCAAGCCGGGCCAACTAGCCTGGCCCATGCTAACTCAAGTGTAGTTAGGTCCTCTCTCACTAGCTAAACTCTCAAACCGATACGGAAACATCGGATTATTCATGAATGTAATCTCGGTGTCGTCGGGTCTTGCTTTCACTCATATTACAGCTGGTAAACAAACCTCTGCCTTCATAGGCTCATTCCTTTGACCCGATCGTTTAAAGAACAGCCTTTGGCACGCTTCCCCTTAGTTTCGTTGAGTCGAGCTGAATTCCATCCAGCCTCTTATACCTTGTATTGAATGACTAGCTGCTAAACGCCCTACTTCGAGTACTGGATTGACTTTCTACACCTATTGCTTGAGCTGTAAAAGCACCCTTAACAATCTTCCACTCAATTACATCGAGCCTCTCCTTGAAGTCGAGCTGCTTCGCTCCTGCCTAGATTTGCTTTTCGACCGAACCCAACGAGTGGAATACCTGTAACGAGTATAGAGAGCGCTTTCCATTTTTCTAGTTCTCATCCCACGTACTCCTTCTTTGGGAAAGAATACCATTTCATTGGCTCTTAACAGTACTTGGGGAATGGAAAGTTCCTATTCCTAGTCTCACCCTTCCTTCGATGGAAGAATCTTTTCTTAATGTCGGAATTCAAGTAGTCTTTCTTAGCGGAAGTGATAGTCTAGCACAATCTCAGATTAGGGCTAGCCCTTGTCGGAGCACCAAAGACTTCTATTTTAGAATCAAAACTAGAAGTAGCAGCCCTAGCTCCATAGCTCGTAGCTCTGCAACTAATGGGGCCGCTCTTGAGGCAACCGAAATGCCGCACAAGCGCTTCGGAGCTTATTTAAAACAACCGAAAGTCCGAAGCTTACTCTGAATTACATCCAGCCTTCCCTTTCCACCCGGTTTTGACGAACCCATTCTTCCCACGCAAATCATGAGGATTTATTTCATTTTCTACGATGATTCCGCTCCCGAACCTGCAAGTTTATACGCTAAAAAGACAGGAATGAAAGCCTCGCCGCCGAAAGGCCGCTATTCCTCTGATTAAGGAATGGGGCGGGCCTATAAAGTAGTCTTTGTTCCTGACAAGAGGAAAGCAGAGCGAGGACCACCTTTGGGGTGAGCTAGCAAAGCCACGGGACCTGCCTGCCTTGAATCCGCTCTTACTGGTCTCATATCCGCAATTAAGTGTTAACAGCGGAAACGCCGTCCATATCTGGACCTGACTTTCGGTGGGCTTTCCAATTCCCACAGTCGATTCAACAAGAGGGAGACAGAAAGCAAGACTTGCACACGCCTTTCAAAAGGACTCATTCACAAAGACTACTGTAAGGGCATGGCACCCCCGAAACCCGAACTACAACAAAAAGGGGGAAAGCTCAATCGCCAATCGAGTCGACAAACCCGAAGTCAAGGATTCAACTCAGTTCAACTGACTTTGCTCGAGAGACCTAGGCTCATAGATAGAATCAGAGGCGGGGAAGAAAAAGAAAAGATAGACCGCGCTTAATGACTGGAAGAAAGTAGATCCCTTGGGTAATCCCTAGACGGAAGTTGACATCTATCCCTTATAGTCTGATTTTCTTGTCTCTCTTTCACTCTCGGACGATGTTATCGGGGTATCGTCCGCTGTTTTAGAAGCTCTTTTCCTGTAGCTAGTAGGAAGCTAGGCACAAGACGCAGACGATCAGACGAAAAATGAGATGATACCTATTCCCTGGTCGAATTCAAGGATTCCAATCAGCTCAAGGATTAGAATCAGTTCAAGACTGCAGCCCATGCGAGGCCAGATCTTCAAAGAGGGTCATCTCTGGCTAGCGCTCAAGATCGATGTAATTCCATTCAAAATCTCGAGTTTCGAGCAGATCATGTAAACCACCCTCAGAAGCACATGCCTGAAAAGGGCCTCGAACACTCATTTTAAGCAACTCTTGCCTGAGACAGCTAAACCTGGATTGGGCTCTTTGAACCTCTCTTCTTCAAAGGCCTTCCAGCAACCCGTAAAGGTTGGATTAGCTGAACTGAGGAAGCACAGCCTAGCCTTTAATTGGAATCGTGAACCTCATCCTTGCCTTCGACTAAGGGTTTGTTTTATGAAAAGAGCTAAGACTAGAAAAGGAGTGACAGAAGTTAGACCTAGCCCAAGAAAACATAAAAAGCACTCCTTCCTGTGCGTGACCCGACTCCTTCTTTGACACTTTTCCACGTGGATTGCTTAAATTGCTCAAGTTCAGCGGGAGGATTTCCTAAAGGTTCCGCTCACCTGTGAAGTTTAAGCTAAAAGCACCGGTATTCTCCAACCCCGCTAACTCCAACGACAGGCAAAGGCCAGCCGGGAGAAATTCTGCCTTTCTTGCTATCCTTTCTAGCCTGCCCTTAAATGAAAGTGGATTAGAGTTCCTGGTGAAAGTGAAATAGGAGACTTCAAGCTGCCATACTTGACTAGAACCGGCTTCCTGACATTGGTTCTTATACAGGCCCCTTGCCTTGAATAACTCTACCCGAACCCGGGGAACTGACCTAGAGAGTCTTAGGGAGAAAAGACAAAGTTGCGGAAGGAAAGGGGCTAAATTAGTGACTTGAAAAAGAACTTCAACAGATCACCTGCAAGCACCCTGCACTAAAACGAGTTCCTTGGCCGGGAGCTTAAGGATTAGACCGGCAGCAGATACCAACTCAAAGAATTGAGCGGAAGGTCTTCATTCAGTACAGCCATTTGCGCTTTCGGGCGGAGAATGAATGACCGGGCTATGGCTATTCCTATTTGCCTTTTCACCTTTATGCTTTGGATTGAATGGATACGGGCTCACCTTCAAAGGGAAGAGGATAGAGGTTGGAAGGGAAATACAAGAGAAGGGAATCCAATTTAGGGCGCCAAAAGGCGGTGGTCCTTTCTTCGTTACCGATATTCGTAAGGGGGATATTTTACTATTCATTCCGGATTCGCTTGGTTAGACAACGGACTCTTACATTCAGTAATGAATTAGCGGTCAATTGCGCTTTGAAAGAACCGGCTTTTGGCTTAGTGGTAATTGGCAGATGCGACTTCCTGCTTAGTTGGATTGGTTGGGACCCTAGTGAGGAAAGAAAATCAAAAACTTGAGAAAGCACTTCGAACTCCAGCAGCTTAAGCAAGGGGAAAGAAGGCTTGGGTAGATTCATTTACTTGCAAAGGGACCTTTCGCTCCTGAATCAAAGGATTGGACTGACTCTTCTATTCCTTACTGACTGACTCGGTTAATGAATGCTTCAACAACAGAATCGGCAGGATACCTAGCTACCCTAGCTACCAGAAATCCTTGGTTGCCAGAAACATAAGGGATGGTTCTTGGCGAAACTACCCACTCAATGCCTCTTGCACAGACAGGTTCTTCGTTAATGGCTAAAGCAGCATCAAGGGGGAGTGACTTTTCACACTCTTTATCCGGGGGCGGCTTCACGTGATGGCTTTATGAGCATCTCCTCTTTCGCATAATCTTTATTATAGGAAGTTCCATCCCATCACCACTGTTGGCGATCACTACTTACAGCCACGAAAGGAAAGAGTGGTATTGATTAAGAAATTGGGTTGAACTGTCATGCCATCCAAGACTTGGGACCGAGAGACATCATCCACGCATTCAGGGCAGGGATTGATCCATATCCATGCCAGGTTATCGACCGCAAGCAAGAAAGAGTCTTAGAAAGCAGCCTTACCAAGATCATAACATAAGGGAGGAAGAAGGAAGAACAAAAGACACGCCACGCTTGATTGACAAGTTAGGGAGCACTTCAATCGATAACTCAATAAGCTCATTCGCCCACCGCGGGAGAAAGGGCTCTCGGAGAAAGATGAAGAAGAAAATGGGCACGTGCCCTACCGACGATCAAACCCTGCCTTAGGTCGCCTTCCTATTAAGGAAGTCGTCACTTAATACGATCACTCACTTGGGTCGATCACTAAAAGCATTAGATACAAAAAAAGGAAAAGAGGGAGCAACTTCCTTTCAGTTAATAGCTCAGCAGTACGAGCTTCCATAGCTCATAAAGAATAGCGACAAGAGAAGCTACTATTCCATTGGGTAAAGGCCATTACCACCGAGAGCAGATACTGGGAGTCTCGGTTAATGGCTATTCCATTCAGTCCTTAGTCGCCAATTAGTTCATGAGCGGGGCAAACGAAGGGTACGAGTGAAATGAAATTCAATGCCCGTAGCGAGTCAAAAAGCAGGGGCCGAAGACTTGGTTCTTAGCCGTGAAAAAATAGGCGAATAAGCATCCTTTGCGGCGCTTGCCCTTAGGAAAGTCTATTCAGTTCGATTCCGCGATGAGGCCATGCATATAAAAACAAAGCAAGAGAAGCTACAGAAAGCGAATTCTTTAATAATATTTTATACCGGCGTAACAAGAACAAGCTGAAGAATAGAATTTAGATCTTTCCTCCGCTTCGGATTCATTCATTAGAAAGAGTTCCCTACGCCGCCTAGTCGCTATAGGAGACACGTGTACACCGCCGCGTCTGAAATCAAAGAACGGAATACCTTCTGCGACTATCATGGCTAGGGTAATAATTCGTATATGGAAACGCCGCTTCCTCTTTATCCTTTATTCGATTTAAGGATAGAAGAAGGATAGGGAATACGGCCTTGAAGGCGATGAAAAAAGATGATAATATAGGAACGCGGCAAACTCTTTCAAGAAATTAGCATCCTCAGCTACAGTGGTAAAATCTCTATAGGCAAGTAGCCCATGATTTTCCAATTATAGCTCGGTCCGAATGCCCTATAGCTTTGGAGTTTCCACCCTTCTCTGAAGGTGGTGATTTGGCTGTAGAAGCCTAGGCTAATGAATTGGGGAGGTACGCAAGCGAGGGAAAAAGCTTTGATGAAGCAAAGTGTAAAGCTGAGGCATATTTCTAAAACTAGCAATTCCGACTCTTCTCTCAAAGGGTCTTGGTCTCGGTCCGGTCTTTTCTTCCTTGGCTTTCCTTGGTCTGACGCTTGCGTCTTCCTTTCAGCGAAGAACATCCATCCTTGGGGAGGTCACCTCTAAAGGCCTATAGGTCCGTGTATCGATAGGCTGTCTTTCTTTTCTTTCTCTTACGGGTCGGCAAAGTCTGATTCTATTGGAAAAAAGGGCCGGTCTCTTCGGCGAGGGCTTGACGCCATCTGAAGCGTCAGACGATGCTTGGCATTCCTGAAATCTATCTCTTTGGGTGATGATGCTAAAAGCACAGGTCTATACTTCGGCACAGACCTCTTTTGAGATTTAATATAGGAAAGTAAAGTGCTAGTATTTCTTAGAGCTTGGCTTTCTCCACAACCAGTCTTCTATTGGGGCACCATATAGAGGTTCTAGAGGAAAGAAGGGAGCTAAAGGAGTACGAAGTCCGATCAGCGTCTTCAAGAGCATGATTCTATAGGAAAGCATTTAAGAGGGCAAAAGGTCTGATGAAGTTGTGCAACTGACCTCTATCCTTTGAGAACGATGTCAAGGCCTTTCAAGGCCCTTTATGGCTAATGCTGCATCCGAAGCTAGGAAAAGGGCGCCCTTGACTACGTCTTTTCTTTCTTTCTCATTGCCATCTTCCGCGTCTGAAATAAGACATCCATCCTTGGAAAGGTCACAAGTCCCCAAGGGAAGGAAGTCGTGGGATATTCAAGAAAAGCATCCTAAGCGAATTCATTGTCTAGGGAAGTTTCTCTTTGGGGGCTGCCTATCGGTACTCCCATGAACTGAACACATACCTATTCGATCTAATGGTGCGAGGTCAAAAGCCGATAAAGGCAGGGGTAGGAGAAGGAGAGAGAGGTGCGCTTTACCCTTTGAGATATCCAAGAAGTTTCGACTTTCAATCTCTTGAAAGATTTTAGTCTTATTTCATACGCTGCAACAAGGGATTATTAAAAGAATGCCGTGCTTTCATCTATTAGAGAAGTATGCCCCTAGGGAAGGGAGAACTGATCTTTTCAAACGAAAGCCTTAGAGTTGGAAGGGACTATCCTAAACTTTTATTAAGAATCTTCTTTTGGCCCTTGATTGGACTTAGAGTTGGGGATAGAAGACCCGCCGCTTTACCTTGAAATTGGAATCGGAAAGGGCGTAATCGAAGAAATTTCAATCACAAGAAAGAAAGACTTTCGGAACAAAAGACAAAGCTTCAATTAAACACTCCTTTTAGCTACAGGAACTCCTATTACATTTGAATTCGAAATATCTTCTATAATAAATATAAGGGTATGACTTTTTCTCAAGGATGGGAAGCCCTCACTTGACATAATATCTTAGTGGGAAGGTAAGGCACCCTCACCCCGTGAAATGACCTCACGCCAGCGCTACCCAACAAAGGTTTTGACGGAGCTTAACCGCTCTTCCTGCGATTCTTCTTTTTAATGAGAACAGCACGGCTAAGGAAGTCATCTGCTGTGCCCCTTGCACTTCCTAATGGGACTTTCCCTGGTTGACTCTTCTTACTATGAGAACAATGAGCACCAGCTTCATTCACAAGAGAATGGGCTTCCTCCAGTCATAATGATCCCGTACGCTAAGAACACAGCGGATTAGAGGGGACAAGAGGTTCCACTCATCAAAGTGTGAGACGCAGGGCTTCTGCCTGGCCTATAATAAGTCCTTCTTTGCCACTTTCAAATCAATAATAACGATGTCAGAGATATTCCAAGAGGAGGACTCGGGACAGGGGACAGAAGGCTACTTCTTCTGCTTCTGATTCTTCTACTGGAGCCATAGGGCGACTGACTTCTTCGATCTGCTCGGATTCATAGTTGGTGACCCCACTCCCGTTACTTTAAGCAGAGGAGACACTGGCACAAGCTCTTATAAGCTGGCTGAAACGAATTCATCAGACATAAAGAAGTGAAAGAAACCAGAGCGTACCCTACCTTTGTTTCGATCTGATCTACACAGCCTCATAATAAGAGAAGTGCCCCCCGAGTAGACGGGACGGAGTGACTGCAATTCCTTCTTTTAGTACCTATCTCGTTGGGAAAGGTAAGGAGATTCACTCACACCGGTTCGGTATGCTTTATCTATTCCTGTTGAGGCTTCGCTCGAATCGAATTCTTTAAGACGACTTGATCCCGCTTCACTTCTTTAATTGTTGGCTTGGTCCCGGGGGATGACTTGTTCCGCACACCACCATAATGGGTAAGTAAGAAAAGTGGCCACGAAGAATGA
>Ga0081455_10007334_pt1 | contig 11631 bp, 9 predicted proteins | sample TabmetS3T2R1_FD_70207 | JGI IMG/M metagenome (GOLD analysis project Ga0081455, IMG submission 70207) | Tabebuia heterophylla rhizosphere microbial communities from the University of Puerto Rico - S3T2R1 | ecosystem: Host-associated > Plants > Roots > Rhizosphere ...
GCCGCGGTCGTAGAGCTTCCGGGTGACGACCAGCCGGAGCGAATAGGCGTCGAGCAGCGGCGGGTCGATCACCCGCCAGTCCGGCACCGGGATGCCCGGCAGCGGCCCCCCTGACGTCCCCTGGCCCTCGCTTCCCTCGGGTTCCGTTCCCCCGGGTTCGGTGGCTCCGGCGTCGGTGGCCTCGGGGTCCGCGTCGCCCTGATCGGCGCCGCCGGGTGCGTCGGCCGCCGCCGCGGGCTCTGCGCCCGAGTCGGCGGCGGGCTCGTCCGGCGTCTCGCCGTTGCGCCGCGCCGGCAGGGAAACCAGCACGCCATCCTCGCCGCCGGGGGACGCGAGATCGTGCAGCAGCCCCGCGAACGCGGGCGCGACGGTGTCGATCTCCTTGCCGATCTGCTCGGTCGACTCGAGGCCCAGGTCGGCGCCCAGCCGGAAGGCGAGGTCCGCGGCGACCGTCCAGCCGGGCTGGGAGGTGCCCGGCGCCGTGACGATCCGGGTCAGCGTCGAGACCCGGCCCTCGAGGTTGGTGGTCGTACCGTCGACCTCGGCGTAGCCCCCGGCCGGCATGACCACATCGGCCTGCCGGACGGACTCGGTCAGGAACTGGTCGCACGCGATCACCGTCCGGGCCCCGGCCATGCCGCGCTCCGCGAGGTCACGATCGGGAAAGTCCGCCAGCGGGTCCGCGCCCAGCAACACCAGCGTGTCGATCTTGCCCTCGGACGCAGCCCGCAGGATCCCGGTGGCGTCGAGGCCCCTGGTCTCGGGCACGGTGCGCCAGTGGCCCGCGAACCAGTCGCGACCGTCCCGCAGTGTGACGCGGCCCGGCAGGACCCCGGGCGTCATGCCCAGCTCGAGAGCCCCGCGCACGTTGCCCCGTCGCAGGGCCGACAGGAACCGGACCCGGGGGTGCTCGTCGCAGATGAGCTTGGCGGCGGCGGCGATCGACCTCGCGCCCTCCGCCTGGTTCGGCCGGCCCAGCACGACGGTGACCGGCCGCTCGGCCAGGAGCGACGCCGCCGCTGCGATGGCCTCCGGCGCCAACCCGGCCACCTCGTCTTCCGCCTCCGTGGGCGCCAACAGGGCGCGCATCAGGTGCAGCGCGTGCCCCGGGTGATAGCGAAGCGAGTGGGCCGCCAGCGGCGTGGTGCCCGTCGCGGTCGACGCCAGCTCGACGATCTTGACGTCGTCGTTGAGCACGGCGTGACGCAGCCGCAGGAACAACACCGGCAGCTCTTCCTTCGGGTCAGGCCCGAGCAACAGGACCACGCCGCCGGGCCGGCAGGCGTCGTCGATGGTGGCCGGGGGCAGCCCGAGCACGGCCTCGGCCGGCAGGCCGTCACCGAGCTGCGCGTCGATGTTGTCCGATCCGATGACGCCCTTCACGAGCTTGACCCAGGCGTAGGCGTCCTCGTTCGTGAGCCGGGCGCCACCGAGCACCGCAAATCCCTCGGGTCCGCTCCGCTCCAGCCCCTCCTCGATCGATGCGGCGGCGCGCCGGAGCGCGTCGTTCCACGTGGCGGACTTGAGCAGCAGGCCCTCGTCCCGCACCAAGGGGCTCGCGAGCCGCTCCGACGAGTCGACGGCCTCGAAGTCGAAGCGCCCCTTGTCGCAGAGCCAGCCCCAGTTGACGGCGTCGACGTCGACGCCGAGGTAGCGCAGCACCTGGTTGCGGCTCGACTGGATCACCACCCGACATCCGACCGAGCAGCTGGTGCACGTCGACTCGACCTCGTTGAGGTCCCAGGGCCGGGCCTTGAAGCGGTAGGGCGTGGCCGTCAGCGCCCCCACCGGGCAGATCTGCACGGTGTTGCCGCTGAAGTAGCTGGAGAAGGGCTCGCCGGGGAAGGTGTTGACCTGCGTCTCGTTGCCGCGGTCGATGAAGCTGATGAGCGGGTCGCCCGCCACCTCTGACGCGAACCGCGTGCAGCGGTCGCACAGGATGCAGCGCTCGCGGTCGAGCATCACGAGGTCGCTGATCGGGATGGGCTTCTCGAAGTGGCGCTTCTCCTCGAGGAAGCGGCTCTCCCCCGGCCCGTGCGACATCGTCTGGTCCTGCAGCGGGCACTCGCCGCCCTTGTCGCACACCGGGCAGTCGAGCGGGTGGTTCACCAGCAGGAACTCGAGCACGCCCTCCTGGGCCTTGACCGTGGCCGGTGACCCCGTCGAGACGATCATCCCGTCGGAGCACTCGATCATGCACGCCGGCTGGAGCGCGGGGCCGCGGCCGGTGTCGATGTCGACGATGCACATGCGGCACATCCCCACCGATCTCATCCGCGGGTGCCAGCAGAAGCGGGGGATGTAGATGCCGTTGCGCTCGGCGGCGGCGATCACCAGCTCGCCGTTGGCCGCGGGGATGGTGCGGCCGTCGATGCTGACCTCGACGGCATGCTCCGTCATGAGGTCGCTCCGACGGCCGGCGGCGTCGACAGGTAGGCCTTGCCGTGGACCGGGACGGTGATCTCGCCCCCGCCGCAGTAGGCGAAGAACTCGTCCCGGAAGCGCATCACCGCCGAGGCGATCGGCGACACGGCGGAGGGCCCGAGCGGGCAGATGGTGGTCTGCTTGGGCGGCCAGGTGATCTGCGGGCTGATGTTGTCGCAGATGTCGAGCAGCTTGTCGACGTCGCTGGGCCGGCCGTACCCGTCGAGCATCCGGCGCAGGATCCGCTCGAGCCAGGTGGCCCCCTCACGGCACGGCGTGCACTTGCCGCAGGACTCGCGCGCGAAGAACCGCACCACCCGCCACGCGGCCTTGACGGCGTCGGTGGTGTCGTCCATGACCACGATGGCCCCGGACCCGAGCATCGACCCCGCTGCGCCCACGGCACCGGTCTCCAGCGGCAGGTCCAGGTGCTCCTCGAAGAGCCAGGGCGCCGACGCCCCTCCCGGGATGAACGCCTTGAGCCGGTTGTCGTGGCGGATTCCGTCGCCGTAGCGCTCGCCGTAGAGCAGGTCCCGGAACGTGGTGGTGCCGAACTCGACCTCGTACACGCCCGGCCGGTTGACGTGACCGGACAGCGTGAACAGCCGGGTCCCCAGGCTCTTCTCGGCGCCGAGCGCGGCGAACGCCGCACCGCCGTTGCTGACGATCCACGGCAGGTCGGCGAGCGTCTCGACGTTGTTGACGACGGTCGGCTGCATGTAGAGGCCCTTGGCGGCCGGGAAGTACGGCGGCTTGAGGCGGGGGTAACCCCGGTAGCCCTCGAGCGACTCGATGAGGGCCGTCTCCTCGCCCACGATGTAGGCGCCGGCGCCCCAGTGCAGGATCAGGTCGACGGAGAAGTCCTCGTTGCCCATGATGTTCTGGCCGATGTAGCCGGCGGCGTAGGCCTCGTTGAGCGCCTGGGCGATGCGTTCCTGGGCCAGCGCCATCTCGCCGCGCACGTAGAGGAAGGCCTGGGCGGCGCCGATCGCGTAGCACGCGATGAGGGCGCCCTCGATGAGCAGGTGGGGATCCCGCTCCATGATGACGCGGTCCTTGTAGGTGCCCGGCTCGGACTCGTCGCCGTTCACCACCAGGTAGCGGGGGAACACGCCGGGCGGGACGAAGCCCCACTTCACGCCCGCCGGGAAACCCGCCCCGCCGCGGCCGAGCAGGCTCGCGGCCTTCACTTCCTCGGTGACCTCGTCGGGGGTCATGGTGGACAGCGCCCGCCCGAGGCCCTCGTAGCCGCCGGTCTCGAGGTAGCGCTCCAGGGTGTGCCCGTCGGCGAGGTCCCAGCGCGAGCTGAGGATGCTGGGGACATTCATGGCGGCGTCGGTCATCGCCCCTCCGGCCCCCGCAATGCGAGGCAGTGACGAACGGTGGCGACGGGACGAGGCATGGGCGGACGGTTGGCGACCGTCATTGCCTCGGCCTCATCGGACCGACAGCCATTGCCTCGGGTCACGACGCACCCCCATCGCCGGCGCCGTCGCCTGCGCCTTTGCCGTTCCCCTCGCTGTCGCCCCTCTGGTTGCGGGCCAGCCACGGCGGCTCCACGTTACGGTCCGGCGGGGCGTTGCCGGCGCGATTCTCGGGGAGCCGCTGCCGCACGCGGCTCAGCGTCCCGTGCCGGGGGACCTCGTGCGCGAGCTTGCCGGCGCGCAGGTCGTCGAGGAGGTCGTCGACGTCGTCGAGTTGAACGCGCTGGAAGTAGCGGTAGTTCACCTGCATGCAGGGGGCCTCGCTGCAGGCGGCGATGCACTCGACGTCCTCGAGCGTGAACTTGCCGTCGGGCGTGGTGCTGCCCGCCTTCACCCCGAGCCGGTGCTCGAGGTGGTGGAGCAGCTCCTCGCCGCCGACCAGCATGCACGAGATGTTGGTGCACACCGTGATCACGTAGTCGCCCACCGGCTCGCGCTTGAACATCTCGTAGAACGACGCGGTGCCCAGCACCTCGGCCGGCGTCACGTCGACCAGCTCGGCGATGTGTTCCATCGCCTCCTCGGTGAGGTAGCCGTCCTGCTCCTGCGCCAGGTGCAGCAGCGGGATCAGGGCCGAGCGCGGGCGCGGGTAGCGAGCGATGATGTCGTCGGCGACGGCGGTGTTCTCCGAGGTGAACCGCGACATTTAGTGGACCCTCGCGGAAGTCATCGTGGCGTCTCGCCGACCAGATTCGCCGCTGGACATCGTCCTCGTCGTCGCCGCAGCCGCTGGCTGCACCTTCCTCCTGCGTCCTCGCCAGCGACAAATCTGCCACGGCGATACATCCACGGAACTCCCGCGAGCGCCCACTACCGGTCCGTCTCCCCCATGATCGGGTCCACCGATGAGATGACCGCCACGGCGTCGGCGATCAGCCCGCCCCGCAGCATGTGCGGCAGCGCCTGGACGTTGACGAACGACGGGCCGCGGATGTGCATGCGGTAGGGCACGGCGCTGCCGTCGGACACCATGTAGCAGCCGAGCTCGCCGCGCGGGCTCTCGACGGCGCAGTAGACCTCGCCCTCGGGCACCTTGAACCCCTCGGTGAAGATCTTGAAGTGGTGGATCAGCGCTTCCATGGACTCGTCGATGCGGGCGCGGGGCGGCGGCGTCACCTTGCGATCCTGGATGCGGTAGTCGCCCGCGGGCAGCGCGTCGAGGATCTGGCGCACGATCGCCATCGACTCCCGCACCTCGTTGAGCCGGATGGCGTAACGGTCGAACGCGTCACCGTAGCTGCCCACGACCGCGGCGAACTCGACCTGGTCGTAGAAGAGGTACGGCATGTCCTTGCGCAGGTCCCATGGCAGGCCGGTCGAGCGCAGGATCGGCCCGGTGGCGCCCAGCGCGATGGCCTCGTCGGTGGTGATGACGCCCACGCCCTGGAGCCGGGCGCGGAAGATCGGCTGGCCCGTGAGGAGCTCGTCGTACTCGTCGAGCCGGGGGGTGCAGAGGTCCAACACGCGCAGAACGGCGTCGCGCCAGCCGTCGGGCAGGTCGGCGGCCACCCCGCCCGGCCGGATGAAGTTGTGGTTCATCCGCAGCCCCGTGATCATCTCCAGCAGCCGCAGCGTCTCTTCCCGTTCCCGCCAGCCGAACAGCATCATGGACACCGCACCCAGGTCCAGGCCGTTGGTGGCCAGGAACAGCAGGTGCGACGACATCCGGTTCAGCTCGCAGAGCAGCATGCGGATCCACTGCGCCCGCGGCGGGATGTCCTGGTCGATCCCGAGCAGCGTCTCGGTCGCCTGCGAGAACACCAGCTCGTTGAAGAGCGGCGAGGCGTAGTCCATGCGGGTCACGTTGGTCGGGCCCTGGAGGTAGGTGAGCGTCTCCCCCGTCTTCTCCATGCCCGTGTGCAGGTAGCCGATCACCGGCTTGCTGCGCAGCACCGTCTCGCCCTCGAGCTCGAGCATGAGCCGGAGCACGCCGTGCGTCGACGGGTGTTGCGGGCCCATGTTGAGGATCATCGTCTGGTCCTCGGTGGGCTGGTCCTCGGCCAGGGCCGCCACCTCGACCTCTGACATCCGCAGCACCGAACCCACCTCGCGCATCAACTCGGCGGCGCCCGCGCCCTTGCGCGGGGTGAGCTCCTGCGATCCCTCGTACGTCCGAGCGGTGTCGTCGGTCGAAAGCGCGGGTAGGTCGGAGACCGACGCCACCACGGGGCGGCGGGTGGGGGTCGGGCTGGAGGTCACGGCGTCAACCCTGCATCACCTGGCGTTCTGCACGCCCTTGAACTCCACCGGGATCGCCCCGACGGGATAGTCCTTGCGCAGCGGGAAACCGTCCCAGTCCTCCGGCATGAGGATTCGGCTCAGGTCAGGATGACCTGTGAACTCGATGCCGAACATGTCGTAGACCTCGCGCTCGAGGCCCTCGGTGCCGGGGTGCACGTCGAACAGGGACGGGCAGGTGGCATCGTCGGCCGGCACCTGGACCCTGAGGCGCAGCCGCTCGCGAGTGTCGAGGGCCAGCAACCCGACCACGACCTCGAACCGCTCCGGCGCGACGTCCGGGGGCAGTTGGCGCGGCGCCTCGTAGGTGAGGTAGTCGACCGCCGTGAGGTCGATGCATACCCGGAAGCCCTCGTCGTCCCGCAAGGTCCTGGCGAGGTCGACCAGTTGGTCGCGCGTCGGGTGCAGCACCTGCTGGCGCCTGCTCGATGTCGCGGGAACGCCGAAGCGGGTCTGCGCCTCCGTCGTCGCCGTTCCGGCCTCGTCTCCGACCGGCATTTCCTCGAATCCGGACGTCGCCTCGGTGTCGGACATAGGGATTCAACCCCCTCCGCCCATCGCAGCCGGCGTCGCCGGCTCGGGCTGGCCGTCGCGCTGCTCGACGACCACGCCGGCGCCGGCGCCGTCGCCACGGGCCTCGCGGCGGCGCAGGAGCTCACCGCTCTGGATCTGCTCGTGGATGGTGTTGATCGCATGGATCAGGGTCTCGGGCCCGGGCGGGCAGCCGGGCGCATAGACGTCCACGGGCACGATCTGGTCCACTCCCTGGACCAGCGCGTAGTTGTTGAACATCCCGCCCGTGCTGGCGCACACGCCCATGGACAGCACCCACTTGGGCTCCATCATCTGGTCGTAGACCTGGCGCAGCACCGGGGCCATCTTCTGCGACAACCGGCCCGCCACGATCATGAGGTCGCTCTGGCGGGGCGACGCCCGGAACACCTCCATGCCGAAGCGACCGAGGTCGTAGTGGGAGGCGCCGGCGGCCATCATCTCGAGCGCGCAGCACGCCAAGCCGAAGGTCACGCCCCAGAACGAGCGCCGGCGCGCCCAGTTGACCAGGTCCTCGACCTTGGCGGTGAAGATGTTGTGGTCGAGCCCCTCCAGCCCCTGCTTCATGTCCCAACCCATCTACGCGACCTCCTCGCGCTCGCGCGTGGCTGCAGGCTCGACGGGCTCCGCAGGCTCCTCGGCAGGCCCGGCCGGCTCCTCGCCCTCGGGGCGGCCCTCGAGTCCCACGCGGCGAACGGTCGTGCGGGTGGTCCGCTCGGCCGACACCATCGGCGACGCCTGGCGGGCCCGGTTCATCGGCCCCCAGTCGAGCGCGCCGTTGCTGATCAGGTACACGAAGCTCACGAACACGGCGACGGAGAAGAGGATGACCTCCACCAGTCCGAAGACGCCGAGGTTCCGGTAGATGACGGCCCAGGGGAACAGGAGGATGATCTCGACGTCGAACACGATGAAGATCATCGCCACCAGGTAGAACCGCACCGGGAAGCGCTCGGGCGGCTCGCGCGTGGGCAGGATGCCGGACTCGTAGGGCGCGCGCTTGGCGGCGCTCGGGCGGCGGGGCGCGAGCAGCCGCGACATCACCAGGCTGATCGCCGCAAAGGCCGTCGCGAGTACCGCCATGGCGACGATCGGCAGGTACTGGCCCATGGGACTACCCCCCTCCGGTTGGGGCCGGCAGCGGCGCCGAGCGGTGCTCGGCCACCACGCGATCGCGCGCGTGAAGCATGGCGCACAACAGCCCGAACATCAGCCCCGAACCGAGCGCGATGAGCGCGGGGACCAGCCGGCGCTGGCCGAGGTCCCGCACCATCACGATCGAGATCACTTGGGCGTTGGGGTCGGCCTCAGGGGGCGGCGGCGCCTGCCCGACCACCGCCTCCTGGGGGATCGCCGGCTGGATCTGGACGATGGCGTAGTGCGGCGGGCTGGTGATGCGCAGGGTGTTGGTGATCCTGTTGGTCACCCGGTCCCAGACGCCGTCGCTCTTGCGCTCGGGCTTGCCCCCGGTTTCGAACGTATAGAGGTGCACGAAGCTCGAGGTTTCCTCGAGGCCGGGGATCACGCCCTCGACGAGGGTGGCGTCGGCGGTCGACTGTGCCTCGGCCCGTGAGGCGTCGGACGCGGCGAGCAGCTTCCACTCGTTCAGCTGATCGGCGAACTCCTCGTTGATCTGAACGATGTCGGCGTCGGTGGCGTCGTTGATCTCCTCAGGGGAGGGCAGGCCGGACGGGTCGAGGTCGTGGGCGTCGCCCAGCAGCGCCTGGGAGAGGTCGCCATGGTTGATCTCCTCGACCTCCCACGCCGGGATCCGCCCGATGGGTCCCTGGCCCGGGGGGTAGAGCCACCAGACCAGGCCGTGGATCGTCATCCAGCCGAACAGCGCCGTCAGGATGACCAGGAAGCCCAGCCGCTGGGCGAGGTTCGTGGCCAGCAGCAGGTAGACCCCGCCACCGAGCACGACCACCCCGGTGAGCACGGCGAGGATGCCGCGGATCTGGGGATCCCAGGCGATGCCGGCCACGATCGTGGGCACGAGCATGACGGTCAGCCCTCCCCGCCGGACGACGCGGACGAGTCCGACAGGCCGGGCCGCGGGGCGTTGGTCGTGGTCTCGGCAGGCGGCAGGCTGGCCTCGTAGCGGGCGATGGCCTCGATCATGTCCTGGGTCATCATCCCGTCGTTCTCCACGTTCTCGGTGTTGGGGTTGTCACCGAAACCGGGCATCTTCCCGCTGCCGATCCCGTTGTTGCCGTAGGCCTCGCCGTCGACGCTGCCGGTGCTGACGAACAGCGCGAGCTCATCGACCGACGCGAACTGCCGCGGCACGAGCCCGCCCGTGAGGTTGGGGCCGAGCGCGCCGCTGCCGTCGGGGAAGCCGCGGTAGTCGCTGAGGTCGGCGTTGGCGGGCTCGATGCTGTCCGGGATGATCGACCAGCCCCGCGTGTGGCAGCGGGCGCAGGCGTAGGCGCCGCCGGCAACAGTGTCGAGGTTGAACAGCGCCTTCCCGGTCTCGGGGTCCGTGTAGTCGATCTTCGCCAGGGCGGCGTCGATCACGTCGTCGTCGGTCTCTCCCTGGTCGAGCAGGCCCAGCTTTGCGGCCAGCGCGACCTGGGCCTCGCGTTGGGCCTCCTCGGGCGACAGCTGGATGGACTCGAGGTAGTCCACCACGTTGGAGATCTGCTGCTCGTTGAGCGGGCCCTTGTTGACTGATGCGCCCCAGCCGGGCATGGGGGAGAAGGGCCGGCCGTAGTTGATGACGAAGGTGACCTCGTCGCGGGTGAAGCGGAGCAGCGCGGTGTTGAGCGCCGGCGCCCGCCAGTTGACCTGGGCGACGAACTGGTTGTCGGCGTCGGTGATCGTGTACGGCGCCTGTCCGCCCGTGCCATCGGGGCCATGGCAGTTCTCGCACTGCGAGCCCTCGGTGTAGATCTGCTCGCCGCGGCTCACGAACTTGGACTGGAAGCCCTCGACGGCGCCGGACTGGCGGCTCGGCTCGTTGAGCCAGTAGAGCGGCAGCCCGACGGCCACGATCACCAGCGAGATCAGCGCCCACCGTAGGGTGCGGTCGAGCTTGCTGGTCTCGAGCTGCTCGTCGTCGAGGTAGGGCTTGCGGTTGGGCGCCAGCTCGATCTCGGAGCCGGCCTCCGCCCGCCCGCCCCTGACGTTCAGCGCGACGTAGATGACGAAGCCGATGAGGATGATCGCCGCAATGACGGCGCCGACCACGGTGACCGTGCTGGCGGCGAGCACGGTCACGCCCGCGAGGATCGGTTGCATCTAGTGGCCGCCTCCGGTTACGCAGTGTGGCCCCTCAGCCTCCTGACCGGTGGTGTTGGTACCGATCGGCGGGCCCTGGATCTGTCCGGAGGTGCCGGTGTCGACGGTGACGACGTCGCCGTCGATGGTCGCCGCAAAGCGGTCCATGCCCCGCGGTGCGGGGCCGCCCCGCTTCTCGCCCACCCGGTTGTACTGCGAGCCGTGGCACGGGCACTCGAACCACTGCGAGGTCTCGCAGGACGGCACCCGGCACCCCAGGTGGGGGCACTTCTGCCACAGGGTCACGATGCCCGCCTCCATGGACACCAGCTCGGGCGGTGAGTACACGGCCTTGGCCTTCGGCAGCGCATCCTTCGGGTACGCGGTGACCCACATGCGGGCCTCGGGGTAGTAGGCGAACCCGTTGCCGTCGGCGATCGCCTTGTTGATGTCCTCCAGAGTGCCCACGCGGATCTTGCCGCCGAACCCGCCGGTGCCCGACGGCCACAGCTGGGCAAGCATCGCCCCGCCCAGCCCGAGGCTGCTGAAGGCGAAGAGCGACACGATCGAGCGGTTGAAGAACTGGCGGCGGGTGACGCCGAGAGTCTCCTCGTCGGGGGGCACCCATTCGACCGGCGCCTCCTCGACCTTGACCGCTGGCAGGGACTCCTCGCGGCGCGCGAGGACCGCGGCGCGCTCGACGTCGCGCCCGGTCACGGGGGCGGCCTCGTCGTCGAGCGAGACCGGGCCGCGGTCGCGCCGGGTCGTCTCGTGGCTGATGGTCCCGGTGGCGGAGCCGGTGTCACGGCGACGGGCGGTCGCGAACAACAGCACACCGGCGGCCACGACGAGCACCGGGATGGCGATGGCGAGAACGGTGATCGAGCTCACAGGTCGAAGAACAGTCCGGCGTTCCAGGGGAACACGAAGTTCTGGCCCGGGCCCCGGAAGAACGAGCCGATCATCACCAGCACGGTCCACGACATGAGGAAGATCGTGAAGATGGAGATCGCGAACTTGCGGTCCTCGGGCTTGTGGGACGGGTTGCGGTCGGTGTAGGGCGCCAGGATCAGGCCGATCAGGCCCAGCCCCGGGATGGTCACGCCTGCGACCATCGGGTGGAACATGGTCAGCAGCTCCTGGAGGCCCAGGAAGTACCACGGCGCCTTCGAGGGGTTGGGCGTCTGGTTGGAGTTGGCCAGCTCGAGCAGCGGGGCGTTGACGAACGTCGAGAACACAAGCAGGAACGCGGTGCACGCGAGCGCCGCCACGAACTCGATGCTCAACAGGTGCGGCCAGACGTGCACCTTGTCCTGCGGCACGGCCTTGACGTCCTGGATCGAGCCCGACTTGACGACCGTCAGCAGCCGCTGAGTGTGACCGCCGGGACCGGTGGCCAGTGGCGGGGCCACGGGCGCCGCAGCCGCAGCTGCGGCCGCCGGCGCCGTCGCGACCGCGGTCCCCCCGCCGCCCCCGGATTCGTCCCCGGCGTCGGCACCACCGCCGCCGGCCCTCGCCTTGGCGGCGCGTGAGCGCTCGAGCAGGTGTGCGGGGATGCGGCTGGCGGCCTCGCTCGGCGGCGCCTCCCCGGCACCGCCGCCAGCGCCCTCGGCTCCGGCGCCGGTTCCGGCGCCGCCACCCGCGTCGGCGGCGGGCGCGCCGCCGCCCTTGGCCGCCTCGGCCTTCTTGCGGGCCTCCTCCGCCCGCTTCCGCA
>Ga0081455_10007335_pt1 | contig 11629 bp, 6 predicted proteins | sample TabmetS3T2R1_FD_70207 | JGI IMG/M metagenome (GOLD analysis project Ga0081455, IMG submission 70207) | Tabebuia heterophylla rhizosphere microbial communities from the University of Puerto Rico - S3T2R1 | ecosystem: Host-associated > Plants > Roots > Rhizosphere ...
GAAGAGGATTCACTCGGGACTCGGCTACAAGGTCCCACTTGAAGTCCACAACGAGTACCTAAGCCGACAGCTCGCAGCATAGAAATCCAGCAAGCAGCTGTCCGGAAAACTCGGGGCGCATCAATTGGCACTGACCTTCACCGGAACGCCTCGTCGACGTCGCTTACGAACGGCGGGCGCTGGCCGTCAGCTCGACCCTGCACCTCTCCGGATTCGACGAAATCACGCCCAAAACACTCGCCACCGCCGCAGTCGACCGGCTCCTGCACCACGCCCACGTCGTGTCACCCCAGGTGACAGCTTCCGGCTCGCGCAAGCCACCTCCGGTCAAGGGGTGAGGCCATTGCACTGATCGACCCCAACCGAGGTGGGAATTAACTGGCCACCGTCGAGGACAGCCACCTGGCCGCCAGCGGCGAAAGCAACTGGCCGTCTACGGGGAGAGCAAACGACCATTGACAGAAGCCCTCCCCGTCCGCGAACGAGACCTCTCCGACGTCATCTACTGCGCCGTGCGACACCACGATCACCGAACCACCACCACGTTGGCGGAGGAGCGATGTCCCGTCCCTCTAACCCCGCGATGGGTGATGCCGCGGTCGCCACGACCGGAGACCATGACCTCGGATCGTGGACGCGCGTGACGACTCGCCACGCCCGAGGAAAGGGGAGATGCGATGTCGGCATACCCGCCCATCGAGGACCACGGGCTCATCGGTGACCTGCAGACGGCGGCGCTGGTCTCGACCGACGGGACGGTGGACTGGTTCTGCGCGCCCCGGTTCGACTCGCCGAGCATCTTCGCGGCGCTGTTAGACCCCGATCGAGGTGGGCACGCAAGCATCCGCCCGGAGAACAGCGACTACGTCAGGCGGCAGCTCTACTTACCGGGCACGCCGATCCTGGTGACCCGATTTCTAAGCGCCGACGGGGTAGGCGAGGTCATCGACTTCATGCCCGTGACGGGGCCCATTCCGACAAGCCGCCACCGCCTGGTCCGGCTCGTCAGGGTGGTGCGCGGCCGGATGTCCTTCGTCGCCGAATGTGCCCCAGCCTTCGACTACGGTCGGGCCGAGCACACCGCGAAGGTCGTCAACCGGTGCGTGGAGTTCCGCAGCGGTGCGGCGGTGCTTCGGGTCTCGCCCGTGCCACCGCCGGGAGAGCAGCTCGTGAGGGATGAGGACATAGAGCTGAACGGCAGCGGTCTGCGCGTGCGCGCGACGCTGTCGGCCGGGCAGGTCAGTGGGCTCGTCATCGAGACGGCACCCGACGAGCCGGCCCGGCCCATCGGCCACGACGAGATCCTTCGGCTGTTCAGCGACGCTCGGGACTACTGGCGTCGCTGGCTTCGCCAGTCCCACTACGCCGGACGCTGGCGGGAGATCGTCGAACGCTCAGCGATGACGATCAAGCTCATGACCTACGCGCCCACCGGTGCCCTGGTAGCGGCGCCGACGATGGGCTTGCCCGAGCAGATCGGCGGCGAGCGCAACTGGGACTACCGCTACACATGGGTCCGCGATGCTTCGTTCTCCGTGTACGCCCTGCTGGGCCTGGGGTTCACCGAAGAGGCACGGGCGTTCCTCGCGTGGCTCGGCAATCGGGTGACCGAGGCCGGCGAGCAAGGGGCGCCACTGCAGATCATGTACCGCCTCGACGGCTCTCCGGACCTGGAGGAGGAAGTCCTCGACCATCTCGCCGGCTACCGAAACTCGGCGCCGGTCAGGCTCGGCAACGGCGCGGCCACTCAGCTGCAGCTCGACATCTACGGCGAGGCGCTGGACTCGATTCACCGCGCCGACCTGCACGCGCTGCCCATCAGCGATGAGGGGTGGAGCCACCTGAGCCGGCTGGTCGAGTGGGTGTGCGAGAACTGGGACCAACCCGACGAGGGGATCTGGGAGACCCGCGGCGGGCGGCAGCACTTCACCTACGGCCGAGTCATGTCCTGGGTCGCGCTCGACCGAGCCATTCGCATTGCACAGCACCGTGGCCGCCCCGCAGACCTGCCACGCTGGGCGGCGACGCGCGACGCCGTCTATCAGCAGGTCATGAAACGAGGCTGGAACGACAAGCGGCAGGCCTTCGTCCAGCACTACGCAACCGACGTCCTGGACGCTTCGCTGCTCTACATGCCCCTGGTCGGGTTGGTCTCACCCAGCGACCCCAAATGGCAGTCGACACTGCGCGCGATGGACGACGAACTCGTCTCCGACAGCCTCGTCTACCGGTATGACCCGAGTGCCTCGCCTGACGGGCTGCGTGGATCGGAGGGCACGTTCTCCATCTGCACGTTCTGGTACGTCGATGCGCTGGCACGCTCCGGTCGGCTCGACGATGCGCGTCTGACGTTCGAAAAGATGCACACGTACGCCAACCACCTCGGGCTGTATGCCGAGGAGATCGGGCCGACGGGTGAACAGCTCGGGAACTTCCCCCAGGCATTCAGCCACCTGTCCCTGATCAGCGCGGCCATCAACCTCGACTATCAGCTCGACAATTCCGAAGGCTCGATCGATCCGTTGCTCGGTGTCGGCCCGTCGGCCGGCACACCACTCGCTGCCTACTGACACACGGCTCACGCCATGCCCGGGAGGAAACCGAGGCCGCACGCACCTCGCCTGCATCGGGCGCCGGCGCACCGATGCAGGCGAGGTGCGTGGCGCGGGCACTGGGCTTGGCGGGCCGCCGATCGTGCCTCTGGCAGGGTGCTTCTTTGCCGGGACCGCGGTTACGGAGGTCTCATGTGAGTGCCGGCAACGTTCCCCCGGTCGATCCCAAAGCGATGATGCGGAGCCGTGAGTTCGGCGGCCTGCTCCTGCTCGCCGGCGCCATCGGCCTGGTCGCATCCCTGGGCGCGTGGTGCTTCCTCACCGTGGTGCCGTGGATCCAGACCTCGGTGTTCGCAGACCTGCCCGTCGCGATCGGGTTCGCCGGGCCCCCGTGGTGGTGGCCCATCCCCGTGCTCGCCGTTGCCGGTCTCATCACCGCGTTCGCGATCGTTCACCTTCCGGGCGCAGGTGGTTCAGTCCCCGCGGAGGGCCTCGGGTCCGGGCCGCCGACCCGGCCCATCGACCTGCCGGGGATACTGCTGGCCGGACTCGCCACCCTTGGTCTGGGTCTCGTCCTCGGCCCCTCGGCTCCGGTCATCGCGATCGGTGCGGGGCTCGGGCTGTTCGTCCTGAACCAGGTCAAGAAGGATGCGCCACATCAGGTTCACATGGTGATCGCCGCCGCCGGCAGTTGCGCCTCGTTCGCAATGGTCTTCCGTTCGCCACTGGTCAGCTGCATCATCATCGTGGAGGCCATCGGGGTGGGCGGGACGATGTTGGCGCTCGTGCTGCTGCCGGGCCTGCTGGCGGCGGGCATCGGATCGGTGGTCTACCTGGGCTTGGGTTACCTCTCGGGCCTCAGCGTGGACGCGTACGCGGTGTACCCACTCGAGCTGCCTTCGATGGGGGACTTGACGGTCGTCCAGATCGGCTGGACCGTCGCACTGGCCATAGTCACTGCCGCCGCCGGATTCGCAGTGACCGCGGTCGGCCGGTGGGCGCACCGCGCGGCGGTGCGGCGACCGTTCATCGTCATCCCGTTCGCCGGCGTCGTCGTCGCCATCATGGCCATCATCTTCGGGCGGACCGGGCAGCCCGTGGACGCGGTGCTGTTCTCAGGGTCCAACGCGCTCGTACCGCTGGTGGATCAGGCTGTCACCCTCTCCATGGGCACGATAGCCTTGCTCCTGCTGCTCAAGGGAATTGCCTGGAGTATCTCGATGGGCTCGTTCCGAGGTGGCGCCGTATTCCCGGCCATTTTCATGGGCACCGTCGGAGGGCTCCTCGCCAACCACCTGCCCGGCCTCCCCGAGGGAGCTGCGGTCGCCGTGGTCATGGCGGCGTCAGTCACGGCGATTCTCCGCCTCCCTCTGTCGTCGGTCATCCTCGCGGGTGGGCTCACGGCCAGCGCGGGACCGGCTGCCTTGACACTGATCGTGATCTCCGTCGTGGTCGCCTACATCGCGGTCGACAAGATCCTCGACCGTCACGGTTCCAGCCGGAACGATGGCAAGTCCGCCCGGGTGGAGGAGCCCCCGGCTGACCCCAGCCCAGGGACGACCAGCACTTGAGCAGCATCTCTGGCCAGGTCACGGCCCGTCGCCCCGCGGCGTCAGGAAGGAACGGCGCAGCGGTGGTTGCCCGTTGGAATGCTTCCGGGGAGGTGTCTACTTGGGGAGTGACTCCGCCCCGCCTCAGAGCAGGCACAGGTCGACCGCCCGCTCGATGGCCTCCGCGCGCGACGACACCCCGAGCTTCTGGTAGATCGACCGCAGGTGGGTCTTGACCGTGTTCCGCGAGAGGTAGAGCGTGGCGGCCAGCTGCAGGTAACTGCTGGTCGGCAGGAGCTTCAGGATGCGCAGCTCGGCCGCGGTCAGCGGCTCTGCGAGCATGTGACCGGAGCCGGGGGCGGCCCGCTGGGCAGCGCGTACTTCGAGTGCCGCGCCGATCAGCCGCTCCCTGAAGGGGTCCGCCGCTAGTTGCGTTGAATGCTCGACCAGGTAGCTGGTCATCTGTGGTGCGGTGGTGACGACCGTGTTGAGGAAGCCCTCGTGGCGAGCTGTTTGGAGGACGCCGCCCACGACACCGAGGGCCGCGGGGTCGCCGCGCTCGATCGCGGCGCCGGCCAGGAGTATCTGGCGCACCAGCGCACGCCGTGGCGTGAGCTCATCCAGGGGCGCTGCCTGCACATGTTCTTGCGCGGCACGATGATCGCCGCAGGCGAGGGCGGTCCCGGCCAGTAGCGGATGGCGGCGGGCGGCAGGCAGCCGGTCCGCCAGCTCGGCGGCGGAGCGCGGGTCGCCCAGTGACAGGCGAATCAGCCCCTCCAGCTCATCGGCCCGCGCCAGCAGCACCGGCGTGGCCCCCGGCAAGGCGACACGCGCGTTCTCAACCGCGACCAGCGCCTCGCGGAACTGCCCGCGAGCGGCCCAGATCCCCGCCCGGTCGAGCAGTGTCAGGAACTCGAACACGGGCCGCCGCCGCTCTGTTATCGACAACGCCTGCTCGGCGAACCGGTCCGCGGCATCGAGGTCCCGCCGCTCGAGCGCGAGGCCGGCCAGAGCGCGCAGGTGATCCACGGCGAAGAAATGATGGCTGAATCTCAGGCGCCTGGCATCCGCACTGGCGGCCATGGCGGCGTCGGCGGCTTCGGCGAGGCGGCCCGACTCCTGCCATGCCAGTGCTCGTGCACCGGGCACCAGCACCAGCCTGGCGACTTCGGTGAGCGCGGGCATCGCCAAGGCCTCCGCCGCCTCCCGCTCCACCGCAGCACAATCCTCGCGGCAGTTGTAGAGGCGCAGCAGGATCAGGTGCAGAGCCAGATTCCAGTCGTCGGTGAGCGGTGTCCGCTCCTGCCCGGCCCGGGCGGCGAGGGCCTGGCTCACTGCCAGGTCCAGCTGTCCGGTGGTGACGTAGTGGAACGACCGCAACACCGCGAACCGGGCTACCCAGTCGGGTGGCAGCACCGGCTGGGTGCGCTCGAACAGATCCAGGTACTCACCCCCACGAGCCGTGTCACCGGACAACAGCAGGTTGGCGGCCAGGGCCAACAGCCGGCCTGGGGCTTCGGCCAGCAGAGCCGGAGGGATAGCGCTCAAGTCCAGCGCTGCGGGCGGGGCCGGGTAGCGCAGGAAGTCGGGCATGACATGGTCCTGCAAGACCGCCAGCGCCCGGTCGGCCTGCTGCGCCGAGAAGAAGTGGCACACGGCCTGCTGGGCGTCACCGGTGGACTCGAACCATTCGGCCGCGCGCAGCTGGAGTTTCTGCTCACGGGCCGGATCCCGGGCGCGCAGCTCGGCGTGCAAGATGGCGCGGACAAGATGGTGGTAGCGGAAGCTCTTCCGCTCGTCATCGAGTGCCACCAGGAACAGGTTGGCCATGTCAACGCCGCGAAGCAGCACCGCGGCGTCCGACCTGCGAGTGAGCACGGCGCAGTTTTCGGCGGTCAGCTCGTCCAGAACGGAGGTGTCGAGCAGGAACTGGGCAACGCTCGGTGGTTGCTGCTCGAGGACCTCAGCAGCGAAATACTCCGCAAGCGCGTGATTGCGGAGATCCAGCTCCCGCGCGGCCCGCACCGGATCTCCGGTGGCGCGCAGCGACAGCGCTGCCATCTGCAGGGCTGCCGCCCAGCCCTCGCTTCCCTCGTGAAGTTGCGCGAGCTGATCGGCGGCGACCTCGACGCCGAAGTTCGCCAGCAGTTCGCGGCTGTCATCCAGCGAGAAGTACAGGTCACGATCGCGCAGCTCGCACAGCTCGTCGGCCATCCGAAGCCGGTGCAGCCGCAGCGCTGGATCCGAGCGGCTGGCCAGAACCAGTTGCGCGGTCCCGGCCGGCCAGCGCTCGACCAGATCGCTCATGTCTTCGGAGACCGCGGACGCCGCGACGTGGAAGTCGTCCACGACCACCGCCGACCCAGTAGGCAGTTTGGCGGCGTCGTTGGCGATCGACGCGGCGACATCGGCCGACATGGCGCCGTCCATCGCCAGCAGGTCGGCCGCATCGGCGCCGAATCCCGGCGCGATAACTCGGGGCGCCTCGATGAACGCCAGCCAGAACCGCACCGGGTCGGCATCAGCCCGATCGCACGACAACCAGGAGGTCGCCCCCGACGACCTGGCCGCCACCCAGCTCGACAGCAGCACGCTCTTGCCCGCGCCGGCCGAGCCCACCACCACGGTCAGCCGCTTACCGGCCCCGGCCGTCAGCCGGTCATGCAACGCCGGCCTGGTGACCAGCGTGGCGGGCAGTGTCATCGGCCTGAACTTGGTCAGCGCGAACCGGGCGCCTGGTGAGGCGCCCCGGCAAGTCGTCGCGCTCCCTGACACCCGCCTCTCCCGCGCCACTCATGTCAGGCGCTAGCACCGGCCCGAGCCGAGGCCCAGATTATAGGCTGCGGCGCGATCGCGGGCCATGCTCATGACCTCTGTGTGGTGCTCCGGCGACTCTGGGAATCCATATCTGCAAGGGTTCCAGACCAGTTCCCTCTCACCCTCTGGCGGGTGATGGCTCGGCGCACTCCGGCGGGCACGCTGGCGGCACGATGACTCAGCAACGTCGAGGTACGAACTTGATGCGCTCACATGCTTACGAGATCACCTTCACGGGCCGGGCCAACGGTGCCCTACGCGCGGAATTCGACGACTGCGAGGTCACCACAGGCCCAGGCACGACAACCCTGCACGCCGAACTGCTCGACCAGGCAGCCCTCACCGGGCTCATGCAGCGGATCTCCGACCTGGGGCTGGAGATCGTCAACGTGCGCCGCATCGACCCCCCGCCCGGATAACGGCCACCACTTGGCGGGTACGCCAGGACAGGAGCGGCAAATTGGTCTCGTGCATCATGGGGCTGCCGGCTCAGGCAGCAGGCCCGATCGGACACGGTCGGCCGCTGCCGCCGATTGCCCGAACCGCCGGCATGGCTGCCGGCACGGACGAGGCGCACGATTGCCCTGCCGATGCGGTGTGTAGCCCACGTCATGACCTGGTACTGACCAAGCTGAGACCGCCGGCGCCTCGGGCAGGGCTGATTCGGCGTGACAGCCTCCAGGCGCTGCTGCAGGTCGGCTTGCGGAGCAAGCTCTGCCTGGTCGGCGCGCCGGCTGGGTTCGGTAAGACAACCCTGCTCACCCAATGGTGCGCCGCGGCCGGCGGCGGTCGGGTGGCCTGGGTGGCGCTGGACGACGGCGACAACGACCCGACCCGCTTCTGGACCTATGTTCTGGAGGCGTTGCGGACCGTGGAGCCGAGCCTGGGCACGGCCGCGCTCGAGGCCCTGCGGGGTCCGCGCACGGACCTTGACCGGACGGTCCTGCCGGGCTTGATCAACGAGCTGAGCGTGACCAACGAGCCGCTGGTACTGGTGTTGGACGACTACCACCTGGTGACCGACCCCAGCTGCCACCGGTCGCTCGCCTTCTTCCTGGACCACGCCCCGGCCGGTCTCCACGTGGTGCTGTCGACTCGGGCCGATCCGCCCCTGCCGCTGGCCAGGATGCGGGCTCGTGGAGAGCTGGGCGAGATCCGCATCGCCGAGCTGGAGTTCACCGGCGAGGAGGCGGCCGCGCTGTTGAACGGCTCGATGGGACTGCGGCTGGCGACCGACGACGTGACGCGGCTGGCCGAGCGGACCGAGGGCTGGGCAGCCGGGCTGATCCTGGCCGGCTTGTCGCTTCGCGGGCGGGCGGACACACAACGTTTCATCGCGGCGTTTCGCGGGGACAGCCGCCACGTGGCCGATTTCCTCGGCACCGAAGTGCTGGCTCGCCAACCGGAACCGATCAGGGCGTTCCTGCTGCGGAGCTCAGTCCTGGAGCGGCTGTCAGGTTCGCTGTGCGACGCGGCGCTGGCTACCGAGGGGTCAGCCGAACTGTTGGCCGAGCTCGAGCGCTCGAACCTGTTCCTGGTGCCGCTGGATGACCGACGGCAGTGGTACCGCTACCACCACCTGTTCGCGGAACTGCTGCGCGCGGAGCTGGCCGACCGCGACCCCGAACTGTTACCGGTGCTGCATCAGCGGGCGGCGGCGTGGCATCGGCGTATGGGCAATACCGGCGACGCCATCCACCACGCCAGCACGGCCGGGGACTTCGCCGAGGCCGCCGCGTTGATCGGGCGGCACTGGCCGACGTTCTGGCGCCGGGGGCAATGGGCGACCGTGGCTCGCTGGCTGGATCGGCTCCCGGACGAGACCATCATGGCCGACCCGCCGGCCGCCTACGCCGCAGCCTGGATCCGCGGGTGTAGCGGTGCGTCCAAGGCGGAGACCGAAGGCTGGCTGGCCGCCGTCGAGCCTGCGGAGGGTGATGGCCACGCGGGGTCGCTTCCAGATGGCGTCAGCTCGCTGGCGTTCGGCGCCAACCTGACGCGCGCCACGCTGCTGTTCGACGACGTCGGCCGCTCGGTCAAGGCGGCCTGCCGGGCCCTCGAGCTCGCCGACCCCGACCCCTCACCGTCCTACTGGATGGCGCAGTCGGCGCTCGGCCAGGCCCTGTACCTGTCCGGGGAGCCGGTCGAGGCACAGCCACGGCTGGAGGAGCTGGTCGTACGGGTCTCGGCAGCTGAGCAACCGTATGCGGTCGTCCTGGGGCAGGCGGTGCTGTCGTTGGTCGCCGGTGATCGGGAAGATGACCGCGACGTGGCGCTGGCCCGGCGCGCGGCAGTGACCGCCGAGGCCCAAGGGCTCAGCGCTTCGCCGCTGTGCGCGATCGCCTACCTGGCGGTTGGTCGCGCCCTGACGCGTCAGGGCGAGCTGGCGGAGGCCGAGGAGCAACTGGGGCGGGCGCTGGAGCTGTTGGAGATCGACAGCATGCTCGTGCTGAGAGCGTTCGCGCTGTTGCTGCTGGCATCTGTGCGTCAGGGCCGGGGCGACCATGTTGGCGCCCGCGGCACGGTGGGGCGCGCGCACGAGCTGATTGAGAGGTCCGCGGATCCCGGCTCGCTGCGTGCATGCCTCATTCAGTCGGAGCGGCTGGTCGCCTCGGCACCGCGTCGGCGAGTCGAGCTCGCGACACCACTCACTGAGCGGGAGCTCGTGATCCTGCGACTGCTGCCCACACGGCTGTCCTCCCGGGAGATCGGCCGCGAACTATATGTCTCGGTCACTACCGTCAGGAGCCATGTCCAGGCCATCTACCGCAAGCTCGGGGTCGCGAGCCGGGCCGAGGCGGTCGCCCACGCCCGCCAAGTCGGCCTGCTACTCGGGACGCCTCCGACCCGTAGCCACCTCACCTCGAACGAACTCGACGAATACCTCATCTCCAGGCTGGGTGTGGACAGCGGCGGGACAAGGCGCCGGGGGGTAGTACTCGGCCGGCGTGAGAAACGGCCGACGACCGGGCTCGGAGCCAACGGCCGCGGCGAGGCGGTCAACGGGTCAGACGACTGGCGGCCCGGTGGGTGATCCAACGCCCGCCGCGGCCGCAGGCCGCCGCTACCAGCAGCAGCTTGGCCGGACCCTCCGGGTCGCCGGCAACATGGCGATCACCCTGGCGGTGATCGGCCCGGCCGCGTCGGTGTTCGCCATCGGCTCGGTGGCGCTGCGCCAGCAGGGCAGCGGTGCGTTCCTGGCGTTCCTGGTCGCGGCCCTGATCAGCGGCTGCCTGGCGGTCGGCTGGGCCGAGCTGGGCGCGTTGTATCCCACCGCCGGCGGGCTGTACGGGATCGTCGCCAGGGTCCTCGGCCGCCGAGCCGGCTTCCTCGCACTGTTTTTGCAGCTCACGCTGTTCGTCATTGTCCTCAGCGCATTCGCGCTGGCCGCCGGCCAGTTCCTGACCGCCATCTGGCCCGCCGTCAGCCCGCGCGCGGCCGCGCTGGCCTTTCTGGCCGTGGCCGCGGCACTGGCCGTGGCCGGGATTCGGATCAACGCCGCCGTGGCCGCTGCTCTACTCGTCATGGAGCTGGCCATCATCCTGGTCGTGTCGGCTCTCGGCTTCGCCCACGCCGACTGGTCGATGGCCGGCACGCTGCTGGACCCCCGCACGTACGGCGCCGACGGCAGCGCCGCTCCGGCCACCCTGCGCACCCTGCTGGCCGGCATCGTCCTGGGGATGGGCGCCTATGCCGGCTACGGCGGCGCGGTCATCTTCTCCGAGGAAACCCAGGGCCCACGCCGCGGCATCGTCCGCGCGATGCTGGGCGCACTCGGCATCGCGGTCGTCGCCGAGTTGCTGGCCATCGCCGCCGCGCTGCTGGGTTCGCCCTCCCAAGCGGAGCTGACCACCGCGCCGGCCCCCATGACCTATCTGGTCCACTCGTTGGGCGGCGAGCGGCTGGTCACCGTCATCACCTTGGCGCTGCTGGTCACGTTCTTCAACATCCTGCTGGCAGGGCTGCTGGAGTACGCCAGGATCCTTTACAGCTCCGGCCGCGACCGGGCCTGGCCCGCGCCGATCAGCCGTGCCCTCGGCAACGTCCAGCCAAGGACCAGGACACCGGTGGTCGCCACACTGGCCATCGGCGTTGCCGCGCTGGCTCTGACCGCCGTGTCCGACTTCGCGGCCGCAGTCACCTTCGCCAGCCTTACCGTGGTCGTCACCTTCGGGCTGATCGCGCTGTCGGCGTTGGTCAGCCGGATCCGGCGACCCGCCCTGGCCCGCCCCTACCGAATGCCACTGTGGCCCTTGCCCCCGGTGGTGGCGCTGGCCGGCGTGACCCTCACCGTCGTGCTACAGACCGGCAGGGACCTGGCCATCGTCGCCGGCATCGTCGCCGCCGGGGTGCTCTACGACGTGGTGTACCTGCGCCCCCGTCGCGACACCCACTGGATCCTGCTCGACCCGGTAGTCAGCGAGCCGGACGGCGGCCGGTAGCCACGCCCTCCGCTTCGGTCCCGTCATGACGATCCAGCACCACAACCCATCGACGGCCACGGATCGAGCCCCGACCTCATCCAGATGAACCCTGCGGGTTGATGAGGCCGTCTCATCCGCCTCACACCGAAGCTGGCCGGGTGACACCACCCAAACACCCCCGCGACACCACCCCGCCGACCAGCTACCAGATCACCGTCCGCGGCGAGCTGAGCCGACGCTACCGCACCGCCTTCGAAGGCATGACCCTCATCGTCGGCAACGGCCA
>Ga0081455_10007336_pt1 | contig 11629 bp, 7 predicted proteins | sample TabmetS3T2R1_FD_70207 | JGI IMG/M metagenome (GOLD analysis project Ga0081455, IMG submission 70207) | Tabebuia heterophylla rhizosphere microbial communities from the University of Puerto Rico - S3T2R1 | ecosystem: Host-associated > Plants > Roots > Rhizosphere ...
AGCGTTCGATGCGCGCGATCAGGACAGCGGTGGGTCTGGCGTTGAGCACGGGTCTGATAGCGGGTGTGGCGGGCTGCAGCCAGCACAACGACGCTGCGTCCGACCACCGGGGCGCGACCGCCTCGGTCATCGCGTCGACCAACGTGTGGGGCAGCGTGGCCAGCGCCGTCACCGGTGACCACGCGGCCGTGAAGTCGATCATCTCCAGCCCCGCCGACGATCCGCACTCCTTCGAGGTCACCCCTGCCGACGCCGCCGCGATCGCCGATGCGTCGCTGGTCGTGTACAACGGCGGCGGCTACGACCACTGGGTCGACGACGTGCTGTCCAGCCACAAGGGCGTCCAGGCCGTCGATGCGTTTTCGCTACTGCCGAGTTCCGTCCCGCAGCCGGCGAACGAGCATGTGTTCTACGACCTGGAGACGGCGAAGGCCGTCGTCAATCAGATCGCCGACAAACTGTCGCAATCCGATGCCGAGCACGCCGAGGACTACAAGGCCAACGCCGCGAAGTTCGTCGACGCCGCCGACACCATCGGCGCCGCCGAACGGGCGATCGGGGCGGCGCACCCGGGCGCTTCGGTGGTCGCGACCGAGCCCGTCGCCCACTACCTGCTGGTCAACTCGGGAATCGCCGACAAGACCCCGGAGGGGTTCACCAAGGCGATCGAGCAGGACACCGACCCGTCGCCTGCCGACCTGGCCGCGCTGCTCGACCTGATCAAGAACCGCCAGGTGTCGGCGGTGGTGTACAACTCGCAGACCCAAACCGACGTCACCAAGCAGATTCAGGACGCCGCCCAGCAAGCGTCGGTGCCCATCGTCACCGTGACCGAGACGCTTCCCGCGGGCACCGACTACCTGGCCTGGCAGCGACAGGCCGTCGACCAGTTGGCGAGCCAGCTGGACAAGGCGCCGCCGACGAACCGATAAGTTCTGGTTGTGGCTGCTGACGTCGTCGCCGAACTGACCGGCGCCAGGCTGGCATTTGGCGACCGCGTGCTGTGGGATCACCTCGACCTGACCGTGCACGCAGGCGAGTTCGTCGCCGTCCTCGGACCCAACGGCACCGGCAAGACCTCACTGCTCAAAGTGCTACTCGGACAGCTCGCACTCACCGCGGGCAGCGTGAAAGTGGCGGGACAGCCCGTACGCACCGGCAGCGAGCGGATCGGTTACGTCCCGCAGCACCGCTCGATCGAGCGCGGGCTGTCGATGCGCGGTCAGGACCTCGTCGGGCTGGGGTACGACGGGCACCGCTGGGGCATGGTCAGCCTGCGACCCACCGACCGATCGGCCAAACGTGATGCCGTGCGACAGGCACTTCGTCAGGTCAACGGCGAGCACCTCGCCGGAGTACCTGTCGGCGTGATGTCCGGCGGCGAACTACAGCGGGTCCGCATCGCGCAGGCATTGGCGACCGATCCGGTGCTGCTGCTGTGCGACGAGCCGCTGCTGAACCTCGACCCGGCCAACGCCCGGCTGGTGTCGGCGCTGATCGACCAGCGTCGCCGCGAGGCCGACACCGCCGTGCTGTTCGTCACCCACGAAGTCAACCCCGTCCTGCAGTTCGTCGATCGGGTGCTGTATCTGGTCGACGGACGGTTCCGCGTCGGCACCGTCGAAGACGTGATGAGGTCCGAGACGCTATCCGAGCTGTACCGCGCAGACATCAAAGTGGTGAAGGTCGGCGGCCGCTACGTCGTGGTCGGCCAGTACACGGATTCCGGCGACGCCGCGCTCAACCCGCACCGCCACATCAATCGCCGTCACGCGACGATCCTGGGCTGCTGGGGCTACGAGTTCTCGCACCTCCACCGATCGCTCGCGATGATGGCGAAGCACGCCGGCCGCTTCCGTTGGCGCGAGCTCGTCACCCGCGAGTACCCCCTCGAGAAGGCCAACGAGGCTCTCGCGGACATGGAGCGACTCGCCGTCGTGAAGGCGCTGATCCGGCCTTAGGCGATAGACTCCCAATCGCCATGCCGCTCGCACCGGGCGCGCGCGTGGGCTCGTACGAAGTCCTGGCTCCGATCGGGCGGGGCGGAATGGGTGAGGTCTATCGAGCCCGCGACTCGACGCTTCACCGGGACGTCGCGCTCAAGGTCCTGGCCGACGACGTTTCCGACGACCCCGAGCGGCTGCTGCGATTCGAGCGGGAGGCGCGTCTGCTCGCCGCTCTCAACCACCCCAACATCGCCGCCATCTACGGCTTCGAGGGACAGCCGGATTCCCGTCTCCTGGTCATGGAGCTCGTCGAAGGACCCACGCTCGCGGAGAAGCTGGCGTCGGGGCCTTTGCCGATCGAGGAGGCCCTCTCCATCGCCGCGGGAATCGCTTCGGGCCTCGAAGCGGCGCACGAGGCGGGCATCATCCACCGCGATCTGAAGCCCTCGAACATCAAGATCCGCTCCGATGGCACCGTGAAAGTGCTCGACCTCGGGCTGGCCCGCGTCGCGGAGAGCTCGGGACGAGCGGTGGACTCCTCGTTGTCCCCGACCGTCACGACTCCCGCCACGCACGATGGAGTCGTCCTCGGGACCGCGGCGTACATGAGTCCGGAGCAGGCCCGGGGAAAACCGCTCGACAAGCGGACCGACATTTTCTCGTTCGGGTGCGTTCTCTACGAGTGCCTGACCGGCCGGCAGGCGTTCTCGGGAGAGACCGTCTCCGACACGCTCGCGGCGATTCTCCGAGCGGAGCCCGACTGGTCGGCCCTTCCGCTTCCAACGCCTGTCCGGATCCGCGAGCTGCTCCGACGCTGCCTGCAGAAGGACCCGAAGCAGAGACTTCACGACATCGCGGACGCCCGCATCGAGATCGAAGAGGCGAGTGCCGCGGCCGTTTCGGGTCCCGCCCTTCCCGTCGACGCTCGGCCTGCCCGCCGGGCGCGCCTCGCCTGGGGAGCGGGCGGGGCGGCGGTCGCCGTCGCGAGCGTGGCGGCCCTGCTTCTGCTTCGACCGGCATCGCGGGAGCGGCCGGCGACGGTCGTCCGCGCCGTCCTGCCGACTTCTCCTGCGGAGGGCTTCGCGCTGTATCGCCGCGCGGTCGCCATTTCGCCGGACGGCGAGACGGTCGTCTTCACCGGCATCCACCAGGGTGCGCCGGCGCTGTTCCGTCGGGCTCTCGACGGCCGCTCGGCAGAGCTGATCCGGGGAACCGAGCGCGGCCACTCCCCGTTCTTCTCCCCCGACGGACAGTGGATCGGTTTCTTCACGCGCGCCGAGCTCAAAAAGGTGCCGCTCTCGGGGGGAACCCCCGTTTCGTTGTCGAACCTGCCTCCGATCGGGGCCGGGGCGAGCTGGAGCGAGGACGGCCGGATCATCCTGACTCGCAAGATGAACGGGCCTCTCGACGTCGTCCCCGCAGCGGGAGGTGCGCTGGCGAAGCTGACGCAGCTGGACCCCGCCGCGGGAGAGCACGCGCATCTCTTCCCCCAGGTTCTTCCCGGCGGCCGCGGGGTTCTGTTCACGCTCCGAAAAGGAAAGGACTACAGCGACACTGCCGCCTCGAGCATCGCGGTCCTCGACCCCGGCACCGGAAAACGCAGCGTCGTTCTCGAGGGCGCGAGCTTCGCGCGGTACGGAGGCGGGCGGCTCGTCTTCGTACGCGGGGCCTCCGTCTTCTCGGTCCCGTTCGACCTGGCTCGTCTTTCGGTGACGGGGCCTCCGGTCCCCGTGTCGGAAAACGTCGTCGTGGACGCCGAACTGGCGTTCGGCCACTTCGACGTCTCCGCCGGAGGCACGCTCGTCTTTCTGGAGGGTCCCCCGAGCGCACCGACCATCAGGTCGGCCCTGCTTCTGAACCGGGACGGGAAGGAAAAACTGATCCCGCTGCCTCCCGGGGAGTACTACGGCGCCCGCTTTTCTCCGGATGGCGTACGGATCGCGTTGAGCGGTCACGCGGGACAGCGCGGGGTCATCGCCATCTTCGATCGCGACCGGAACGTCCTGACGACGCTGACACCCGAGCCGGGCTCCCACTTCAACGAGATCTGGTCGCCGGACGGACGTCAACTGGCCTTCAGCCGCTACACCGACGCAACGCCCACTCTCAGCGTCAAAAACGCCGACGGCAGTGGCGAGATCGAGCCTCTGACCGAGCCGACGGAGGACGCCCAGTTCGCCAACTCCTGGTCCCCGGACGGGCAAACGATTCTTTATACGGTCGCATATACGGCCGATCGCGGGCCAAAGCGCAAGCTCATCTCGACGGATCTCTGGCTGGTCTCGCCCGGCGACCGGCGGTCGGCTCGGCCGTACTTCGAGAGTCCCTTTCGAGAGACCGGTGGCGCGTTTTCGCCCGACGGGAAGTGGATCGCCTACGTTTCCGACGAGTCCGGCGTTCGGGAAATCTACGTCCGGCCCTTCCCGGGGCCCGGCGCCGCGATCAAGGTCACGAATGATTTCGCGATCGAGCCGCTCTGGTCGCGGGACGGCCGGGAACTCTATTACCGCTCCGGGGAGAACGCGGAGAAGTTCTTCGCGGTGGGGATTCACGCATCGCCGGCCCTCGTCCTCTCGGCGCCGCGGCTTCTCTTCTCCTCCGACCTCCTGGTCGGGGGTCGGGAAGACCTGTTTCGGGAGTACGACGTCTCCTCGAGCGGCCAGTTCGTCGCGCTCCGGGAGAGCCGGACGGTCGAGCCTGCGCGGCAGCTCGCGATCGTGACGAACTGGGCGGCGACGCTTCGTCCCTGAGGCCCCGGCACGAGTCTCGCACCGACGAAATCTCCATGAGGACCGTCGTCATCGCACCGACCTTCACTGCGTGGCGCGATGCGGCGCGCCGTCTGGTCGCCGACGGCGTCGAACCGCCGAGCGTGATCTGGCGGGAATCCACCGGAAGCGTCCCGACGCCGGAGCTTTTCGACGAGGCGCCTGCGGCGAGCCCGACGCTGCGCGTGCCTCGCGCGTTTCTCGACCTCGCCGGCCGCGCGGCGGCGCACACCGACCCGAATCGCTGGAACGTCCTCTACGCCGTTCTCTACCGTCTGTCCCGAGGCGAGACCGGGTTGCTCGCATCGTCGGACGATCCCGAATTGAACGCGCTGCGCCGCCTGGCCTCCGAAACCGCCGACACGAATTCGGCGGCATCGCCCGCGGGCGCCGCGCCCTTCGTGCCCGCGACCGACGACCTCGAGGAGCTTGCGCGCGCCGCCAAGACGTGCCGCGGGTGCGACCTCTACCGGGACGCGACCCAGACGGTCTTCGGACAAGGCCCGAAGTCCGCGAAGGCGGTCCTCGTGGGCGAGCAGCCGGGCGACCAGGAGGACATCCAGGGCGCGCCGTTCGTCGGTCCGGCGGGCGCCGTGCTCGACCGGGCGCTGACCGAGGCGGGCCTGCCGCGCACGGAGGTCTGGGTGACCAACGCCGTGAAGCACTTCAAGTTCGTGCGCACGCCCAAGAGGCGCCTGCACCAGACTCCGAACTCGGCCGAGATCGAAGCGTGCCGGCCGTGGCTGGCCGAAGAGATCCGGATCCTTCGTCCCGAGGTTCTCGTGTGCCTCGGAGCGAGCGCGTCGAAGGCCCTGCTCGGGGCCCAGTTCCGCATCACGCGCGACCGGGGACGTTTTCTGGATTCGCGCTGGGCGCCGAAGGTGCTCGCCACGTACCACCCCTCGGCCGTTCTGCGCGCCGAGGACCCGGCAGCGGAGGCGCGCATCTACAACCTCATCGTCGAAGACCTCAGGCTCGCGGCGGGGGCTCTCCGCCCGTGACGCGCCCGGCGTGCTTGTCGTCGAACCACACCGGGTCCGGCACGCGGACGCCGAAACGCACCGACGCCATCCGCAAGCCGACGACCGTGACGAACGCGAGGGCCGCTCCGATCGTCGGCGGAATCCCCGCGAGCGCCGCGCCCAGGAACACCCAGGCCCCCGCGAACGAAGAGACCGCGTAGAGCTCGCCGGGCCGGAAGAGCACGGGGATCTCCGCGGAGGCCACGTCGCGCATCACGCCGCCGAAGGTCCCCGTGATGACGCCGATCAGGGACGCGACGAAGGGCGGCATGCCTTTCTGCAGCGCGAAGCCCACGCCCGTCAGCGTGAAGAGCGCGAGGCCCATCGCGTCGATGAGCGCCGCCTGCCGGTGCCACCGGCTGACGCGCGCATGGAAAGCGCGGATGTAGACGAACGCCACGCAGAGCCCGCCGATGACGAGCAGGTACTCCTCCCGGTCGACCCAGAAGAACGGGCGCCGGTCGATCAGCAGGTCCCGCAACGTCCCGCCTCCCAGCGCCGTCAGGACCGCGAGGCAATACGTGCCGACGATGTCCATCCCCTTCCGCGCGGCCGCGATCATTCCCGAGATCGCCGAGATGATGACCGCCGCGGCCTCGAGCGCGGCCGCAAGCGTGGCGGCGTGGGGAACGATCAACTCAGCGCCGGCGGGGTGCGGCGACGACCGGGGGCGGCGAAATGATCGGGAAACCGTTCGAGCCGATCGGAGGCGGAACGGAGCCCGGCGTGCCGGGCGGCGCGATGATGGGGAACCCGTTCGGGCCGATGCGCGAGGGCACGCGCGGCCCCGGGGCCGGAAGGGGCGGAACGTAGCCGCCGTCGTAGTAGTAGTCGCCGTACCCGCCATATCCGGTGTCGACGTAGGTCCCGGCGTAGGTTGGCGGCGGAGCCGGCGGCGCCTCGAAGCTCGGCCCGTGCAGCGCGGGACCGACGTATACAGTCGCGCCGGGGGCGAGCTTCTCCTCCGGAACCGGCGCGGCCTCGAGAGTCGACACCTTCGCGATCTCCGCCGCCGAAAGGCTCAGGAACACGCCGTCCGGGTACCTGTGGAAAACGACGACCCGGCCCTTCTGGACCGGTTTGTCGAGGGAGTAGACCTTCGAACCGCCTTTCAGCTCGAGGACGTAATAAGTGTTCGAACCTTCGAGGGAGGTTGCGGCGGCCAGGAGCACCGACATTCCCCAGAAAACCATCCGTTTCATGGTCCTCCCCCTGTTCTTTGGGCCAGTAAAGCGTATGGTATAGACTCATAGGTCTGGGCGAAACAAGGCCGGTTCCGGCATTGGTGGTGGGGTACCCGCCCAGTTCAAGAAACCTGAAGACATCGAGGGTAGGAGCAGATGTCCGTCCGAAATGATTCGGGCTGGGGGCCCGATAGCGTCCCGACCCAGGCGAAGCGGGTTTCGGTCCACAACGCGGTCGAGTCCGCGCAACGCTATCTCCTTTCGATTCAGGCGGAGGACGGTCACTGGTCCGGCGAGCTCGAGGGGGACACCATCCTCGAGTCCGAGTACGTCCTCACGATGCATTTTCTCGGACGCGTCCAGGAAACCCGATGCCGAAAGGCCGCGGAGCACCTGAGGCGTAAGCAGCTTCCTTCCGGAGGCTGGGCGATCTACGAGGGCGGACCGGCCGAGGTCTCGTCTTCGGTCAAGGCTTACTTGGTCCTGAAGCTGATGGGCGACGACCCGAACGCGCCCCACATGGTTCGCGCCCGCGACACGATTCTGACGCTCGGCGGGATCGAGGCCTGCAACTCCTTCACGCGCATTTATCTCGCGATCTTCGGCCAGTGCTCCTGGGACGACTGTCCGGCCGTGCCGCCGGAGATCGTCCTCCTCCCGGATTCGTTCGTCTTCAACATCTACAAGATGTCTTCGTGGTCGAGGGCGATCGTGGTGCCCCTGTCGATCATCTGGGCGTCGAAGCCGTCCTGCCCGGTTCCCGACTACGCCGCGATCCCCGAGCTCCACATCCCGCACCCCAAGACGCCGCACGTCGCCGCCACGCGGAAGGAGCGCTCCTGGCGCAAGTTCTTCACGCGGATCGACCACGTCCTCAAGCGCCTGGAGGCGAGCGGCTTCACGCCGTACCGCAAGAAGGCGCTGGCGGCCTGCGAGAAATGGATCCACGAACGGCTCGTGCAGTCCGAGGGCCTCGGCGCGATCTTCCCCCCGATCATCAACACGATCATCGCGTTCCGCTGTCTCGGATACGAGCTCGACGATCCCCGCCTCGCCGCCCAGGTGCGCGAGCTCGAGAACCTCGAGATGGAAGACGACGAGACGCTCCACGTCCAGCCGTGCAAATCACCCGTGTGGGACACGGCCCTCGTGATGGAAGCTCTCTCCGACGGCGGCACGCCGGCCGACGACCCGGTGATGCTGAAGGCGGCGCGCTGGCTGCTCGACAAGGAAGTCAAGAAGGTCGGCGACTGGAAGAAAGCGTGTCCCTCGGCCGAGCCGGGCGGCTGGTACTTCGAGTACGCCAACGAGTGGTACCCCGACACCGATGACACGGCCGAGGTGCTGACCGCGCTTTCCCGCGCGAAGTTCCCGGGCGAGGCCGACGACCTCGCGCGCCAGGGCGCGATCGCCCGCGGCCAGGCGTGGCTCCTCGCGATGCAGAACAAGGACGGCGGCTGGGGCGCGTTCGACAAGGACTGCGACAACGAGGTCCTGACGTACATCCCCTTCGCCGACCACAACGCGATGATCGATCCGAGCTGCGAGGACATCACGGGCCGCGCGCTCGAAGCGCTCCACGCGATCGGCGTGGCCGCGGATCACCCGGCGGTGCGCCGCGCCGCCGCGTTCGTCGAGAGCAAGCAGTATCCCGACGGCACCTGGTACGGCCGGTGGGGATGCAACTACATCTACGGGTCGTTCCTCGCGCTCCGCGGCCTGCTCCACGCCGGCGCGGACCTCCGCGAGGGCCGTTACCAGAAGACCGCCGCCTGGATCCGCGCGCACCAGAACGCCGACGGCGGCTGGGGCGAGCTGCCTCTCTCGTACGACGATCCGTCGACCAAGGGCCACGGGCCCTCGACGCCCTCCCAGACGGCCTGGGCGCTCGTGGCGCTGTTCTCGACCGGCGACCGGGACTCCGACGCGGTGCGCCGGGGCGTCGAGTACCTCCTGGCCACCCAGCTCTACGACGGCTCCTGGCAGGACTCCCACTGGACGGCCACGGGATTCCCGAAGGTTTTTTATCTCCGCTACCACCTGTACGCGACATACTTCCCGCTTCGCGCGCTCGCCCTGTACGCGCGCGAGGGCACCACGGGCGTTTCCCGGAGGGCCGAGCACGGCGAGAACACGGCCGCCGTCCGGCGCCTCGAGCATGGAGTGAACTGATGCGTTTCCCGGTCCACATCATGACGGACACGATCCAGAACTCGGTCCGCAACGCGATCCGCGGCAACAAGCGGTATCCGTTCGTCCTGATGCTCGAGCCTCTCTACACGTGCAACCTCGCGTGCATCGGCTGCGCGATCGAACGCCATACCGGCAAGCTCAAGGACCGGCTCTCGGTCGGGCAGTGCATCGACGCCGTCGAGCGCTCGGGCGCCCCGGTCGTGTCGATCTGCGGCGGCGAGCCGACGATCTACCCCGAGCTCCCCGAGCTCGTCGACGAGATCATCAAGCGGAAGCGCCACATCTACCTCTGCACGAACGGCCTGCTTCTCGACGAGAACGTCTACGGCACGATCGAGCCTCACAAGCGGCTCATGATCAACGTCCACCTCGACGGGATGCGCGAGACGCACGACTACGTCTGCGCGCGCAAGGGCGTCTTCGACAAGGCGATCGCCATGATCGACAAGGGCGTGTCCCTCGGCCACCACATGATGGCCAACACGACCGTCTTCAAGGAGACCAACGTCGAGGAGGTCGAGGAGCTCTGCGAGCTGCTCACGAAGATGGGCGTCGAGGGCATGCTCGTCTCCCCCGGCTACCACTACGAGTCCGTCGGCGCGGACATCTTCCTGACGAAGTCGGAGATCCACAAGAAGTTCAAGCGCGTCCTGGACATCTCCAAGAAGTACAAGCTGACCTCCACGCCGATGTTTCTCGAGTTCGCCGCGGGCCTGCGCGACTACAAGTGCTCGCCGTGGTCGACCGTGACCTACACGCCCAACGGCTGGAAGGGGCCCTGCTACCTGATCGGCAAGACCTGGTCCCCGACCTTCGAGGAGTTCTGGAACGGCACCGACTGGGCCTACTGGGAGTCGCGGAAGGATCCGCTCTGCCAGAACTGCCTGATGCACTCGGGCTTCGAGGCCTCGGTGGTCATGGAGCTGCCCAAGCATCCGGGCGACATGGTCCGGATGATCGCGTGGAACCTCGCGGCCTGACGGCCGCTCGGAGGTCGTAGGTGGTAGGTCATAGGTCATAGGAAGGCACCTACGACCTAACACCTACGACCTACGACCTTCCCCGTGGACCTCGTCACAGGCGGCACCGGTTTCGTCGGCACGCACGTGGTCCGCGCGCTCGTCGCTCGCGGCGGAGACGTTCGCGCGCTCGTGCGGCCGTCCTCGCGCCGCGAGAACCTCGCGGACCTGAAGGTCGAGCTGGCGGAGGGCGACCTCACCGACCGCGCCTCGCTGGCCCGCGCCATGAAGGGGGTCTCGACCGTCTACCACGTGGCCGCGGACTACCGGCTCTGGTGCCGGGACCCGCGGGAGCTCTACCGCGCCAACGCCGGCGGCACCGAGAACGTCCTCTCGGCCGCGGCGGAAGCGGGCGTCTCGAAGGTCGTCTACACGAGCTCCGTCGCGGCGCTCGGCCTGACCGACGACGGCTCGCCGGGGAATGAAGAGACGCCGGTCTTCCGCGAGCGGATCATCGGCCACTACAAAAAGTCCAAGTACGACGCGGAAAGGGTGGCTCTGGACTGGGCCGCCAGGAGCCTGCCGGTCGTGATCGTCAATCCGTCGACGCCGATCGGCGAGCGGGACATCAAGCCCACGCCGACGGGCCAGATGATCGTCGACTTTCTCAACCGGCGCATGCCGGCGTACGTCGACACGGGCCTCAACCTGATCGACGTGCGCGACGTCGCCGCGGGGCATCTCGCGGCAGCCGGGAAGGGAAAGCCCGGCGAACGCTACATCCTCGGCCATCGCAACATGAGCCTGAAGGAGATCCTCGACACGCTCGCGATCCCGTCGCACATCCTGCCGGTGCTGCACCAGCCTGGCGCGCGGGTTGGTAGCGTGACCGCGACCGCCTCCGCGGCGACCGGTATTCCGCCCGGGACGCCGGTCTTCGTCGGCGGCGCGGACACGGAGAGCGCGCTTCTCGGCTCGGGCGTGTGCGAGCCCGGGCAGACGGCGGCCGTGCTCGGCACGACCAGCCCGGTGCAGATGGTGACCGCCGAGCCGATTCTCGACCGCGAGGGTAAGCTCTGGACGAGCTGCCACGTCGTCCCCGATCGCTGGGTGCTCGAGAGCAACGCCGGCGACACGGGCGGTGCCTTTCGTTGGCTCCTCGAGCTGACGTTCGGCGGTACCGACGACGCAGCGTATGCCGCGGCCGAGGAAGCGCTCGCGGCGGCGGAGCCCGGCGACCGTCAGCTCTTCTGTCACTTCGGACCGGTGATCTTCGGCCTCGGCGAGCTGACCCCGTGGAAGCCGGCCGGCTTGCTCTTCCGCTTCCCGCTCCTGCACGTCGATCGCCCGGTGCGCGGCGACGTGCTGCGCGGCTACGTCGAGAGCATCGCGTTCGCGATTCGTGGCAACGTCGAGCAGATCCAGGACGTGAGCGGGCGGCCCATTCCACTGCTCACGGTGAGCGGTGGAATGACGCGCAGCCCGACCCTGACGCAGGTGCTCGCGGACACGCTCGGCGTGCCGCTCTCGATCGCCGAGGTCCCGGAGAGCGCGAGC
>Ga0081455_10007337_pt1 | contig 11627 bp, 13 predicted proteins | sample TabmetS3T2R1_FD_70207 | JGI IMG/M metagenome (GOLD analysis project Ga0081455, IMG submission 70207) | Tabebuia heterophylla rhizosphere microbial communities from the University of Puerto Rico - S3T2R1 | ecosystem: Host-associated > Plants > Roots > Rhizosphere ...
CGCGACCGCGCCGAGCGCGATCAAGCCGGCCGCGTAGCTGCCCGTGCTCCCGTAGATCGCGCCCATCACGAGTGGCGGCACGAACCCGCCGAGGCCACCGGCCGCGCCGACCAGGCCGGTGACAGCACCGACCCGGCTGGCCGGTGCGCGCTGCGCGACCAGCGCGAACACCGCACCCGAAGCCGCCCCGAGCGCCGCGGCCATCGTCAGGAACGCGAGCGTGCCGGTCGGCGCCAGGCTGGGCGTTGCGGCCTGGACGAACGCGGCGACGGCCACGACCGCGAACGCGCCGGTCAGCACCGCGATGACGTCGAACCGGTCGGACAACCAACCCCCGATCGGGCGCATGACCACCGCCAGCAACACGAAACCGGCCATCTTGTTGCTGGCGTCCGACTGGGTCAGGCCGTACGCGTTCTTGAGGTAGGTGGGCAGGTAGACGCTGAACGCGACGTACCCGCCGAAGCCGACTGCGTACAAGGCCGACGCCTGCCAGGTGATGCGCAGTCGCGCCGTGGCGGCCAGGCGGCGCAGCAACGGATCGCTGGGGATCGGTCGGCCCGGTGCATCGCGCAGAACGATCACGGCCAGCCCGCCGTACACGGCCAGGACGATCGCGGTCAGCACGAACGGAGCGGCGACGCCGTGCGCGTCGACGAGCCTGACCGTCGTCAGCGCGCTGATCGCCGTGCCGCCCATGCCCGCGCCGAACACACCGACGGCCAGTCCCCGTCGGCCCGGCGGGAACCACGCATTGACGAACGGCACGCCCACGGCGAAGGCCGTGCCGCCGATGCCCAGGAAGAAGCCGCCGACGAGCAGCGCCGTCAGGCTGGAATGCCCGACCAGCCCGATGAACAGCACCGGAAGGATCGTCACGAACGACACGACCGGGAACATCAGCCGGCCGCCGAACCGGTCGGTGAGCGCCCCGACCGGGATCCGGCCGATCGAACCGACCACGACCGGCACGGCGACCAGCAGCGCCTGCGAGAACGCCGACAGTTGCAGGGAGTCCTTGAACCGAGGCCCGAGTGGCGAAAGCAGCGCCCACGCCCAGAAGTTGACCGCGAAGCCGACGGTGGCCATCACCAGCATCACGATCGCGCGTCGATCGACTCGTGCCGCTGCCACCGGACTACCCGCGGCCTGCCCGACCGTTGTCATCCTCGACTCACCACCCGGGTACGCGGTCCAGTCGAGTCTCCCCCCAAACCGCCCGTAACACCACGGACGAAGGTCCACTCCGTGGTCCCGAAGACGCAGCTTCCCCGGCGATTCACTCGGGCGGTTCTCGCTCGAGCCGCTCCAGCCGACTCGCGGTGATCACCTCGGCGTCCGGGCCGGGGTAGACAAGTGCCTGATGATCGTTCTCCACCCAGCGCACCCGGAAGGGCGGCTCACCGCCCGCGCCGACCGACACGATCTCGCCGCGTCGAGACGGACGACCTGTCGCGCTGCTCTTGACGACCAACCAGTCGCCGACTTGCGCGTGCATTTCCACCTCCGGAATCGTCAGCAAGGGCTCAGTGCGTCGCTCGCCGGGCCCGGCGCTCGACCTCGTCGGCGATCTCGCGAGTAGCCCGCTCTCGCGCCCGAGCGAAGTAACGACGGGGGTCGGCAAGCATCTGGTGCGCGCGGTCGTCCTCGACCGCCTCCGGACCGAGCACCTGACGGGCCAGCCGGTCCATCTCCGCCTCGACGTCCAGGCCAGCTGCCCGGCAGGCGATGTGCGCAACGTTGGGCCAGCTCACGCGGGCCGCCCTGACGACAGCCACGGTCTGGCTGTCGAGCTCCTCCGGCAGGGCGTCGCGGATCGGCTCGGCGGACGGCCCCCGTCCGTCGCGCAGGCGATGCGCGACCGCGCCGACGGTGATGCCGCGCGCGCCCACGAGCCGGGCGACCAGGCCGACCGCCTCGACCGGGTCACCCGGCGGGCGCAGCTCAGGGACCACCCGCCCGTCCACCAGGCAGCGAGCGTCCGGCTGGTCCCGATATCCGAGGTCTATCCACAGCCGCACTGTAGGGTCGCGGACGACGGCGCGAAGTGCGCGCGGCCTCGCGTCGATCGCGAGGATCGGGATCATCTGCTGCTCCCCTCGCTCGCCCTCCCCGCCGTAGCGCGTGCGGTCGGGTCGTATCAATCCCACCTCGGGATGCCTCTGAACGACAGAGGCAAAGGTCACGCCGCACCGAGGCCGTTCGGACGCGTGCGGCGGCCAGAAACGGATCGCCCGGTCAAGGACCAAAGGCCCTGTTTCTGCCGCCGGACGGCCCTGGCCGCGTCGGACCAACGCTGGGACGCTGGTGGAGGGGATCGCACTTCCGGGGGGAAATGATCATGAGCGATGAGACTGCCGCCGGCGGCGCCGGTGCGTGCACGCGGGTCACGCTACGACCACTAGCGTCGGCGCCCCGCTCCGTACGGCGAATCGTTCGCGAGATCTGCACGGCGGCTGCGCTGCCGCAACAGGTCATCGACGACGCGACACTCGTCGCCAGCGAGCTCGTCAGTGACCGTCTCAAGCAGGCCCGCTGGCGCCTGGACGTCACCGTCGAGGCCGCGGGCCAGAGCGTGACGATCAGGGTGTGTGATCAGGGCGAGACGCCCGCGTACAGCCGAGCCGCCCGGGTCGGTTCGCGGCGCAGCCGCGAGATCGTTCACCACCTGGCCAGCTCGTGGGGCTACGCGGACGGCGCACACGGCTGGGCCGCCTGGGCCTCACTGCGCGCTCCCGTCGCCTGACGGTCCGTGGAGACGTTCGCCGGAGGCCTACTGAGGGCCCGCGGCCAAGGGTCTTAGGTCCCTACCGAGCCTCGGACCGGACATGCTCAGATGACAAGGTGCCACGATCCGGTGGATTGTCCGCCATGCCCGACGACGAGTGCCGTGGTCTGCTGGCCAAGGCCGAGATCGGACGGGTCGTCGTTTCCGTCGGCGCGCTGCCGGCGGCGCTCCCGGTCACGTATCGCGTCGTCGGGGACAACATCGTGTTTCGCACCGCGCCGGGCACCAAGCTCACCGCCGCGGTCGATCGGACCGTCGTGGGGTTCGAGGTCGACGAGCTCGACCCGACGACCCGCTCGGGATGGAGCGTGCTCGTCGTCGGCACCAGCCGGGTCGTCACCGATCGGGTCGAGATCGCCGAGCTCGACGAGGCCGGCATCCACAGTTGGCTGGACGCCGACCTGCCGCACTACGTCAAGATCGACATTCGGCAGATATCCGGGCGCCGGCTCAACCACGCGGACTGACCGAACAGTGCTCGGCCTCAGTCGGCCGGGCCGGCGAGGCGGACTCGCGCCAGGCGCACCGCCATCTCCGGCAGCGACTCCGGCCGGATCGACCCGTTCAGGTCGGTGATCGCCTGGACCAGGCAGGCCCGGGCGGCGATGCCCGACCTGGCGTCGCCGAACTCGCGCAACAGCTGATCGGCCAGCCGACGACTGTCGATGAGGGCCCGCGCGGTCACATCACGGCCTGGGTCGGGCCCTCGGCCGAGCGCAGCCGCAGGCGAGGACGCCGTCCGGCACGTGGGGGCTCGGCGAGTTCGAGCACCACGCTGCGGGCGAAGATGCCGAGCTGGCGGACGTCGGCGTAGATCGGGCAACCCGCTACGTGGCCGATGATGACGTCGAAGCGGCCGGGCTTGTACAGCGTGCGCGGAAGGTGCGCCGCCCCGCCCGGCCACGAGAGCACCACCGCGGGTTGCCGATTGTCCTGGCCCAATCGGACCATTGCCTGCCGGGCTCCCTCGGTGACGCGCAGGCGTCGCACCTCCGGCCCGTCCAACCTATGCACGGACGTCCCCCTATGACGTAGATCGCGGCTGGGCGCGCTCGCGCGACGATTCGCCCCCGTTGGCGTCGCGACGCAGGTCGCGGCCGCCCGAGCCGAGCCCAACCGCTGTCCTCAAGCCTGCGGGTGGGCGCCCGTCCGAGCCAGGGACGAAGGTCCTCTCGTCGGGCCCGTCCCGTGGGCGAGCCGGACAAGTCAGCGCAGCCGCGCCGTCCAGCGCAGCCGGGTTCCGCCCTCGTCGCGGATCGACAGCTCACCCCCGTGCCGTTCGGCGCGCTGTTGCAGGTTGGCCAGCCCGCTGCGCCGTCGTGCGTCGCGCAGGCCGGTTCCGTTGTCGACGACCTCGACGGCAACCTCCGTGGAGGTCGCGCTGACCTCGATGTCGACCCGGGTGGCGTTCGCATGGCGGGCGGTGTTCGTCAACGCCTCGCGCAGCACGGCGACGGCGTCTTCGGCCACCTCGTCGCCGACGACGGTGTCCACGGGTCCGGTGAACCGAACGCTCGGGGCGAACCCCAGCAGTTCGACCAGGTCGTTGACGACGCCCAGCAGACGGGTGCGGACCGTCTCCTGCTCCGGACCGATCGGCCCGCGCAGCTCGAAGATCGACGTGCGGATCTGCTTGATGGTGTCGTCGATGTCGTCGATGACCCGGCTCAGGCGCGCCGCCCTGGGATCGTTGCGCAGGCTCGACGCGATCGTCTGCACGGTGAGCCCGCTGGCGAACAGGCGCTGAATGACGTGGTCGTGCAGGTCGCGCGCGATCCGATCCCGGTCCTCGAGCAGGACCATTCGTTGCTGATCGGCGCGCGCGTCGGCCAACTCCAGGGCGATCGAGGCGTGGTTGGCGAACGTCATCGCCATGTCCAGTTCGACGTCGTTGAACTGTCGCCGCCCGTGCAGGCGCCCCACCATGAGCGCGCCTCGGCTGCCTCTCGCCCCGGTCAGCGGAATCGCCATCACCGGGCCGACCGGCACGACGGTGGACAGCTGCACCACGTAAGTCGTCTCCTGCTGAACGTCGCCGATCATCACCGGCCGGCCGCTGCTGATCGCCAGCCCGGACAGGGTGCCCTCGACCGGGTACCTCGCCCCCGTCAGCTCGTCGGCCCGGTTGCCGACCGCGATGTCGACGGCGAGATCCGCCGCGTCGTTGGCCGGGCGGACCACGGTGACGACGTCGGCGTCGGCCATCTCGAGAATCCGGCGGGCGATCAGCTGCAGCGGGTTCTCCCCCTCGCTGGCCAGCAACTGCCGAGTTATCTCGGTCGATGCCTGCAGCCAGTCCTGCCGCCGGTGCGACTCGGCGAACAGGCGGGCGTTCTCGATAGCCGTCGCCGCGGTGGCGGCCAGGGCGGCCACCAGTTCCTCGTCCTCCGCGGTGAACCGGCCGCCCTCGCGCTCGGTGAGATAGAGATTGCCGTACACCTCGTCGCGGACCCGGATCGGCACGCCGAGGAAACTCGCCATCGGCGGGTGGTGGGGCGGGAAGCCCACCGACCGACGATCGTCGCCGAGGTTGGCCAGGCGGATCGGGTGCGGGTCGTCGATCAGCGCGCCGAGCAGGCCCTTGCCCTCGGGGAGGTGTCCGATCTCGGCAACCGTGCGGTCATCCACGCCGACGTGGATGAACTGCTCGAGGCCGCGGTCCGGCGCAAGCACCCCGAGCGCGGCATAGCGCGCGTGCACGAGATCGCGCGCGGCCTCGACGATCCGGCGCAGCACGACGGGCAGTGCGAGATCACCGACGATCGAACGGTTCGCCCGCAGCAGACCACGCAGCCGATCCTGCGCGCCGATCACGTCGTTCGCCCGCTCGATCAGCTGGCCGAGCAGCTGGTCGAGCTCCAGTCGCGGCGCGTCGGAGTACTCGCCGATGTCCCCGCTCGACGAACCCCCCGGCGCCTCACCGTCTTCGGGCGCCACGAGCAAACCGTAACTCCCACAGGCTGCCTGTAGGGAGTTCCGCAGGTGAACTCTGATGCCCGCGGCGCCTCACTTATGTAGCTGCGGCCGACCTGTCACCATTCGTCTCGGCGCTCAACCGAAGTCTGTCGCGAACGCCGGAGCGGACGCGGCCGGTACGCGATGGCGCTGGCCGACCACGACGACCGGACACGGCGCCCGGTGCGCGATCGTCGACGGGACCGGGCCGAGCCGGGTGCTCCAGCGGTCGTCGCTGTGGTGGCAACCGACCACGACGAGTTCTGCGTCGCGGGCCGCGTCCAGCAACGCGGTCGCCGGATCGGTGTCGGCCAGGGTCGGCTCGATGATCACGTCCGGGTAGGCGGCGGCGACGCTCTCGAGCTCGTCGAGCAGGATCGTGCCGCTCTGCAGGGCCCGGACGTCCAAGACCGACGTCAGGTCCGGCGCGGTCTGCGGATCGCGCATGGCCGACACCGCCACCAGTGTCGCGCCCCGCAGCCGGGCCTCCTCGAGCGCGAACTCGAGCGCGAGGCGTCCCGAGCAGCTCGCCGAGACGCCGACCACCACTCGCGCCGACTCGGCCCGCGCCCGGATTGAGGGCACGATCGCCACCGGGCAGTGCGCGTGCGCGGCGACCCGGTCGCTGACCGAGCCGAGCACGCTGGACGTGACGCTGCCGCCGTGCCCCTGGCTGCCGACCACGAGCAGCTCGGCGTGCTCGCTGAGGTCGATCAGCGCATCGGCCGGCGCGCTCCGGCACAGTTGCGTGGTGACCGCCACGGACGGCTGACGCGCCGAGGCGGCCGCCGCGTGATCACGAAGCAGTTGCTCCCCCACGTCGTCCAGGTTGCGAAATTTCGTTCCGGTCCGGCCGGTCATGAGCAGTGCGTCCCGCGCGTCGGGTGCGTGGACGATCACGAGCGTCCGCCGCCGGATCCGGCACTCGTCCACCGCCCACAAGAGCGCCGAACGCGCGGCCGGGGAGCCGTCGACGCCGGCGGCGATGTAGTTGGTGATCACGGTGCCTCCTCGGATGCTGCTACCAGGCTGCCCGCCTCGGCGCGAGAAGATCAGGGACACACGTCCCAACCGCGGCAGGCCTAGGTCCGGCGGATTTCGGCGCCGTAGACGGCCGCTTGGGTGCGGCGTTGCATGCCGAGTTTGGCCAGTAGGCCCGAAACGTAGTTCTTGACGGTCTTCTCGGCGAGGAACAGCCGCTCACCGATCTGCTTGTTGGTCAGCCCGTCGGCGATGAGCGAGAGGATCTCGCGCTCGCGGTCGGTCAGTGAGGCCAGCCGCTCGTCGCGCGGGGCGCCCTCGCGCAGCCGGGTCAGCAGCCGTTCGGTGACCGCCGGATCCAGCAGCGACTTGCCCGCGGCGACCTGCCGGACCGCGTCGACCAGCGAGGTGCCGCGGATCTCTTTGAGCAGGTACCCCGACGCGCCGGCCATCACCGCGGCGAAGATCGCGTCGTTGTCGTCGTAGGAGGTCAGGATCAGGCACCGGATCTGCGGATGCGCGGAGCGGATGTCGCGGCACACGTCGATCCCGCTGCCGTCGGGCAACCGGGCGTCCAGCACCGCCACGTCCGGCAGCGCGGCCGGGATCCGGCGCAACGCCTCCGCGGCCGTGCCCGCCTCGCCCACCACGACCATGCCGGACTCGGCCTCCAACAGGTCGGCGATCCCGCGCCGCACGATCTCGTGGTCGTCGAGCAAGAACACCTTGATCTCGCTGGCATCGTCCATCGCGGGCCCGCCCTCTCCCCTGTCCGGCCTCGTCACGTACCAGTTTCCTGGACGACGTCCTCCATCCGACGGCGGCGCGAGGCCGGCGTCTTGGGCGCCCGCCCGACCCGCATCAGGATGTGCGGATGCATGTCGAGCCGCAGCTCGGTGCGCAGCCGATCCCGGGTCGCCGGGATCTCGACGACCTGGGTCAGCGGGCTGGCCGCGTAGCCCTGCCGGGTGACCTCGAGCAGGACGTGCTCGAGCGCCTCGCCGGCCGGCAGCCACGCTGCGGGCCGGTCGGCCGGCGTGCCGAGCAGCAGCAGGCACTGGTTCACGCTCGAATGGGTCGCCACCGGCAGCCACCCGGTCCCGTGCGTGTCGAAGTCGCGGATCGGCACGTCGTCCTGGGCACCGGCGTCCACGTGCGGAACCGCCAGGCTCGGCACCCCGTCCCGGCGCGCCGGGTCATCGGTCGTCCAGGCCCGCAACTCCGCCCGATAAGCCGGGTCGGCGTTCTGTTCGCGGTCGGCCTCCTGGCTGAGCTTGGCCACCCAGTAGCGCTGATCGGCATCGGTGATCTCATACAACAACGCGCCCTCGGCGGTCGCGGCGCTGACCAGTTCCTGCACCACCTGCGGCGGCACCGGGTCGGTCTCGAACCGGCGGCGGTTCGTCTGGCGCAACTCGATCACGGCGTCCAGGGCGGCGATCGGCTGCCAGGTGCCGGACGGTTCCCCCACCGTCAGCCGCGCCAGCAATTCGGGCCGCTCCGGATCCGGGAACCGCTCGACCGTCACGTCATAACCGGACGCCGCCAGCGCCACCCGGGCGTTGAACAACGCACAGCCACAACTGATCAGCATCTGCCGGCCGGACGGATCCAACACCCGCAGGCGACGACTGCGATCGGCGTAGATCTCGAGTGATCTTCCGGCTGTCACGAACCGCCACGGCTGCGTGTTATGCACCGACGGCGCCAAAACCGCCCGTCCGATCGCGTGTCGAATCGCCTGCGTGAGTGCTCGGGGATTGCCGGTCTGTGCCGTCATCGCTATCGCCTGCCCCCTACTGCGTGCCGCGCCATCGACACCGAGAATGCCGCCCGGCAGGCATCCCACAGAAGGGACGAACGTCCCACGCAACCGCGCGGAGGTCACCGCGTCCGAGACGGATGGACCTCTTCGGTCAAATCGGCGCTGCGCGCACGCACGGTGGGCATCGCCGGGCCGGGCCGATCGCCCGCGGCGACGCCCACCGCCGGCCGCTCGGAGCCGATCAGCGGCCAGCTGACGATCTCGACCGGGCCGGGCGCCTGCGCGAACAGCTGCGTGCCGATCCAGCCCAGACGAGACGTCCGCACCCCGTAGGACGACGGCCCGCCGATCAGCAGCAGGTCGGCGTCGCTCGCGGCGTCGAGCAGCACGTCGGAGACCCGGCCGCGCACCAGCCTCGTCTCGACAGCGACCGACGGGTACTGGTGCCGCAGCCGGCCGACGCAGTCGTCGAGAATGTGCTCGGACGCCTGGCGCCATCGCTCGGCCGTCTGCGGCGTGTACGTGCCGCTGTAGTGCGCCCAGTCGACCTCACCCCACACCCGAATCCCGACGAGCTTGGCGTGCGTGCGTTGGGCGTGCTGGAATCCCGCGTCGAGCGCGCTCATCGCCTCGTCCGAGCGCCCGACGCCGACGATCACCGCCGCCGGATGCGTGTCGGCGACCTGACCGAACGACAATGGCACCACGACGACCGGGCACCGCCCGTACGCGGCGACCTTGTGGCTGACCGCTCCGGGGATAGCGTCACTGTTCTCGCCGGTGCCGTGCCGGCCGAGCACGAGCAGGGTCGTGCTGTCGCTGACCTCGATGAGAACATCGGCCGCGCGGCCGCGCCGGTACGTCGCCGTCACGCCCACCGTCGGCTGCCGGGTAGCGACCGCGATCGCCGCCGACGACAGCAGCCGGTTGCCGTGCCGCTCGAGATCGGCCGCGACCGCCGCGAGGGTCGTCGGCGAGAGGCCGTCCCCGATGGACTCGTCGCCGACCTGGACGATGTGCAGCCCGACGCAGCGTCGACGCGCTTCGTCGGCGGCCCACGCCACCGCGACGTCGCCGCCCGGTGACCCGTCGACGCCTACGACGACTCCGGCTTCGGTCCTCATTGGGGGCTCCTCGGTGCGCGTTCGGTGGGCCACCCCAAGCTCACCGCAACGACCGGCGCCAGATCAGGGGCGAAGGTCACCGGCCAGGGGCTGAACCCGGGCGGGCCGGTCGGCCGGTCGCTCGCCGGGCCGCGACCCCTCGGCGCGGACCTTGACGCCGAGCAGCATCCGCCGCGTCATCACCAGGGTGATCGGGTCGATCACCTGGCCGACAAGTCGGAGCGCCCCCCGGGCGACCGGCAGGGCCACCCCGTCGCGCAGACCGAGCCAGCCCGGGCGGACCAACCGCACCCGGTCACCGACCCGCAATTGCTGCCACTCGGCGCGGATCCGATCAGTGCTGTGAATACGCAGCCCGACTGTATTTTCCAGCCAGTCGTAGCTGTACAGACCACCACGGTCCTGGCCGATCTGCACGAGCCAGCACCAGACCTGCTCGGCCGTAGCATCCACCATCACGGCCCGGGTCACCACGTCGGCCGCGCCGGGCACGAGTTCGTCACCGGGCAGCACGGCTCCGCACTCCCCCTTGGCGGCACCCCAGTCCCGGAAGCGCCGTCCGGCAATCAGCGCGAGACCGGCGCCGGATACGACCAGTGCGCGCAGCATGACCACATCATCCGGCGCGCGGCCGGACCTGGTCAGAGGCCGCGGTCGCGCCGGCCCCCGGACCAAAGTCCCGATCACCAGGGACCGATGACGCTGCCCCGGGGGCCGCCGGCGCCAACACGCTTGACGCCATGGATCGCGGCGAGATCGTGGTCGGCGTCGACGGCTCCGCCGAGAGCGACGCCGCGGTCGCCTGGGCCGTGACGGAGGCCCGCGCGCGTGGCTGTGGCCTGCACATCCTGCACTGCTGCGAGTCCCGCTACTACGGCCTGTGGACCACCACCCGGACGCTGCGCGACGGGCTTCGCGCGCTCGCTCGTCCGCTGGTCGACGACGCGCTCGAACTGGCCGACAAGCTGGACGCGCAGGTCCCGGTCCGCGGCGGCGTCATCGTCGCCCCGCCGGCGCGGGCCCTCGTGCGGCTCTCCGCGCGGGCGCCGCTCGTGGTGGTCGGACGCAGCGGCCGGGGCGCGATCTCGCATCTGCTGCTCGGCTCGGTGGCCCGGCACGTGCTCGCCGCCGCCGACTGCCCCGCGGTCAGCGTCGGTCGCCGCGCGCCGGGAATCCCGCCCGATGCGCCGACCCGGGTCGTCGCCGCCGTCGTCCGGCCGGCGTCCCACGAGCGAACCCTGCACCTCGCATTCGGTGAGGCCCAGCTGCATCGCGTGCCATTGCGCGTCGTTACCGCCCTTCCGGGTGCGGACGCCGCCGGGGCATCGGCGCTGCGCGGTCTCGCCGGCGCGCTCATCCCCTGGCAGGAGCAGTACCCGACCGTCCGGGTGACCACGTCCACGACGATCGGCAGCCTGGCCGACACGCTGAAGACGCTGTGCACGGCACAGGACCTGCTGGTGCTCGGCCATCATCGGCCCGGCCAGCACGGTCCCGACCGGCTCGGCGCTCGCATCACGTCGGCCATGCACGCGGTCGACTGCCCGATCGCGGTTGCCCACGAACCGGCGGCGGCCACCGCCGCCGAGCCGGCCTGGCGAAACGCCGAGGCCCGACCTGCGCTCAACAACCCCGGGAGGGAACCATGAACGATGCCGTCGTCGTAATCGACTTCCATGCCGTACCGGCCGGTACGGTGCGCGCCGACGTCGTCGGGCCGCTCCGATGACCGCGCCGCAGAGCTATCCAGCCCGGCTGGACGGTCAGCTCGACCCGCAGACCAGCCGCTGGCTCTGGCTCATCAAGTGGTTGACCGTCATCCCCCATGTGATCGTGCTGATCTTCTTGTGGATCGCGGCATTCCTCCTGACGATCGTCGCCGGTTTCGCGATCCTGTTCACCACCCACTACCCGCGCGCGATCTTCGACTTCAACGTCGGGGTGATGCGGTGGACGTGGCGGGTGTCGTTCTACGCAATCGGCGCGTTCGGCACCGACCGCTACCCGCCGTTCT
>Ga0081455_10007338_pt1 | contig 11627 bp, 12 predicted proteins | sample TabmetS3T2R1_FD_70207 | JGI IMG/M metagenome (GOLD analysis project Ga0081455, IMG submission 70207) | Tabebuia heterophylla rhizosphere microbial communities from the University of Puerto Rico - S3T2R1 | ecosystem: Host-associated > Plants > Roots > Rhizosphere ...
GGAACGAACCTCAGCGGAAATGCTGTTTAGTTGCAATTCGTCTTGGCGCCAAAGCGGCATTCCCCTCTGTTCTAACCAAGCAGCCGCTTCTCTCAGAATGTCAGACACAACATCGATATCCTGAAGCGTTGCTTGCCGAATGGATAATCGCATCAAAAGATCCCTTTGGACGCGAAACACCTCGCCTACAAGGCCTAGCTGGGTTTTTGCCGGGAAGCGACGATCAAAGGGCCGAGCCGTCCGGATCGGCAATCTCGTGCCAATGGTTGTATCGCTTGATTTTCGGATGTGCGACAGCCCCTTGATTCCACGGCCGATCGAACAGCTTCACCGGAACCCCCATTTGTTCAGCCAGGAATCGGGCCATCGTCGGCGAGTCCTCGACACTGAAGTAGAATGACTTTTCGGCGAGTTCGGGCAAAGAAACGGCAATTGTGTTTTTGGTTTCAAACCGACCGTATTTATCGACCATCGTGAAGGAATGATAGGGTACCTCATAAATCTTCAGCCACTCGACTGAGGGCTCGTAAGTCGTTGGCGGCCGGCCGGTCACAATCGCAATCTCATACCCGCCGGCAATCCACTGCCTTAGTACCGGTATCGCCGCTGGAATCGGTTCGAGCTTTAGCAGCTCATCCGGATGATGGACGATATGATATAGCGCGGCGGTTTCCTCAGCACCCAGCTCACAAGCCTGGCCAAGATCGAAATTCGTCAAACATTCATAGGGGATCTGCCTGCCAAACTTTCGCTCGATAATTGCCAGGCATCCGCGTGCCGTTTCACACAGCACATCATCCATATCGACATAGATTGTTTTCGTGTCCTTCATACTTTCGGAGCAATAGGAAACTTCCCGCTAGGTTAACGCGCCAAAGCGAAAAGTTTCGCTTGAATCAGAGCCATGCGAAGGTACCTTCGGCTCAGCCAGTACAAACTTTCCTTTAGTTCTCATGCGACCACAAAGTCGCTTCTACCTTTTCTTCGCCGCCACCCGTTGCTGCGCCCGCCTCTCGCCAATCTGGTAATGTTCCCCCTTTAGCGCCAGCTCCGCTTCCTCCTCATCCTCTCTGGACCACAGACCCAGATTATACCCGAACCAGGGGTCCTGCGGTTTGAGCTTCGGCAGCTCAAGCCGCTCCCAGAGTTGTTTGGCGCGCTCCATATATTCTTTTGTCGGCAGCGATACCGGTGGATAATCCCACTTGCGTGTAGCGTCGATGAGCATCGCGGAGCAGCCGGCGATTTCGTCCAAAGAGTTCTCGAGCTCTTTGCCTGGAGGAAAAGCTGAGGGGTCCATTTGAGGCGTGCGGTTGCGAATAATCAAAACATCGCGGTGCGGCTGCATGCGAAATGCCAATGCCCAAAAGAGCGAATCTAAATTCCTAGGATTAATATCTTCATCGACGGCAATCACCATCTTACCCGTTGCCGGATTGTATCCCACCATGCTGTGCAAGGCTTGCCAGACATGAGCTGGATTGATCTTCTTCATCTTGATGACGCAGATCTGACGCACGGCGATGCTGTGAAAAACCACCTCGACGATCCCGGGGATGTTGCACTGATCCCTCAAGAAGCGGAGATAATTTCCTTCCGCCGCCACTTGCCGCATCACACTCGATTCGCTGGGCGGCATCTGGCTGATGATGGTCGCGAAGATTGGATTTTTTCTGTGCGTGATCGCCTTCACTTCGAAATAAGGATTGAGCAACCGTTCGGCAATGTAACCCGTTGATTCGCCGAATGGAGCTTCGGGTTCCAAAAACTCAGTTGAGATTTCTCCTTCGATGACGATCTCGGCATTGGCGGGAACCAGCACATCGCTCGTGAGGCACTTGACAACTTCAATCGGGGCTCCGGCGAGTCCACCCGCGACGTCAAGTTCGCTCACGCTAAACGGTATGCGGGCCGGCGCTGTGTAAGATACCGATGGCGGCGCACCGATGACCAATGCGGCCTGAAGAGGGATCCCCCGCTCCTGGCACTTGCGCCAATGATAGCCGCCGTGATTGCTCGAACTGAGAAAGACCCCCGTTCGTGTCGGGCTTTTTATCTGACCGCGGTAGTTGCCGATGTTGATGAGACCGGTCTCAGGATCTTTGGTAAACCAGTGCGATGCTGTCGTAAACGGCGCGCAATCGTAGCCCGGTGTCGAGATCGGAATTGGAAATTCTCCCAGGCCGCCCTTATCCTGCAGGGACGCTCCCCCATGGATTTCCTCGTGGACCGGAGCATCGTCAACGATCTTCGGCGCAATCGGATTGCTTTGCGCTTTGTTCCAGCGATCGACAATTTCCTCGGGTTTGCACTGCAGGCCAAAGCCGTAGATCTGCCGTGAAGCGGCCAAAGTGCCAACGACAACAGGGATATCGTACTTCCTCCCCTTAACGTCAGTCACGTTCGTAAACATGAACGCCCGCCGCTCGTCTTCGGACAGACCGCGAAATTGCCACCGAACTAGCGGCATTAACTCCGTATCTTTGTTGATTTGCTCGTCGATCTTGACCAACAAACCCGCTTCATCCAGTGCCGCGATATGTTCTCTGAGATCTCTGAAGTAACCCATGATTGTCTCCGTGAACTCCATTGCAGTCAATTGGTTTTGCCTTTTCTCAGTGTCTTGCTGAGTTCTGCCGCCGCGCGCTCATAGATGTCCCCACGGGGTCCAAATGCAACGATTTGCACCACGGAACCCACGATGCGAGAGATGACTCGCGACCTGGCTACCCGGTAGCTTCTCAAGCCTACCAATTCTTCGCTCAGCTCCTTAGTACGATAGGGGTCATCAGCAATTGTTCTCAGTGCAGCTTTGACTTTTGCTTTCAACTCCGGGGGGAGATGGCGGATGAGATCCCTCAACACCCGCGGCATCTCAATGGGATAACGGATCATTTCGAACGTTTGCGCGGTCTCAAGGGCTCCCCGAAAACATCCTCAAATGTAAACCGCCGGCCTTTCTCGAGCTGCCGCAAACCTTCTCTGATTTCCTTCATTAGAGCGCGGTTACGCATGATCTCTCTTGTCTCGCGCCAGCCTTCATATTCGTCTGCGCTTATGAGAACAGCCGCGGGTCGCCCATTTCGGGTAATGACAAGCTCTTCCTCATCCTTTTCACAGTCAGCCACTAACCGGCTCAGATGGGCCTTGGCTTCTGATAAGCTTAGAACACGTGCCATAGCGGACTCCTAAAAAAAGCGGACTAGAATTCAGACTAGCTCTGGTCGATGGAGATGTCAAATTCGTGCAGTTATTGGTTAATGATAAACTCGAACTCCGGCGGCTGCTCTACGGGCGGATCGGCGGATTTCTCAGCTTATTTGATCCCCAAGTCCCGTTGCGCCTCGCGAAGAATAGACAGATCGCTGACTTCACTAAATGCGACCTCACGATCGATTTTCATAAGCCGTTTGGTGTCGTCGAGAAGGCGGCGAAAGCCGTCCTCAGGCATGCTCCCGTCGTTATTAAAGCCCTTGATAAAAGAATCATAGGCCGCAGTGGCCACCTCTCTGTCGATTCTATAAGTGCTCATTAGTATCGGGATGGTTCCATCGCGATTCTCGCGCATGTAACGGTTCGCCTTGATGCCCGCCCGAATAACTCGTTTGACCTCTTCCGGTTTTTCTTTGATCCTTCTGATGTGAGTCGTCAGGCCGCTGAAAGGATAGGTGAAGAGATCTTCCGATCGGACGATGACCGGAAAGCCCATCTTTCTACCAAGGTAATCGGTAGGAACAGTGGCTACCGTGGCATCGAGCAACCCTTGCTGCATTCTGATGTAGCGGCCTTCGTCCGAACCCGCGACCACCCATTTCACATCCTTGTCCGGATCGAGGCCGAAGTGCTTGATGATCAGCCGCCCGACAAGATCAGGACCTCCGCCGAATGCCCTGACGCCGATGGTTTTGCCCTTTAGATCTTTGACGGTTTTGAGCTCAGGCCGGCTCTGGAGCATGAAATGTGGGGTCGGCCGGTAGCAGGCAACGATCCGAAGCGGCAAGCCCTGAAGGATCGCCCGCAGGGCGGAGCCAAACCCGCTAAAGTAGTCGGTGTCGCCGTTACCGAGGGCAACGTTAGCTACCGGTCCCGAGATCACAATCAGTTCCGCATCGAAGCCCTCCTCAATCCAACGGAGTTGACGCGAAATCAGGCAAGCGCAAGACACCCGTGAAATATTTGTTAGCCTGACGCGACACACTAACGTTTCCTGCCCTTGTATAACTCATCGATGAAGCCGCTCTCGTCCAACTCTTTGAGGAACCGGATATCGACAAAATCATCCGGCTTGGCAGTCTTCGCCTTGGGGTCTGTCTCCGCCAGAGACTCTAAAATATTTTTGATCCCCTCGAGGGTCGGATATTGTTTTGGCGGAAGTCTCTCGTCAACGCTGACGTAGTCATATCTTTTTTCGAGGACGTCTTTGTCCTGGGGACCGAGATATTTCGCCAGCACCTTTTTCGCCGTCTCGCGATCGGTCTTGATGCGGTGGACGGCTTCGATTTGAGATTTGACATACCTTCTAATGACGTCGGGGTTTTCCCGGATAAACTTCCGGGTCGTAGCTACGGCGTTGCCCTGGTACGCCTGACTTGCGGCTGCGAGCGCGTTGAAGCCCCTTTTCTGAGCCATGATCGCCTCGATGATACCAAGCATGGCGGCCTGAACCTTTCCTTTCTCCAACGCGCCGAGGCGCTCCGGGACGCCGCCGATCTGGACGATTGCCACATCTTTTACCGGAGTCAGCCCGATTTTTTTTAAGGCCATGCGCGAGAGAAAATCGGACGAGCCGCCAAACGTAGAAGTCGCAACGGAGCCGCCTTTGAGCTGGTCACCGGTTTTGATCTCCGGACGGGCCACCAGCCATTGGTCCGCGGTCACGATACCGCCGGCGATCATCACCACGTCACTGCCTCTGAGATTGGCGCTTACGATGGACGGGCCGGCCGTCTCGCTTATTGGCGTTTCTCTCGACAGCAACGCCATCATCGCCGTCGTCCCTCCGCGAAAATAGACGAGCTGTACATCGAGACCATTGTCTCGATAGATGCCGGTTTCTTTGGCCGTCCAAGGGGGAAAATGATTTGCGGAAATTGAACCGTAACCTACGGTCAATTTAGTAAGCTGGGCCAAGGCCACGGAGTAAAAGGAGATCGGCAAGAGCAGGCCAACTGCCCAAATTACTGCCTTCATTGGATTCACCTTTTCTAATCCAAAAATTTAAAATTCTCTCCTACCCCTTCACTTCTCACTCTTACGGTTGAGCCTTACGCTTTACCGAATCACCTTATCCGCTCGCGCCAGTACGTTTGGTGGAATCGTTAGCCCAATCTGTTTCGCTGTTTTGAGATTGATCACGAACTCAAACTTCGTCGGTTGCTCCACCGGCAAATCGCCAGGCTTGGCTCCCTTCAGGATTCTGTCCACGTAATATGCGACGCGCCGGTAACTGTCTGTGAGATCCGCCCCGTAATACATGAGCCCTTCTCCTTCTCTGCCTCTGTTGCTGGCGTACATCAATGGCAGTCGGCTCTTTAACGCAAAGCCCGTGATCCGTTTTACATTAGCACGCATTAACCGGCCTGCTTCCATCACATAGAGTCCATCCGGACGCTTCTTGTTTAGCTCAGCGAGTACCCTCTCCAAACCATTCAAATCTCGTACCTCCCAAGTCTGAACAGTTAACTTCAGCGCGCGCGCCGCAGCTGGGAGATCCTCTTTCGCCGAGTGCACTGGGCGCTACGGCCGGATCGTAGAGAACCACGGCACGGGCAAGTTTAGGGACGGCTTCTTTGAGCAGCTCTAGCCGCTTACCTCCTAGCTCTCTGTTAAGGTTTGTAAGGCCGGTGACGTTGCCGCCGGGACGGGCAAGGCTATCAACAAACCCTGCCTTGATAGGGTCGGGCCCCTGGCCCATCATAACGATGGGAATCGTCTTGGTCGCATTCTTGGCCGTCTCGATCCATCTATCCCCTCCTGCTACTACAATGGTATCAACCTTGAGACGCACCAAGTCGGCCGCAAGCTCAGGAGCCCGATCACGCTTACCCTCCCCATATCTGTACTCGATGGCGATGTTCTGTCCTTCTATGTAACCCAGCTCCCGCAGAGCCCGCCGGAATGGCTCGGTACGAGTGGATTCACTAGCTGGATCGAGCGCCGATAGATACCCTATCCGAGGGACTTTCCTCGGCTGCTGCGCCTCGGCGGCACGACCAGTAAGCAGAAAGACAGTAAGCAGTAAGCAGACAAAGACAAGAATAGGTCTGGTCATTCGTTTCTCTCCGGTTGTTTTGCTGCTGACTGCTTTCTGTTTACTGCTCGCTGTCATCTGATGATCCTGTCCGCTCTCATCAGCACATTTGGCGGAATCGTCAACCCAATCTGTGATTCATGCGAGGTTCCCTCACCCTGACCCTCTCCCAGCGTAGAGGTAATTTTTGAATCCAAAATCAAAAACAACAGCGAGAACTGGTTGGGCTCTGGAAATGTAGATCGACACCCAACCCTGTTCGGCTGGGAGAAATGGAAGCGTCTTGCTTATTCCACTACTGGCCATCGACTGTCAAGCCTAACGAGGGCGCCGAGCCGTTCAAACAGTTCAAATTGTCGCCCGGATCCGGAAACCGTGGGAGTAGATTTTTCAATTAGTCCGTTGACGACAGATGATGGCAAGCGGGATGCCAGATTCACAGATTCGCAGCTATTAAGAAGATGCCCGTAATGGCGGTGAAATCTCGGGCTCGAACCGAAGTTGAGGTTGAAAGAATGTGGGCCGTTCCTGCAACAAACTTCGTTGTCAAAGCAGAGGTTGTTATGGTATTCCCTCCATGATTGAAGAGCCAGTTTGTATGCTCGAGATTAGGAATACACTAAACATTCCTTCAGAAACTGATCCAGTTTTTCGATCCTCATAGGGATTGTTTCCTGCAATCGCCTCTGCTGGAAGGCTCGGCCTTATCGGGCTTTTTTCCAAGTCAGCCCGCAATTGGAGTCTCAGCTTACGAATTGTTTAAGCATGCCTTGCGGCATAGATGATCTTCTCTCACTAAGATCTGATCGATCCGGCTGGTCCGCGCATGATTTTTTCGCCAAGACACAATCCTCTTGCCCGCGGGCTCGCGACCCTTTATACGAGCACCCTGCTTGCGGGAATGTGGGCGATGATCGTTCCCGCCATTCCGATATTAGCGGTGGCCTTTGAAATTTCCCCGGGAACAGCGGCGCAAATTGTTACGGCTTCGGGACTTGGACGGTTCGTCGGTCTACCGATAGGCGGCGCAGTGCTCGATCGCTTGGGCGCGCGCATGGCGTTGATCGCTGGCCCGGCCTTGGCTTGCATCGCCGGGCTTCTTGCCGCAGGCATTCCTTGGTTCGGATTCATTCTCGCACTGGTCTTCGTGATCGGCGTCGCAGAGAGCGTCTGGGTAATGGCCCGGGAGATGGCCGGCATCGATATGGCCCGCCCGGATCAGCGCGGCCGAATCCTCAGCGGTTTTCACGGCGTTAACTATTTGGGGCTTGCCTTGGGTCCGTTGCTCGGCGGCATACTGACGGAAAATGTCGGCTTCAGGGCGGTGTTCATCGTTTATGCCCTGTGCGCTGCGCTTTCTGTCGCGCTTGGATTTTCGGTTGAGAGCCCGCCAGCGTCTTTTTCTCCGCCGGTTTCAAAGCGCCCGAAAGATTCGAAGCGGCAGACCTTGTCGGAGCGCTTGCACGGCGTGAAAGATCTCTTTCACCAAATTCATCCGGAACTCCAACCCACATACATTGTTCTGGTGCTTGCGACCTTCACGAGCATAATCCATCGCGTTACGACCCAGAGCATGCTGCCACTGTATGCGACATCCCAGCTCGGGTTGACGCCCAAAGAGGTGGGGTTTTTATTTACCATCTCCGGCCTGTCTGTGTTCGCCATGATCCTGCCCGCAGGTTTCGTCATCGACAAAGTCGGAAGAAAGTGGGCTACGGTTCCAAGTACCGGAATTCCGGCTCTCGCGTTTCTGTTTATTCCGTTTTCCGAGACCTTTTTTCAATTGGCGATTCTTGTAGCATTCTTGGGTGTGTCCAACGGGCTTTCGCTGGGGTCGCTGGCGACCTCGACCTACGACGTCGTGCCGGCGAGCGCCCGCGGACGCCTGCAAGCCCTACGCCGTACGATCGCGGAGATTGGCGGGGTCGGCGCGCCGCTGCTCGGCGGCTTTCTCACGGATAGTTTCGGCCCCGGTGTGCCGTTCTTAGCCTACGCGCCGCTGCTCGTCTTTTCGTCGGTTCTTCTCGCCGTCGTGGGCCGCGAAACCCTACAGAGGTAACAGGAACTATTCTGCCGATTTTAGCTGCCCGAACGCAGTGTCCAGTTTCTTTTGCGCGTCGTCCAGCTCCTTCTGCGTGCTGTCTAACCAATCGCCATCTGATTTAAGCCGCTTCCTCTCGTTGGCAAGCATACGCGCCACTTCGGCTGGTTGTGGTCCACCAACCACTTGGGCGGACTGGACCATATTCTCCGCTGTTAACGACTTGCGGAACTGTGCCTCGCTGAGCGGGAGCTGCGCATTCTCCATTTTGAAGTGCCCAGCCGCTTCGATGTAGATTCTTTTCGCCTGATCGTACGGAATTTCCGCCGGCCGCAGATTGTTGCTTCGACCATAGTTGACCAGCTCTGACGCGAAATGATGTCCGACTCGAAACGGCACGTTGGCGTCGCGCTGCAAAATGTCCGCTAGCTCGGTGGTCGTGGCGTAGTCATCATTGACTTCCTCAAGAGCGCGCTTGGCGTTGAAGTTCAACTGTTTTACCACCGCGGTCAGATTGTTGAGCATCTGCGCCATCCGATTCAGGGCATTCTGCGGCTCACTTCCTTTATAGTCGCTCAATCCGTGCGGAACGTTGTGCGCCTTGAAGAGATAGGTTGTGCTGATGCCGAGAACCTCGCTAGCCGTGACGCGAACATTATGCAACGCGTTCGGGTTGCGTTTCTGCGGCATGATACTGCTGGTACCCGTAAGCTCCCCTTCCTCGAGAGTGAGCCATGGGGTGGTCATGCGATACTGCGCCTCGAGGTCGGAGATGAAAGTCCCCACCGTGAGCGCCGCCGCGCTTGCCACACTGATAAGCTCGACGCCCGTATCGATGGGCGAGATCTGGTTGGCATCGAGCGAGTTTTCGACGATGCCGTCGAAGCCAAGAAGATCGGCGAGCCTGGCACGATTTACCGGGAAGCTCGACGTGCCGAGCGCGGCCGAACCTAGAGGCGACCGATTGACATTGGCATAGGCCCGGCGCAACCGTTCGGCACTACGCTCAAGGGCCTCCGCATAAGCAAGAATGTAATGACCGAAAGATATGGGCTGTGCCTGCACGCCCACGGTATAGGCGGGAACAATCGCATCGGGATAACGCGACGCCATCTCGAGCAGCGCTGCGCGCGCGTTGTTGAGGCTCGCGAAGGTCACAAGCAGTTGTGCGCGCTGAAACAAACGGTTTCTCGTCGCGCCGATGTCTTGACGGCTCCGGCCGGAATGCATCCGGGTAACATCGGGCCCGCCGACAGCGATGAGGGATTTCTCGACGACAAGATAGTCGCCGGAGCGTTGGGCGCCGGACTCCTCTGCATCGGCAATGACCTTGGAAACCGTCTCCGCAATGGTCCGGCCCAGTGCCTTGGGCACGATTCCCTGCTCGACGACCATCACCGATGAGGCCTTGTTCATTTCGCTCAGATAATAAAACTCATCCCGCCTTTCCTGTGCCGCAGCGCCTGCCACGAACATTAACCATGACACCAATGCAACAACCAAAACCTTGCCGACGGTAAATAACGTATAGTCGGTATTCATATTCTCCTCCTGTGAGTTCACCGAGTTTCGCAAGACCATCGCTCGTATCCGGTCATCGAGGCAACCTATGCATCAAATCTCAAATCTGTGTCAACTACCGAAAGCAAAACCCTTCGGACGTTCATCGTCGAGAGTATCAGTTGCAAACGGGATCCTCGTCTTCGACCGAAACCGTTTATCACTCTACGTGCGTAAGAGTTTTTGGACGCAAGGATATCGAGCTAGATTCTGACTTTCTCAGCAGAAAAAACAGACTGAAAATCTTTTCTAACTCCGCGGCCGTAGGCAGGATTTGTGTTACATCTTTTCATCGAAGCCTCCCTCGTGGACCAATCGTTCGACGATGGAATCGTCAACGAAGGTCTCCCGAGGAATCGCTGGTTTTCGCATGGACTCGAGGATCGTAGGGATAGCTTCCGATTCGACGCGGGATATGCGGTCGAGATTTGCCACTGAGTCGCGGTAATGCTCCTCGACACCCTCGGCATTAGCCTGGCGTGAATATTTGGCGATCACCTTGAGCGCTCTTCCGGCTGCACATAAAGTCGATGATAAGGTCGATTGGAGGTTCCCGCGACATCGAGAATCGGCGCGCCGCTCAAGATCGCGTTGATGACCGCGTTGGTTGCCGCACTTCCTCCCTGAAGATCTCCTCCGATGAGAGGCTGAATGACCACGGGTCCGGAGGAAATATAGATAAGCTCGGCATGAATCCCGTGCTTCTCGAGGGCTCCAATCTCCTTCGCCATCCAAAAGCCGGTGGCCATGGGCCCAATGCTGAATACCCCAAGGTGACCCGCCTTGACTCCGCGGCGCCGACTTCGACACTCCAAAGCAACGCAGCGAATAGTACGCATGCGGCAAGCCTAATATTCATGTCAGTTTGAATCCACTGGCGGTATGAGGGTGACAAACTTCTTGAGAATTCCGTGGCGGAAGTTCGCTTCAAATTATCTGGATGGATCTTCAGGAAATGCCGAGAAGACGCTTCAAGTTTCCTCCCATGATCTTACGCAAATCTTCGATCTGCAGTTTTAGATGTTTCTGGGCATGCTTCACTATCTTAGCCACTTCCCACTCCATCGGATTGAAAGGATGGTCCGAGCCATACATCACCCGGTCCACGCCCGCCCAGGAGATCGTTTCACAGAAAAACGGCAGCCATCCAACAGCCGAACTATCCATGCTCAGATTCTCGTGCTTCTTGGCCGCGTCGATGGCATCCCTGACTCCCTCTATGACACCCGAGTGGCCAAGGATCACCGATAGTTTCGGAAAATCCTTCGCCACCTCGGCGATACGTTTAGGGCTCGCATCCTCACCTAAACCACAATGAAATAGCACCGGGAGCCCGTGATGTTGCGCCGCCTCCATTAGGGGGTAGACTTTTTCTTTGTCGTTCGACGGGCATTTTTCGATGAGCGGGTGAATCTTCACTCCTTTGAGACCGAGCTTCACACCCTCTTCCAACACCTTCAAAGTATCCTTCGGACCTTTGGCCGGATTGAGACGCATGAAACCAATGATTCGGTCGGGGTACTTTTCCATCGAACCGGCGATGTAGCTATTAGTCTCGCGATAATCCACCGGCTCGCCGGCACCGATGGCAAAGGTGACCACCTTATCAACCCCCGCCCCATCCATGGACGCCATCATGTCTTCCGCCGTGAATTTCATGATACGGGGGATTTGATGCACCGCTAGTTTATTTCTGGAGCCCATGTGCGAATGAGCGTCAATAACTTCTATCTTTTCTCCATCCAGTGTAATCATCCTTCCTCCGGGATATAGTTG
>Ga0081455_10007339_pt1 | contig 11627 bp, 7 predicted proteins | sample TabmetS3T2R1_FD_70207 | JGI IMG/M metagenome (GOLD analysis project Ga0081455, IMG submission 70207) | Tabebuia heterophylla rhizosphere microbial communities from the University of Puerto Rico - S3T2R1 | ecosystem: Host-associated > Plants > Roots > Rhizosphere ...
TGGCGCGACGGACGAGTACGGATACCGCGCGGTCGACAACAGGAGGTCAATTTATGAATTGCACGCGACCATTTTGCGCCTGCTCGGACTTGATTACGAGAAGCTGACCTATCGTTTCAACGGGCGCGACATGCGGCTGACCGACGTCCATGGGCGAGTGATCGAGGAAGTTCTGATGTAACTGGTACAGTACCGCACGCGTAAGCAAGCGGTTGCGGGCGCAGGGGCAACCGCTTGCTTACGCGCGCGGTACTGTACCGACCTAATCAACGCGTCAATCCCATTCCTCTCAGGATCTCGTTGAATCGCGGGTTCAGGCGCAGCGGGTCGAAGCGTGGATCGGCGCGGAGCCAGACCAGCCGCTCCGCGCGTTCGTTGTAGGCGCTCTCGAGCAGTTCGATCGCGCGGTCATTTTCGCCCAGGCCGATGTGGACCAGAGCGAGATGGAATGGAGATGCGCGCCGCTGCCCCGGCGACCGCTGCAATTCGTCGAGCACTCGCAAGGCGTCCTCGCGCCTGCCCGATTTGGCGAAGGCGTATCCGAGTTCGGCTTTGAGCAGCGTGCTCCCGGGCGAGAGTGAAAGGGCTTTTTGAAACTCCGGGACGGACTCGCTGTATTTGCCTTGCAGATCGTATCCCAGCGCGAGGTAACGCCGCGCCGGTAAGAAGTTCGGGTCGAGTTTGAGCGCCTGTCTGGCCTCCCGGACGGTGGCCTCGGCGTTGCGCGAGAGGTAGTTGATCCAGCCGGGATGCGCGGCGATGGAAAGAGAGAAAGGATCCAGGTCGCGCGCCTGTTTCACCTCCGCGAGCGCCTCGTCGCTTCGGCCGGTTGCGGCGAGCAGGCTGGAATACCACTGTAGGGCCGAGCTGTAATTGGGCTTCAATTCGATGGCGCGCCTGTATTCGTTTCCGGCGTCAGCCCAGTTCCATTCCCACATGAAGTAAATGAACGCCCTGGCCGTGTGGGCTTCAGCCAGGTCTTCGTCGAGTTCCAGCGCCTTCTCGGCGGCTTCCTTCGCCTTCGGGAAAGCCTCATTAGGCGGCAGCACGCTGTAATTGACCAGCATGTTGTAGCAATCGGCCAATCCGGCGTAAGCCTCCGCGTAACTCGGATCGACCTGGATCGCCTGCTCGAGGAGTTTGACGCCCTCCAGAATGCTGTCGGGGGTGCGTTTGTTCCAGGCGTTGCGGCCTTTCAGATAGAGCTGTCGCGCTTCGAGGAGGCGTTTCTCCTGGCCGCTCAGTTTCAGGTGCAGGTTATCTGAAACCTTGCTGGCGATCTCCTGCTGGATCAGGAGCAGGTCGGAGATTTTGCGGCTGTAAGTATCGCCCCACAGATTGCGGTTGTCGGGCCCGTCAACCAGCGCGATAGTTACTTGCAGGGTGTCGCCGCGCCGGATTATTCGCCCGGTCAGCACGGCATGGACGTCCAGGGCGCTCGCCACCTCGCGTGGGTCGACTTCGCGGTCTTTGTAACGCTGCACGGCGACGCGCGGTTTGACGTCGAGGTTCGGCAGTTGCGAGAGGTTGTTGATGATGCTGTCGGTGAGCGCGTCGCCGATCGTTTCGGTGGCCGGCCCGGCCTGCGGGTCGTCATTCTGAGTGACGAACGGCAGAACGGCGATTGATTCGATCGGGTGATCGCGGTTGATGAAGAACGTTAACGTCGCAAAGACGGCCAGAGACAGCGCGACGAGCGTGAGCAGGAAGCCTCGCTTGTGACGTTTGATTTCGCCGACGATGTATTCCGCGCTCGAAATCGCGCGGACGACTATGGGCTCGGACGACGGCGCGGTTGAAGACGCCATCGCGATTCTCGACCCGCTGGGAGTCTCCGCGTTGGCGGCGTAACTCATCGTCGTCGTGGCTTCAAGCTCGCGTTTGAGGCTCTTCAGGTCGAGCAGCAGGTCCTTGACCGTCTGGTAGCGTTCTTCGCGGTCCTTGCGCATGGCCTTGGAGACGATGCGCTGCAATTCGACCGGCGAGCCGTAAGAGAACGAGGTGAGGGGGCGAGGGTCGCGGTCGAGCACTTGCGTCATCACGTCGATCGGCGTGGGGCCGTCGAAGGGCGCGCGCCCCGCGACCATCTCGTAAAGCACCACGCCCAGGCTGAAGATGTCGGCGCGCGCGTCCACTCGCCAACCGCGCGCCTGTTCGGGCGCCATATAAGTCGCCGTGCCCATGACCGTCCCCGGATCGGTGTGGAGTGGAGAGTGGGAAGTAGGGAGCGGGGAAAGGACAGTATCCTCAACTCCCGATCCCCAACTCTCAGCTCCGGATTTTCCAGTCCCTACTCCCCACTCTCCACTCCCCACTCCAGTTTCAATCAACTTAGCCAGCCCGAAATCGAGCACCTTAACTATGCCGTCGCGGCGCAGCATGACGTTTTCGGGCTTGATGTCCCGATGAATGATCCCGGCCTCGTGCGCCGCCGAGAGCGCCGAGGCGACCTGGATGGCGACGTCGAGCGCAGCTATCACCGGCATCTTTCCGTCGGCAAGAATTTTTCGCAGCGTCAGCCCTTCGATGAATTCGGTGGCTATGAAATGCGTCGAGCCGTAATCGCCGATCTCGTAAATGGTGATGATGTTCGGGTGGTTGAGGGCGCTGGCCGCGCGCGCCTCCTGCTCGAACCTGAGCAGCCGCTGGTCGTCCCTCGTTCGTTCGTCGAGCAGCAACTTGAGCGCGACCTTTCGTTCGAGCCGAATGTCGCGGGCCAGAAAAACCTCTCCCATCCCGCCGGCGCCCAGCGGCGAAATGATCTCGTAACGGTCGAATTTTGTTCCGGCGACGACAGTCATCTTAGGATTTAACGGGATGTCGCTATTTATAACATTTAAGTGAAAGAATTTCAGCCGCGAATGAACAAGAATATTCACGAATGGCGGCAAGGATGAAAAATAACCGGAAAATCAAGAAAAAGATTCGAGTCCATTCGTGTTCATTCGCGGCTGAAGTTCTTTTCCTTGAACGATTGCGAACTCAAAGTATGCGGAAAAATTTGAACTCGGAAAAAAAAGACGCGCCAAAACTCGTTGGAGACCTTCCTCCAGTCTGACCATGTCCGTCAAGATTTACCACAGATTTGGACAGACGTGACGGATTGGAACGGGTCAGGGTTTGACCATCTCTTGAAATCCGGGGTCGTCGCGCAGACCTTCGAAATCGATCTCGACCCGGGCGCGCGCGGCGTTGAAATTGCGGCGGCCTTCGATCGCTTTCCGCAGGTGTTCGAGCGCGCCCGCCTTGTCGCCCATCATCGCGTGCGCGCAGGCGACGTAATACCGCGTGAACGGGTCGTCGGCGCCATTGGCCAGACGCTCAGCTAGCCCCGCGGTGACGTGGCCGAAGGCCTCGCTGGCGTCGTCCATACTGCCCTGCCGCACGTAGGCGCTCGTCAGCTTCTGATAGACTTCGATCAGCACCCGTTCTTTGAGCACGTGGTCGCTCTGGCGGGCGAAGACTACCTCGCGGTAATACTCCGCGATCGCGTCGTCATAGCGGCCTTGTAGGTAATAGACGTGGCCGAGCCGCGCGTAGGCGCCGATGATCTGCATACCTTCGTGGCCTCGCAGGTATTGCTCCTGCGCCTCGATCGCACGGCGCGCCATCTGTTCGGCCCGTTCGTATTCGCCCAGATAGGTCAGGCAATGCGACAGGGACGGCGCGACCCAACTGCCTTCCTGCGCGTCATTGACCGCCTGCTCGTACTCGTAGGCGGCTTCGCGGAACAACCCTTTGCCGATGTAGTAGGCGCGGCCCAGAGCGGCGTGGACGAAGCTGTCGTGAGGGGCGAACGCGAGCGCGCGTTTGAGCGCCCCGATGGCGTCATCCACGCGGTCCATCGCTATGAAGGTCATTCCCAGCGCGCTGTAACTGTCCGGGAGCATCGGGCGCAACTCGATCGCCTTTTGCAGATACTCCACCGCGCGATCGAGCAGCGCGGGCATCGCCAGAAATTGCGCCTTGAGCGAGAACGCGTAGCCCATGAAGGCGTAAGCCTGCGCGTAATTGGGGTCGAGCGCAATGGCCTTTTCGAGGAGCTGGACCGCCTCGTCCAGCCCTGCGCGGCTGCCGCTGAACAGCTCCATTCTGGCGCGGGTGCAAGCCTCATAGGCTTCGATCACCTCGGTCTCCCGCTGGGCGGCGGCTTTCAGCTTGCCGCTGTCCATGTCGAGGTTGCGCGACAAATCGTGAACTATCTTGTCCTGCAAGTCGAAGACCTCGCTCATCCGCCCGTCGATCTTCACGGTCTTGAGCACCTCGCCGGTGGCGACCTCGACGAAGCGGGCGGTGATGCGCAGCATCTCGCCGAGGCGCTGGTATCCGCCGCCGATGATCCAGCGGGCGCCGACCTCGCGGCCGACGCGCGTGGCGAACTTCTCGTCGAAGTCGGTGTGGTTTTCGGCGTTCCACCGCCGCAGCGCTTCGTAAATCAGCTCGCGCCCGATGACGGTCATCCCCTCGACGTTCTTCAAATCGGCGGTCACGGTCTCGGCGATGCCGACGCCGAGCCAGTCGTCTTCGGGGCTTTTGGTGACGTTGTTAAAACGCAGCACGGCGACGCTCTTCTCAGCGCGCGGGCTGAATGGTCGCGCGACGAAGCCTCCCGATCCGCTCCTGGCCGACCCGCTTTGGCCCGACCCGCTCCCGGAGGACAAAATCTGAGTGGTGTAGCCGGGGTTGGTCTCGTAACTCGGGCCGGTCAACAGCCGCGTCATACCCTCGCGTTTCAAAGCGTCCAGGTCGGCGCGGACGTCGCGCAGGCTCTGATAACGCAGTTCCGGCGATTTCTCCAGCATCCGCCTGACTATCGCCTCGAGTTCGGGCGGCGTCTGCAGATTGAACCGCGCAATCGGCGGCGGGTCCGAGTGGAGGATCGCGTCGACGACCGCGAGCGACGAGCTGCCGGTGAACGCCGGGTGGCCGGCTACCAACTCGTAAGCCACGACGCCCAGGCTGAAGATGTCGCTGCGGTGGTCCACATCTTTGGCCAGGGCCTGCTCCGGCGACATGTAGGCGAACGTGCCGATGACCGCGCCGGGCGTGGTCTTGACGAATTCGGTCGAGAAGAGGCTGGCCGTTTCATCATTGTCCAGCGGCGCCGGGTCGAATTTGGCGACGCCGAAATCGAGCACCTTGGCGCGGTTCTGTGGGGTGACGATCACGTTCGACGGCTTGATGTCGCGGTGAACGATGCCGCGCTCGTGGGCCTGGGCCAGCGCGTCGGCGATCTGCATGACTATGTCTACGGCCTCCTCGATGGAGCATCCGCCCGCGACCTCCTTGAGCGTCCGCCCCTCGACGTATTCCATGACGATGAAGCTGTAGCGCGCGCCGTCGCGTTCGACCTCGTCGATCTCGTAAATCGTGACGATGTTAGGGTGATTGAGCGCGGAAGACGCCTGGGCCTCGCGCAGGAATCGCGTCCGCGCCTGCGCGTTCTGATCGCCGTCGTCGAGCATCATCTTCAGCGCGACGGGGCGGCGCAGCCGCGTGTCTTCAGCCTGATAAACTTCGCCCATCCCGCCCGATCCGAGGCGCTTGATGATGCGGTAATGAGAGATGGTTTCGCCGATCATAGAGTGGAAATTCTGATTGTGTGAAATAATGCAAACGAACTGCGAGCGCGTGAAGTTTCATTCTGCGCTACGGCCCAGAAATTTTCTAGTCGGACGATAGGACAATATAATCGTGATGAATCTTACAGTTTGCCCACATTCGTAGAAAGAGCCTGAGGGGTGGGGGCTCGCGCGCCTCCTCCATCCCGCCTGCCGGTGGCGGGATTATTACGGATCGCAAATGCGTGTACGGTTTTGACCACAAAAGCGCAAAGAAGAGCGCAAAATTCACAGAAACTCTTTGGGACTGCGGATCTCTCATTTCTATTTCCTTTGCGCCTATTGCGTTCTCCATTGTGTTTTTGTGGTCAAACAGGTCAACGGGCGCCAGTAAACAACTTGCGCCCGGAGTCCCCTACAGGCGATTGCAATCCGCCCTGGATTGAAGGTCCCGCATAAATCAGATCAGATGATTAACAGTCTGCGTAATTTTTTTGACAATGCCTCGCGCATTTCATCCACGCTCGGCGACGCGGCGGTGGCGACGCTCTACCCGGCCGCCTGTCGCGTTTGCGGCGACGTGATCGAATCGTGGCGCGACGGCGTGGCATGCTCGGCGTGCTGGCATGAGGTCGAACAGGGGGCCGCCGACTTCTGCGCGAAGTGCTGGACGCCTCTGACTCGCGGGCCGCGCGTCGAAGCCGGCGCCCGCGCATGCGGACGCTGCGACTACTTCGCCTTCGACGTCGTTCGCTCCTGCGGGCCTTACCGCGGGGCGATGCGCGAGACCGTTTTGCGGCTGAAATTGACGCCACACATTCCACGGCGTTTGCGGGGCGCGTTGCGGCGGGCCTTCGACGCGCTGCCCGATTCCGACCTGATCGATTCGATCATTCCCACGCCGCTTCACCCGGAGAGGCTTGCGGAGCGCGGCTTCAATCAGGCCGAGATCATCGCGCGCGAGCTGGCCGAGCTGACCGGGTTGCGGGTGGATTCGACGGCCGTGATCCGTGTCAAAAAGACCGAACGCCACCGGGCCGGGATGGGCGCGAGGGATCGCGCCCGCTCGCTGGAGAAGGCGTTTCGCGTCCGGGCGCCGCGACTGGTGAGTGGCCGCGTCGCGCTCCTCGTCGACGACGTGATGACGACCGGAAGCACGGCCGATGAGATCGCCCGCGCCATGCTCGACGGCGCCGCCCGCGGCGTCAAAGTTCTGACTCTGGCGAGAGCCATGAATGAATTCAGCGTTTGACCACTTGCTGAAGCGACTCGCGGCTGCTTAACATATGTGGCGAGCCTGATAATCCGAGTTTATCCTGACAAGGAAAATTTCACTTGAGGCGATCAAACCATAAACTTATGAAGCTGCCCTCGATTTTCAATCTAATGACCGACGACCTGGCGGTCGACCTCGGAACTTCCCGCACGCGGGTCTTCGCGCGCGGGCGAGGCATCGTGGTCAATGAGCCTTCACTGCTGGCGTACGACTCTCCGTCGAGCGAGGTCGTCGCCGTCGGTCTGGAAGCGCTCGAACTCGAAGGGCGCGCTTCTGAAGACATACAGATCATCAGCCCGCTGCAGGACGGCGTCGTGGCCGACTCTACCTTCGCCGGCAAACTGCTCGAATTTTATATCCGCAAGGCCCGCGACGGGCGCTCGCTGTCGCGGCGCGTGCTGATCTCGATCGCCGCCGACGCCAGCGACATCGAACGTTACGCGCTGCGCTACGCGGCCAAAGAGGCCAGCGTCGCCAACGTCCATTTCGTCAACAAGGGTTACGTGGCGATCCTCGGCGCCGGCATCGACCCCGACGACCAGCGCGCGACGCTAGTCGTCGACGTCGGCGCGGGCACGACCACCATCGCCGCGATGGTTCACAACCACCTGATCTTCACCCGCACGCTGCGACTCGGCGGCAACGACATGGACGTCGCGCTGATCGACATGATCAAACAGAACCACAGCCTGCTGGTCGGCCCGCGCACCGCCGAGCGCGTCAAGATCGAACTCGGCTGCGCCGTCCCGCTCGACCAGGAGAACACCACCATGGTCAAGGGCCGCAGCGCCATCGCCGGCAACCCCGAAATGGCCATCGTCAACAGCCTCGAAATTCATGACGCCATCGAAACCGTCGTCATCCGCATCGTCCGCGCGGTCCAGGACGCGCTCGAGGCGCTGCCGCCAGAAGCCTCCGGCGACATTTACGACCGCGGAATGATCCTGGCCGGAGGCGCGTCGCTCCTGGCCGGCTTCGACGAGCGGCTTTCTAGAGAGACCGACCTCTCCGTGCGCTTGACCGAAAGCCCGCAGCGCGCCGTAATCCGCGGCCTCGGACTGCTCTTCGAAAACCAACTCGCCCTGCGCAGGGCGCTTATCAAAATGGAAACGTAGCCCCAGCGGAAAAATATCTGGAGTGGGGAGTGGGGAGTCGGGAGTGGGGCAGGCAAAATTTTTAACCCCCATTCCCCATTCCCTATTCCCCATTCCCCATTCCCCACTCCCCACTCCCGATGTCTATCTTTCATAGCCTGTTTTTAATCCCGGTTTAACTACCGGATATTGCGTCGTGTGCTATAATCCGCGCGTCGTTTCAACCTCTTCCGGCGCGACGCATGCGGCAAACAGTCGGGCATTTGAAGACTGGAAAGAGTTTGATCGGCGACATCAACAGTTTTCGTGAGGTGCGATCTTCTCGAGGCGGTCATTTAGCTCTAGTACCCATTCCCAAGTTCTCGTTCAGTTCATCAGGCGCAATCGTGGCGTGACGCCAGCGCTCGCGCCGTTCACACCTTCGACAACCAATCAAATTTCACAAGCGCGCAAGGTTCAATTATCTGCGCCGGCCAGGAGTGTCGGCGCATTCGCTTTTCATGAGGTGTCGCGATGAATAGCAGAGTACTCGTCCTGAACTCGACCTATGAGCCGATCAACGTCTGCACGATGCGGCGGGCGATCGTCCTGATCCTGAAAGGCGTCGCGCGCGCCGAGGAGCGCCACGAAACCGAACTGCATTCGGCGCGCGCCAAGATATCCGCGCCTTCGGTCATCCGTCTGACCGAATACGTCCACATTCCGTTCGAGCGCAAGAGTCTTTCGCGCAAAAACATCCTGCTCCGCGACCATTACACCTGCCAGTATTGCGGCAAGGTCTTCAACCCGTCGGAACTGACGTTAGACCACGTCATCCCGAAATCGCGCGGGGGCAGCTCTAATTGGGACAACCTCGTCGCCTGCTGCAAACGCTGCAACAACCGCAAGGGCAACGGCACGCCCGAAGAAGTCGGAATGAAGCTGGTCAAACGCCCGCAATCATTCAGCATGCACGTCAACCGCCAAATCATGCGCTACCTCGGCCGCACAGACGCCGCTTGGCGCAAGTATCTTTACTATTGAAGAAAACAAGAGGCGCCGCCTCATCTTTGACCCTTTGATCTTTTGCCACTTCGTGTCGAGAGTGTAGACTGCGAGCTTGTCATCGGATTCGGATCGTCGTACGTTCGAAAATGATGGTCACACGTAAGCTCACAGCCTGGCTGGTCCATTGTTACAGCGCGCTCGGACTCGTCGCCGCGGCGGGGATGGCCATCCTCATTGTGCGCGGCGACGCCGAGTCGTTCCGGCGCGCCATCGCCCTGATGATCGTCGCGACGTTCATCGATTCTACCGACGGGTGGCTGGCGCGGCGCGCGCGCGTGAAAGAAATATTGCCGCGGTTCGACGGCCGCCGTCTGGACGACATCATCGATTTTCAGACTTACACCTCGCTGCCGCTGCTCTTCATCTGGCGCGCGGGAATCCTGCCCGCCGGTCTGGGATGGTGGTTGTTGGCGCCGCTGCTGGCCAGCGTCTACGGCTTTTCGCAATCCGACGCGAAAACTTCAGGCGCGATGGCCACTGACTCCGACGCCTCCCCCGCGGCCCAAGCCGCACAGTCTGCGGAACATTTCTTTGTCGGCTTTCCATCATATTGGAATGTCGTGGCGATCTATCTTTACTGGCTGCGTCCGCCCGTCTGGCTCACACTCACGCTGATCGTCACGTTTGCGCTTCTGACCTTCGTGCCGTCACTCTACCTCTACACGTCGCGCGGAGGGCGGTTGAGCCGCCTGACCAATCTGCTCTGTGTGGTCTGGGGCGTCCTTCTGACGCTGATCGTCGCCGGCGCCTTCGATAATCCGAAGCCGTTCGTGTGGGCCTCGCTCGCCTTCCCGATTTACTATTTCGTGGTCTCGTGGGCGATCACGCTCGAACGCTGGTTCGGCGACCTTAGGCGGACTAAATCGAACCAGCAAACATTGGCGCAGAACCAACCACGGGGAGCGCGGGGATCACGGGGAAAGGCAATACAGATGTCCCCCCGTGCCCCCCGCGCTCCCCGTGGTTGATCTATTGAGGATTGATCAATGTTTACTCCCGACAAAATTCAACAGCAGGTCGTCGCCGGCATCCGGCAGTTCGTCGAACGCAAGGTCATTCCCGCGGCCAGGGAGCTTGAGCGCCGCGACGAATACCCGCACGAGATCGTCGAGGAGATGAAAGAGATGGGGCTCTTCGGCTGCAACGTGCCCGAAGAATACGGCGGATTGGGCCTGAGTTACGCCACTTTCGCGATGATCATCGAGGAGCTGTCGCGCGGGTGGATGAGCGTGGTCGGGCCGATCGGCACGCATTCGGTGACCTGCGACATCATCAACCGCTTCGGGACCGAAGAGCAGAAGCGTGAATACCTGCCGGGGTTGGCCAGCGGAGAACGACGCGGCGGATTGGCGCTCTCCGAAGCCGACGCCGGAACCGACGTGCAGCGCATCAGCACCGTGGCGACTCGAGTGGAGGGCGGCTATCTGATCAACGGCTCGAAGATGTGGATCACCAACGGGCGATACGGCGACACGTTCGCGCTCGCGGCCAAGACCGACCCGAAAGCCAACCCGCCGCACAAAGGCATCTCCGCGTTCATCGTCGAGAAGGGCGCGAACGACGGCGGCGCCTTCAAAGTCGTCCGCGACATCGACAAGCTCGGTTATCGCGGCGTCGAGACCTGCGAACTCTATTTCGACAACCTCTTCGTCCCCGCGAAGAATCTGATCGGCGGGCGCGAGAACGAGGGTTTCAAGCAGATCATGACGGGGCTGGAGAGCGAGCGCATCAATGTGGCGGCGCGCGGCGTCGGATTGGCGCGCGCCGCCTTCGAAGACGCGATCCGATACGCGCAACAGCGCCACACGTTCAACAAGCCGATCTGCGAGCACCAGACGATTCAGATCATGCTGGCCGAGATGGGCGTAAAAATCGAAGCCGCGCGGTTGTTGACATATTCAGCGGCTGAGAAGAAAGATCGGGGAGAACGCTGCGATCTGGAGGTCGGAATGGCGAAGCTCTTCGCCACCGAGGCGGCGCAGGAGGTGGCCTGGCAGGCGATGCGCGTTCACGGCGGCGCGGGCTACTCCAAAGACCTGAACGTCGAGCGTTATTATCGCGACGCGCCGCTGCTCGTAATCGGCGGCGGAACAAATGAATTGCAACGGCTGATCATCGCCAACGGCTTGATAGCAAAGTACCACGTTTAAATGAAATGCGCGGTTCGTAGTCCCGCCTTTAGGCGGAAGCGTCAGATGAAGATCTATCCCGCGGCGCCAAACGCTTGCGGCCTAAAGGCGGAACTACGAACTAATTTTCGGAGACGCGTCATGAAAGTCGGTCTGATTGCGGCTTCACTCATTTTCACTTTGGTCGCTTATGCGACCCAGCCCCAATCCGAATTTGATGGTTTGAGAAAGATCGTTCAATGAAGAGAGGTTTATGAGCTACGGAAGATACTTAGAGGAATTTGCCGTCGGCGATGTATACAAACATTGGCCCGGACGGACCATCACCGAACACGACGACACCTGGTTCAGCCTGATGACGATGAACCAGAATCCGCTGCACATTGACGAGCATTACGCCGCGAGCACGCAGCATGGGCGGCGCCTAGTCAACGGGACGCTCATCTTCAGCCTGGCGGTCGGGATGTCGGTGGCGGACGTGAGTGGGAAGTGCATCGCCAATCTGGAATACGAATACATC
>Ga0081455_10007340_pt1 | contig 11625 bp, 9 predicted proteins | sample TabmetS3T2R1_FD_70207 | JGI IMG/M metagenome (GOLD analysis project Ga0081455, IMG submission 70207) | Tabebuia heterophylla rhizosphere microbial communities from the University of Puerto Rico - S3T2R1 | ecosystem: Host-associated > Plants > Roots > Rhizosphere ...
CGACAGTCGTCGCGCCGGCAATCAGAAACTCCAGCGCGTCGTTCGCCGAAGCAATGCCGCCCTGACCGATGATCGGCACGTTGTGTCGCCGCGCGACCTCGTACACCTGGTGCACCTTGAGCAGCGCGATCGGCTTGATCGCGGGACCCGACAAGCCACCCTGCACGTTGCCGATCACCGGGCGCCGTGATTTCACGTCGATCGCCATGCCCATCACGGTGTTGATGACGGCGAGTGCGTTCGAGCCGGCCTCGATGCAGCGACGCGCGTTCTCGCGAATGTCGGTCTGGTTAGGCGACAGCTTCGTGATCAGCGGCTTTTTCGTGACGGCGCGGCACGCCGCGACGACGCGCGCCGACATGTCCGGATAGTTGCCGAACTGCACGCCGCCTTCTTTCACGTTCGGGCACGAGATGTTGATCTCGATCGCGTCGATCGGTGAATCGTCGAAGCGGCGCGTGACGTCGACGTACTCGTCGATCGTGGATCCCGAGACGTTCGCGAAGAATCGCGTCTCGGTGAAGTCGAGTGTCGGAAGTATCTTGCGCACGACGGCGTCGGCGCCGGGATTCTGCAGGCCGATGGCGTTCAACATTCCCGACGGCGTCTCGTAGACCCGATGCGGTTTGTTGCCGAGGCGCGCCTGCCCGGTAGTTCCCTTGAGGACGATTGCGCCGACGTCTCGATTCGAGAACCCTTCGACCCGCGTGTACTCCTCTCCGAACCCCACACAGCCCGACAGCAGCACGATCGGAGACGCGAGCTCGAGCCCGCAAAAATCGACGCGCAATGGATTTTCGACGGTCTGGGCCGCGGCGTTCATGGGCCGGCATTGTACCGCGCGCATGCTTTCGTTCCGCGGCCATTGCAACCCTACGAACCTCTTCGTCGTCTGACGCAAGTGAACCACCAAAACCACCCTGGGCGGGACGCCCACTGGCGCGGCATCTTGCTGCTCTCGTTGTTCGCAACCACGGCGGGAGCCGTCGAAATCGACGGCAAGGTCGGCGCGGAGGAGTGGGCCCAGGCGCAGCACATCACCGAATTCCGCGCGACCCAGCCGCTCACGGGCAAGGCGCCCACCTACTCGACCGAGGCGTGGATCCTCGCGACCCCGGACGGTCTCGCGATCGCATTCCGCAACGCGCAGCCCGCGAACGTGCCGCGCACGCTGCAGCGCGTGCAACGCGACTTCAAGGAGCAGGTCGACCGCGTCAACGTCATCATCGACTTCGACGCCGACAGCCGCACGGCCTACAACTTCTGCGTGAGCTCGACCGACGGCATCTACGACGGCGTCGTCACGAACGAGCGGGAGTTCAACGCGGACTGGGACGCCGACTGGCGACACGCGGTGTCGACGGACGACGACGGCTGGACCGTCGAGGTGCTGATCCCGTGGCACATCGCGCCGATGCATGCGGCGAGCGGCGACAAGCGCACGCTGCGCGTGTACCTGGACCGCGTCGTGGGCAGCACCGGCGAACGGGTCTCGTGGCCGTTCGCGAGCCTCGAGCGTCCGCGCTTCATCTCGGAGTTCACGCCGGTCGAAGTGCAGAGCTACAACCAGTCGCTGTTTGCGGTCACTCCGTACGCCTCCGGGCTCTATGACAACGTCGACAAGGACGGCAAGGTCGACGCGGGCGTCGATCTCTTCTGGAAACCCAGCGGCCAGGTGCAGCTCACCGCGACGCTGAATCCGGATTTCGGCCAGGTCGAGAGCGACGATCTCGTCGTGAATTTCGACGCCACCGAAACCTTCATCAGCGACAAGCGCCCGTTCTTCACCGAGAACCAGGGCATCTTCGAATTCACCACGCCGTCGGATTTCAGCCAGCTGCTGTACACGCGGCGCATCGGCGCTCCGGCCGACGATGGCAGCGGCGCGGGCGACATCCTGGGCGCGGTCAAGCTCAACGGCAGCCTGGGCCGCACGAAGTACGGCGTGTTCGCCGCCGACGAGGCGCACGATGCGGGCCGTGAGTTCGGTGCCTTGCGCCTCGTGCGCGATTTCGGACAGCAGAATCTCGGATTCATGGCGACGTACGTCGACCGGCCCTATCTGGACCGCCAGGCGACCGTCGCGGGCTTCGATCACGACTGGCGTCCCACGCCGCGCTGGAACATCCACTCGCGCGTGTTCGGCAGCGACATCCACGATCCCGTGATCGGCGATTCGCGGGACACGGGTGCCTCGCTCTGGGCCGACTACGAGGGCGACCACGGCTGGCGCCAGCAAGTCATCGCGATGCACTTCGGCAACGATCTCGAGATCAACGACGCCGGCTACCTGTCACGCGTGAGCACGAACTACCTCCACTACCAGGTGAGCCGCCGCTTCACCGACCTGCCCGCGGAGTCGCGCTACGCCTCGAAGGACTGGCGCGTCCGCGGCAGCTCCAACTACAACGACCACGGCGACCTGCTCAATCACCAGCTGCGCATCAGCCGGGAGAGCCGCCTGCGCGACGGTTCGTACGAATACATGCAGACCAACATCAACAGCGCGGGTGTCCAGGACCTGCTCACGCGCGGCCACGGCAATCTCAACGTGCCGCCGAATGCGAATGCGTATTTCGAATTCGATCGTCCGCGCAAGGGACGGTGGGGCTTCCACGTCGAGTCCGAGGTCTATGGCGGTGGTCTTGCGGGCAACCGCTCGCCGTCGTTCGACGTCAGCTTCGAGCCAAACTACTTCGTGAGCGACGCGTTCAGCATCAATCTCGGTCTCTACGCGGGTCACCGGTCGCACTGGCTCGTCTGGCAGCAGGACAATCTCATCGGCGAGTTCGACGGCCGCGAAGGCCACGTCGACGCCGGCTTCACGTGGATCATGAGCAGCCGTCACGAGCTGCGCATGAAGCTCCAGGCCATCGGCATCGACGCGCGGCTCGGCCAGGCATACCGCGTCGATCCCGCGGGCAACGCGCTCGAGACCAACGATGCCGTCGACGACTTCAACGTGCGCAATCTCGGCTTCCAGCTGCGCTACCGCTACGAGATGGCGCCGCTGTCCTATCTCTACGTGGTGTATGGCCGCGGCGGGTTCGACACGCAGCCGGTATCACGCGATACGGCGAGCCTCGTCGGCGATGCGTTCTCGCTGCGCGACAACGAGCAGCTGCTCGTGAAGTTCAGCTACCGCTTCGCGACGCATTGAACGCACACGGGACGCGGGTCATGATGTCGGCCCGCCGTCGCGCCGCGCCTCGATGTTCCACGTCGTCCTCTTCGAGCCCGAAATTCCGCCCAACACGGGCAACCTGATCCGCCTCGCCGCGAACACCGGCTGCGAGCTGCATCTCGTGAAGCCGCTCGGATTCCGTCTCGACCGCAAGTCGGTGCGCCGCGCCGGGCTCGACTACGACGAGCTCGCGACTGTCCACGTCCACGAGAGCTTCCCCGCCGCGCGTGCGGCGCTCGCGACCGGGACCTGGTTCGCGATCGAGACGGGAAGCGGCCGCCGTCACGTCGATGCGCGATTCGCGCGCGGCGACGTGCTGCTGTTCGGCTCGGAGCGACGCGGGCTGCCGGCCGCAGTCCTGGCGCAGCTCGATCCCGCGAATGTGCTCACGCTGCCGATGCTCGCCGGCAATCGCAGCCTCAACCTCGCGAATGCCGCCGCGATCGCGGTCTATGAAGCCTGGCGGCAGAACGGCTTCGAGGGCGCCGGCGCGCCGGCTGCCGCGCCGGGCGTTTCCACCTAGGGGCGAACACCGAAAAGGGCGGCAACTCACATACGCAATATTGCCGACTTCAGTTGTGGGTTCACCCGGTCGATCCAGTGCTGCCGGGAAACTCATTTCCCGGGAAATCGAGGCGCCCGGAAACGGGTGAAGGCCAGGATGAACGCAGCACTGAAGTTGGGATCTCTCGTCGTCGTGATCGCGCTCGCCGCGTGTTCGCAATCGACCGAGTCGGACGTCATGGTGGTCGATACGCACGCCGGATCGAACGCGTCGACCGACACCGTGGTGGCGCCGAACGCTGCCAATCACGAACCCACGTTCGCGAACGAAGAGGTCAGTCCGCGCGTGCTGCGGCGGTTCGCGCCGCTCGACACGCAGACGCAGGGCGGCAACGTCGTGCTGGTCGATCTCGGCCGCAAGCTCTATTACGACCCGCGCCTCTCGCAGACGGGCAAAGTCTCGTGCAACACCTGCCATCCGCTCGACAAGTACGGCGCGACCAACACGCCGGTGTCGACCGGCATCGACGGACGCAAGGGTTCGCGCAACGCGCCGTCTACCTACCACGCCGCCGGGCATTTCGTGCAGTTCTGGGACGGACGCGCCCCGACGATCGAGGCGCAGGCGACGATGCCGATCTCCAACAAGAACGAGATGGGAATGTCGGGGCCCGATGCGGTGGCCGCGGTCAAGAAGATTTCCGGATATCGCGCGGAATTCGCGCAGGCATTTCCGAACGAAAACGATCCGGTTTCGTTCGAGCGCATCGGTCTCGCGATCGGCGCGTTCGAGCATGGCCTCGTGACGCCGTCGCGCTGGGATCGTTACCTGCGCGGTGACAAGAGCGCGCTCAACGCCGAGGAAAAAGCCGGCGCGAAGCTGTTCGCCAATCTGGGCTGTATCGTCTGCCACACCGGGCCGTACGTCGGCGGCTCCATGTTCGAACGACTGGGCGCGCGCGTGCCCTGGCCCAAGACGACGGATCATGGACGCCAGAGCGTGACGGGCCATGCCGCGGACGACATGGTGTTCAAGGTCCCGAGCCTGCGCAACGTCGCAATGACGGCGCCGTATTTTCACGACGGTTCGGCGGCGACACTCAACCAGGCCGTGCGCATGATGGCGCGCCACCAGCTCGGCGTTGAGCTCGAGGACGACGAAGCCCGCGAGCTCGAAGCATGGCTCGGCTCGCTGACTGGCGAGATCCCGACGGCGTACATCAAACCGCCCGAGTTGCCGCCGGAGACATGATGGCCCGCTTCCTGCCCAAGTCCTTCGGCGCGAAGCTGGCGCTCGGCTTCGTCGGTGTCGCGCTCGCCGCGATCGCGGTCGTCGTCACGCCGACGATTCTGCTGAGCAAGCGGCACGCGACCGATCAGTTGCGCAGCAAGGCGATGCTGTACGCACGGCTCATCGAGCCGCAGCTGCGCACCGTCGTCGCCTTCGACGACACGCTCACCGCGCGCGAAGTCTTCGCGCCGTTCGCCGTCGACCCGGATGTCGCGGGTCTCGCGGTGTTCACTTCGAGCGGCTCGCTCATCGAGGGCTACGGCTCGCATCTCCCGCGCATCGCGACGGGCGACAAGGTGGTTGCGCCGCGCGCCGGCATGCTGCTCGTGATCGCACCGATCGTTTCCAAGGAAGGTCCCGTCGGCACGCTGGCGGTGGAAATCTCCACGAACTCGGTCGCCGCGGTCGTGCGCCACAACACGGAAACGGCGGTCCTGTACGCGGGTGCCGCGCTCGTGCTCGCGGCGATCATTGCGCTCGTGTTCGGCCGCTCCGTGTCGACGCGACTGCAGCGCATCGTGTCCGCGGCCAACAAGGTTGCGGAGGGCGATCTCACCGCGCCCGACGTGCGCGCGGGCGCCGACGACGAGATCGGTTACCTCGTGCGCGCCTTCAACGTGATGGTCGAGCGCCTCCGCCAGCAATTCGCCGAGCGCAAGCAGCTCGCGGAAACGGAGCAGGCCCGACTCGAGGCGATCGTGACGACGCGCACGGCGCAGCTCGAGGAAAGCCGCGAGCAGTACCGCCTGATCGCCGAGAGCACGAACGCGATCCCGTTCACCTACGTACCGGCGCGCCGCGCCTTCACCTACATCGGTCCGCAGGTGGAGAAGACGCTGGGTCACCCGCTCGCGAAGTGGAGCGAGTCGGGCTTCCTCGAATCGCTGTTGCCGCCGGAGTCGACGCCCGCCGCGGTCGCGAATCTCGACGGTGCGGGCTCGGGCGAAAGCGAATTCGAATGCGCGCTGCTCGGCCCTTCGGGCACCATGCGCCGCATCCGCTGGGTCGTCACGCGCGGCGAGTTGCGCGGCGAGCCCTGCCTGCGCGGACTGATGCTCGACATCACGCAGCAGCGCAAGCTCGAAAGCGATCTGCAGCAGGCGCAGAAGCTCGAATCGGTGGGACGCCTCGCGTCCGGCGTCGCGCACGAGATCAACACGCCCGTGCAATTCGTGCGCGACAACACGCACTTCCTGCGCGACGCGACGACCGACATCTTCGCGCTCATCGAGGCGCTGCGTGCGAGCAATCGCGCGGTGCTCGACGGTGACCCGTCGCTCGAGAAGGCCATGGCCGCAGTCGAGGCGGAGAAGGAAGCCGACCTCGAATACCTCAGCGAGGACATGCCGAAGGCATTCCGCGCCTGCGACGACGGCCTCACACGCGTCGCGACCATCGTGCGGTCGATGAAGGAGTTCGCGCATCCGGATTCCACCGAGATGACGAACGTCGATCTGAACCGCGCGATCCAGAGCACGATCGTCATCGCGAGCAACGAATACAAGTACGTCGCCGACGTCGAGACGAAGCTCGAGACGCTGCCGAGCGTGTTGTGCTATCCGGGCGACGTGAACCAGGCGGTGCTCAACATCATCGTCAATGCGGCGCACGCGATCGGCGACATCGTCGAGAAACAGGGCGGCCGCGGCCGCATCACGATCGCCACTCGCGAAGAGAACGACTGCGTCATCATTTCCATCTCCGACACCGGCGGCGGCATTCCCGACCACATCCGTGCGCGCATCTTCGATCCGTTCTTCACGACGAAGGCCGTGGGCAAGGGCACCGGGCAGGGACTCGCGATCGCGCGCTCGGTAATCGTCGACAAGCACGGCGGCGACCTCACGGTCGAGACGGAAGTCGGCAAGGGCACGACGTTCCACCTGCGGCTGCCGGTCAATGGCAAACCCCAGGCCGCTGCGGGCGGCGCCGCGGGCCTCGCGGCCTGATCTGACTACTCGACCTCGGGGCGGATCGGACGCGTCATGAGATCGCGCACCACTTCCCGCGCGGGCGCCGCCTCGTAGAGGATGCGGTAGATCCCGTCGACGATGGGCATGTCGACCTGCGCGCGCAGCGCGACGGCATGCACCGCGCGCGCCGCACCGTATCCCTCGACCACCTGGCCGATTTCCGTGAGCGCCTGCTCGACGCTCTTGCCGGCCGCGAGCGCGAGACCGAAGCGGCGATTGCGCGACTGGTTGTCCGTGCTCGTGAGCACGAGGTCGCCCAAGCCCGCGAGCCCCATGAACGTCTCGGGCACGGCGCCGAGCGCGACGCCGAGTCGTACGATCTCGGAGAGCCCGCGCGTGATGAGCGCGATGCGCGTGTTGGCACCGAAGCCGAGGCCGTCACACAGGCCCGCACCGACCGCGAGCACGTTCTTCACGGCGCCGCCGACCTCGACGCCGACGATGTCGGTCGACGTGTACGCGCGGAAATTCTCGGCATGCAGGCTGCGCGCGAGCTGGTGCGCGAACTCTTCGTCGGGCGACGCGATGGTCATCGCGGTCGGCAGGCCCATGCCGACCTCGCGCGCGAAGGTCGGTCCCGACAGCACCGCGACCGGATAGCGATCGCCGAGCACTTCGTAGGCCACCTGGTGCGGCAGCTTCCCGGTGTCGATCTCGAAACCTTTCGTCGCCCACGCGAGACGCGCGTCGCGCGCGAGCAGCGGCTTGAGCTGCTGCAGCAGCGAGCGCAGCGAGTGGCTCGGGACCGCGAGAATGATCGCCGCGGCGCCGTGCACCGCAGTCTCGAGCGAGTCGTGGATCTCGATGGCGTCCGGAAATTGCGCCTCGGGCAGATAGCGGCGGTTGGCGCGCACGCGGCGCAGCTCCGCGGCGAAGCCTGCGTCGCGACACCACAATCGCGTCGGATGTCCGGCGCGCGCGAACTGGATCGCGAGCGCCGTGCCCCACGAGCCGGCGCCGAGCACCGCGACGGGCGCGTGCTCGAGATCGGTGGCGGCCTGGCTCACGGGTGCGCGGGAGTGCGCTGCTAGTTCGCGGCGCCCTGCGCCGCCTGCGCCTGCTGCTGGGCGAGGCCGCGGGCGAACAGCTGGTCGAAGTCGACCGGTGGCAGTACGAAGTTCGGGAAGCCGCCCTGCGTCACGAGCGCCGAGACCGCGACGCGCGCGTAGGGAAACAGCACGTTCGGGCAGATCGTGCCGATCGCGCGACGCGTGTCGTCGGGCGACAGGCCGCGCATCACGAACAGGCCCGCCTGCTTGACCTCGACGAGGAAGGCCGTGGCCTCACCCTGCTTGGCGCCGACCGTGACCGTGAGCACGACTTCGTTGAGCTCGGGCGCGATGACGTTCGCCGTCGTGTTGATGTCGAGCGAGATCTGCGGGCTCCAGTTGCCGTCGATGCGCGGACCTTTCGGGGCCTCGTACGAGCAGTCCTTGAGATACACCGACTGGATCGAGAGCATCGGGCCGGTCTGGTCTGGGGTCGCCGCGGGCGCGGTCTGGTTGTCCATGTGCGTTTCCTGTGTTGAAAAGGGTTGGCGTCAGCCGTGGAGCAGGGCGTCGAGACGTCCCTGCGCTTCGAGGGCGGCAAGATCGTCGCTGCCGCCCACGTGGGTGTCGCCGATGAAAATCTGGGGGACGGTGTTGCGCCCGCTGCGTGTGCGCATCTCTTCGCGCTTGCCCGGAGTCGACTCGATGTCGACTTCGGCGACCGATGCTCCCTTGGATTCGAGCAGCCGGCGCGCGCGATCGCAGTAGGGACACCAGCTCGTGGTGTACATGACGACCGCGGGCGAGCTCATCAGGCGCCCTTCGCGACCGGGAGGTTCTCGGCGCGCCAGCTGTTGAGCCCGCCGCGCAGCAGGAACGCCTTCGTGAAGCCCTGCGCCTGCAGCTGGCGGACGGCGGCGGCCGCGAGCGAGCCCGAGTCGCAGTACACGATCACGGGACGATCCTTGTAGCGCTTGAAGTTGTCGCCCGCGGTGAGGATCTGGTCGGACGACAGATGCTTCGCGCCATTGACGTGACCAGCCGCGAACTCGTCGGGCTTGCGGATGTCGAGCACGAGGGCGCCCTGGTTCATGAGCCGCACGAGCTCCTGCGACGACAGCGCCGACTCGGCGCTCGCGCGCGAACGCGACTCGTAGACGACGACCGCGATGAGCGCGACGACGGCGGCGCCGGCGAGCAGCGGGTGGTTCGTCACGTAGGCGATGAGTTGTTCCATGAATGAGGTCGGGCGCGGCCGGGAAAAAAGGGAGCGCATTATAGCGGCCCCCCGGGTTTTCGCCGCCTCGACACGGGGTGAAGTACCTAGAATATGACCATGCAGACAGGCTTCCGTGCGTTCGGGCTCGCGGCATTGCTCGTCGCGGCTGCCGCGGCCGCGGCCGACGATCCGAACCCCGCGAAGGCCGAGGCCGACCTCAAGGCCGTGCGCGAGCAGATGGACAAGGTGCGCGCCGACATGGAACGCGACGCCGGCCGGCGCGACAAGCTCGCGCGCGAGATCGAGGAATCGGAGAAAAGCGTCGGCAGCGCGCGCGTCGAGCTCGACAAGGTGCGCAGGGAACGCGCCGCGCACAATGCCCGCCGCGCCGAGCTCGCCGCGCTCAGGAACACCGAGGAGACCGCGCTCTCGAAGGATCGCGAGGCGCTCGCGGGTCAGATCCGCGCGGCGCAGATGATCGGCCGCGAGGAGCCCCTCAAACTACTGCTGAGCCAGCGCGATCCCGCGCAGACGGGCCGCGTGCTCGTCTACTACCAGTATTTCGGCCGCGCGCGCGCACGGCAGATCGCGACCATCAACGCGCATCTCGCGGAGATCGCGACGCTCGATGCGTCGCTCGCCGAGGAGGAGTCGCGCCTCACCGCGCTCGAGCAACGGCAGAAAGGCGAGCTCGCGAAGCTCACGGCATCGCGCGAGCGTCGCGGGCGTGCGCTCGTCGCGCTCGACGAGGAGTCGAAGAACCGCGCGAAGGAGCTCGACCGGCTCAAGGACCAGCAGAGCGGTCTCGAGAAGCTCGTGCGCGAGCTGCGCCGCGCGCTCGAGCGTATCGACAAGTTCCCGACCGACAGCAAGGACGCCTTCGCGAAGCTGCGCGGCAAGCTCGCCTGGCCCGCCGCGGGCAAGCTCGCGGCGACGTTCGGCCAGACCCGCGCCGGCGGCGTGAAATGGGATGGCGTGCTCGTCGCGGGCGCGCAGGGCTCGCCGGTTCGGGCGGTCTATCACGGCCGCGTCGTCTATGCGGACTGGCTGTCCGGCCTCGGGCTGCTCGTGATCGTCGATCACGGCGACGGGTACCTGAGCCTCTATGGCCACAACGAGCGGCTCTACAAGGAAGTGGGCGAGCGGGTCACCGCGGGCGACACCATCGCCACGGTCGGCGATTCAGGCGGCCGGTCGACGCCGGCGCTGTACTTCGAGATCCGGAAGGGCGGGAAACCCGTGGACCCCCGGCCCTGGTTCAAGAATCCGGCACCCTGACCCCATCCGGGCCGTGCGTCTGGGATAAAACGCCAACTGCATCAAGGCTCTGGATCGCTTTCTGGGCGATTCTCCGCCGTTGATGGAGTTCGAGAATTCCATGGAGCCGTACGCCCAGCTCGTGCGCTCGCTACTTCCGCGAGCGGCGTCCCTGAGCCTGTTCGACTCCACGGGCAAGCTTCTCTGGACCAGCGCGCAGTCGACCAACCCGGATCTGTTCGCGCTCGTACTCCAGGGCATCGCCTCGCTCGACAACGATCGCGATGGCGTCGGTCAGCACGTCGCGCTGCCCGATGACGGTCCCGGCTATCTCTTCTGGATCCGCGATGCAGCGGGCGCGCTCGTCTCCATCGCTGCAGTGGTCTGCACGCCGATCCGTGGCAACGATCTGCTGCCGTTCTCCTACGTGCGCGACCAGTTGAAACCCGCGCTCGATCTCCTGCGCCGCGACCTGCTCGCACGCGCCGACATCCGGTCGCTCAATGAATCGCTGTCCGCGCGCGACAAGGATCTCGAGCTGCTGTTGTCCGTGACGGGCTCGCACCCGACGTCCACCGGGTCCGACGATCTGCGCAGCCTCATCGCGAACGCGGCCTCGCATCTCAAGTGCGTGCTCGCGGGCATCGTGGTACCCGACAAGGGCCTCACGCTCACCCATCCCGAGGGCGGCGACACGAGCATTCTCTTGCGCACGCAGCGGCAGCTGCTCGCGATCACGCAGTCGCGTCGCGATCCGCTCGTCATCAACCGCATCGCGACACAGGCGGGACAGGTCGCGATCCCGTACCGCATCCTCGCGTGCCCGCTGCGCCAGGGTTCGGGCCGAACCTCGGGCGTGCTCGCGCTGTTCCGCAAGCTCGATGGTCCGGAGTTCATGGCACGCGACGTGCACCTCGCCGACCTCGTCGCGCACAAGGTGGCCGCGAGCATCGAGACCAGCTACGACACGCTCTCGGGACTCCTGACGCGCGGCGCGCTCGAGCAGCGCGTGAAGCTCACGTACGCCGAAGCCGGCGGCAAGCTGCAGCGCTGGAGCCTGCTCTATGTCGACATCGACGAGCTGCACGTCATCAACGAAAACTTCGGCATGCACGTCGGCGACCAGGCGATCGCGCAGATCGGCGACCTGCTGCGCAAGCATCTGCCGGTGAATTCGTTCGCGTCGCGCATCTCGGGCGACCGCTTCG
>Ga0081455_10007341_pt1 | contig 11624 bp, 9 predicted proteins | sample TabmetS3T2R1_FD_70207 | JGI IMG/M metagenome (GOLD analysis project Ga0081455, IMG submission 70207) | Tabebuia heterophylla rhizosphere microbial communities from the University of Puerto Rico - S3T2R1 | ecosystem: Host-associated > Plants > Roots > Rhizosphere ...
CCGAGGGTTCAGCCTGTGGAAGATGGGCGGCACCATCCCGTCACGTGCCATCGCGAACAGGATCCGCGTCTGGCCGTAGATCACGACCAGCGTCACGCTGAAGATCGAGATCACCGCTCCGGCCGCGAGCACCGTGGCCGGCCAGGTCGAGCCGGTCACGTCCTCGAGGATCGCGGAGAGGCCGGCCTGCTGCCCCTCGAAGTCCGCCGCGGGCTGCGCCGCCACGGCGACGACGGCGACGGCGACGTACAGCGAGGTCACGATCACGAGCGCGAAGATGATCGCCAGCGGCAGGGTCCGGCGCGGGTCCTTCACCTCCTCGCCGGCGGTCGAGACGGCGTCCAGCCCGATGTAGGAGAAGAAGATGATTCCCGCGGCCGAGGTGACTCCGGTTAGGCCGAAGGGCGTGAAGTCGGACAGGTTGTCGGATTCCCAGCCCTGCAGCCCCACGACGATGAACAGCACGAGAACGCCGACCTTGATCAGCACCATCACCGCGTTGACCTTGGCCGACTCGCTCGCGCCGCGGATCAGCAGCAACGCGCACAGCACGATGAGGATCACGGCCGGCAGGTTGAAGATCCCGTCAGCCTCCGGGGCGTTGGAGAGCGAGTCGGGGATGGTGAAGCCGAAGACGTTGTCGAGGAACTCGTTCAGGTACTGGGACCAGCCGACGGCCACCGCGGCGGCGGAAACGCCGTACTCCAGGAGGAGGCACGCCGCGACGACCATCGCGACCCCCTCGCCCAGCGTGGCGTAGGCGTAGGAATAAGAAGAGCCCGACACCGGCACCGTGCTCGCCAGCTCCGCGTAGCAGATGGCCGTGAGGCCGGCGACCGTCCCCGCGAGGACGAAGGACAGGATCACAGCCGGCCCGCCGATCGGCACTGCCTCCGTGAGGACGATGAAGATCCCGGTGCCGATCGTGGCGCCGACGCCGAACAGCGTGAGCTGGAACAGGCCGATCGTCCGCGCCAGCTCGCCCTGCTCCGTGTCGGTGCCCGTCTCGGCCGTCATCGCCCTGACGGGCTTGCGGCGGAGGATCTGCGTTAGGAGGGAAGGCCTGCGGGCGCCTTCCCCTGGCACGGGCGTCATCGCTCCCCTCTCGTCAGCCCGATCATCCTCTGCGACTCTCGAAGCCGTCAACGCCCGAACCGGCGAGACCTTGTATCGAATGATGCAGAGGCGTACGCTCAGGGCGATGAGCTCCGGTCGAGCTCTTCTAGCCGTCGCGGCCGCAACGCTCGCCGCCCTGTCGCCCGCGAACGCCGCCGCGGCTCAGCCGCCGGCGCAGCTCCTGGCAAAGTTTCAGCCGGCTCTCGTCTTCCACCCCGGAGAGGAGTTCCGCCCTACCTCCGTCGAGTCGTTCGTGGACGACTCGGTGCTCGAGGCAGCGACGAGCCCGACGAGCTGGGTCGTGGTCGACCCGGACCCGGCGGCGGGCTCGCTGCCCACATCGAGCCCGCCGGTCTGGCGCCTGAACCAGCAGCCCTGCTTCGCCGGCGCGGACCTCGGCGGCCTCGCGTGCTACGTCGCCGGCGCGGCCGGCGCGCCGACCAGGACGACGTACGGACGCGTCGTTCGCGACGGCGAGCAGATCGTCCTGCAGTACTGGCTCTTCTACTACGACGACGTCTACCGGTATCCGTTCCTCCCGCTGGGTGCAATCTGGCAGTCGCACGAGGGAGACTGGGAGGTCGTCAACGTCGTCCTCTCCGGCAAGAGGAAGCCCCTCTTCGTCGGCTACAGCCAGCACTGCTCGGGCGAGACACGATCGTGGGCGGAGACCCCACGCTCGAAGGGGCACCACCCGACCGTGTTCGTCGCGCTCGGCTCGCACGCGAACTACTTCGAGCCTGGCCTGCACGAGATCGACCGGGCCTGTCTCCCGGCGGAGGTGATCGCGTTTTTCCTGCAGGCCGGCCTGCCACTCCCGGCGGACGCGGTGGCGGAAGGCCCCGGCAGCGGGCAGACGACGATCGAGCGCCTCGGCGAGAACGAGCCGCCCTGGGTCGCCTTCCCCGGCTTCTGGGGTGAGCTCCAGTACTTCCATGCGCCGCCGCCGGTCGGGACGCAGCCGTTCGGGACCTCGCCCGTCGGGCCCGCCTTCCATGCGGTGTGGCAGCAGCCGCTGGCGACGCTCGCCACCTGGCGCTAGTCGCCGCTTCTCATGGCGCTACGATCGAGCCGATGCCCCAGCTCGACGGCTACACCTTCGGACGCGTAACGATCAACGGACGGGAGGAGACGCGCGACGTGATCGTGCTCCCAGAACGCGTCGTGCGCGGCTGGTGGCGGAAGGAAGGGCACGGGCTCGTGCTCGAGGATCTCGAAGAGGTCCTCGACGAGCTTCCCCAGCGCCTGTTGGTCGGCACCGGCGCGTACGGTCGGATGCGGCCGGCTGAAGGCACGCTCGAGACACTCCGTGCCCGCGGGATCGACGTCGAGGTTCTCCGGACCGCGGAAGCCGTCCGACGCTACGGACAGCTCGATCCACGGACGACAGCGGCGGCGCTGCACCTGACGTGCTGAACGTCACACTCTCGCCTGTCGAACTCGGGCGCCGGGCGGCCGAAGCGCACGAGCTGCTCGGCGAGCGCTGCGTCGTCTGTCCGCGCGGATGCAAGGTCGACCGTCGCGCAGACGTGGCAGGGCTGTGCGCGATCGGCCGGCAGGCGGTCGTCGCCTCCTACTTCCCCCATTTTGGCGAGGAGGACTGCCTTCGCGGACAACGCGGCTCGGGAACGATCTTCTTCTCGGGGTGCAACCTTCGCTGCGTCTTCTGCCAGAACCACGACATCTCGTGGGACGTGCGGGGCGAGCGCGTCACGGCCGACCGGCTGGCCGAGATGATGCTGGAGCTGCAGGCGATCGGCTGCCACAACATCAACTGGGTCACACCGGAGCATGTCGTCCCGCAGATCCTCGAAGCGCTGCCGCTCGCCTTCGCCCGCGGCCTCGAGCTGCCGATCGTCTACAACACGAGCGCCTACGACGCCCTCGACAGCCTGCGCCTGATGGAGCGGATCGTCGACGTCTACATGCCCGACTTCAAGCTGTGGACGAGCGAGTCGTCGCGACGCTACCTCAAGCGCGCCGACTATCCGGACGTCGCGCGCGAGACGATCGTCGAGATGAACCGCCAGGTCGGCGACCTCGTGCTGGACGAGTACGGAATGGCGCAAAGGGGCCTCATCGTCAGGCACCTGGTCATGCCCGGGCTGCTCGACGAGACGGAGGCGATCCTGCGCTTCGTCGCAGAGCACCTCGGCACGGGAACCTACGTGAACCTGATGGCCCAGTACTACGTCTCGGGCAAGGTCGGCCAGGACGGCCGGTACGAGGAGATCGCCCGCGGCATTCATCGCGAGGAGTACGAGCGGGCGCTCGGGCTTGCCCGCGAGCTCGGCCTCCGGCTCGACCCTCGCAGCGTCGGGGAGAGGCGCCGGCTGGCGCACGCGGTCTAGGTGTAGTCGGGACGCGAGCGCGCGACGAGGTCGGCCGTGCGCTCGAGCGGGAGCGCGTGCACGACGGCTCCACCTTTTCCTTCCATCGTCTCGGCGGCGCAGAGCGCGTTCACGATCGCCTCCTCGGTCGCCTCGACGACGGCGTCGAAGAGCGGCGTCATCCGCGGGTTCGGCAGCATCCGCAGTCCGACCGCGTCGCCGTCCCCGGCCAGGCCGCGGTTTCCCGTCGCGAACGCGAGAAAGAGATCGCCGCTCGAGTCCTCGCCCACCCCGCCCATGCGCCCGACGCCCAGGCCGGCCCGCTGGGCCAGACGCTCGCACTGGTGCGGCAGGAGCGGAGCGTTCGTCGCGACGACGACGATGATCGACCCGCCGGAAGCGGAGGGGACGGGGCCGGACGGTGTCGGTACGTCCGTCGCCGGAATCGCCTCCCCGACGGGCACGCCGTCGATCCTGAGGCGCGCGCGGCGACCGTAGTTCGCCTGCACGAGCACGCCGACCACCGTGCCCGCGACCTCCGCGACGACCCGGGAAGAGGTGCCGATCCCGCCCTTGAAACCGTGGCAGATCATCCCCGTTCCCCCGCCGACGTTTCCCTCCTCGACCCGGCCGTCAGCGGCCGCGTCGAGCGCCGCGCGGGCGTGCTCCGCGCGCACGTGCATCCCGTCGATGTCGTTCAGGACTCCGTCCCAGGTCTCGCCCACCACGGGCAGGACCCAGGCCTCGTTCGGCCCTTCCTGCGCCTCCAGCTCGGCGGCGACGAGCGCGTCCCGGACCACGCCGACCGAGTGCGTGTTCGTAAGCCCGACCGGGGAGGTCAGGAGGCCGGACTCCCGGATCCATTCCAGCCCGGTCAGCTCCCCGTTGCCGTTCAGCCGGTGGGCTCCCGCGAACACGGGCTCCTGCCACGGGCTGCCCTCGTGCGGGAAGACGACGCTGACGCCCGTGCGCACATCCGGGCCCTCGACCAGGGTCGCGTGCCCGACGCGAATGCCGGGCACGTCCGTGATTGCGTTCAGCGGACCGGGCTCGAGCGTCCCGATGGCGATGCCCAGCTCGCGCGCGCGCTGCCTCATCGGCTCCAGGCCATACTACGCTCGGCGCTCGAGCTGACAGATGAGAGGGGCCTCCCGGAGGAGGCCCCTCTGGATACCGGCGTGAACGCCGCTTAGTCCATCGTCTGCGGGTTCAGGTGGTCGACCCGCTTCGGTACGCCGGGCTTCTCGGTGATCGTCCGGTACACCACCATGCCCTGCGCGAGGGCGTTGTTGGTGACGCCGTCCGACGCGTAGACCGGAATCCCCGGCCCCGTCTTGAACATCGGGCCCGTGTAGGGGTACGCGGACCAGGTGCCCGAGTTCGCGAGGGGATCGTAATAAGCGATCTCCTTCAGCCTGGTCGGCTGGGTGAAGTCGATAACGTCGGCTCCGCCCGTGTACCAGGCATTGACGAGCAGGTCGCGCTCGATGCCCATGACGGCCATCCCCATGTGCGCCGAGCAGTACTCGCCCGGTGCGGGGTTGGGCCGCAGGTCACCCACGTGGAACTCGCTCAGGAAGTTGCCCTCCATGTCGGTGAAGAACATCCTCCCCGTCTTGTGCCTTCCTCCGGCCGGGTTCCACGGCCGCGGGTTGTAGTTCGTCATCGTCGGGCAACCGCTCCCGAAGGACTCGTCGACCCAGTTCACGACCGTGCCGTCGTTGTTGAACATCACGGAGTGGAAGAAGTCGACGGCGCCGGGGATCTGACCCGTTCCGCCGGAGCTGACCTCGTCGTCGCCCACGAGCATCGGGTTCTGCGTGTCCGGAATCCCGGTGGCCGGGTTGATCTCCCACACCTGGCCCTGCTCGGCGCACGCGCCGCCGGCCAGGTTGTGCTCCATGTGGACGACAGTGTCGTGGCATGCGATTGCAGCCGGCTCGACCCCGGCGCAGATCCCCTTCTCACACCACTCCATTCGCCCATCCGGGTCGCCCGGATAGCTGATCCTCGGCGAGGCGATCTCGGTCGTGGCCGCCGGGTTGTTCAGCGGCACGGACAGGACCTGGATCACGCCGTGCAGCGGACCGGTGGGTGGATCCTCGTCGTACGGATTCGCGGTGTTCGCGAACTCCGTGTCACCGCACGTCGGGCCCGCGCCCAGCGGGTACGACGCCACGTAGACAATCAGCCGCGGGTTCACCGGAGCCTCGGCGAACCCGGTCCACGCCGTGATCGTGTGAGCGCCGCAGTCGGCGTACTGCATGTCCACCGGCGTGATCGTCTGGAACGGATTCGCCGGGTCGTCGCTCATCGTGAAGACCCGGACGCCCTCCCAGCCGGTCGGGGTACCGCCCGCCACGCGCGCCGCACCACAATTCGGCGCGGCCATCGTGGTGTCCACGGCCATGAGCAGCAGGTCGGCGACGCCGTTCCCGTTGCGGTCCCACACGATCGGGTCGTTCTGGGCACCGTCACAGGCGAAATCCCTCACCAGCCGCGGGCTGGCCGGATTGGAGATGTCGAAGATCCGCACGCCGCCGCGAGACCCGGTGCCGGGCGGGAACCCGGCAGCCCCCGTGTAGTAGCCGGCGAATGCGTGGTTGCCCCAGAACGCGAAGTCCGAGTTCGTCGCCTGGTTCGGGGACGTAAAGAGCCGGTCCATCTTGCTGTGCTGATCGCCGACCGGCTGTGCGCCCGCGAGACCGGCGAGCACCCCTAACGCCGCGAGTGTGAGTACGAGTAAGCGAATCGATCGCTTCATCGCTGCACTTCCCCCTCCCATTCGGTGACTCGGGGAGTCGCGCCGCAACCCATCCGGCGGACTGCGACCGCACCGCGTTCGCGTCCCCGGTCAAAAGGCCGACATATTTCGTGAGACGGCGCCTGCACCCTCCCCCAGGGTGCGGCAGTGTAACGAACCTGCGTCGAAATAGTGGGCGGGCGGGCCGCGCAGAGCTCCGGCCCGCCGGCCCTTGCGACTCCTACCCGCCGGCCATCGCGCCGACCACGCGGAACACCTCCGCTCCCGAGGCCACCTCGTCCGGGAGCGGGTCGTCCGCGGGCTCGAGCGAGAGGTCGCGGCCGCAGGCGAAGAAGCGGATGAACGCACGGCGCTCTCCACCCCCGTGATCGCGGATCGTCCCACGGAGGACGGGGTACGTCGTCTCGAGCGCGTCGAGCACGGTGCGCTGCGTGGACGGTCCCTGGAGGTCGAGGCGGACTTCGCCGTCCACGCCGGCCAGCGTGCGGAGGTGCTGGGGGAGGGCGACGCGGATCACGGCAGCGTCTGCGCCTCGACCGAGAGCACGGCTGGAAGATCGCGCACGATCGCCGTCCAGCTGTCGCCGGCGTCCGCCGACCCGTAGACCTGACCGCCCGTCGTCCCGAAGTAGACCCCGCACGGGTCCAGCCCGTCGACGGACATGGAGTCGCGGAGCACGTTCACGTAGCAGTGGCTCTGAGGCAGGCCTTGCGTGAGCGGCTCCCACTCGTTCCCGCCGGTCGTGCTGCGGTAGACCCGGAGCTTCCCGTCGGGCGGAACGTGCTCGGAGTCGCTCTTGATCGGGACGACATAGATCGTCTCCGGCTCGTGCGCGTGGACGGCGATCGGGAAGCCGAAGTCGGAGGGGAGGTTGTCGCTCACCTCGTGCCACGAGTCCCCGCGATCGTCGCTTCGCATCACGTCCCAGTGCTTCTGCATGAACAGCACGTCCGGTCGCGACGGGTGCATGGCGATGCGGTGTACGCAGTGGCCGACCTCCCGGTCCTCGTCGGGCAGCTCCTGCGAACGGAGGCCGCGATTGATCGGACGCCACGTCTCGCCGCCGTCGTCCGTGCGGAACGCACCCGCCGCCGAGATCGCCACGACCATCCGCTCCGGCTCGTCGGGATCGATCAGGATCGTGTGCAGGCAGAGGCCGCCGGCACCCGGCTGCCACTGCTCGCCCGTCCGGTGACCGCGGAGCCCCGAGAGCTCCTCCCAGGAGTGTCCGCCGTCGACCGAGCGGAAGAGCGCTGCGTCCTCGACGCCGGCGAAGATCGTGTCCGGATCGTCCGGCGAGGGCTCGAAGTGCCAGACGCGCGCGAACTCCCACGGATGCTGCGTGCCGTCGTACCACTGGTGCGTGCCCGGGATCCCGTCGTAGACGAACTCGTTCCCCACCGGCTCCCAGGTCTTGCCGCCGTCGTCAGAACGCTGCACGACCTGTCCGAACCACCCCGAGGTCTGCGAGGCGTACAGCCGGTCGGGATCGGCCGGCGAGGCGTTCACGTGGTAGATCTCCCACCCGGCGAAGAACGGGCCGTCGACGTCCCATTCGTCGCGGGATCCCTCGGACGTGAGGACGAACGCACCCTTGCGCGTGCCTACGAGGAGCCGCACTCCGCTCATATCTGCCTCCTTGTTATCTCGTCGGACATTCTTGCGTTCCTTGCTAGAACGAGCGCCCGCCTTCGATCTCGACAGCAACGCTCCCGGAAGATAGACGGGGCGGCGCGGAGGAACTCATCGGTCACGTCGTCATGCGTGTGACCGGCGCGCGGCCCAGGGCTCGTTGCAGATCACGCCGGCGGTGTCAGCCGCCCTGTCCTCGGATGCACAGCGCTCCGAGGTCCATGCCGTAGACGGGCTGGAAGAACGAACTTACATCGGCCCAGGTCGCTCAACAAACCCCGGAGGCGCCCGCGCGCCCGCGTCGCTTAAGGGTCATTTAAGGGCTGCGTAAGCCCCCCACAACCTTCCTCCCCTAGCGTCCGCCCGCACACCGAAGAGAGGAGTGGCTATGAGACGTCTGCTCCTGCTGGGGGCTTTGGCGGCGGTCGTTGCCGCGGCGCAGGCCGGCTCGGCCATGGCCGAAGGGAAGTCGCTTGGACCGCCCGGCGGCACAATCTACGCCTTCGACCAGGCGTTCAAGACGATCGGGACACCGACGTCGCTTCCCGATCGGGGCCCGATGGACACGCTCTACAACTTCCCCGATTGCGCGACCTGCGCCTCGGTCTCGGAGGCCGCGCCCGGCCGGCCGGGCTACAACGGCGGCCGCTGGAAGGTCGTCGACGCCCACGGCATCACGAGCCAGCTGACGAATGCTGAGGACGTCGTCGCGGCGGCGACCTCGCTGGTCGACACGGGCACCCGATTCGTGTGCCCGCTCATCAAGGCGTAGCCGAACCTTCACGACCCGACCAAGAGGGAAGACGGAGAGGGTGGGCCAGTCCCACCCTCTCGCCTGCGCCGAGTCACGGCGGCGGGCAGACCCCGCCGCTCGCACCCGGACGGACGACTGCTACGGAGGCGCATCCTCGGGCCGCCTGCGTCGCCTGCGCTTCCTCGCCGGTTCCTCGCCGGTTGCTCCTTGTGGTCTTGGTGCTTCGTCCTCGGGCGCCTCGGTTTCGGTGCTCTCGCCCCTCGCCTCGAGGAGCGCCGTCGCAAGCGCGGCGCTCTCGCCTCGTCGTGTCTCTTCGCCCTCGCCGCGGCGGACGGCGTCGCTCGCGGGCGGCGGCGCGCCCGAGTTCCGCAGCCTGGCGACCTTGCTGAGCGTGTCGAACCAAAACGGCGCGCCGAACGTGATCGCCACCGCCGTCACGGACAGCCCGAGCAGCTTCGCGAGGAGGTCCCAGATCATGTTCGGATCCCCGTAGACCGGGAAGCCCTGCGGATCGTCGCGCGTCGTCTCGAGGTGCCAGCCGAGCGGGACGGGGAGCGCCTCGAGCTGGGCCGTCGGGTCCGCCTCGCCGGCGGCGCCCTCGACATTCTGCGCCTGGTTCACGAGCGAGTCGCGCACGCTCGGCTCTACCCACAGGCGCTCGGCGATCTGCAACGAGTCGGCGTTGAGCGTGAGCGCGACGACGGCGGCCAGCACGTACAGAACCCTCTGGATGCGCCGCCGGTACCAACCCGACACCCGCTCCATCTGATCGTCGTACCACTGCTCGGCGCTGCGCCGGAACGCGACAGCGTCGCCCTGGGCGCTGTGCAGCAACGCGGTAAGAGCCTGCTGCACCGGCTCGCTCGGGATCTGCTTGATCGAGTCGTCGAGCTTCCGCAGCTCCTCCTTGATATCGGCGTCCCGCGCGACCGAGACCGCCTGTTGGTTCAGGCCCAGTAGCGCCGTCACGACCGTGCGCGACGGGAGATACGACGGGAAATCCGTCTTCCGGCTCGTCTTCGGCCGGCCGTCCTCCCGAAGCGGAGGGGAGGCAGCGGCAACGTCCTTGTTCTTCGGAAAGAGCATCGGCTTGATGAGCGGATGCTCCTTGAGCTTCTCGAGCCCCTCCGCCCCCCTCGTCGGATCCTGCAGCAGCTCCCACAGCCCGCGCTCGAGGAACTGCGCGCGCCACCGCAGCGCCGACGCGATCGCCTCGTTGATGCCGGAGCAGACGAGCGCGAGGATGAAGAAGACGAAGACCAGCCCAAGGGCGACGTCCAGCGCCGGGAAGTTCACCGTCGGACCGGGTCGCGTGCCATTCGGTCCGTCCGGTGGGAGGGAAGGGCGCCTCTCATCAGTCGGCTAAGCCGTCCCGGGGCATCCCCGTCGATCAGCGGGATGGTGACATGAAGCTCTCGAGCCATCGGAACTCCTTCCCCCAGATTCCCATGCCGGCGACAACCCCAGGATACGACTCACGGAATGTAAGTAAAAGACCGCGACAAATCAGACTGCGAATGCGGTCAGGGCAGTCCAGCGTCCGGGAACGACAAGCGAGAGAGGGCGCCCGGCGAGCGGGCGCCCTCTCTCCTACCGATGCCGAACGGCTACCCGTTCCAGTCGAACGCATTCGTGAAGGTCGAGGGACCTCCGACGATCGGTAGCCGCAGCTTGCTTTCCTTGAGATCCACGGTCAGCCTCGTTCCGGCCGCAGGACGGATCGTGTAGTCGCGATCGCTCGCGAGGATCATCACTCCGAGCCGACGGCCGGCCGCGATCACGGAGTCCTTCGGCTGGAAGTCGAAGGTGAGCTTGTAGCTCTTCCCGGTCGAGACCGGCTCGGTGAGGGCCGGCGAGTGGCGGTTCTCGGGATCGATCCAGCCCCGGCTGATGACAGTCCCGTTTCCGGCGCCGCCGGGATAGTTGATCAGGTGCGCCGTCAGGTTCGCCTTCGGCTTGCTGAACGCCGTAGTAAGCGTGATCGTCGGCGTTCCGCTCAGCCGGATCGGGCTCAGGCTGGGCGGCGTCTTGAAGACGAGCCGGTTCGGTGACGAGGCCGCGTTCATGAGCGTCGCGGGGCTGATCGTGGCGTCGTCGACGAGCGTCTGGAACGCGCGCTTGCCCTCACGAAGCGTGAGATCGCCGATCTCGAGGCCGTTCCCGTTGAAGCTCACCGTCACCCGGGCCGCCGCGGGATCCGGCCACTCCGGATACGGGGTCGGGTTCTGCGAGCTCTGCCCCTCGCGAACCACCCAGGCCCTGGGATCGTTCTCGACTCCGTTGTCGATTCCCCAGAGGTAGTGCGAGAACCAGCGGTTGGTGCGAACGAGAGGCGGTGAGCCGCCGTGGCCGCCCTGATGCCAGTAGAGCTGGTGCGGGACGCCGCGTTCCTTCAGCGCCTCGTAGTAGGCGGCCGCGTGCTTCGTCATCACGTTCCAGTCGTTGTTCCCGTGGGCGACCAGCGACGCAGCGCGAACGTTGTCGACGTCGTTCATGTAGTTCCGGGCATCCCAGAAGGGCGTGTAGTCGCCGGTCACCCGGTCCTGCTTCGCCGCGAGATCGGCGATCACCGGCCGGCAGATCTGCTGGTCGGGACGCGTGTACGTGTACTCCGCGAGCACGTCGGCGTCCTCACCCTGGAAGCCGCCCGGCGCACGCACCATGCCGTTCGCCCGGTAGTAGTCGTACCAGCTCGAGATAGCCGAGATCGGGACGATGGCCTCGAGGCCTTCGACCCCCGTCGTCGCGACTCCGATCGGCAGCGTGCCGTTGTAGGACGTCCCGATCATGCCGACCTTTCCCGTCGTCCACGTGGCGAAGACACGCTCGTCGGACGTCGGGCTCGTGAAGCCCGCCGCGCGGCCGTTCAGCCAGTCGACGACGGCCTTCGGGCCGAGCGTCTCGTACGGGTCGCCCGTCGTGGGACAGCCCTCCGAGAGCCCGGTGCCCGTCCCCTCCGCATGGACGACCGCGAATCCACGCGGTACCCATGTCGCCGTGTGCGAGTTGCTGATGATGGGACTGGTGT
>Ga0081455_10007342_pt1 | contig 11624 bp, 11 predicted proteins | sample TabmetS3T2R1_FD_70207 | JGI IMG/M metagenome (GOLD analysis project Ga0081455, IMG submission 70207) | Tabebuia heterophylla rhizosphere microbial communities from the University of Puerto Rico - S3T2R1 | ecosystem: Host-associated > Plants > Roots > Rhizosphere ...
GGCGGCGAGCGGGTGGGCAAGTTCAATGCCGGGCAGAAGGCCAACGCCGCGTTCATCGCCGGGATGATCCCAGTCATGCTCGCCTCGGGCTCGATCATGCGCTGGTTCGAGCCCTTCCCGCTGGAGTGGCGCACCGGCGCCACCTTCGTCCACGACTGGACTGCGATCGCCACCTGGATCATCGTGGCCGGGCACATCGGCTTCGCCGTGGCCGACAGGATGTCGCTCCGGGGAATGATCACGGGACGGGTGACGCGGAGCTGGGCCGAGGACCGCCACCCCGAGTGGGCGAAGGAGATGGCCCCGGTGGCGGATGCGTCGGGCGACGGCATGGGCGAGCGGGGCGTGCGACGATCGCCGTGGTTGGTGGCACGCGCCGATGAGTCCGACGAGTACGGGTCGGCTCCCGGGTGGGACACCGGCACGCCCGAAACCCGCCGCGAGCCGCGGCAGTGGCGGGGCTGAGCCCCGACGTCGCTCGACGGGCAACGGTCCCCGTACGATGACGGCCGCTCGATCCAGGAGGAAAGTACGTGGACGTCCGCATCGGGGTGAGGAGCTCGCCGAAGGAGCTCGAGGTGGTCTTGGCCGACGACACCGACGCGGACGCCGTGCGCGAGCACATCGACGCCGCGTTCAAGGACGGCGGCACCCTGTGGCTCACCGATCGCCGGGGCCGCCAGTTCGGTGTGCCCGTCGACAAGGTCGCCTACGTCGAGATCGGCAGCCCCGAGGTGACGCGCCGAATCGGGTTCGGCGGTTAGAGGCCGAGCGGATCTCGCCAGGTGGCTTCGCCGGTCGACCTGCTCGACCGCCGTCTGCTGTTCGTGACCGGCAAGGGCGGTGTCGGCAAGACGTCGATCGCCGCGGCCCTCGGGTCCCTGGCCGCGTCGCAGGGGCGACGCACGCTGCTGTGCGAGGTCGACACCAAGGGCGACATCGCCGGCGCCTTCGAGACGGCGCCCACCGAGTTCCGGGAGCGCGAGGTCGCCCACGGCCTGTGGGCGATGACCATGGACACCGAGGCCTCGCTCAAGGAGTACCTCGGTCTGCAGCTCAAGCTTCCGCTTCTCGCGCGGCTCGGGCCGCTCGCCCGCACGTTCGACTTCGTGGCCAACGCCGCACCGGGCGTCAAGGAGATCCTGACCGTCGGCAAGCTCTGCTACGAGGTGCGAGAGCGCCACTACGACCTGGTGGTGGCGGACGCGCCGGCGTCGGGGCACATCGTGGGGCAGCTGGCCGCCCCCGAGGCCATCAACGACCTGGTGAAGGTGGGCCTGGTGCGAGACCAGACCGGGTGGATGCTCGACATCCTCGGCGAGGCGCCCACGACCGGAGTGGTCGTGGTGGCCACGCCCGAGGAGATGCCCGTGAACGAGACGCTGGAGCTGACGGTCCGGCTGCAGGCAGAGACGGTGGTCGACCTGGCCGCGGTGGTGGTCAACCGGGTGCTTCCCGAGCTGTTCACACGGGGCGAGGAGAAGATCTTCCGGGAGCTGCGCCGGCCTGATCGCACGGACGCACTGGCGGCCGCGGTCGGCGTGCCGGGCCCGCGCGGTGGGCCGGGTCGCGCATCGGTGGAGCCGCTGCTCGACGGCGCCGAGCTGGCGGTGAAGCTCCGTAGGACCAGGGCCGAGCACCTCGGGGCGTTGCGGGAGGGCTTGCCGCCGGGAACCCAGCTCCTGTACGTCCCCGAGCTGTTCCAGCGCAGCCACGGCGTCCGGGCCACGCGCCAGATCGCCGAGGCCCTGGGCGCGGAGCTGGGCTACTGATGGCGGCCCGCCGGCCGGATTCCCGGGCGAGTCCGAAGGGAGCGTCGTCCTTGGAGCCGCTGCTGGCCGCCAAGGAGATCGTCATCTGCTGCGGATCGGGCGGGGTCGGCAAGACCACGACGGCGGCGGCTTTGGCGGCCATGGCGGCCGCCAACCTCGGTGGCAAGGTGCTGGTGATCACCGTGGACCCGGCGCGGAGGCTGGCCAACGCACTCGGGCTCGAGCGGTTCGGCAACGTCGAGACCCAGATACGACCCGAGCACTTCGCCGCCGCCGGCGTGGCCGAGCCCCGGGGGGAGCTGTGGGCGGCGATGCTCGATACCAAGCAGTCGTGGGACGAGCTGGTGCGGGCGCACGCCCCGGACGCCGCTACCCGCGACGCCATCCTCGCCAACCCGCTCTACGCCAACATCACGAGCCGGTTCGTGCAGAGCCACGACTACATCGCGATGGAGCGGTTGTACGAGATCCACGCCTCGGGCCGCTACGACCTGATCCTGGTCGACACGCCTCCGACCCGGAACGCCATCGACTTCCTGGAAGCGCCGGAGCGCATGGCCGACTTCTTCTCCAGCCGCCTGCTGCGGTGGCTCACCGTGCCGGCGCGGAGCCGGGTGTTCACGATGGCGTCCAAGCCCTTCTACACGGTGGCCGACCGCATCCTCGGCACCCAGTTCCTCCAGGACATCGCCGAGTTCTTCCTGCTGTTCCAGACCATGTACGACGGCTTCGTCGAGCGCGCCAGGGCCGTGACACGCACCCTCTCGGACAAGCGGACCACGTTCGTGGTGGTGTCGACCCTCGAGCCGTCGCCGGTCAGGGAGACCGAGTTCTTCGTCGACGCGCTGTCGGACCGCAAGCTGCACCTCGGGGCCGTGGTCCTGAACAAGGTGCTGCCCGACTGGTTCCGCGACCACGACGCCACCGCCGTTGCGCAGCGCATGTCCACCGATCCGGCGGGCCTGGCCAAGGCCGTGACCGAGGCCGCCGGGAACGCCGGCATCGGTGCTCCCGACCAGGTGGCGCGGGTCCTGGCCGAGGTCGGCGAGAGCTTCCTCAACTTCCAGGTCGTCGCCACCCGCGAGGGCGAGCAACGCGCGGAGCTGGCGGCCGTCGCCGACGTGGTGGCCACGATCCCGTATGCCGACCACGACATCACCGATCTGGCGGGGTTGCTCGAGCTGGGCTCCTGGCTCTGGAGATAGCCCTGTGGGACCCCGGCTCCATCCCTGGAACCGTGCGTTCGAGTGGCACGACCAGACCGGTCCGTTCCGCACCCTGGACGCCGCGCAGGTCCGCCACTACGACCGCCACGGCTACGTCGTGGTCCCGGACCTGGTATCACCCGACGTCCTCGCCGACGTCACCGCCGCCGTCGACCCGTTCGACGCCAAGGCGGAGGCGTTCCTCCGCTCGATGGAGGGCGAGCGCGTGTCGATCGCGGAGGCCGGTGCCATCACGTTCAGCGTGCACCTGGCCGCCCGGTCGCCGGTGCTCCGGCGGCTGGTCACCGACGCGGCGCTGACGGGAATCGCCGCGGACCTGGTGGGGCAGGACGTCCGCCTCTACTGGGATCAGGCCGTGTACAAGAAGCCGGAGAAGCCCCGGCGCTTCCCCTGGCACCAGGACAACGGCTACGCCTACGTGGAGCCGCAGCAGTACCTGACGATCTGGCTGGCCCTCACCGACGCCACCATCGAGAACGGCTGCCCCCAGGTGGTTCCCGGGCTCCATCGGTGCGGAACTCTCGAGCACCACTACGTCGAACCGCTGGGCTGGGAGTGCCTGGACGATCCATCCGACTGCGTCGCCGCGCCCGTGGCCGCCGGCGGCGCCGTGGTGTTCTCGTCGCTGACGCCGCACCTCACGGGCCCCAATCTCACCGCCGACGTCCGCAAGGCGTACATCGTGCAGTACGCCCCGGCCGGCGCCGAGCGCCTCGAGGGCGACCCGGCCGCGGGCCCGCCGACCGCCCGCGTCAGCTGCGACGCGCCGGACCGTCAGTTCCCGGTCGTGGTGGGAGGTCGCCTGGTCGGATAGCGCGAGCCATCGGTGACAGGCGTTGGAGCCGCGCGCTGCCAGAATCATCGGCAGATGGCCACCCTCGCCGAGCTCGCCCGGTTCTTCACCCGCCTGGATGCGGGTGCCATCGCGCACCTCCAACGCCTCGTCGCGAGCTGGGGTCTCCTGGCCGACTTCTGCTTCGCCGACTTGCTGCTGTTCGGGGTCGTGGGGGAGCCGCGCGAGGGCGGCACCAACAGGTTCGTCGTGCTCGGCCAGGTACGCCCGACCACGTCCCAGACCGTCTACCGGGCCGACTGGGTGGGCACCGTCCTCGAGGAGGAGGACAGGCCGCTGGTCGCCCGGGCCTACCGCCTGGGCGAGATCATCGAGGGCGAGACGGTGATCTCACCCCTCAAGGAACGGGTGCGGGTGCTCTGCATCCCCATCCGCTATCAGGGGCGTGTCGTGGGTGTGCTCACGCGCGAGTCCGCACCCTCGTTCGGCCGCCAGCCCGGGGAGCTCGAGCGGACCTACGTCGACGTGTTCAACCGCTTCGCCCGCATGATCGCCAGCGGCGACTTCCCCTTCGACCGCGACGAGGCCGAGAGCGAGGAGGCGCCCCGGGTAGGCGACGGCGCCATCGTCCTCGACTACTCCGGACGGGTGGAGTACACGTCGCCCAACGCGGTGTCGACCCTGCACCGGCTCGGCGTCCACGCCAACGCCGAGGGCCTGCGGTTCTCGGAGCTTGGGCTCGAGGAGACGGTGGTGCGGACCGCCTTCGAAACCGGCACGCCGGCCACCGAGGAGCTGTCCCGCGGTGTTGACATCACCGTGCTGATCCGGGGCATCCCGCTGCTGGACCAGGGCGCGGTCACCGGCGCCGTCGTGCTGCTGCGGGACATCTCCGAGCTCCGCCGGCGTGACCTGCTGCTGCTGTCGAAGGACGCCACCATCCGGGAGATCCACCACCGGGTGAAGAACAACCTCCAGACCATCTCGTCGCTGCTGCGGCTGCAGGGGCGGCGGCTGGCACGCGGCGAGGCCAAGACCGCCATCGAGGAGTCGGTCCGGCGCATCCGCTCGATCGCGCTCGTGCACGAGATCCTGTCACGGGAGGCGGGTGACGACGTGCCGTTCGTCGACATCGTGAAGCCGGTCGTCGGGATGGTGGCCGACAGCATGATCTCGCCGGAGCATCCCATCCGCTTCGACGTCGACGGCGACGGGGGCATCCTGCCCGCCGGCGTCGCCACGCCGCTCGCGGTGGTGCTCAACGAGCTGCTGCAGAACGCCGTGGACCACGCCTATCCGCAGGAGCTCGACCTATCGGGCACGCCCGGCCAAGTGCGGGTGGAGATCGCGCGGGACGGGCGCATGCTCCGGGTGCGGGTGGCCGACGACGGCGTCGGCCTGCCCCCCGGGTTCCAGCTCGACCAGTCCACGGGCCTGGGCCTGTCGATCGTGCGGACACTGGTGACCGGCGACCTCGCGGGCGAGATCTCGATCGCCCCCGGCAGCGGCGACGGCGACCGGCCGGGAACCGAGGTGGCGCTCAGCGTGGCCGTCGATGCGGCGCGCGATGACGACCTCGATCACACGCGACCGTTGTCGCTGTGATCGATCCGATGGCCGGTCACCCCCAGCTCCGGCCGCCCCAGCAACCCCAGCAGGACGTGCGAACTACGAGAGATCAGGATGCGGCGCGACGCTGGCGGGCCACCCACTGGCGGCGCAGCGCACGGCGCTCCTCTTCGGAGGTACCTCCCCAGATACCGCTGTCCTGGTTGGTGGCCAGCGCGTATTCGAGGCACTCCCGCTGGACGTCGCACTGCCGGCACACGGACTTGGCGGTCTCGATCTGCTCGATCGCAGGTCCGGTGGTGCCGACAGGGAAGAAGAGGTCGGGATCGGTGTCACGGCAGGCGCTGTGCTCGCGCCAGTCGTCGTTCTCATTGGACAGGTTGATGCTGCGGCTCTGCGTCAGGGCCACGGGACCTCCACGGCGGATTGGGTCACCGAGTTTGTGATGCGTTTCACATGCCACCGCGATGCTCCACGAGATGCGTGTGGCTGCGACGGCGCAACGATACTGGGAGTTGACTTGCTCGGCAAGGATTTTTTTCCACCGCGAAAGATGGGTTCGTGACGTTGGTGATCGGGCACAAGGGGGCCGCCGGCTTGGCGCCCGAGAACTCCGTGAAGGCGTTCACGGTGGCGCAGGAGGTCGGCGCCGACGGCGTCGAGCTCGACGTGCGCCGGCTCGCCGACGGTGCGCTGGCCGTCCACCACGATCCCACGCTGGACGACGGCCGGAGGCTCCTCGACCTGGCGGCCGGTGAGCTGCCCGACGGGATCGTCACGCTGCCAGCGGTCCTCGACGCCTGCGACGGGCTGGCCCTGGTCAACGTCGAGATCAAGAACTGGCCGCTCGACAGCGACTTCGACGAGTCGCTGGGAATCGTCGACAGCGTCGTCGAGGCACTGGCGGCGCGCTCGGCGGCGGAGCGCGAGCGGTACGTCGTGTCCTGCTTCCACCTGCCCACGGTCGACCGCGCCCGGGAGCTGGCTCCCGACCTGGTCACCGCGTGGCTGGTCGCGGTCGCGGGGCCCGACGATGGCGCGCAGATCATCGCCGAGGCGGTGGACCACGGTCACCGGGCCCTCCATCCCCATCACGCCCTGGTGACGCCGGTGCTGGTGGAGCGGGCCCATGACGAGGAGCTGGCGGTCAACGCCTGGACGTGCAACGAGCCCGACCGCATCCGCTGGCTGGCCAACGAGGCGGGCGTCGACGGCATCGTCACCGACGTCCCCGACGTGGCCCTGGCGGCGCTCGGCAGGGGCAGGCCCGACCCCCAATCGAACCCGAGGCAATAGGTTCCATGTCGGGCAGGGCGAGGTCATAGGTTCCACGTCCGGAACCCATGGCCTCGGGCTCGGTCGGGCGGAACCCATTGCCTCGCCCTTAGGCGCCTCGTTCAGGGCAGGACCAGGTCGAGCACCTCCGGCTCGTGGCGGAAGTCGAGCTGCTCCGTGTCGCCGAGGTGATCGCCGTCGACCTGGTAGGGGACGGGCCCGTACGCCCGCACGCCGAGGGCCGCCAGGTCGGTGCGGTGGTCGACCCAGCGGCTCCGCCGCAGCACGGCGCCGCTGCCCAGCGCCGAGGCGATGATCCGCATGGTCCGGGCGAACGCCATCGTGCGCAGCGTGACCGACGCCAGGCCCCGGTCGAGGGTGGCCTCTGGCGCCAGGTTCAGCGGCCGATTGCCCAGGTACGTGTAGGGGTTGGTGTTGAGGACGATGGTCAGGTACGCATCGTCGATCACCGTGCCGTCCGCGTGGTGCACGGCGAATCGGGGCCGGCTGCGGTCGTAGTGGCGGATCCACGTGTCGAAGCCGGCGAACACGAACAGCGGATGTCCGGCGTAGCGCTTGAGTCCCTCGCGGCGCTCGACCTGCTCCACGACGGCGGCGTCGAAGCCCACGCCGGTGTGGAACAGGAAGTAGCGGCCGTTCACGGATCCCAGCCCGACCCGGCGGATGGAGCGCCTGGCCAGCGCGTCGAGCAGCACACCCGTCGCCTCGATGGGGTCGTTGGGCAGGCCGATCGTGCGCGCGAACACGTTGGTCGACCCGCCCGGCAGGGGCGCCAGCGCGCAGGCGGTGCGGGCCAGCCCGTTGGCGGCCTCGTTCAGGGTGCCGTCTCCGCCCAGGACCACGACGACCTCGATGCCGTTGGCGGCCGCGCCCTGCGCCAGACGGGTGGCGTGGCCACGGCGGCTCGTCTCCGCCAGGGTGACGTCGTGGTCGGCTGCGAGGGCCTTCTGGATCACCACGCGGCTGCGCGGCGTCACCGACGACGCCGATTCGTTGACCAGCAGGAGCAGCTTCATTGCCGCCGGGAACCTACCCGGACGGAGGCCGGGGGGATTTGGTCGCCCCGCGAAACGGCGGGCAGCATGGCTGCCCATGAACGTGGTCGTGTGCGTGAAGCAGATCCCGGACCCCGCCGAGCCCGGGAAGCTCGAGGCCGACAACACGCTCGACCGCAGCGGCAAGCTGATCCTCGACGAGTCCGACAGCTACGGCGTCGAGATGGGTCTCCAGCTCGCCGATGCGTCGGGTGGCGGCGAGGTCACGCTGGTCTCGATGGCCCCCAACAACGAGACCTCGGGGCTGCGGACCGCGCTGGCCATGGGTGCCGCCAAGGCGATCCTGATCTCGGACGACGCGCTGTCCGGCGCGGGTGCGCTCGACACCGCCAAGGTGCTGGCCAAGGCGATCGAGCGGGCCGAGGCCGACCTGGTCCTTACCGCCACCGAGTCGACGGACGGCTACACGGGGACGATCCCGGAGCAGGTGGCCGCCCTGCTGGGGCGGCCGTCGGTCACATTCGCCAAGCACGTCGAGGTGGCCGATGGCACGGTGAAGGTCCAGCGCCAGACCGAGCTCGGCTACGACGAGGTGGACGCTCCACTGCCGGCGGTGGTGTCGGTGACCGCCGGTGTCGTGGAGCCCCGCTATCCGAGCTTCAAGGGGATCATGGCCGCCAAGTCCAAGCCGGTCGATCAGCTGACGCTGGCCGACCTGGGCATCGACCCCGCCACCGTGGGCTCGGCCGGCGCCGGTCAGGAGATCGTGGCCGTGGACGAGGCGCCGGCCCGTGAGGCCGGGGAGATCGTCGAGGACGACGGCGAGGGTTACGCCAAGATCGTCGCCTTCCTCGAGAACCTCAAGGTCATCTGAGGGCCTCGGCCGCACCGGGCACGGACACGTAGGAGACGATTGACGCAATGGCTCTGAACCGCATCTGGGTCCTCGCGGAGGCTGCGGACGGCAAGGTCGCCCCCATCACCCTCGAGATGCTGACGAAGGCCCGCGAGCTGGGCGACACCGTCGAGGCCGTGTACGGCGGCGGCGACGCCGATGCGATCGCCGAGACCCTCGGCGCCCACGGCGCCGCCAAGGTGTACGCCACCGGCGACCTGGGCGGCAGCCTGCCCGGCGAGCCGGTCGCCTCGGCGATCGCCAAGCAGGCGGCCGACGGCAACGCCCCCGACCTCGTCATGATCGGCACCACCTACGACGGCCGCGACGTCGCGGGCCGCCTGTCGGTGGCGCTCGACAAGCCGGTCCTCACCAACAACGTCGAGATCGCGGTCGACGGCGACGCCGTGGTCGTGACCACGCCGGTGTTCGGCGGGACCAAGCTGGTGCGCACCCGGTTCACGGCTGGCGCCCCCTACATCGCCCTGTTCCGGCCCAAGTCGTTCACGGCCGAGCCGTCGGGGGGCGGCGCGGCGGAGGTGGCCACGATCGAGGTCACCGAGCCCGGCACCGCCAAGGTGCTGAACCGCCATGTCGAGGAGGCGACGGGCCCCAAGCTCGACGAGGCCGACATCGTCGTCTCGGGCGGGCGGGGCCTGGGCGAGGCCGGCAAGTACGAGATGATCGAGCAGCTGGCCAAGGCGCTCAAGGCGGCGCCGGGCGCGTCACGGGCCATCGTCGACGCCGGCTGGGTGCCCTACAGCTACCAGGTGGGCCAGACCGGGAAGGTCGTGAAGCCGACGGTCTACATCGCGGCCGGCATCTCGGGCGCCACCCAGCACCTCGTGGGCATGAAGGGCTCGAAGAACATCATCGCCATCAACAAGGACCCCGAGGCCCCGATCTTCTCGGTCGCCGACCTCGGCATCGTCGGCGACGTCCACAAGGTCCTCCCCAAACTCCTCGAGGCCCTCCAGAGTCGCTAAACAGCCGAGGAAATAGGGTCCGACGGACCAGAGTCGAGGCAATAGGGGTCGGGGGCCGGTCACCATTGCCTCGAGAGGGCTCGCGCGGTCCCTATTGCCTCACCGAGCCGCCGCCGGCGACGGTCCTACGGCTCAACTGAACGTGTCGCACTCCGAGCTCTCGCCGGACTCGAAGCCGCGGTCGAACCACTCCTGGCGCTCGGCCGACGAGCCGTGCGTCCAGGTCTCGGGGTCGACCGTCATGCCGGCCTGCTCCTGGATGCGATCGTCGCCCACCGCCTCGGCCGCCGCCATGCCCTCCTCGATGTCGCCGGGCTCGAGGTCGCCGCGGGCGTAGACGGAGTGCGCCCAGACGCCGGCGAGGCAGTCGGCCTGGAGCTCCAGGCGCACCGACCACTGGTTCGCCTCGGCCTGTGAGCTGGCCGCCTGCTGGCGCTGCCGCACCTCGTCGCTGATGCCCAGCAGGTTCTGCACGTGGTGGCCGATCTCGTGCGCGATGACGTACGCCTGCGCGAAGTCGCCGGGGGCGCCGAACCGGTCGCTGAGCTCGCGGAAGAAGTCGAGGTCGATGTACACCTCGGCGTCGGCCGGGCAGTAGAAGGGCCCCACCGCCGAGGTCGCCTGACCGCAGCCGGTGTTCACCTGGCCCGTGAACATGTTCAGCCGGGCGTACCGGTACTGCCGCCCGGTCTTCTGGAACTCGGCAGCCCAGACGGCCTGCGTGTCCTCCGCCAGGAACTCGACGAAGTCGGCCTCCTCGGACTGGGCCTCGTTCGCCACCTCGTTGGAGGACGATGCGTCGGGGACCGCTCCAGGCATCTGCTCGATCATGCTGCCGAGCCCGCCGCCGCCCCCGCTGAGCACCGCGATCAGGAGGACGATGATCCCGATCAGCCCACCGCCGGCCGCCAGCGGCACGCCCATGCCACCCCCGATGCCGCCCGCACCGCGCAGGTCGTCGACGTGGTCGCTCCTGGTTCGGCGCCACTTCATGGCAAAGGCGTACCGTGCGGCCGCGCTCCGCGCCAGCGGTGATTCAGGCGTCCTAGCCTGGCGGGCCATGTGCGCCGCCACCACGGGTCGAGCCACGACCCGCCTCAGCGACCGAGCCAGCTGGACCAATTGGGGGCGCAACCAGGTGTGCGCGCCTGTGGAGATCCGGCGACCGACGACCGAGGCCGAGCTGGTGGACCTCGTGAAACAGGCGGCGGCCAACGGGCAGCGGGTCAAGGCGGTCGGCGCCGGCCATTCGTTCACCTCCATCGCCTGCACCGACGGCGTCATGGTCGAACTCGGTGGCTACGGGCGCGTCCTCGACCACGACGTCGCGGCCGGTCGTGTGACGGTGGAGGCGGGGATCCCGCTCCATCGGCTGTCCGACGAGCTCGACGCCCGGGGCCTCGCCCTCGAGAACATGGGCGACATCGACCAGCAGTCCATTGCCGGCGCCACCCAGACCGCCACGCACGGGACCGGCCTGCGGTTCCGCAACCTCTCGGCGCAGATCGTCGGCCTGCGCCTGGTCACCGGTGACGGTTCGGTCCTCGCGTGCACCGAGTCCGAGAACGCCGACGTGCTCGACGCCGCCCGCGTAGGTCTCGGGGCGCTGGGCCTGGTGTCGACCGTGACGTTGCAGTGCGTCCCGGCGTTCCGCCTGCACGCCGTCGAGGAACCGGTACCGGTCGAAGAGGTGCTGGCCGACCTCGACGAGCTCGTGTCCGCCAACGACCACTACGAGTTCTATTGGGTGCCGCACACACGATGGGCGCTGACCAAGCGGAACCAGCGCACCGACGAGTCCGCAGAGCCCCGCCCGCGTGCGCGCGAGTGGATCGACGACATGGCGCTCAACAACTACGGCTTCGGCGTGCTGTGCCGGGTGGGTCGCTGGCGGCCATCTCTCATCCCCCGCCTGGCGAAGATCATCCCCAACGCCGGCCGCCTCGACTATGTGGACCGGTCCGACCGGGTGTTCACCAGTCCCCGCAGGGTGCGCTTCTGGGAGATGGAGTACGGGATCCCCCGCGAGGCGCTCCCCGAGGCGCTCAACCGCGTGCGCCGGCTGGTGGACGAGATGGGCATGCAGATCAGC
>Ga0081455_10007343_pt1 | contig 11622 bp, 9 predicted proteins | sample TabmetS3T2R1_FD_70207 | JGI IMG/M metagenome (GOLD analysis project Ga0081455, IMG submission 70207) | Tabebuia heterophylla rhizosphere microbial communities from the University of Puerto Rico - S3T2R1 | ecosystem: Host-associated > Plants > Roots > Rhizosphere ...
GCCAAGCCCACCATTAATGGTTAATGCGGACGTTCCTTCTAGTATTTGCTCCCATAGTATCCTGGGCGAAACCTGAGGGAGGGGCCATGCTGCAAGAACACAATTGCTAGCTTGCGAGCTGGGGGCGTTCTAAGTTTCTGCGTCGTATCGGGTCGGCACGCCGAAAGCATCACAGATGCTTCTGAAGAAGAGCTGGGGGCATTGTGTCCCGTGCGAGTCACGGCTTGGCGCGGTCGGCCTCGCGGTCGCGGTCGGACTTGCCTATTTCATAGCGGCGCGGCTCGGGCTGGCGCTTCGCGCCAACACAGGAATCGCCGTTTTCTGGCCGGCCGCTGGCATCTCGGTAGGCGCATTGATCGTCTGGGGTCCAAGGGCTCGCTTGCCAGTGGCTGCCGGCGTGGTGGTCGCAACAGCCGTCTCCAATCTCATGTTCGGCAGGAATACCGGGCTCGCAGCCGCTTTTGGCGTCGTTAATGCCGGTCAGGCCCTCCTCACGACTACGCTGATCGAGAGGTGGTTCGGGAGATCATTTAAGCTAGGTGATGTGCGTCAAGTACTTGGGTTCTTGCTCGCGAGCGCGATTGGATTGGTGGTTGCTGCTTCCGGTGCAACAATCGCTGTTGGTCTTATCCAATCAACGGCATCCGCTTTCGTTGTGTGGCGAGTTTGGTTTGCATCCGGTCTGCTGGGCATCGTCACGGTCGCACCGCTGCTGGTCGGAATCGCCGATGCGCTGCGACACCAGCCACGTCGGCGCGAGCTGGCCGAAGGCGCGATAGCAATCTTGATGTTGGTCGCGTTGAGTGCATTTGTTATCTCACTGCCACAGGGACCTTGGTCGACCGCGGTCCCGGTGGTGTTTGTATTCCCTGTCCTGCTATGGGTTATTGTACGTTGCCAGCCCGTGTTCGCAGCGGCAGCAGCGTTTGTTGTCGCCTTAGCTGTTGTCTGGTCGATAACCTTCAGCGTTGGGCATTTTGGAGACGCGGGTGTCCCTCTTCTGGATCGCATACTTGCAGCGCAGACTATTGTCTTGGCAAGCGCACTTCTCACCCTCGTCCTCGCTGCATTGTTCGCCGAGAGGCGCCGCAGTGAATTGATGCTCGAACGGAGCAGGCAGCGCCTTCAACTGGCGCTTGATGGGGCCGAAACGGGTACGTTCAGCGCGGACCTTGCCACCGGTTGTTTCGAGTGCGACGCACGTGCTGCCCAGATGCTTGGACACGACGTGCAACCCACAACGATCAGAGAATCGAGGCGTTTTGTCCTTCACCAGGACCGAGCGCGCATAGACGCCGCCTTAGCAGAGGCACACCGCGCCGACGGCGTTTGGAACGCCGAATATCGGGTGGTGCACCCGAAAGGCCACCTGCATTCGGGTGAGACACGTTGGGTCGCGGTGGAAGGCTCAATTGTGCGCGATCCCAACGGTACTGCAGTGGGCTTGCTTGGCGTCACCCGTGATATCACCGATCGTAAGCGGGCAGAGCAAGCATTGGCGGAGAGCAGCGCACAACTTGAACTCGCCAGTAGAATTGCCCGGGTTGGTAGCTTCACCGCCGACATTACCAAGGGTCGCGTTCGGTTGTCGCCGGGTTGCGCGGCGCTTTACGGTCTGCCTGAGGGAACCGTTGAAATATTGCGCGGCGACGCCAAAGCGCTCGTGCATCCTGAGGATCAGGTCCCACTAGAAGAACTGCGCAACCAAGCCATTGTCACGCAGCAAGGCGAGCTCATCGCTCAATTTCGTATTATCCGCGCGGACAATAAGGACGTCAGATGGCTCGAGACACGCAACCTCATTTCGTATGACGAAAGTGGCGGCGTTTTAAGTATTATCGGCGTGAGCATCGATATCACTGAACGGAAACAAGCTGAGGACCACAAGGCCTTGCTCGTTTCAGAGCTCGATCACCGCGTGAAGAACACCTTGTCGTGCGTAGCAGCAATTGCCGAGCAGACTCGCGCCGCCAGCAACTCAATGGATGAATTTCTAGAAGTTCTCAGAGGACGTATTCGGTCACTGGCGAATACGCACGCTCTACTAAGCCTCAATCGGTGGCGCGGTGTTGACCTAGCCGAGCTCGTTCGTGGCGAACTCGCGCCGTGCATGAGGGATGGCAATACGCTAATCGATGGGCCGGCTACTGATGTGAGTGCGGATTCAGTACAGACGCTCGCAATCGTTCTACATGAGTTATCAACCAACTCCGCAAAGTACGGCGCATTTTCGAACGAGAACGGCCGGGTATCGGTTTGCTGGCATTGGTCGTGTGACGGCCTAATCCTTGAGTGGTGCGAGACGGGAGGACCGCCAGTCGTGGCACCCTCGGTTCCCGGATATGGAGCGAGCGTGATTTGCGATCTGATCCCTTACGAACTCGGCGGAACCGTCGACTACGTGCTCGCGGCTGACGGAGTGCGCTGCAAACTGGAAATACCAACCAAGTGGTTGGTGAAAACGACAAGACGACGAGATACGCATAATGGAAGGGGCGAGCAGCTAGACGCATCGTCGTGATCAATGCTGTTGCGTTGTCGCCCACCTGACCCGGGTCAGTCCTTACGGGCATTTGCTGCGCTGCACGGGTCAGGATCTGGCACTCAACAGGCGCACTGGCCGCAAGCCCACCTGTGGCAGATCATTAGGGGTAATTGGGACACGCCTGCCGTGCTGCCAAGCAGGGTGCTGATAGCTGCCATTGACCCGATCGGATCAACGCTTTCGATAACCGATACGGACGCTTTCGATAACCGATACGGACAAGGTTTACACAGACCAGGTACTCACCGCCTCCGGAACTAGGGGTAAACCCCGATCGTCAAGTTTCGCTTCACCTGCCCATGTCGAGCTTTCGGGTGAGCCATTGAGAGCAACAGAGGGACATCATTCCGATGTCGAGAACGGCGTACCGTTTCTCGGCGGGCGCTCGTTCTTGCAGGTTGCAGTTGCCGCCGCGGCCGTGTTTGTTGCCTATTTCTTTGCGGCCCGTCTCAGCCTGGCTTTGACCACGCCATCCAGCGGCGTAGCCGTCTTTTGGCCCGCCGCCGGCGTCGCGTCCGGCCTGATCATCGCGCTCGGATCAACTTCCCGATTGCCTGTAGCCCTCGGCGTGATCTTTGCAACGATAGCGGCAAACTTGCTAGAGGACAGGAATCTTCCCGCGTCCATTGTGTTCGCCGTCTGCAACGCTGCAGAAGCTTTGCTCATCGGCTGGTTACTCAAAACCTACTTGAGCGAAAATCCTGCGTTGCACAGCCTACGTAACGTGTTGGGTTTTTTTGGTGCAACCGCAATCGGCACGGCGGTGTCAGGGATAGGCGGAACTACAGGATATGTTCTATTTCACAACTTGGGAGCGTCCGCGCCAAGCATTTGGTTCGCTTGGTTCGCGTCCGATGCCCTCGGAGTAGTCACCGTTGCACCTGTGGTCATTGGGCTCATTACTATGGCGCAGAGCCCGCCTGAGAAGAGAGAATTGCTCGATGGGCTGGTGGCGCTTGTGGCGATAGCCTTGGTGAGCGCTCTTGGGTTCAGTTCACCGACCGAGCGTTGGTTCACTATCTTGCCGATCAGTTTCGTATTGCCAATGGCATTTTGGGTGGCCGCCCGCTGCCCACCCGTGTTCGCTGCTTCCTCGGGGCTCATTGTCGCATTTGCGGCGGTATGGACAATTACTTTTGGGTACGGTCGCTTGGGCGATGCAGCTATCCCCCTTACCGATCGCGTGCTGGCCGCGCAATCAGCATTGCTAGCTACGTCATCGGCACTACTCTTGCTTGCCGCTCTTTTTCAGGAGAAACGGCGCGCCGAGGCGGCCCTCAAGGAGGGCAGGGACCGCTTTCGAAATTTGCTTGGTGCCTTGCCTGCCGCGGTCCACACGACAGACACGTCCGGTCGCATTACTTATTGCAACAAAGCGGCTGTTGAGATGTGGGGTTTGAGCCCAGAGCTGGGCAAAGATAAGTGCTCCGACCTTGGTCGGCTGTATTACCCAGATGGCACTTTGATGCCGGTTGACCTCTGCCCCACCAAGCTTTGCTTAACGGAAGGCCGAGCAATTCCGGGGCGGGAGGCACTCTTCGAACGACCTGACGGCAGACGCGTACCTATTATCCCCTATCCCGCACCTTTGCTGGATGAGTCGGGTGCAGTAAGCGGCGTCGTGAGCATGAAAGTCGATATTACAGAGCGCAAGAAGGCCGAAGCAGCATTGGCGGATCGCAATGCACAGCTCGCGCTCGCTCGCAAGGTCGCCTTGGTTGGCAGCCATACCTACGATTTTGCCACAGGCATCGCAGCGCTGCCGCCAGGCAGCGCCGCCCTCTATGGTCTACCTGAAGGCACTGCTGAGTTGTCGCGCGAGGAGTGCCGGGCGCTCGTGCACGCCCGCGATTTGGAGCAGCTGGAAGAGGAATTGCAGCGCGCCCTAGGGAAACAACGGCGCGAGTTCGTCTGCGAGTTCAGAATTGCGCGAGCGGATAACAGTGAAGTCAGGTGGATCGAGACGCGCAGCACCGTTTCATATGATGGTGCAGGGCGACCTTTGCGTCTTGCCGGTGTGAGCATAGATGTGACCGAACGCAAGCGTTCCGAGGATCATCAGGCCCTTCTGAATTCGGAGCTAGATCATCGCGTCAAGAACGTGTTGGCATGCGTTACGGCGATTGCACAGCACGCTAGCGAAAGCAGCAGGTCTAGGAAGGACTTCCTTAAAGCCCTCAATGGCCGTATTCGGTCGTTGGCCAACACTCACATTCTCTTGAGTCAGAGCCGCTGGCAGGGTGTGGACTTGGCCGAGCTTGTTCGCACGGAGCTGGCGCCTTGCACACGTAAAGACAATACCATCATAGAGGGTCCATCGCTCAGTGTGGTTGCCGAAGCTGCTCAGACAGTCGCCATGGTTCTTCACGAGCTGGCCACCAATGCAGCGAAGTACGGCGCACATTCGAACTCTAGCGGTCAGATCTCGGTGCGCTGGCGCTCGCGGTCAAACGGAAGCGGGCCTCGAGGGCTAGTGTTCGAGTGGCGAGAGATGGGCGGGCCGCCGGTTCGAACCCCTCATGCATTTGGACACGGTACGAGCGTGATCCGCGAACTCATACCCTACGAGCTCGGCGGCACGGTCGACTATGTACTTGCACCGGACGGTGTCCGCTGCAAACTGGAAATACCTGCCCCGTGGCTAAGCATCGGTACTGGTCAACACGCCGTGCTCGGTGGAGCAGATGAACAAATGCACCAAGCTTCTTAGTCAATTCAGTCCCACTGAACGGCTTTTGCAAGTTAGCCAGCTATTTTGTCCTTGTCCTTGGCGAACGGAATTGCAGCAAACGACGACGTGAATATCTCGCCCGTGAGGTTCATCAATCAGGCCGCAAGCCATCGCTCGCGATAGTACCTAGGAGTGTTGTGCCAACAGCTTAGTTCCTTACCCAGCCCTTTACTTTATCCAACTGCAGAAAGTGACACCGCCATTCTTTAATAGTTACTCAGAACGCTTAGGTGTGATGCTCCCGGGTCAGAAGACGATAATGGTGAGTGGACGCAAGTTGATTTCCAGGGTCGCGGCCTTGGCGGCCGCCGCGGTAGTGGCTTTGGGCACGCCGCCACCACAGGCTCAAGCGCAAGACGATATCGTGGTGTTCGCAGCCGCGAGCCTCAAAGATGCGCTCGATGCCATCAATGCCGCGTGGCAGAAGGAGACTGACAAAAAGGCCACGATCTCCTATGCGGCGAGCTCGGTGCTCGCCAAACAGATCGAGGAAGGCGCCCCAGTGCAGATCTTCATCTCGGCTGACCTGGATTGGATGGACTACGTTGAGCAGAGAAAGCTGATCAAGCCGGAAAGCCGCGTGAACCTGCTCGGTAACCGCATCGTGCTTATTGCTCGGAAGGACAAGGCACAGCCCGTCGAGATCAGACAGGGATTTGACCTGGCCAAGCTCATCGGCGGTGGTTATCTCGCCCTGGCCAATGTTGATAGCGTCCCGGCCGGCAAGTACGCTAAGGCGGCACTCGAGAAGCTCAATGTCTGGTCGAGCGTTGCTGACAAGCTCGCGCAATCCGCGGACGTGCGCGCTGCCCTGCTGCGTGTCTCGCGTGGCCAGGCGCCTCTCGGCATCGTCTATCAGACCGATGCCGCCACCGATCAGAACGTTAGGATCATTGGCATTTTCCCCGATAACACGCACCCGCCGATCATCTATCCCATCGCTCTCACAGCAAAAGCGAGCAATCCCGACGCTGCAGCCTTTCATGCGTATCTCAGGGGCGCGAAGGCCACGGCGGCATTCGAGGCGCTGGGCTTCACCGTCCTCAACCAAACCACGGCCAACTAGGCTCGCAGAAATCACGCGCAACCTGGCAGAAAACGCGGTCGGGCATGCACCAGCTGGTTCAGAGGTTGCGATTACGCTCGCTCGCGATGGAATTCTCGGCATCCTCGACCATGGTTCTGGGATTCCGGAAAGGGATCGCGGTCATTTGTTCGAGCGATTCTGGCGAGGTTCATGGACCTCGCGTCCCGGCAGCGAGCTTGGTCTCGCCATTGTCGCCGAGGCCTCTCGGCTGCGGCGTGCGGGAAGTTCTCGTTTCTGCCGCTTCGAAGGCTCTGAGTGCGACCACTCATGATATTGGATACGGAGGAAGCGCTCACCGCTCGGCGTCAGTCAGGCAGCGGTTAGCCAGCATGTGAAATCGCTGGAAGCGGCGCTCGGTCTCACGCTGTTCATGCGAGACGGCAAGTGGCTCCTCATCACCAGCGCCGGCCGGGACTATCTAGTCGTAATCCGCGAGGCCCTCGATCGCATTGCCGTCGGGACGGACCGTCTGCTTCACAACCCTCCGTCGAGCGTTTTGGTTGTGATGACCTCGCCTGACTTCGCGGCGCGAAATGGCTGGTACACAGGCTAGGAAGCTTCCACCGCCGCCTACCCGGAAAATCGACCTTCGCGTTACATCAACGACCAAGCAAGTCGACCTCGTCGCTGAGCGAGTCGATTTAGCCATTCGGCATGGCAATGGACACTGGGCGGGGCTTGATGCCGTGGCCCTTTGTCGGGAACGGCTCGTGCCGGTATGCAGCCCCAACCTGCTGTCCGGTCGCGGTCGCATCGGCCAGGCGTCAGACCTGCTGACCTATCCGCTGTTGCGGCTCGAGGACTGGACCACCTGGTCGAAATGCTTCGAGGCCGCCGGGGTTTCGGCATCCCCTCGAGGTGGAGCGGTGCTGAATCAGGCCAGCATGCTCATCGACGCGGCCATCGACGGACACGGTATTGCCCTTGCCTGCACTACCCTAGCAACATGGGACCTACTTCATGGCCGCCCGGTGATACCAATCAATATCTCGCTGCCGCTCGAGAATACCTATTGGATCGTCTACGCCAAATTGCTGTTCCGCCAGCCGAGGATCGTCGCGCTACGCGATTGGTTACTCACGGGGGCTGGCGAGGATGGGGGCCGCTTGAGGGATCTGGTAAGCAGAGTTTCTCGCGGCAAAAGCTATGCTGCGATAAAGCGATAGGATCTTCTTCCCACGCCCTCTGCGTTCGGCAGCTCCCCAAGGGCGATATGTGACTGCGAGTAAGCTTTGCTACCTCATGTTGACCAGCCTTGTCCCGCAGCTTGTCATTGAATGGGCTTCAGCGTAGATAAGGGTCACGGGGAATGCGGATGCCCCGTGAGGCTTCGGCCCAAGTTCCGCTCACCGTCGGCTGTCACGGCGAGGCGACTTGGGGTTAGGCAATGGCTGTTCTATCAGCCCATCCCACTCTCGATCTGCGCACGCCAATTTGGCCCTCGCTCGAGGGGCGGCTCTCCGCTCGAGACTGCCGGAACGATCTCGGAGCGTGATCGATGCGAAGCACCAACGACCCCGCCTCACCGTATCGAGTGGCGATCGTGTTTCCGGCCGATCCGGCGTGGCGACAGAAGACCCAACTAGCGGACTCGCGCTTTGCCCGCACTGCTGCGGCGCTTGCCGAAAAGGGCATCGCGGTCGAGGGAGCTCCCTATGTCGCGGACGATGTCAAGGGACTTCACGCGCAGCTCATGCGCGTCGACGGCGTGCTGGTCTGGATCAATCCGATCATCGATGGTCGCGACAGGACGGACCTGAACAAGGTGCTGGCCGACGTCTCAGCCTCGGGGGTCTTCGTGAGCGCCCATCCCGAAGTAATCGCAAAAATGGGCACCAAGGACGTTCTCTTTCGCACGCGGAGCATGGGATGGGGCTGCGACACGCGCCATTATCCGACGTTTGCGGCGATGCAGAGGGAGCTGCCGGAGAGCCTGGCAACCGGCGCGGCGCGTGTCCTGAAGCAGGTGCGCGGGCATAGCGGCGACGGTGTCTGGAAGGTCGAGCTTGCAGGTCACGGTGGTAGTTCAACCGCCTCCGTCGTTTCTTCGCATGCGGATGTGAAGGTCAGGCATGCTAAGCGGGGCAGTGTCGAGACAACGATGTCTCTCGCCTCGTTCATGGCGCAATGCGAGCCGTACTTCTCGCGCGGCGATGGAATGATCGATCAGATCTACCAGCGGCGCCTCACCGATGGCATGGTGCGCTGCTATCTGGTGCGGGATCGTGTGGAAGGCTTTGGCGAGCAGCTCGTAAATGCGCTTTATCCCGCCGAGCCGGGCGCGGCCGCGAATTCAGCGCCACAGCCAGGCCCACGCCTCTACTACCCGCCCACCCGAGCAGACTTCCAGCGGCTCAAGGACAAGCTTGAGAGAGAGTGGCTGGAGCAGCTGTGCAGCATCGTCGGCATAGAGAAGGCGCGCTTGCCCATTCTATGGGATGCCGACTTTCTCTACGGGGAGAAGAATGCCGACGGCGCAGATACTTATATCCTTTGCGAGATCAATGTCAGCTCGGTCTACCCTTTTCCCGACGACGCGCTCGGACCACTCGCCGCCGCGACGCTTGCGCAAATCGAGCGACTGCGCTGATCCTGCTGCAACGGAGTGGAGCTGCGCGGTTGGTTCGTCCGCGCAGGAGGAAAACGTGCCGGCCCTGCGCATCGACCGACTCGTAACCAAATTGATAGGCCCGATAAGCCTTGAGATTGCCGCCGGGGAATGTCTTGCGCTGATGGGTCCATCGGGGGCGGGCAAATCGCTCCTGCTGCGGGCGATCGTCGATCTCGATCCTAGCAGCGGAAATGTCATGGTCGGCATGCATGCGCGCAACGATATGCCGGCGAGCGACTGGCGGAAGCGCGTTGCGCTTGTTCCTGCCGAATCTGGATGGTGGGCGGATCGCGTTCGCGACCACTTTCCCGCGAAGGTCGATGCGACGGGACTGATGGAAAAGTTGGGGCTGGCCGGCTCCGTGGAATGGGATGTCGCTCGCCTTTCCAGCGGCGAGCGACAACGGCTTGCCCTTGCCCGTGCGCTTTGCCGCAGCCCGGAGGCCCTTCTCCTTGACGAGCCCACAGCATCGCTCGACGAACGCGCGACAGGATTTGTCGAAGATCTTATCCGAGAGTGCTGCGGCAAAGGCATGGCGCTGCTGCTGGTGACGCATGATCGCCGGCAGGCCGAACGCATGGCAAAGCGGCTGTTGCGAATAAGCAATGGCAGGATCGACCAGCCCTCGGAAAGCGTGCCATGAACTCATACATCTCGCTCACGTACGGAGATCTGCTGCTTGCGTCGATATTCCTGCTTATGAATGCAGTGTTCTCGATCCTGCTCAGTCTTCGACTCGAGCGCCAGCTTATCGTCTCCGCACTGCGCATGATCACCCAGCTCTTTCTCGTGGGCTTGGTCCTGAAGACGATTTTCACGCTTTCCTCGCTTCCGCTCACATTGTTGGTCGCTGCTGTTATGGTGGCGTTTGCTGGCAGGGAGATCTGGGCGCGTCAGGATCGTCGTCTGCACGGGGTATGGGGGATCGGGCTCGGCGGCACGTCCATGCTGCTCGCGGGCACGATCGTCACGGTGTTTGCCCTGACCACTCAGATCCAGCCGACGCCATGGTGGTCGCCGCAGTTCGCACTGCCTTTATTCGGAATGATCCTCGGCAATACAATGACGGGCGTGAGCCTGGGCCTCGATACACTCCACACCGCGCTTTACCGAGAGCGCGCCGCAATAGAGGCGAGGCTGCTGCTCGGAAGCACGCGATGGGAAGCGGTGTCCGCGGCGCACCAGCGCGCGGTCCGCAGCGGCTTCATACCGATCATCAACTCGATGGCAGCGACCGGTGTCGTCTCCCTCCCGGGGATGATGACGGGGCAGATCCTGGCGGGTGTCGACCCGCAGGAGGCTGTCAAGTACCAGATCCTGATCACCCTTCTCATTGGCGGAGCGACGGGCCTGGGTGTTCTGGCAGCGACCTTTGCAAGCGTCTGGAGGTTGACGGACAACCGGGAACGTCTACGGCTTGATCGATTGGCCGCGCCGCGGGCTTAGGTGGGTATGCCTTCCGTGCTGTCGGCCGAACGTTCACCCGCGGCAGGTAGCGCCGCATAAACGCGAGACGGACGGACACGGCGAAAAATCTAACTTGGTCAGGCGACTAGACTGCTGCGGTCACGGCCTGCGTCTGGCCAGCGCCAGCGCATCGGAACCACATTGTCTCGTGACTTCAGGATAAGGTCGATTTGCTGCGCCAGTGCCTCGAACGCTTGGGTTTCCCATCATTGTAGTGATGACGGTCATAGACGCCTTCGACGCCGGCAACGACGTGGCCGAGTGGGGGCGCCAGGCCACGAACGTCCATTTGCCTGACGCGCTAACGCGGAGCGTTAACCAACACTCGGTACGCAACCGCACGTTTTTGCCGATTGCATTTCGCTCGGGTGGTGCTCAAGCTTCGGGACTGCCGCGATAGGCCATCCACTTGCGGCGCAAAAGCGGTCGCCGTCCCCAACTGACCGCTCTTCTTTCCCGCCGACAGTGATCTCTGGTCTTACCTAATGCACCGGCTCTTTGCGTTGAGCAAATTCCCAAGCATAGATGCACAATGGCCCGTCCTCGTCATTGCGGATGCGCTCGTAGCCGCAGAAAAATTCACGGATCCTACGCAACGTCGGCATGCAGCGCCCGTCCATTTCTACATGAGACGCTCGATTCATTGGGCATGCAGCGATCGGAGGGCGCATGATCCTCGAACCCGCTTCCAGCGCGAGGGGTGCGCCGCGCTCACCCGTCAACATCCTCCTGCTTGACGACACACCGGCAAAGCTGCTGACCTACGAGGTCATCCTTTCAGAGCTCGGCGAGAATCTGATCAAGGCAACGTCCGCTGATGAGGCATTTCAGATCCTGCTGAGGATCGACGTGGCCTTGGTTCTCACCGACGTCTCCATGCCCTCCGTCGACGGTTTCGAATTCGCCAAAATTTTGCGTGGACATCCTCGGTTTGTAGGTATGCCCATCGTGTTCGTATCCGCCATCGCGCAATCAGATGTTGACCGATTGCAGGGCTATGCGAGCGGCGCCTTAGATTATGTGTTTATTCCGGTGGCACCTGAGCTGTTGCGCGCGAAAGTGAAAACCTACGTTGATCACTACCGGAGACAACGGGAGCTGGAGATCCTCAAGCGCGAACTGGAAGCGCGTGTTGCCGAACGGACGATTGAGCTCGAAGCATCGATGAAACGCCTCGCTCA
>Ga0081455_10007344_pt1 | contig 11619 bp, 11 predicted proteins | sample TabmetS3T2R1_FD_70207 | JGI IMG/M metagenome (GOLD analysis project Ga0081455, IMG submission 70207) | Tabebuia heterophylla rhizosphere microbial communities from the University of Puerto Rico - S3T2R1 | ecosystem: Host-associated > Plants > Roots > Rhizosphere ...
GCATGGCAGGCGCTTGCTTCTTCGGCACTTCGGCGACCATCGCTTCCGTGGTGATGAGCAGGCCGGCGATGGAGGCCGCGTCCTGTAGTGCGGTGCGCACCACCTTGGTCGGGTCAATGATGCCTTTCGACACGAGGTTGACGTAGTCGCCGGTCTGCGCGTCGAAGCCGAAGGCGTACTGATCCTTCTCGAGGATCTTACCGACGACCACGGAGCCGTCTTCGCCGCAGTTGATCACGATCTGGCGCGCCGGCCATGACAACGCCTTGCGCACGATTTCAATCCCCGTCTTTTGATCGTCGTTGTGGGACCGAACCTTCTTGAGCGCCTCGCTGGCGCGCAAAAGCGCAACGCCGCCGCCCGGCAGGATGCCTTCCTCGACCGCGGCACGGGTTGCATGCATCGCATCATCGACGCGATCCTTGCGCTCCTTCACCTCGACCTCGGTCGCGCCGCCCACGCGGATCACCGCCACGCCGCCGGCGAGCTTGGCGAGGCGCTCCTGCAGCTTCTCGCGGTCGTAGTCGGAGGTGGTCTCCTCGATCTGCGCCTTGATCTGCGCGATGCGGGCCTCGATGTCGGCCTTCTTGCCGGCGCCGCCGACGATGGTGGTGTTCTCCTTGTCGATGCTCACCTTCTTGGCCCGACCCAGCATATTGAGGGTGACGTTCTCGAGCTTGATCCCGAGATCTTCGGAGATCGCTTGGCCGCCGGTGAGGACAGCGATGTCCTGCAGCATGGCTTTGCGGCGATCACCGAAGCCGGGAGCCTTTACCGCGGCGACTTTGAGTCCGCCGCGCAGCTTATTGACCACGAGCGTGGCAAGAGCTTCGCCTTCCACATCCTCGGCGATAATGAGCAACGGCTTGCCGGTCTGCACCACCGACTCGAGCAGCGGAAGCAGCTCCTGGAGACCGGAAAGCTTCTTCTCATTGATAAGGACGTACGGGTCTTCCATTTCGACCCGCATCTTGTCGGCGTTGGTGATGAAGTAGGGCGAGATGTAGCCGCGGTCGAACTGCATCCCTTCGACCACGTCGAGCTCCGTCTCCAGCGATTTGGCCTCTTCGACCGTGATCACGCCTTCATTGCCGACCTTTTTCATCGCTTCGGCGAGGAAGCGGCCGATCTCGGCGTCGCCATTGGCGGAGATGGTGCCGACCTGGGCGATCTCCTCGTTGGAGGTGACCTTCTTGGAGTTCTTCTTGAGGTCTTCCACGACGGCCTCGACCGCAAGATCGATACCACGCTTGAGGTCCATCGGGTTCATGCCGGCGGCGACCGCCTTGGCGCCTTCCTTGACGATGGCGGCGGCGAGCACGGTTGCCGTCGTGGTGCCATCGCCGGCGACGTCGGAGGTCTTGGAGGCGACCTCGCGCACCATCTGCGCGCCCATGTTCTCGAACTTGTCTTCGAGCTCGATCTCCTTGGCGACGGTCACGCCGTCCTTGGAGATGCGCGGCGCGCCAAAGCTTTTGTCGAGTATGACGTTGCGGCCCTTGGGACCGAGCGTCACTTTCACCGCGTTGTTGAGAATGTCGACCCCGCGCAGCATCTTGTCGCGCGCTTCGACCGAGAATTTGACTTCCTTGGCAGCCATAACCGTTGTCTCCGAATGTTGTTGTGAGGGCAAACGCGACGCGTCAGGCGGCCTTCTTCCTGGCCACGCCCTCTTCGATGACGCCCATGACGTCGCTCTCCTTCATGATCAGGAGCTCCTCGCCGTCGATCTTGACCTCGGTGCCCGACCACTTGCCGAACAGCACCCGGTCGCCGACTTTGATGTCGATGGGAATGAGCTTGCCCGCCTCGTCGCGGCCGCCGGGGCCGACCGCGATCACCTCGCCCTGGGACGGCTTCTCCTTGGCGGTGTCGGGAATGATGATGCCGCCGGCGGACTTCTCTTCGGCATCGATACGCTTGACGACGACGCGGTCGTGAAGCGGACGGAATTTCATGACGACCTCCTAAGCTGTTGATGCTCTTTCAAGATTTGCCTTTGAGCGGAGCACGGCAAAGGCTGATTGCGATGGTTGCAGGCGCGAGATAGGGGTGTCGTTTCTGCCCGCAAGAGGCCTGCTACAAAAATTTAGCACTCAATGGGTTCGAGTGCCAAGCGGAAAATTAGCAGTCTTTTTGCTGAGTGCCAGACCCCTTCCTCGGCGCCCAAATGTAGCGGTCCATTACAAGGCCCTCTGTTAGCACCATAGCGTCAATGCTGCTAACGCCTTGATTTTAGGAACTTTCTCCATTTTTTGAGCTTGTTTGTGTGCGAGGGAACTCGGCAGACTTGATGTCCGAATCGGAGGGCATCCATGGCATCTCAGGGCATGACATCCAAGGACTTCCGCCGCCAACTCGAAGGCTACGGTCTTACGACGGCGCAGATTCTTTACCGGCTTCCCGACCATCCCTCGTTGCTGCAGACCTATGTCTGGCAAGATTACGATCTGTGTCCGCGATTTCCCGTGCTCAACCGCTTTCTCGCGTTCTGGCTGGAAAAGTTGGAGGGACCTCTCTACTCGGTCACGGTCGCGCACTCGCGCCTGATCAGACCCGCTGAACTGCGCGCGATCGGCGGCGAGTTCCGCCTGCACTGACAGAAGGAGCGGCGTCCGATCAGCGGCCGTTGCTCACGTCAGCACCCCCACGATCGCCGCCATCAGGCAGGTGGCAATCGTCCCCGACAGAATCGATTTGGGACCGAGTGAGAGGACGTCGTCGCGCCGCTCCGGTGCCATGGTGGATAGTCCTGCGATCATGATGCCGAGCGAGCCGAAATTGGCGAAGCCGCACATGGCGTAGAGCATGATCAGGCGCGAGCGCGCGTCCAGCGCCTCGGGCGGCAGCTTCGACAGCTCCACATAAGCAATGAATTCGTTGAGGACGGTCTTAACCCCCATCAAAGCGCCGGCCGCCGTTGCCTCGGCCCACGGAATACCCATCAGCCAGCACACCGGGGCCATCGCATAACCGAGCAAACGTTGCAGCGTGATCGGCGCCCCCGCCATCTCGGGCAGGATGCCGGCGATGATCGCATTGGCGAGATGGACTAACGCGACCAGCACGATCAGCATGGCGCAGATATTGAGCAGCAGTTCGAGACCCGCGGCGGTGCCTCTGACGATCGCGTCCATCGTGCTCGCTGCGACCTTTGCCACCTCGATTGTCTCGCCGCCCGCGCGGCGGGCTGCTCGTTCCGGCACCATGATCAGGCTCACGAGGATGGCGGCGGGCGCCCCCATGACCGAGGCAATCACGAAATGCGCCGCGGCATTGGGGATGATCGGGCCGAGCAAGGTTGCGTAGATCACCAGAACCGTGCCGGCGATGCCGGCCATCCCGCCGGTCATCACGATGAACAGTTCGCTGCGCGTGAGCCTTGCCAGATAGGGGCGGATGAACAGCGGCGCCTCGACCATGCCGAGGAAAATATTGGCTGCGGTCGAGAGCCCGACCGCACCACCGACCTTGAGCGTGCGCTCGAGCGTCCAGGAGAAGCCCCGCACGATCGGCGGCAGAATGCGCCAATGAAACAGGAGCGTGGTCAAGACGCTCATCACCAGCACGATCGGCAGCGCCTGCAGCGCCAGCACGAATTCGGCGCCGGGCGTTTTGAGCTCGAAGGGGAGCTCGCCGCCACCGAGATAGCCGAACACGAAGGACGTCCCGGCCCTGCTTGCGGCGGCGATCGCATCGACCGCAGCGTTGATCGCCGCGAACGCGCGCGTCACCCCGGGCACTTTGAGCAGGATGACGGCGGTCGCGAAAGTCACGAGAAGCGCGACGGCAGCCTGCGGCCACGCCACGCCGCGGCGATCTTCGCTGACGATCCAGGCAAGGGCGAGCAGCGCGAAGATGCCGAATGCCGATTGCAGATTCTGCATTGCCCCCTTCGACAAGCGCGGGCTCACGCGAGCTGGCTTGTGACGTTTGCCTCGGAGCGCGCCTCAAGAACGGTTGCACAGCCGGAAAAAATGCGCCACGCAGTGCCAGTGGTCAACGGAGGGTTGGAATGACGCGCATTCGCTTCGATTTCGGCACGCTCACCCTCGACGCCGAACTGTTCGATACGCCGACCGCGCGTGCGATCGCGGCGGCGCTACCGATCTCCTCCTCGGCGCTCACCTGGGGCGAGGAGGTGTACTTCGAGATCCCGGTCAAAGCTGCGCGGGAGCAGGATGCGCGCGCCGTGGTCACCCCCGGCGAGCTCGCCTATTGGCCCGATGGGTACGCAATTGCGCTCGGCTTTGGCCGCACCCCGATCAGCCGTGGAGACGAGACACGGCTTGCGAGTCCATGCAACATCTTCGGCAGAACGATCGGCGATGCAAAAACGCTCGCCAAGGTCAGGGCAGGGGCGAGGATCAGCGTGACACGGATCGATTAGCGCGCTTCGATGCGTTGACCGCGTAAATCATCCTCGCCCGACGAACGGCATCAGGTTTGCCATCACCGTCATGAACAGGACATTGGTGTCGAGCGGTAGATTGGCCATGTAGACCACGGCGCGGCCGACGTCGTCGGCGTTCATGCGCGGCTCCATCGCCATGCGGCCGTCCGCTTGCATCACGCCTTGCCCTTGCACCATGCGCTCAGTCAACGGAGTGGCGGCATTGCCGATGTCGATCTGGCTGCAGGTGATGTTGTAGCCGCGACAATCGAGCGACGTCGACTTGGTGAGGCCGGTCACCGCGTGCTTGGTCGCGGTGTAGGCGACCGAGCGCGGGCGCGGCGCGTGCGCGGAGATCGAGCCGTTATTGATGATGCGGCCGCCGCGCGGGTCCTGCGCCTTCATGATCCTGATCGCTTCCTGCGTGCACAGAAACATGCCGGTGAGATTGGTCTCGACAACTTGTTTCCACGTCTCGTAGGGCAAATCCTCGAGCGGCACCGCGGGAGCGCCGATGCCCGCATTGTTGAAAAGCACGTCCAGCCGGCCGAAGGTATCCTTGGTCTTGGCGAATAACGCTTTGATTGCCGCCGGATCGGCGACGTCGGTTGGCACCACGAGGCTTTTCGTGCCGGTCGAGCGACCCTCGCTCGCTGTTTCCTCGAGTTTGTCCTTTCGTCGCCCCGCCAATACCGTAGCGTAGCCGTCCTTCATCAGCGCCAGCGCTACCGCCTTGCCGATGCCGGTCCCGGCGCCGGTCACGAGCGCGACTTTTTGAGACTGAGCCATGGTGGTACCCTCCGCGGATACGCCATTATCGTCAGTGGGCGCCGGGGGAAGCAATGTCTCGTAGCGGCCGCAGATAAGTCCGCAACAGAGAGGCAAAGTCGGGCCGTAGCGCCGTTGCAAGAAGCGCAACAAAATGGTTGCGTTTCGCCGAAAAGTGGATTATTCCCATACGCAACCAGGAGGTTGCGTATGTCCGATCGTATCGAAAAGGCCATCGAGCTCAAGGCGCCAGTCTCCCGCGTCTGGCGCGCGCTGACCGATTACCGCGAATTCGGGACCTGGTTCCGCGTTCGACTGGAGGGGCCATTCGTGCTGGGACAGGCCACGCGCGGCCAGATCACCTATCCCGGTTATGAGCACATCCGATTCGAGGCCGTTGTCCAGAAAATCGAGCCTGAGCGGCTGTTCTCTTTCACGTGGCATCCTTATGCCATCGATCCGGATGAAGATTATTCGGCCGAGGCGCCGACGCTCGTTGAATTTACATTGGAGAAGAGCGCGAGAGGGACATTGCTTCGCCTGGTCGAGTCCGGTTTCGACCGCCTTCCCGTCAATCGCCGCCTCGAGGCCTTTCGCATGAACGACGGCGGCTGGGACGAGCAACTTGGAAACATCTCGCGGCACCTTGCGCATGCGGCCTAGCGGACTTGCCACTCTGAGAGCTCGTGCATCGGTGTTTGCCGCTCTCGGCGATGAGACGCGGCTATCGGTGCTCGGCAAGCTCAGCAGCGGCAAACCGCAATCGATCTCCCGCCTGACGCTTGGCACCGATCTCACGCGCCAAGCGGTGACGAAACACCTCCGGGTCCTGGAGAGCGCAGGCGTGGTGCGCAGTGTCCGCGTCGGACGCGAAAGCTTGTTCGAATTGGAACCGCAGCCATTAGATGACGCTCGCAAGTACCTCGATCGAGTTTCGAAGCAATGGGATGACGCCTTGGCGCGCCTCAAATCATTCGTCGAAAGCTAGGAGATATCAGAAGGCCGCGTCCTCACCGCGCAATCAGCGGATATTCTTATAGGGCGGGCGGGGAATTCCCGCATGCGCGGCGCGCAGCGCCGCCGACCAGCGTTCGCGCAGGTCGTGAAAGTACGGCTCCCCGGGCTCGATGCGAAAGTTGAGCTCGGCGTCGCAGACGTCACGCCGCGCGATCAGAACGTCGATCGGCAGGCCGACACTGAGATTCGAGCGCATCGTCGAATCGACGGACACCAATCCGACCTTGAGTGCATCGTAGAGGTCGATGTCGTAGGTGATGGCGCGATCGAGCACCGGCTTGCCGTATTTGTGCTCACCGACCTGCAGATAAGGAGTATCCTGTGTGCATTCGATGAAGTTGCCCGCGGCATAGAGCATGAATAGCCGCGGCCGCTCGCCCTTGATCTGTCCGCCCAATAGGAACGAAACGTCGAACCAGATGTCCGAAGCCTCGAGCGCCTTGCCCTCCATCTGGTGAAGCTCACGGATGACGCGGCCGACGCGCTGCGCCGCCTGAAACATGGTGGGGGCGCCCATCAACGTTTCAGTCTCGCCGGTCTGCGGATTTTCCCAGCCCTCGCGCAGGATACTCACCACCGATTGAGTGATGGAAAGGTTGCCGGCCGAGGCAATTGCCATGATGCGCTGGCCCGGGCGGGTGAAAACGTGGAGCTTGCGGAAGGTCGAAATATTATCGACGCCGGCGTTGGTTCGGGTGTCGGCGAACATCACAAGACCGTCGCGCACCAGGATGCCACAGCAATACGTCATGACGTCAAAGCGCTCCGACCGGTCGATGCGGTCTTATATACCGATGCTGGCCCCCAACCGGCAATCTTTCCTCAACTCTGGATCTGCTGCGCCGCCTGCTCGACACGGACTTTCACCGAGACGAGCTCGCCGGCACCTCCGCGGCACGTCCCGCGCAATGGCGCTGCGCCGAGGCAATCTAGTCCGACCGCGACCCGCACATGGGCGTCGCTGGCACAAACGCCGTTTGCGGCATCAAAAGCAACCCAGCCGAGCTCGGGGACGAAGGCTTCAGCCCAGGCATGGCCGCTCTCTTGCTCACTCGCGCCGCGGTCTTGGTGGACGTATCCGGCGACATAGCGCGCCGGAATGACGAGGCTACGACTGGCGGTGATGAAGATGTGGGCGAAATCCTGAGCCACGCCGCGCTTGAGCGCGAAAGTCTCGGCGGCCGCCACCGGAGCGTGGCGAGCAGCCCTGTCGTAACTCATTGAATTGTGCAGCCGTCCGAGCATGAGATGCAGGAGGTTGAGCACATTGCCGTCGGCCGCATCGCGGCTCGCGGCGGCGAAGCTGGCGATGTCGGCATCGGGAGTCGTGAGTGGGGTCTCGCGAAGATAAAGGCTCGGCGGGAACCGCTCGACAACGCCACGCACGATACCTTGGGTGTCGCGGGTCTCGACCTCGCCTTCCACCGCCACGGCGAGCTCGCTCAAGGGCCCATCGGCGGTGAACACATGGGTGATGTTGCCGAAGGCGTCCTCGTGTTGGTCGAGCCGGCAGTCCGTGGAAACGTCGATGCGCCAGCGCGCGACATATTGGCCGTCATGGTTGCGGGGGGTCAGTCGCAGCATCTGGATCACGCTGGCGGCGGGCGTGTCGAACACGTAGCTCGTCAGGTGCGAGATGCGAATACGCATGGTCGGAGAACGGCAGACGAGGGACGACCGAGGAGAGACCATACTCCGTTCTCCGCAATCCGTCCTTTGTCTTGTGCCTACATCAGATATTGATCGCTGATTGCGGCGCCCAGGCGGTTGTTGTCGTCAATGAACTGGCTGATGAATTCGTGCATTCCCTGCTGAAAAATTTCCTCCATGCGGCTGTTCTCGAGTCGCGCCCGCACTGTGCGCGCCTGGCGTTGCGCCGATCCCTGACGACCATAGGCACGGGCGATGTGATCCAAGTAGACCACGAGATTCTCGTAGCAACTCGCGAGTGAACGCGGCATTTCATCGCGCAAAATCAGCAGGTCGGCGATCAGCCAAGGCTTCACGCTCTCGCGATACACCCAATGGTAGGCGGTCAGTGCCGACACGGAGCGCAGGATAGCCGACCACTGGAAATAATCGAGCGGTCCGCCGACGCGTTCGTGCGCAGGCAACAGCATATGATATTTCACGTCGAGGATGCGCGCGGTGTTGTCGGCGCGCTCGATGAAGACGCCAAGTCGGGAGAACCAATAGGCATCGTTGCGCAGCATAGTGCGATAGGCGGAGCCATCGAAGCGCAGCGAGGACTCCTGCACCCAGCGCAGGAAGCGCATGAATTCCTCGCGCGAGGTCGAGCCATTGCCGAACCGTTTGAGCTCAAGCCAAGTGCCGTTGATGGCGTCCCACATTTCGACGGTGAGCGCTGTGCGCACGGCACGAGCGTTGGTGCGGGCGACCTCGAAGCAGTTGCGGATAGAGGACGGATTGGCGACGGAGAAACAGAGAAAATCCGTCACCGTCTCCTCGTTGGCTTCCGGATAGGCTGCGGCAAATGCGTGCGCGCAACCGGCGGTCGCGACCGCCGACTCCCATTCGTTGGATGAACCGACATAGGCCAGCGGTAGCGTGGTGAGCCGCTGCGTGACCTCGAGGATACGGGCGAGATACTCCGCGCGCTCCACGTAACGGGCCAGCCAGTAAAGGTTATCGGCGGTCCGCGCGAGCATCGGGTTATTCGGGAGGCGGTGCAGCCCACAGCTGCAGCGCAGGGCTCTGCGGACAGCGCATTCGAGTCACGTTCCGTGTCACCGATCCAAGACCCAGGTATCTTTGGTTCCGCCGCCCTGGCTGGAATTGACCACGAGCGAACCCTTCTTCAGCGCCACGCGGGTGAGGCCGCCCGGCACGATGCGGATGCGATCGCGCCCCATTAGCACAAACGGGCGCAAATCGACGTGTCGCGGCACAATTCCTTCCTCGACGCAGGTCGGGCAGGTCGAGAGTGCCAGCGTCGGCTGCGCGATGAAATTTTTCGGATTGGATTTGAGCTTGGCGCGGAATGCCGCAATCGTCCCTTTGTCGGCCATTGGGCCGATCAACATGCCGTAGCCGCCCGAGCCGTGCACCTCCTTGATCACGAGCTCCTCGAGGTGGTCGAGCACATAGGCGAGGTGTTCGGTTTCGCGGCAGCGCCAGGTCGGGACGTTCTTCAGAATCGGCTCCTCGCCCAGGTAGAACTTCACGATGGCCGGCATGTAGCTGTAGACCGCCTTGTCATCGGCAATTCCCGTCCCGACCGCATTCGCCAGCGTGACATTGCCGTCCTGGTACACGGACATGAGCCCCGGCACTCCGAGCACGGAGTCAGGGCGGAAAGCCAGCGGATCGAGAAAATCGTCATCGATGCGGCGGTAGATCACATCGACGCGTTTTGGTCCCTGTGTCGTGCGCATGAAGACGAGATCGTCCTTTACGAACAGGTCGCGGCCTTCGACCAGCTCGACGCCGAGCTTGTCGGCAAGAAAGGAGTGCTCGTAGTACGCGGAGTTGTAGACGCCCGGCGTGAGCAGCACGACCGTCGGGTCGGCGCTGGCGGTCGCAGGCGCTACCGACTTCAAAGTCGCCAACAGCTCATCCGGGTAATTTTCGACCGGGGCCACGCGGTGGCGGGCGAACAACTCCGGAAACAGCCGCAGCATGATTTCGCGGTTCTCGAGCATGTAGGAGACGCCCGAGGGCGTGCGCGCGTTGTCCTCGAGGACGTAGAAGGATTCGGCATCGACACGAACAATGTCGATGCCGGCGATATGGACGTAGATATCGTGCGGCACCTTCTGGCCGTTCATTTCCGGCCGGAACACGCGATTCTGGAACACCAGATCTTCCGGCACTACGCCGGCTTTGAGGATTTCGCGCCGGGTGTAGATGTCGCCGATGTAATGGTTGATGGCTTTGACGCGCTGTTCGAGGCCGGCGCGCAGGATGTCCCATTCGGCGGCGGCAAGAACGCGCGGCACCACGTCGAAGGGAATGAGCCGCTCCTGCGCGTCTGCCTCGCCGTAGACCGCAAAGGTGATGCCGATGCGGCGGAACAAGACCTCCGCCTCGCGCCGGCGGTAGTCCAACACATCCGCAGGCACCTCGGAGAGCCAGCGAAACAGCTCGTTATAGGCGGGGCGCAGAGTGCCGTCTCCGCCCTTCATCTCGTCGAACGCGACTATCATGGTTCGCCCGATCGCGCGCCCGCACCACCAGCCGAGCCGCGCGCCATGCGATCCTAGCTGCAAGCCGCGCGCCAACCAAAGGGATATCCGCGCGGCGCGCCGACCGCCGCTTTGCCCATGTTTTAGGCGGCGACTGATGAAAGAGCGACGGCGTGGATCGAGTGAGCGTCTCTCCCGGTGCTTACGGAGCCAATATTTTCCTGACTCGCTCGACCGCTGGCCGCGGAGTCGCATAGAGACGGGCGACCAATTCTTGCACCGCCTCACCTGCGGTCGGCGCAAGGTCCGCCTGGATGCGCTCCGCCTCGGCGCGGAATTCCGGGTCCCGCATGGTGGCATCGAAGGCGCGCCGCAGCAGCGCGGCCTTGTTGGCCGGCAGAGCAGGCGGCGCCGCAAATGGCCGCGCCATAACCGAAGGCCCGACCATGAGTTCGAGCAGCTGGCGGTCCTCCTGCTTGGTGACGAGATCGACCACCGCCGGCACGCCGGGAAAGTCGGGGTTTCTTTCGAGCGCGGTCAGAACGAGCACATTGATCTTTTTGTCGCGCAGCCAGTCGGGCTTGGCGATCTTGAGCGCGGAGTAGCTGAACACGCAGCGGCCATGCGCCTCGCCGCGCTCGATCGCCAGGATGGTTTCCTGAGTGCCGACATAGCCCGTGACCAGCTTGAACTTGGTGCCGAGCACGTCGTTGAGGACGATCGGCCAAGTGTCCGTTTCCGAGCCTGCTCCGGTTCCCGCGACCACCATCTGCTGTCGCTTGACATCATCGATGGTCTTGAACGGCGTCGTTCCCCACGCGATGCAAAGGCCCATATCCTTGGTGATGGCGCCGATCCAGGTGAAGCTGCTCATGTCATAGCCGGGATTGCGCGCGCCGATCAGCGGCTCGAGGATGGGTCCTCCGGCGAATGTGGTCATCGCAGTACCGTCGCGCGGTGCCTGCTCGGCGAGATAGTTGGCTGCACGGATGCCACCCGCGCCGGGCATCACTTGTACGGTTACAGCCGGTTTGCCCGGGATGTGGCGGCCGATGTGACGGCTGACGAGACGCGCGTAGAGGTCGATGCCGCCGCCGGCAGTCCCGGCCACATAGATCGTCACCGGACGATCAATGGTGTCTTGCGCCTTGGTCGGCTCACAAGCAAAGCCGAGCACGGCGCAAACCAAAATCAGCCTGGCCGATGTGACGACAGCGCGTGCTCTCCCGATGCAGCGAGAGGCAAGAAGCGGCGCATGGTGCCGTTCTGGCTGCGGCGTCTGCGGCGGATCGGTGA
>Ga0081455_10007345_pt1 | contig 11619 bp, 12 predicted proteins | sample TabmetS3T2R1_FD_70207 | JGI IMG/M metagenome (GOLD analysis project Ga0081455, IMG submission 70207) | Tabebuia heterophylla rhizosphere microbial communities from the University of Puerto Rico - S3T2R1 | ecosystem: Host-associated > Plants > Roots > Rhizosphere ...
ATCGGCGACGAGAGGCCTTTGAGATGGTTGAATTCACGCTTCCGAAGAATTCGAGGATCATCGGCGGCAAGACCTGGCCGAAACCGGCCGGCGCCATCGAGACGCGCGAATTCCGGGTCTATCGCTGGAATCCGGACGACGGCAAGAATCCGAGCATCGACACCTATTATGTCGACATCAACGATTGCGGCCCGATGGTGCTGGACGGGCTGATCTGGATCAAGAACCACATCGATCCGACGCTGACCTTCCGCCGCTCCTGCCGCGAGGGCGTGTGCGGCTCCTGCGCCATGAACATCGACGGCCAGAATACGCTGGCCTGCACCAAGTCGATGCATGACGTCGGCGCCGGCGGCGCGGTGAAGGTCAATCCGCTGCCGCACCAGCCCGTGGTGAAGGATCTGGTGCCTGATCTCACCAATTTCTACGCGCAATATGCCTCGATCGAGCCGTGGCTGAAGACGACGACGCCGACGCCGCAAAAGGAATGGAAGCAAAGCCACGAGGACCGCGAGAAGCTAGACGGCCTCTACGAATGCATTCTGTGCGCCTGCTGCTCGACCTCCTGCCCGAGCTATTGGTGGAATAGCGACCGCTTCCTCGGCCCTGCCGCGCTGTTGCAGGCGACGCGCTGGGTCACGGATTCCCGCGATGAAGCGACCGGCGAGCGGCTCGACAATCTCGAGGACCCGTTCCGCCTCTACCGCTGCCACACCATCATGAACTGCGCCAAGGCATGCCCGAAGGGTCTCAATCCCTCCGAAGCGATCGCCGAGCTCAAGCTGAAAATGGTCGAGCGGCAGATCTGATTTTCGCTCAGGCGGAAGGCCGCGGAATGCCGCGCGGCCGGAACGCGAAAATACCGCGACATCTTGATTTGACGCGTTTTCTTGACGCGAACCGGCGTCCACTTCGCTTGAAAACACTTTGCTTCCACTCCTTGGAATCGCTCTAAGAGCGATTCCAAACCGTCTCCGATGCGCGCGATGCTATGGCTCCCCGCGACCCGGCACATCCATGCCGTTAGATGTCATGTGGGGAGAAATCATGAAAGCGTTGATCAAGGTCTCGGCGGTGCTGGCGGTGTCGTTGTTTGCCTCAGCACCTGCGTTCGCCGACGGCTTCAAGAACTGCACCAAGCTCGACAAGGCTTCCTGGAAGCCGGCAAGCGAGGCCGAGGCCAAGGCCAAGGAAGCCGGCTATGAAGTGCGCCGCTCCAAGGTCGAAGGCTCGTGCTACGAGGTTTATGGCGTCAAGGAAGGCAAGCTGTACGAGCTGTTCTACAGCCCCGAGGACCTCAGCCTGAAGAAGACCATCGCCAAGAACTAAGGCGACAACCAAGCCGCTCATTGCCTTGCAGCAGCCGCTCTCAGCGTCGCACGACGCATCATCAGCCATACCGGCGCGTTCCGACGCGCCGGACATGGTCAAGGTGTGGGATTTCCCGCTGCGCGCCTGTCACTGGGCGCTCGCCTTCTTCGTGCTGCTGGCATGGTTCACGCCGAGCAGATTTGACAGCCTGCATCGCTTCGCCGGTTACACCGTCATGGTGCTGATCGCGTTTCGGATCGGCTGGGGCATCTTCGGCACGCGCTTCTCGCGCTTCCACGCCATCGGCCGCAGGCTGCGCGCGGCGCCCGCCTATCTCTACAAGCTTCTCCGCGGCAGGAGCGGGCGCTATCGCGGGCTCAATCCGGCCGGCACCGCGATGATGGTCGCGTTGCTGCTGTTGCTTGCGGTCTCCACCATCACCGGCTGGATGTCGACCACGGTACGCTTCTTCGGCGTGCCGTGGGTGGAGGACACGCACGGCTATGTCTCCGACGCGGTGATCGTGCTGGTCGTCATCCACGTGCTCGGCGTGCTCGCGATGTGCGTGCTGCAAAAAGAAAATCTGATCCGCGCGATGATCACCGGCTGGAAACGCCGGCATCGCTGAGCGCCCAGGGGAACCTTTTGATTTGGCTGGCGTTATCGCGCCATGGCCACCTCATCTGCAAAGTCCGCATCGCGCGCGAAGAAGAAACCCGCTCAACCCCCAGAAAAATCGTCGGGCAAGAAGCCTGACATCGTCGAGATCGACGACGAGAACGGCGATGTGATCGAGCCGCCGCCGCCCGAAGCGGTCGAGCCCGATCCGGAAATGACGCCGGAAGAGGCGGAGGAGGCGCGCAAGAGCTATCTCCTGACGCGGTTCTGGATCAGCGCGCGCGGTTTCTGGGGCAGGAACGGCGACCGCCTCGCCTGGCCATTCTCGATCGGGCTCTTCATCCTGATCGTCGGCAATGTCTGTCTGCAATACGGCATCAATGTCTGGAATCGCGCGATCTTCGACGGTATCGAGAAGCGCGATGCGGCCAGCGTGTATTTCCTCACGGCGGTGTTCTTTCCGCTCGCAATCGGCAGCGTCCTGGTTCACGTGGCGCAGGTCTACGCGCGCATGGGCATCCAGCGGCGCTGGCGGGCGTGGCTGACTAATGCGGTGCTGACGCGCTGGCTCGCCAACGGCCGCTACTACCAGCTCAACCTGGTTGGCGGCGACCACAAGAACCCGGAACACCGCATCGCCGAGGATTTGCGCATCTCCACGGATTCGCCGGTGGACTTCATGGCCGGCGTGACATCCGCCTTCCTCTCGGCGACCACCTTCATCGTCGTGCTCTGGACCATCGGCGGCGCACTCACCGTGACGCTCGGCGGCACGCAAGTGACCATCCCCGGCTTCCTCGTCATCGCCGCCGTGCTCTATGCGGCGATTGCCTCCGGCGCGATCGCGGCGATCGGCCGGAGTTTTGTGCAGATCTCCGAAAGCAAGAACCAGGCGGAAGCCGAGCTGCGCTACACGCTGACCCGCGTGCGCGAGAACGGCGAAAGCATCGCGCTGCTCGGCGGCGAGGAGGAGGAGCGCGAAGGCATCGACCGCAATTTCACCAACGTGCTGCGGCAATGGGCGCGGCTCGCCGGCCAGCACATGCGCACCACGCTGGTGTCGCAGGGCTCGAGTCTGATTGCGCCTGTTGTCCCCATCCTGCTCTGCGCGCCAAAATTCCTCGACGGCAGCATGTCGCTTGGCCAGGTGATGCAGGCGGCCTCCGCCTTCACCATCGTGCAGGCCGCCTTCGGTTGGCTGGTCGACAATTATCCGCGGCTTGCCGACTGGAACGCCTGCGCGCGCCGTATCGCCTCGCTGATGATGTCGCTCGATGGGCTGGAGCGCGCCGAGAAAGGCGACGGCTTTGGCCGCATCAAGCGCGGCGAGACAAAGGGCGAAGCCATGCTGGAGCTGAAGGATCTCTCCGTGACGCTCGGCGACGGCACCGCCGTGGTGGATGAGACCGAAGTTTTGGTCGAGCCGGGCGAGCGGCTGCTGGTGGCCGGCGAATCCGGCAGCGGCAAGAGCACGCTGGTGCGCGCCATCTCCGGCCTCTGGCCCTGGGGCGGCGGCGCCGTCAACCTCCATCCCGACCGGCGGCTGTTCATGCTGCCGCAAAGGCCCTACGTGCCATCAGGCACGCTGCGCCGCGCGGTCGCCTATCCCGGCGCCGAGCACGACTGGCGGGACGAGCAGGTCTGCGAGGCCCTGCACAAGGTCGGGCTCGATCATCTCAAGGAGAAGATCGGCGAGGAAGGGCCATGGGACCAGACGCTGTCCGGCGGCGAGAAGCAGCGCCTCGCCTTCGCGCGGCTGTTGCTGCACAACCCCGACATCGTCGTGCTGGACGAGGCGACGTCTGCGCTCGACGAGAAGAGCCAGGACAAGATGATGCAGATGGTGACGGAGCAATTGCCCAAGGCCACCATCGTCAGCGTCGCCCATCGCGCGGAGCTGGAGGCCTTTCATAGCCGCAAGATCGTGCTGGAACGGCGCAAGCGCGGCGCCAAGCTCGTCAGCGACGTCGACCTCATCCCGCGCAAGGGCCGGCGCCGGCTGCTCGGGCGAATATTGCGGGATCGCAGGCAGAAGGCGGCGTAAACATATTCCACTGTCGTCCCGGGCAAGCGAGCGACTAGCGAGTGCGACCCGGGACCCATAACCACAGCTGGCAATTGTCTCGCGATGCTGGAGCCACAGGGTCGCACACAACTTCGCCCTGTGGTTATGGGTCCCGGCTTTCGCCGGGACGACAGTTGTATTTGACGAACGATTGGAGTCCTACGCAAAACCGGCTATGCAGGCGCCGGTTTTATCCTCCCGAGGTTTGTGTGCGACCCGACAACGATCCAGCGCCCGCGCCGTTCGGCGCGTTTGCGCCGAATGCGGCGCAGGCGGCGATGATTGCGCTGGCGCGGCGCACGGGCCTGAAGCGCGGCGCGTTCCGGCCGACGCTGTCGCGGCTCATCAGCCTCTTGCGCTCAGGCCCGCTCGACGTGCGCTACCAGGGTGCGGCGTTCCGCTTCTATCACCGAGGCAGCGCCACCGAGCGCGGCGCGCTGCTCAATCCCGACTACAACATCGAGGAACTCAAGTTCCTGCGCACGCATCTGCGCGACGGCGGCGTGTTCGTCGATGTCGGCGCCAATGTCGGCACCTATGCGCTGGCGCTGGCGCGCGATGTCGGCGAGAGCGGCAAGGTGATCGCGATCGAGCCGCATCCGGTGACGCACGCACGGCTGGCGTTCAATCATGCGGCTTCCGGCTTTGGCCAGGTGAAGCTGGTGCAGGCCGCGGCCGGCGCCGATGACGGCGAGCTTTTGATCGAGACCGACGGTGACAATCTCGGCGCCAGCCACATCGTGTCGGGCGACGCGTCGGGCAAGGCGATCCGGGTGCCCTCGTTGCGGCTGCAGCGCATCCTGGAAGAAGCGGGCGTTGCGCGTGTCGATGCGCTGAAGATCGACGTCGAAGGCTATGAGGACCGCGTGCTGACCGGCTTCTTTGCGAGCGCGCCGCCGGCGCTGTGGCCGCGTGCGGTCGTGATCGAGCATCTCTCGAAGGACGAATGGCAGGACGACTGCATCGCCGACATGCTCGCGCGAGGCTATGCCATCAGCGGCAAGACGCGCAGCAACACGCTGCTGGTGCGCGGCTAAAAAATGTCATCTGCGCTAGCTAAGGTAATCCTCCCTCACAGACGGAGCTTTCGATGATCGATCACATCGGCTTTCCGGTTTCCGACTATGCGCGCGCCAAGGCTTTCTACACCAAGGCCCTGGCCCCGCTCGGCTACAGCCTGATCATGGAAGTCGGCCAGGAGGAACATGCCGGCCAATCCGCCGCCGGATTTGGCGCCGACGGTAAGCCGGACTTCTGGATCGGCAGCGAAGGCGGATTGAACAAGCCGATGCATATCGCGATAACAGCCAAGAACCGCGCCGCCGTGGATGCGTTCTACCAGGCGGCCCTCGCCGCAGGCGGGCGCGACAATGGCGCGCCGGGTATCCGCGCGCACTATCATCCCAACTATTACGGCGCGTTCGTACTCGATGCCGACGGCCACAACATCGAAGCCGTTTGCCACGCCCCGGCGTGAAGCGCGGCTGTGCCATCACGGGCAAGACGCGCAGCAACACCCTGCTGATTCCCGGTTCCTGAACAGGAACCTTGCGCGGGCTCCGCGGTTGTCGTTCCGAGCATCCATCCGGAACCGTCATGCCGATCGAGCCGCCCGAAATTCCGCCGGCAACACCGGGCACGCCCACAGAGCCGCCGCCGGGAGTTCCGCCCGGCAATCCAGGTCCGGAAATTCCGCCGCCAGTGCGCGAGCCGGGTGCGCCGCCGCAGCCGGACGAATTGCCGGGAAAGACGCCGGAGGAGCGACCCAGCCGCGGGCCCAACGGACCGCAAACACCCAATCCCGCCACCGATACTTCCGCGTGACACCTCACCAAGCCGCAGGGGACAACATGGAACTTGGATTTGAAAGCAGCGCCTGAATGGGCCATGAACGGCAGGTGCGTTAAGTCGTTGCGATGTTAAAATAAATAGCTTCCTGCGCTTCGTAGCCGCCACAATTCCAGCCTAACCGCTGGCTGTTGATCGCCAAGCCGAAAGACTTTCGGCACATAGAACCTTCCGGGAAACGAGACCATCATGACAAACCTTCGCCTCGTGCTGCTTGCCACGACCGCCCTCACGGCGATGCAATTCGCAAGCTCGCCATCACAGGCGCAAACTGCTGCGACCGTCATCGCGCAGGCGCAACAAGCCGAAGATCCTAACAAGCCCAAGCAGCCGCCAAAGGGACCGCCGGGAGCTGCGCCGCCGGCGCGCCCCGCTCCGCCTCCTGCCGCGGCTCCGCCACCGAAGCCGGCCGCGCCTCCTCCCGCCGCGGCGCCTCCGCCGCCGAGGCCGACGGCGCCCCCACCGCCCGCTGCAGCGCCTCCGAGACCGGCTGCTCCGCCGCCTCCGCCGCCAAAGCCGGCTGCGCCGCCACCGCCTCCGGCCGGAACGAAGGCGCCGCCACCACCTCCGCCGGCCGCTCCACCTCCGCCGGCAAGGGTAGCGCCGCCTCCGACGGCTGCGCCGACACCCACGCCGCCACCGCCTTCCCCGCCGCCGACCCCCCAGAAGGGTCCGCCCGGCGGCGCGATGAAGGGACCGCAGCCGACCGCAACGCCGACTCCGGCGCCGCAGGCCACGCCCGCACCGGCCGCACCGCCGCCCGCCGGCGGAGCCACGACGACGCCACCGGCCGGGGCTGCGCCGCCGCCGACAGGTGCGCCGTCGCCGCGAACCGGTCCGCCGCCCGGCACACCGACCACGCCACCGGCTGCCGGTACGACACCGCCCGCCGGTGCACCGCCGACCGGCGCTCCCTCGCCGCGAACCGGTCAACCGCCCGGCGCCCCCGGCACGCCGCCGGCTGCCGGGACGACACCGCCTGCGGGTGCACCTCCGGCCGCCGGTACGACGCCGCCTCCAGGCGCGCCTCCAGCCGCGGGCACACCACCGCCCGGTGCACCCACTGCCGCACGGCCGGCCGCGCCTCCGCCCGGCGCTCCGGCGCCAAGCGTCGTGCCTGGCTCGGCAGCCGCAGCGCCGCCGCCCGACAGGAAGCAATACGCCCCGCCGACGGTTGCGCCGGCCTTCCGGGCCGCGCCTCAGGTCACAGCGCCACTGCCGCCAGCGCCACCGCCGCAGCGGGACAACCTGAAGCCACTCGCCTTCGGCGCGGGCGTGGTGGCCGGCGCCGTGGTCGGCGCGACCATCGCCAACCTCGCCAACCAGCGGCGGCAGGTCGTCGAAGGCGGCCGTACTGTCTATTACGAGCCGGACCGCATCATCATCCGCGACCCGAGCGGGCAGCAGTACGTACGCGGCAACGATCTCTATCGCTTCCGCTATGGGGCCCGCGACATCCGGACGGAAACCATCGGCGGAGAAACCCGCACGGTCGTGATCCGTCCCGACGGCACCGAGGTCATCACCGTGGTCGGTGCCGACGGACGGCTGCTGCGCCGAGTCCGGCGCGACAGCTACGGTCGCGAGATCATCATCATCGACAACAGCTACCGCGACCCGCGCGCGGTCGGCGGCTTCTATGTCGACCTGCCACCGCCGGTGGTCAGCATTCCCTACAACCGCTACATCGTCGCCGCGGATGAAGCGCCGCCGGACGTGATCTACGAGACCATGGTGGCGCCGCCGGTGCAACGGATCGATCGGCGCTACTCGCTCGACGAGATCCGCTACAGCCCCAACGTCCGGATGCAGATGCCGAGCATCGACGTCAACACCATCAACTTCGCAACCGGTTCGTGGGAGATCCCGCCGGACCAGGCCGAGAAGCTGCAGGTGATCGCCGACGGCCTCAACCGGGCGATCCAGTCCAACCCGCGCGAGGTGTTCCTGATCGAGGGTCACACCGACAAGGTGGGATCCGACGTCGACAATCTCTCGCTGTCGGACCGCCGCGCGGAGTCGGCCGCCACGCTGCTGACACAGCAGTTCAACGTGCCCGCGGAGAACCTGACCTCGCAAGGCTATGGCGAGCAGTATCCGAAGGAGCAGGTCGACGGGCCGAGCCTGATCAACCGGCGCGTCACGGTCCGCCGCATCACCCCGCTGCTCACCGGCGGCCAGGCCTCGCTGCCTCCGCCGCCGCCCGGCACCGCGCCGCCGCGGTAAGGCGAGGACGAAATGAAAATGGCCGGGAGCGATCCCGGCCATTTTTTTGTTTTGTCGCCCCGGCGAAGGCCGGGGCCCATAACCACGAGTGGATGTTGTTGAGAGAAAGCCGTCGACGAGTGTCTCTTAACAAAGACCGCCGCGGCGTATGGGTCCCGGCCTTCGCCGGGACGACAGCGATGTCACCTCAGCCCTTGTCGCTTTCGAGCTTGAATATCTCCGAGCCTTCGCTGCCCGACAACAATCCCGTATCCGTATACAGCTTCAGCTTGTCGCGGGTGTCGGCGATGTCGAGGTTGCGCATGGTCAATTGGCCGATGCGGTCGGCCGGCGTGAACGCCGCGTCGTCCACCTTCTCCATGCTCAGCCGCTCCGGCTGGTAGGTCAGGTTCGGGCTCTCGGTGTTTGCTATCGAGTAGTCGTTGCCGCGGCGCAGCTCGAGCGTCACCTCGCCGGTGACGGCGCGCGCCACCCAGCGCTGGGCGGTCTCGCGCAGCATCAGGGCTTGCGAGTCGAACCAGCGGCCCTGATAGAGCAGCCGGCCAAGCCGCATGCCGTTGATGCGGTATTGCTCGATGGTGTCTTCGTTATGGATGCCGGTGACCAGGCGCTCGTAGGCGATGTGCAACAGCGCCATGCCGGGCGCTTCGTAAATGCCGCGGCTCTTGGCCTCGATGATGCGGTTCTCGATCTGGTCGCTCATGCCAAGGCCGTGCCGGCCGCCGATGGCATTGGCCTCGAGGAACAGCGCGACGGGATCGGCAAAGGTCTTGCCGTTCAGCGCTGTGGGCTGGCCTTCCTCGAAGCGCACGGCGACCTTCTCGGCCTTGACGTGACAATCGTCGCGCCAGAACGGCACGCCCATGATGGGGTTGACGATGGTGATGCCGCTGTCGAGGCGCTCGAGGTCCTTGGCCTCGTGGGTGGCGCCGAGGATGTTGCTGTCGGTCGAGTAGGCCTTCTCCGCGCTCATCTTGTAGGCGAAGCCATTGGCGGTCATGAACGCGGACATTTCCGCGCGGCCACCCAGCTCGTCGATGAACTGCTGATCGAGCCAGGGCTTGTAGATCTGCAGGTTCGGATTGGTCAGTAGCCCGTAGCGATAGAACCGCTCGATGTCGTTGCCCTTGAAGGTGGAGCCGTCGCCCCAGATGTTGACGCCGTCCTCCTTCATCGAGGCGACCAGCATCGTGCCGGTCACCGCGCGGCCGAGCGGCGTGGTGTTGAAGTAGGCGATGCCGCCGGTGGAGACATGGAAGGCGCCGGCCTGGATGGCGGCGATACCCTCGTGGACCAGCTGCATGCGGCAATCCATCAGCCGGGCCTTTTCGGCGCCGAACTCGAGCGCCTTGCGCGGAATCTCGTCGTAGTCGGCCTCATCGGGCTGGCCGAGATTGGCGGTATAGGCAAAGACGCGGGCGCCCTTTTTCTTCATCCACAGGAGCGCTGCGCTGGTGTCGAGCCCGCCGGAGAAGGCGATGCCGACTTTTTCCCCTTTGGGCAGGCTCTTCAGGATCGTACTCATCGGACTTCCAATCGGTCGAAATTAACCAAGATGTTTGTTGGCGGCCTGGCTGCGCGGATATCAAATTTCGCGAGCCGGGGCACGCGTTTAATGGCGGATGGCGCCGCTCACAGCGACGGCGCGGGGCCTTTCTCCCGCCCCCGGCGCCGGCGCAGGCCATAGGCCAGACGGGTCAGCGCGGCGTCGATCCCTTCGTCCGACAGGCGGGTGCGCGACCAGCGGTAGATCAGGGCGTAGGCGAGCCAAATCACCAGGAAGGTCGCGAGGCCTGCGATGGCGACATCGGTAAAGAAGTGTCCACCGAAGGCCATGCGCAGGATGGAGGTGACGACGCCAAACACGGTCGCCGCCGCATACGCCAGCGGCCGCCAGACCGGCGGCGCCAGTGCTGCCGGCGCATAGGTCCAGAAGGCGGTCGCGCCCTCTCCGGAGAAGAACGAGCAGTTGCGGACACAGGTGCCGCGCGGATCCCACCACGGCACGAATTGTTCAGCGCCGCTGAACTGCACCACCACCACCGGGCGCGGCCGGCCCCAATAGGTCTTGAAGGTGAGATTGGTGAGCACGCCCGCCGCCATGATCAGGGTAGCCAGCAGGAAGATGATGCTGCGGCCCTTCACCAGCAGCGGCCGGTCGGGCCGGACCGCCTTCCAGATCAGCGCCGCGAACGAGGGCACCACAAAGGCCCAGGCGATCCACATCGCGGCATCGCGCACAAAGGCCGCGACCATATTGAATTTCAGCGGAAAGGTTTTGGTGGCGGCATCATAGAAGGCCGCCGCCAGCTTCAGGTCGAGCTCTGGATAGAGCCCGAACAACAGGCCGACGATGAGGAAAAGCCCCAGCGCGATGAAAAGTCCGGTCCGGTTCATGGCGCGGTGTTTAGCGGAGGGAGGCGAGGATGAAAACCCTTGCCCGTCATTCCGGGATGGTCCGAAGGACCAGACCCGGAATCTCGAGATTCCGGGTTCGATGCTGCGCATCGCCCCGGAATGACGTGCTCTCTCCTACAGCGACGGCGGGCGCAAGTTGGACGGCACCGGAGGCGGTGGCGGCGGGCGCTGCGGACGCGGAGGCGCGCGCCAGGCGCCGGCGTTGCGGCCGGCGATCATCCAGTAGACGAGGCCGGCAACGATGCCGGCGCCGGTCATGATTTCGAGATGGCGGCGGACGATGCCGTCAAATCGCAGGGTCTCGGGATCGAACGGGATCAGCCCGAGATAGCAGGCTGCGCCTACCAGCGCGCCGCCGACGGCATAGGCCAGCACGCTGCGGATATGGAAGGCTTCGGTGATGGCGGCCACGACCAGCGCCGGCAAGAGCGCAAAGCCCGAGATGAAGATGAAGCCGATGCCGATCACGACGTTGACCGCCGGATCGATCTCGCCGGTGCCGAGGTCGGTGAACTCCGGAAACAGCACCGCGCCGACCACAATTATCCCCGCCACGAGGCACGCGGCGAGGAAGGCGAAGAGGATGACGATGAGGCGGCCAATCAGGGCCATAAAGAAAATTCCATCCTTGAACGGCAGCGGCGCCGGTACAGTTCCGTATTTATCCCGCTTTGTCCTGGGTTGAACGCTGAATTGTTCTAAGTTGCTCTGCCGCCATTTTGAGGTCCCGCCAATCCTCCACCGCAAGCCGAACGACCCGGATCAGCTTGACGACATCCCCGCCAGAGCAAAGCAGGATGTCGTCAACGATCTGCTCGGAGGGGGTAATCTCTCCGTAGCAATCATGCCATGCCAATTCTGTGAGTTCGAGCAGATCAAGAACTGGATCAATATTGTCGCCGCCGAAAACAGCGGCGACGCGCGCCCTTCTTTCGTTCCTGCGCTCGGCCCGACTGATTGCCATTCCCTGGCGGCCATCAATCCGTCATCGCCATGGCGCGCAGCGCCTGGCGCTCGCGCACGGAGAGCTTTTCGGTTTCCGACTTCAACTGGCCGCAGGCGGCGAGGATGTCGCGGCCGCGCGGGGTGCGCACCGGCGAGGAATAGCCGGCGTTGAAGATGTATTCGGAGAA
>Ga0081455_10007346_pt1 | contig 11618 bp, 9 predicted proteins | sample TabmetS3T2R1_FD_70207 | JGI IMG/M metagenome (GOLD analysis project Ga0081455, IMG submission 70207) | Tabebuia heterophylla rhizosphere microbial communities from the University of Puerto Rico - S3T2R1 | ecosystem: Host-associated > Plants > Roots > Rhizosphere ...
CGCGAGCGCGCGCGCCTGCACGACGGCACGCTCGAGGCGACGGTTGAGCGCGGGCGCGCCCGCGCCCTCGTGTCGCTCCCGGTGCACGCGACGGTGTGAGCGTGCGCGGGCGGCGCGCCGAGCTGCTCATCGGTGCCTGCGGCGCGGCCATCGGCGTTGGGATCGCCGCGCTCGAGAGCGGGGAAGCGCTCGTCCTCGCCGCGACCGCGACCGGCGGCCGCGCCGCACCTGCCGCCGCGGCCGACCTTCCGGGCTGCGCGACGGGCTCGCTGAACCTCGTCGAGGATGGACAGCTGACGGTCGGCACGGACAACCCGGCCTTCCCGCCGTGGTTCGGCGGCGGCGAGAAGAACAAGCCCTGGAAGATCAACGACCCGGCGACCGGCATGGGCTTCGAGTCGGCGGTGGCCTACGCGGTCGCCAGGCAGCTCGGCTTCGCGCGCGACGAGGTGAAGTGGACGTACGTGCCCTTCCTCAAGTCCTTCGCGCCGGGGCGCAAGTCGTTCGACTTCGACATCAACCAGATCTCGTACTCGCCCGAGCGCGCGAGGGCGGTGGCGTTCTCGAAGTCCTACTACGACGTGAAGCAGTCGGTCGTGGTGAAGAAGGGAACGCCGATCGCGAACGTCCGCTCGATCGCCGGCCTGCGCAAGTACAAGCTCGGCGCGCAGCTCGGCACGACGAGCTACCAGTACATCGTCAACCAGATCAAGCCGACGCAGAAGCCGGGCGTCTTCCCGCAGAACACGGCTGCGGTGAACGCGCTCAAGAACGGCCAGATCGACGGCCTGGTCGTCGACCTGCCGACGGCCTTCTTCGTGACGGCGGTGCAGGTGCCGAACTCGAAGGTGCTCGGCCAGTTCCCGGCGAAGCCGGGCGGCGAGCACTTCGGGATGGTGTTCCAGAAGGGCAACTCGCTCGTCGGCTGCGTGAACAAGGCGCTCGACCGGCTGAAGGCCAACGGCGCGCTCAAGGCGATCGAGCGGATCTGGCTCCGCAAGGCGACCGGCGCGCCGGTGCTCCAGTAAGCGCTGGACGAGCGCGGCTCGAAGATCCTCGGACTGAAGGGCGGCGGCCCCGGCCGGACCGTCGCCGTCGCGCTCGTCTCGACGGCGGTGTTCGTCGTCGCGATCGGCGTGCTGATCACGCGCAGCCCCGGCTGGGACGAGGTCAAGGAGACCTTCTTCAACTGGGACGTCTTCAAGGACTCGTTCCCCGAGATCGCCGAAGCGTTTCTCCTGAACGTGAAGATCTTCCTGATCGCGGAGATCTTCATCCTCGTCTTCGCGCTCATGCTCGCCGTGCTGCGCAGCCTGCGCGGGCCGGCGTTCTTCCCGCTGCGGGCGCTCGCGGTCGTGTACGCGGACTTCTTTCGCGGCGTGCCGACGATCCTCGTGATCGCCGTGCTCGGCTTCGGCGCGCCGGCGCTGCAGCTGGAGGGCGTGCCGACGGACGTCGTGTTCTGGGGGATCGTCTCGCTCGTGCTCGTCTACACGGCGTACGTGTCGGAGGTCTACCGGGCCGGCATCGAGTCGGTGCACCCGAGCCAGGACGCCGCCGCGCGGTCGCTCGGCCTCACGCATGGGCAGTCGCTGCGCTTCGTCGTCCTGCCGCAGGCGGTCCGCCGCGTGATCCCGCCGCTTCTCAACGACTTCATCGGCCTGCAGAAGGACACCGCCCTCGTGGGCACGCTCGGCGCGGTCGAGGCCTTCAACCAGTCGCAGATCGACGCGTCGGCGACGTTCAACTACACGCCCTACCTCGCAGCCGCCGTGCTCTTCGTCGCGATCACGATCCCGCTGGCCCGTTTCACGGACTGGCTGGTCGCCCGGGACCGGCGGCGCCAGCTCGCGGCGGCCGGCCGGTGAGCGACGCCCTGCTCGTCGACGGCGTGCGCAAGAGCTTCGGCAAGCTCGAGGTGCTGCGCGGCATCGACCTCGCCCTCGCCGAGCACGAGGTCGTGTGCCTGATCGGCGCCTCCGGCTCGGGCAAGTCGACGCTGCTCCGCTGCGTCAACCTGCTGGAGCCCGTCGACGCTGGTCGGATCGTCGTCGCGGGCGAGCAGATCACCGGCCGCGGTGTGAACGTGAACCGTGTCCGCCGCCGGATCGGGATCGTCTTCCAGGCCTTCAACCTGTTCCCGCACATGAGCGTGCTGCGGAACGTCACGCTCGCGCCGCGCGAGGTGCTCGGCCGCTCGCGGCAGGAGGCCGAGGCTGCGGCGCTCGAGCTGCTCGCCCGCTTCGGCCTCGCCGACAAGGCACGGGAGTATCCGGACCGGCTCTCGGGCGGCCAGCAGCAGCGCGTCGCGATCGTCCGCGCGCTCGCGATGCAGCCGGACCTGATGCTGCTCGACGAGGTGACGAGCGCGCTCGACCCGGAGCTCGTCGCCGAAGTGCTCGCGGTGATCCGGGAGCTGGCGGAAGGGGGGATGACGATGCTGATCGCAACGCACGAGATGAGCTTCGCTCGCGACATCGCCGACCGGGTCTGCTTCCTCGACGACGGTGTGATCCTCGAGCAGGGCCCGCCCGGGCAGATGTTCGGCGCGCCGCGGGAGGAACGGACGCGCCAGTTCCTGCAGCGGATCGTGCAGGCTGGGCGTCTCTAGGTGGCGCCGATCAGTCGTGCACGCGGGCGATCAGGTCGCGCCGACGGAGCACCTTGACCGCGGCGCCGCTCAGCCGCACGTCGAAGCCGGCGTCCTTCGGGAACAGCACCTTGTCGCCGGCCTCGAGCCCGCTCGCCTCGGGGCCGACGGCCGTGACGATGCCCGTCCGGCACTCGGTGACGCTCGAGGCGGGGATGGTCAGGCCCGTGCGCGTCTCCGTCTCCTCGTCGGACGGCTGGACGACGAGGTAGTCGTCGAGGGGCTCGAGCGAGAGGTCGATCCGCTGCGGGTCCTGCACCATCTGCCCACCTTACCCCGGACGTTCCGCCCTCGATATGCGAAGCGCCCGCTTCCTGTGCCGCAGAAACGGGCGCCGCAGATGCCGGAATGTGAGGGGGAGAAACCGGCTCGCGGAGCATCCTCCAGGGCGGGTGATCGGGCATGCCCCGGATGGGGGATTCGCGCCGGAGGCGTGCGATACCATGGCCGCCTCGGAGAAGTGGCCGAGTGGCTGAAGGCGGCGCCCTGCTAAGGCGTTATGGGGGTGAATGCCTCCATCGAGGGTTCGAATCCCTCCTTCTCCGTGGAGCGACAGGCCCGCAGGGCCTGTCGCTGCGTCTGGGCTACGCTACAGCCCGCTCGGAGGGGTGCCGGAGCGGCCGAACGGGGCGGTCTCGAAAACCGTTAGGCGTGCAAGCGCCTCGAGGGTTCAAATCCCTCCCCCTCCGTTCTTCCAAGCCGGCCCCAGCCAATGCTCGCCGAGGAGTCGACGTCGTCGAGATCGCCGGTGAACACGAGATGGAGCATTAGCGCGCGGATCGACCCTGGATCGCGCGTGGCCGAGGCGCGCGGGCTCGGGCGCCACTGCGTGATCATGCTGAGCGTCGGCACGCAGCCGCTCCCTGACGAGCGGCGTCGCTCCGCTGGGCCATCGTCGCGAGCTGCGCGCTTGTTTCGGAGTTGCTCGGACGGGTCGGCTGCGGCCGGATCATCCATGCCCCGGCAGCGCTCGAGGCGCTCCGAGTAATGCTCGGCGAGACTCCGCAACACCACTACTCGAAGGCGTGTCCGTACAGGAGCCGCGCCCGCTCGGTGGTGACGTAGCCCTGGCGGAGGTCGTCCAGCACCAGCTCGGTGCGGCGCCTCGCCGGATCGCCGTACCCGCCGCCGCTACCGGTGTGGATCCGGATCACGTCTCCCTCGTTCAGCTCGAGCGCGGTCACAATCGCATGTTCCTCGACGCACCCATCCGCGCGGTGCACCTCGACGTAGTTTCGGGACCCCTCGCGTCCACCCGCGAGCGGCCAGGGCCGGTGCCTGTTCCGGGTGTAGGCGCACGTCAGGAAGCAGCCGTTCGAGCGGACCCGATAGTCGACGACGATGCCGTTGCCGCCGCGATGCTCGCCCTCCCCGCCCGCTGCGTCACTCAACGCGAGCCGGTCGACGTAGAGGCCGTAGCGCGCCTCGGCGACCTCAGCGGGGCAGTTGAACGTGTGTCCGTGGATCGCGCTGAACATCGCGCTGTTGCCGTCTCGACGGGCGGATCCGCCCCAGCCTCCGACTTGCGGCTCCACGATCGTGAAATGCCTGCCGGTGTCGGGATGCGGACCTCCGATGAACGTGCCGCAGATCGAGCCGAAATGCCCAGCCGGCAGCCGCTCGCCCAGATGGGGCGCAAGGCACCGGCACAACAGGTCGTAGAGGCGGATCCGCACCTCGTAGTAGGTCGCGAACGCGGCCGGCGGCAGCGCGTCGAACACCGAGCCTGCACGCGTCAGCACCCTCAGCGGCCGGAAGTGGCCGGCGTTCGCGGAGGCGTGCGTATCGGTGATGTTCATGAACACGATCTGAGCCGCGATCACGGCGGCGTCGCGCGAGATGTTGTTTGGACCGCCGTCCTGGTCCGGGTTGTCGCGCAGGTCGACAACGAGCTCGTCGGCGCCGATCTCGACCGCGACGCGGTAGACGGCGCCGCTGTCCTGCTCCTCCTCGACCTCGAAACGTCCCTTCGGTAGCTCCGCAAGAGCCCGCCGCGCGACCGCCTCGCCGTGATCCATGAACGAGCGCAGCGCCGAGGTGAACATGTCGCGGCCGTACCTGCGCACGAGCTCGACGATCCGCCGCTCGCCGACGCGCGCCGCGGCGATGCCCGCCCACATGTCACCCTCGAGGAAGTCGGGCAGCCGGCTGTTCGCCTTCATGATCTCTGCCACCGCGCGGATGGGCTCGCCGCCGGAGATCAGCTTCACGGCCGGCAGCCGCAGGCCCTCCTGGTAGATCTCACGCGCGTTCGTCGAGACCGAGCCAGGAACCATGCCGCCGACGTCGTTCCAGTGCGCGATGTTCGCCGTCCACGCGACGAGGTCGCCCTCGTTGAACACGGGCATCGCGAGCACGACGTCGTTCAGGTGCGTGACGCCGCCGAAGAAGGGATCGTTCGTGACGAAGACGTCGCCCGGCGCGATCTCGCCGCGGTTCAGCTCGAGGATCCGCTTCACGGCCTTGTCGAGGACGCCGACGAAGGAAGGGATCCCGGCGCCGGACGAGGCGAGGTTCCCGTCGCCGTCGGTGATCCCCGTGCCCATGTCGAGCACCTCGTAGATGATCGCGCTCATGGCCGTCCTGCGCAGCGCCGCGAACATCTCGTCGCTCATCGCCTGCAGCGAGGCCTGGACGATCTCGAGTGTGATCGCGTCGGTCGACGACGTCGTCACACGTCAGATCGTCCCGGCCAAGTGACATTTCGTCACGTCGCGTCGCTGGAAAGTCGCGGCGGGTGCGGAGCGCCGACCCGATCCCAGACTCAGCACTGGATCAAGCATCGAGGCCGTACACCGCTCGCGCAATCTCGTCGCTGACGAAGCCGTTGCGGAGGTCGTCGAGGACGAGCTCGCGCGGGCGGCGCCTCGGGTCGCCGTAGCCGCCGGCGTTCGCGGTGTGGATCCTGATCACGTCGCCCGCGTTCACCTCGAGCGCCGTCACGACGGCGTGTTGCTCGACCGTCCCGTCTTTGCGGATCACCTCGGCGCGGTTCGGCGAGCCCTCGCGGCCGCCGGCGAGCGGCCAGGGCAGCTGCTTGTTCCGCGTATACGCACAGGTGTAGAAGCAGCCGTCCGAGCGGACGAGGTAGTCGAGGACGATGCCCTTGCCACCGCGGTGCTCGCCCTCGCCTCCCGGCGCGTCGTTGAGCTTGAGCTGCTCGACGTAGAGCCCGTACCGGGCCTCCGCAACCTCGGCTGGACAGTTGAAGGTGTCGCCGTGGAAGCCGCTGAAGATCGCGTTGTTGCCGTCCCGGCCGGCGGATCCGCCCCAGCCTCCGACCTGCGGCTCGACGATCGTGAAGTGCCTGCCTGTATCCGGATGGGGACCGCCGATGAACGTTCCGCAGATGGACGCGAAGCTTCCCGCCGGGAGCCGATCGCCGAGGTGGGGCGCGAGGCAGCGCCACATCGTGTCGTAGATCCTGACCTCGACCTCGTAGTAGGTGGCAAACGCGGCGGGCGGGCTCGCGTCGAACACGGAGCCGGGCCGTGTCAGCAGCCTGAGCGGCCGGAAATGGCCCGCGTTCGCCGACGCGTGCGCGCCCGTGATGTTCATGAACACCATCTGCGCCGCGACCATCGTGCCGTCGCGTGAGGCGTTGTTCGGGCCCGGATCCTGGTCGGGGTTGTCGCGCAGGTCGACGACGAACTCGTCGTCCGTGATCTCGAACGTCACGCTGTAGACGGCGCCGCTGTCCTGCTCCTCGGCGAGCGTGAACGTCCCCTTCGGCAGCTCCGCCAGCGCGCGCCGCGCCACCTGCTCGCCGTAGTCCATGAAGCTGCGCAGCGCGGCCTGGAAGGTCTCGACCCCGTACTTGTCGACGAGCTCGACGATTCGCCGCTCACCGACACGCGCTGCCGCGATGCCCGCCCACATGTCACCTTGCAGGAAGTCCGGCAGGCGGCTGTTCACCATCATGATCTCCATCACCGGGCGGGTCGGCTGGCCGGCGGAGATCAGCTTCACGGCCGGCAGGCGCAGGCCCTCCTGGAAGATCTCCTTCGCCTCGTTGGAGATCGACCCCGGCACCATCCCGCCGACGTCGTTCCAGTGCGCGATGTTCGCCGTCCACGCGACGAGGTCGCCGTCGGCGAACACGGGCATCGCGAGCACGACGTCGTTCAGGTGCGTGACGCCGCCGTAGAACGGGTCGTTCGTGGCGAAGATGTCACCCGGGCGGATGTCATCGGAATCGTTTAGCTCGATGATCCGCTGGACCGCCTTGTCGAGGACGCCCACGAAGGCGGGGATCCCCGCGCCCGACGACGCGAGGTTCCCCTCCCCGTCGGTGATCCCGGTGCCCATGTCGAGCACCTCGTAGATGATCGCGCTCATCGCGGTCTTGCGGAACGCGGCGAACATCTCGTCGCTGATCGCCTGCAGCGAGTTCTGGATGATCTCCAGCGTGATCGGGTCGGTCGTCGGTTCGGTGCGTGTCGTGGTCATTCGTCTGCGTCCTCGCCGTCGAGGTTGATCGAGATGATCAGGTTGCCGTAGTCGTCGACGCGTACCTCGTTGCCTGCGTGCACGACGACGGTACTGCCCTTCGTCTCGACGATCGCGGGCCCGTCGAAGGCCATTCCCGGCTCGAGCAGCTCGCCCTCGTAGATGTCCGCCTCGTGGGCTCCCTCGGTGGCGTAGTCGACGAGGCGGCGGCTCTTCAGCGCGTCACCGAGCTTTCGACCCGTGAGCGGCAGCGGCGTCGCCGCCAGCTTGCCCACCTCCGCGACCGCGACGATGTGCGCGCCGACGAACTCGACCGGCGCATCGAGGCGATACGTGTACTCGCGCTCGTATGAGCCGTGGAACGTCGCTGCGATCTCGGCCACGCCCGCCGCGTCGATCGGGCCGTCGGGCAGGGGCACCTCGACGCTGTGCTCCTGGTTCTCATAGCGGAGGTTGCCGAAGCGGACGAAGCGCACCTGCTCCTCGCGAATGCCCTCGCGCGCGAACTGCTCGAGCGCGGTCCGAGTCATCTCGGCGAGCAACTCGTGGAGAGCCGGCGCGTTCTCCTCGCTCAACGTCGTCAGGCGGGTGACGAAGTAGTCGCGCCGGAGGTCGCTCATCAGCATCCCCCAGGCCGAGAAGACGTCGGCGGCGCGCGGGATGGCGACCCTGCGGATGCCGAGCTCGGCTGCCAGCGCGACGGCGTGCATGCCGCCGCCGCCGCCGAAGGCGACGAGCGTGAAGTCGCGGGGGTCGTGGCCGCGGTTCACCGACACGAGCTTCAGCGCGTTGATCATGTTGTTGTTCGCGATGCGCACGACGCCCCGGGCGGCCTCGGGGCGGTCGACGCCGAGCCGCTCCGCGAGGACGTCGAGGGTGCGACCGACGGCGTCCATGTCCGCCTCGATCTCGCCGCCGCAGAACCAGTGAGGGTTGATTCGGCCTAGTGCGAGGTTGGCGTCGGTCGTCGTCGCCTCGTCGCCTCCGCGCCCGTACGCGGCCGGACCTGGGAGCGCGCCCGCCGACTGCGGGCCGACGTGCAGCCTGCCGAAGTCGTCGACCCACGCGATGCTGCCGCCGCCCTGCCCGATCTCGACCACGTCGACGACAGGAACCTGAATCGGGTAGCCGGCGGAGAGGCGGCTCCGCTCGATCCAGTAGTCGGAGATGATCTTCACGTGCCCGCCCTCGATGAGCGAGCACTTCGCGGTCGTGCCGCCGATGTCGAGCGCGAGCAGGTTGTCGTCGCCCAGCAGCCGGCCGAGCTCGGCAGCACCCCAGAAGCCGCTCGCCGGACCGGACTCGACCATCGTGATCGGGATCTCCTTCGTCTTGTCGACGGAGTCCACACCGCAGTTCGACTGCATGATGTAGAGCTGCCCCCCGAAGCCACCGCGCGCGAGCTCGTCCGCGAGCCGGCCTAGGTAGCGCTCCGCGACGGGCTGTACGTACGCGGAGAGGACGGCGGTGCTCGTCCGCTCGTACTCGCGCCACTCGCGGCTGATCTGGTGCGAGGCGACCACGGAGACCTCGGGCCACAGCTCGCGGACCCGCTCGAGCACCGCCTGCTCGTGAGCGGGGTTGGAGTAGGAGTGGAGCAGGCAGATCGCCACGGCCTCGACGCCGTCCGCGCGGAAGTCGTCGATGATCGCCGGCAGGCCGCTCAGGTCGAGCGGCCTGCGCTCCTCGCCCGTCTGCGTCAGCCGCCCCGGCACCTCGCGTCGCAGGTAGCGCGGCACAAACGGCGGCGGCTTCTCGTAGTGGAGGTTGAAGAAATCGGGCCGGTTCCCGCGCGCGATCTCGAGCGAGTCGCGGAAGCCCTCGGTCGTGACGAGGCCGGTCTTGACGCCCTTGCGCTCGGCGAGCGCGTTGATCACGAGCGTCGTGCCGTGCGCGAGGAAGGCGATCTCGTCGAACGCGAGACCGCCCTTGTGCAGGACGTCGACGACGCCCCGCTCGAAGTCGGGCGGCGTCGTGTCGGACTTCGCGGTCACGACCTGCTGCGCCCCCGTCTCGGGATCGGTCGAGAAGTAGACGAGGTCGGTGAACGTCCCTCCGACGTCGGTCGCCGCGCGGATCGCCGCGGTCACGCCGTCCCTCCCAGGTTCCGCCGCCTCGCCTCGATCGCGAAGCGGGCCGCCAGATCGTCGAGCCACGCCACGAATGCCTCCCTGTCGGTCATCACCTTCTGCTTCTCCCGTTCCAGCTCAGGTTGGATCTCCCGGAGGAAGTCGTCGTCGAACGAGCGCGCGATCAGGCGGTCGACGGCGTCGACCATCCGAAACGGCCCGTAGATCGCGGGCTCGTCAATCACGTCGCGCGCCGCTGTCACGAGGAACGTCGCCAGTCGGAACGCCTCCGGATGCGTCGCCGCGCTCACGGCCTCTGCACTTCCCACTCCTGCCCGCCCCATGCGTCGACGTAGACCACCTGACGCGGCGCCTTCGGCACGAACGACGGCTTCGTCGCCGGATGACCGACGGCCGCGAGCCACTCGACGCGCACGCGCTCGGGCAGGTCGAGCACCGCGCGCAATGCCGCCTCGTTCGAGCAGCGGAAGAGGTAGGCGCCGATGCCGAGCTCGATTGCCGCGAGCGCTATATGCTCGGCGGCTGCGCCTGCGTCGATGCGCGCGAGCTGGTCGCGGCCCTGCGTTCCCATCTGCTCGAGCGCTCGCTCGGTGTCGGTGAGCACGGCGATGATCGCGGCCGGTAGCGTGCCGATGTAGCTCGGCGACACCTCCACAACCGTCTTCACGAGCCGCGGGTCCTTGACGACGAGCAGGAAGCGCGACGGCTCGTTCCCCCCGACGGGTGCGCGCGTGGCGGCCCAGGCGAGCGTGCGGAGGGTGTCGTCGTCGAGCGACGCGGTGTCGAAGTACCTGTGCATCCGCCGCCTGCGCATCGCGTCGAGGACGCCGGTCATGCGGTCCAGGCGGCCGCGGTCAGCGCGGCGACGGTCGCGGTCCGGACGAGCGTCTCCACGTCGACCCACTCGTCGGTTCCGTGCAAGTTGCCCGCGGACGGCCCGTAGCAGAGGCAGTGGCCCTGGACGTAGCGGGCGTCGGTGGTCGCTGTGAACGCCATCGTCTCGGGCTCGGTGCCGGTCACGCTGCGGTGCGCGGCCGCGACGGTATCGACGAGCGGCCCGGTCGTCGGATGGGCGTACGCGCGCGCACGGAACCCCTCGAAGGCGATCTCCACCTCCGGTGACGCGTCCTCGGCGGCGGCGCGCAGGCGCTCCTGCACTTCCCCCGGCTCGACGTCACGGCCGAAGCCGAACCGGATCTGCGCGACGAGCTCGTGCGGCGTCGAGGCGGCCCAGCCCCCGCCCTCGATCCGCCCGACGGTCATGCCGTACGGCCGCTCGCGGACGGCGGCGAAGACCTCGTCGCGCACCGGCTCGTTGAGCTCCGACTCGACCGTGCGGAGCCCGGCTACCGCACGGCAGAGCCGGTCGAACGGCCCTTCGCCGCCGCCTAGCATGGCGTGTCCGGCACCGCCGGCGGCCGTGAGCCGTGCCCAGACCACGCCCGTGCCCGCATGCCCGAGCCGCAGCGCCGTCGACTCGCCGATCAGCACCGCGTCGGCCTCGTAGCCCGCGCGCAGGACCGACCACATGCCGTTGCCGCCGCACTCCTCCTCGATCACCGACGAGAAGAGCAGATCGCCGCGGCGCTCGTCCCACGTCTCGGCGACGGCGGACGCGGCGACGAGGTACGCCGCGAGCCCGCCCTTCATGTCCCCGGCGCCGCGGCCCCAGATCCGCCCGTCGGCGACCTCGCCGGACCACGGCTCGTGCTCCCAGAGGTCCGGCCGCTCCACCGGGACGACGTCGACATGCCCGTTCAGGTGGAGCGACCTGCCGCCGCCCGCCCCGGGCAGCCGCGCGGCGACCGAGCTCCGTCCCTCGTAGGGAAGGAACGGATAGCCGGCGTACGGGTCGGCGAGCGCGGCCTCGGCATTCGGCTCGACACGCTCGACGTCGAAGCCGGCACCCCGCAGCCGCTCCTCGACGAGCTCCTGCGCCGCCTCCTCCGCACCGAGCGTGCTGCGGCGTCGCACGAGCTCGCGCGTCAACTCGACGACTGCCTTCTCCGCGCGTTCTCCTGCCGCATTCGCGACTGTGGCGACGGCGAGATCGCGCTCGGCCTGGAGCACCACCACCGCGTAGAAGGTGTCGGCGCTGCCGGAGTGTGCGCTTGTCGTGGCGCCCTCGAACTGCTGCACCCCCCAGCCGTAGGCGAAGCGATCGTCCGCGGTATGCATGTGCCTGAAGGTGTCGGCGCTCACGAGTCCGGACGTGCCTTGCAGCCCGCGCAGGTGCATCTGCACGAACGCTGCGTACGACGCGATCGAAGCGCTGGCGTCGCCGGCCGGCGCGGTCTCTGGGCCGAGGCGATACGGCCCGTCCGGATCCTGGGGCTGGAGCTCGCCGTTCTCCTCCCTGTGACCCCAGACCTGCGCCGGCCAGCCGATGCCCGCGTCCATGCCGAGCGGCGTGAAGATCTTCTCGCGCA
>Ga0081455_10007347_pt1 | contig 11618 bp, 7 predicted proteins | sample TabmetS3T2R1_FD_70207 | JGI IMG/M metagenome (GOLD analysis project Ga0081455, IMG submission 70207) | Tabebuia heterophylla rhizosphere microbial communities from the University of Puerto Rico - S3T2R1 | ecosystem: Host-associated > Plants > Roots > Rhizosphere ...
TGACCAGCGGGATACCTGGCGGGAGGCCCGAGGGCTGTGTCACTGGCACGCCTGGATGGCGACAGAGACGCCTCACAGTGCCGGGAGTTTAGCGATTCTCTATGCCGATGTGCTGCATCATGACTTCGAGCATCTCACGGCGCTGACGGCTGCCACGCCAGCCACACGGCGCCGGCGTTTGCAGCGCTCGCTGGCGCAACGTCTGCAGGGGTGGCTACGCGCCTGGCGGCAGCAACGGCCTTGCCCGGTGTGCCACCTGTGGCGTGAGCAAGAGCAGCTTTACCTCCACGTGCTCCTGGATGATTGGCAGGAACCGGAGCTGGCGCAAGCGTTTGCCGCTTCGAGTGGCCTGTGCTGGCGGCACACTCTGCACCTGGTCGAGCAGGGCAAGCAGCATATTCATCTACAGGCCGTGCTCGCAGCACAGCAGGCCCATCTGCAGAAATTGCAGGATGAGCTGCACGAGTTTATCCGCAAGCTGGACTACCGCCTGGCGCGCCAGCCATATGGCCGTGAGGCCGATGCCTGGCGGCGTGTAGTAACTCTGTATGTTGGGTTGCGCGGCGGCCAGGGGAGTGGGGGGTAGGATCGGCCCTAAAGGTAGCGCTGGTTACCGTGCGAGCCCATCGCTCCCCCAGTCGCCATCCTCGCTAGTCTGACTTATGAAAAAGTCCATGCCTGCCGACCAGAGTAAAGGGGAACAACATGCCTCTGCTGTGCGTTCAGGAGAGCACGCTATGGAGCATTGCTATCGTTTTTGGAAGACCATACACACGAGTCACACAATCGGGGCCTGGCTCGTTGTTATAATGCTTGCCGCCCTGGTGTCTGGCTGTTCTCTGTATGCCACTGGGCGCACGATCATCGAACAGCCGCTGGAGGCAATCGAGTGTTTCCCAGAGTGTCCGTTCTACACTGAACCCATTCTTCTGCGCCATCCTGGTACCGGTGTCATTGTCGAGTGTGGCCCGTATCCGTATGCCCTCTATTCCAGTATGGCAACCGGGTATAGAGCCGAGCGCCAGCAGTGTGTGGCCCAATATCAGTGGCAGGGCTATGTACGTCTGGCCACCACTGCAGGAAAGAGCAGATGAAACGGGCATGCAATGGTGCTAGAATGCATCATCCCTCGACTTCTCGGAGGTCTAGAGCACCCAACGCCTACGCAAAGGGAACAGCATGCCAGCCTATTTCATCGTCGATCTCGAAGTGACCGACCCTGCCGGGTTTGAGGAGTATCGCCAGCTCGTGCCCGCGACGATTCAGCAATATGGGGGCCGCTACGTCGTACGGGGTGGTGCCACCGAGACCCTCGAAGGCGATTGGCAGCCCAAACGTGTGGTTGTCCTCGAATTTCCGAGCCTCGAACAGGCCAAGCGCTGGTACAACTCCGAGGAATACCTTGGCCCGAAAGCCTTGCGTTTCAAAACAGCCAGGAGCAAGATGATTCTGGTTGAAGGGGCCTGAAGCCGCCAGCATTCCTATTGGCACGATTTCAGAGCTTTGTTGCGCTCATACTCGCTGTGACGGATGTGTGTACGGTATCCACCCTGGCGCATGGTTGGACCACGGCAGAGCATATCCACATTGGGGAGGCGAGCTATCGCATGATGAGCGGTAAGACCCTATGAATCAACAGCCACACCCCACCTCAACGGCACCGCCACCTGCCAGGAGCCAGCACCGACTCCTCTGGAGCTGGCTCCTGGTTATCGCGGCCCTGGTGAGCCTCATCGTCTTTCTTCCCCAATTCGTCCTGGTACAATGGGGGCCACGTCTTCTTGGCACGGTGCTCAGCAAGCAGTTGCATACCTCAGTCACCGTCGAGAGCGTCGCCGGAGGGTGGTTGAGCGGGCTGGAGGTTCGAGGGATCGAGGTAGCCGAACGCCCGGAATCGTCGGCACCGTGGCTATTGCGCCTGGGGCGGCTCACCCTTAACCTGGCAGCGGTGTGGCTACTCATTTCCTCCGAGCCGGTTGTCCTGCATCTGGAAGACCTCGCTGTCAACCTGCGGCGTGACGACGACGGACAATGGAACATAGCAGCCCTGTTGGCGCACCTGCACCCATCGACCCCATCACCTGCGCCCCAACCGTCGCAGCCCCTATCTCTTCCAGAGCGGCGCGTTGACCTCACGTTGACTGGTGGACGGCTGCATATGGAAGATGATGGGACCACCTATGGCTTCGACCTGCATGCTGAGAGTGCGTCGCTGGCTGCAGCGCCATGGCAGTGGCATTTTGCACTCTCCGGGCCGGCCGGCGCTGCCTTGACCATGGACGGCGAGCTACAGCATATTGCTTCGTCCGAGCCGCTCGCGGGCCATATTGAGGTCAACGTCAGCCAGCTCGACGTCGGTGTGGTGACGTCCCTGCTACCAATGCCTGCCGCCGTGCAGTTCCATGGACATATCCCCAATGCCCACACACGCCTCATGTTCGCTGGCACACAGGGGGTCGCCATCGCTGCGGACCTGGAGTTCCAGCAATTGCAGTGGCAGGTGGCCAGCGAGCCGGCTACGGACGGGATCGAACGTCTTCAGATCCACTTGCAAGGGCAGTGGCAGGAGAACCAGTGGTCATGCGACACCCTGACCATCGAGGCGCCGCATGGCCGCTTTGCGCTGCTCGACCGGGCCTGGATGCAGGCTGACGAGGATGCCTGGCGCGGGCACGCAGCCTTCACCTTGGACGTCCAGGATAGCCAGCTCGTGACCCAGGCATTGCAGACGCTGTTGCCCCCTGCCCTGCATATCCAGGGTCCCTTGCAGATAGCTGGCAAGGCTGACGGGGCGGTGAGCCGCGACGCACAGCAACCCTGGGAGGCCCGTGTGACGGGCCTCGAGGCTAGCCTCGAGGCCTCCCTCGCGCAGATCACCTGGCGCCAGGAGGCCTTCACCGAGATCATCACAAAAGTCTTCCTCAAGGAAGGCATCATCACCATCCCACAAGTCTCGGCCAGGGCCTTTGGCAGCGACATTGTTCTCAAGGGCGATCTTCCCCTGGCTGAGAACGCGCCGGGCGGTGGGATCGACTGGCGTCTGGCCAATCTCCCTCTCCACAAGATCCTTGGCAAACCGTTACAGTACTTTGTTATCTCGCAGTTCAGCGGTCGTCTGACGCGTCACGGCAAGGGGTATCGTGTCCAGAGCGTTGTGCAGTTTCCAGAGCTACGGCTGGATCCGGCAGAACTCGACCAGCGTGAGTTCCGTGTCACGCAGGCGGTGTTCCAATGTACGGCGACACTGTCCCTGCCCTTGACGCATCTGGCCTTTGATGGCTGCTCCATCGAGTCGCCGGAGATGCGCTTGACGTTCCATAATGGCACCCTGGCGCTGGGGGGGCAGCCGCAAATCTCGTTGCAGCTCAGAGGTAACCTGAGTGGGACGTTCGTCAATGCGCTCGTCCCGGAGGTGCCGGTGCAGTTCACGCACTCGTTGCATGTCAGTGGGCCGTACAGCATCCGCCTGCAAGGCAATGTCTGGGTTGGCATGCAATGGGATCTGGCGGTGACTAGCGACCGTTTTGTATTTGCCGATATGTCGTTCACTGATTTGGGGACTCGGGTGGTGAAAGCGATAGGCCGGCTCGACATCGCTGACGTCAAGGCGCAGCGAGGCCAGGGTCACGTTGAGGGTGCAGGCGCCTGGCATTTTGTGCATAGGGGCCAGCCGGCCGAGGGTGATTTGCGTTTGCACCTCTATCAGCTACCCATGCAACAGGTCCTGGGACGGGACACCCCGGATGGACCTTATGTCATGGAGGGGACAGTAGACGGTCCGACGGCAGTGCAAACGGGTCGCACCGGCTGGCAACTCACAATGGATGAGCAGCTGTCTATGCTGCGTCTACGCCGCGGCCCAACCACGCTGGCAGAGCTATCAGCGGCACGTTTGCGCGGCCTCTTCGGGCGCGAGGACGACGGCCCGCTGTGGGCTCGCGAGCTAGAACTCCTGGGGGACGAACTCAAGATAGCTGTCCGCCATGGTCGTCTGCCGATACAGGTCAGTGACCAGTCAGCGTTCGATGTGGATGCGGCAGTGGAAGCCCAGGCGCCATGGGTGAGAGCCGTGTTGGCACTGTTACAGGTCAATGACGTGGAGGTTAGCGGTCGGAGCCAGGCCGCCATCCGTGTGCAAGGGAAGATGCAGGAGCCCTTCCAGACCATGCAAGGAGGCGGCTCGGTGCAGATGGCGCAGGTCGGGTTCTTGCGCCAGACTTTCACAGCTGTCGATGTGGCCTACGAACTGGCTGCCGGTCGCTTGCAGATCACCAAAGGAATGCTGGGGTATGAGGACGGTAGGTTCGACGTACAGGGTAGCCTGGGGTTACCTCCGCGCCTTGGCACTCCTGGTGATCAAGGCGTGGTGACCCTGCATCAGATACCCCTGGAGCTCACACAGCAGGTGCAGGACTTTCACACCCAGGGTGCTGCCACTCTGTATCTGCGTACCACCTGCAACGGGGAAGCAAAGCTGCAGGTTACACCGAGCGGCCAGCTCCATGGGGGGGTACAAGTGCAAGTAGACAAGACCACCCGCCAGGTACAGCAAGGCGACCGCATCCTGGAGGCGGTGGAAGTACCGTCCGTACTTCTCACCGCCCAGATATCGTCCACCCACCCGCGCGAGCACTGGGAGCTCCCAAGTCTACGCCTGCAAGGACAGGGGACAGACGTTGCCCTGACGAATGTGCACCTGCATCGCACCCCATCAGACATCGACATCCGCGGTGTTCTGCAGGCGCACCTCTCCGGTGCGGTGAGTTATGGTGTTACCATGGGGTTCCTGCCGGTGGCCTTCGAGGTGAAAGATACGGTTGATCTGGAGGGGACTACGGGACTCCGCATTCCGGTCACGGGTCAAATCGAGCCGCGTGACCTCTCCTACGCGGGTGACGTCCGCCTCCAGAGTCTGGACATCGAAGGAAACAAAGCTGAAGCGCTGACCGCGCGTCTCAAACTCGCACAAGGACAGTTGACAGTCGAAACCGCGCAAGCTGACCTCCTCAACGGCGAGGTGCGCATCGCGTCGGCGTCGTTCGTCGATCTGCAGGGACCCAGCCACGACTTTGACGTGCATGTCATGGCAAAAGATCTCCAGCTCCAGGTCTATGGCGGCGAACGTCTCGCACTTTCACGGATGTTGTTCCTGTTGGCACCGCTGTTCATCATTGAGCCGAAGCGAGACGAACCAGCCAGCATGACAGGCACCCTGGAGGCAGAGCTGGCGGTCAGCGGCCGCTTCAGCGATGCGCCGGGCTGGAGCAAGACCGTCAACGGCGAGGGGTTTTTTCGCATTGTGGATGGTGCAATTCAGGGCTCCACCCTGGTGGCCGGTCTGACCACCAAGGTGTTGATGTTGCCGTGGAATACCGTGCATGATGCCCTCACGGGGCTGTTCGCAGCCGATGGCCGGCTTGGGTCTGATCTCCTCAGTCTCGGCAAGAACACCTTTGTCTTTGGCACCATCGAGAGCCCGATCCAGGTGCAGGCCGGTGAGGTACACCTCACGCCGAACTTTGAGGTGCGCTCACCCTGGGTCAGTCTGGTGATCAATGGGTCCAGTACCCTCGAAGGCGATGTGAACTACCGCGTGCGCACCGATCTCATCGAGCGACTGCGTTTCGGGTCAATTACCAGCTTGCCCGACCGGATTCCGATCATCGGCCCGGTGCTCCGCTACATTAACCCCTTCACGCTGCTGGATGGCATCGAGCTGGAAGCCACTGTGCAGGGGAACGCGTTCAGAAAAAATGCCGAGGGAAAGATCGACATCGAGGTCAATACCTCGATTCTCCGCTAATCAGCATCGCATCTCTGTCCCTCTGTCTGCGCCCGCAGGTAAGCTGGCGGCTTTGGAAGGGGTCGAGCATCAAGTCCATCTTCCCACTGACGCGCTTGCCGACGGTGTGCACGACGGCGATCTGGCTCTTGAGAGGCGCAGATTGCCAGCCGTGAATTTTGTAGGCGGGATAGCCCATTTCCAGGCACTGCCGGAGTCCGCGCCTGTCACGCCAATATTACTGTGGAGGCGCATAGCGTGGCGGCGCCGCTGCATGACACTGTTGGGCTTGTAGATGGAAATGCCTATGGTCAGCTCTAGCGCTATGTCCTACCATATCAAATCGTACTGTATGATTTCGATGCTGGTGATCTTCGGCCTGGTGCACATGGTGTCTCCTACGCCTCCCCTCTGAATGATCAGGTCATTTTCTCAAGTCTTCCAACAACGCCTTGGCCTCCTGGAGATCGGCGGTGTCAAACCCTTCAGTGAACCAGCTGTAGACCGGGGCGAGCAGGTCATAGGCTGCAGCCCGCTTGCCTTGGTGCTGCCACAGCCTGCTCAGGCTCATTGCTCCCCGCAACTCCAAAGATTTCGCTTGCTGGTGACGCGCCACCAACAGGGTCTGCTGAAAATAGGCTTCGGCCTCCTCAGAGTTCTCGGCAGAGCGCACCAACAGCAACTCCCCTTTGAGCCGATACAGCTCGGCCTCGTACAACCGCTCTCCGGTCTTGTGCACTGCCGCCAGGGCCTGCGCTAGAACGGTCAGTCCTTCCTCAGCCTGACCTACTTTCCCATGCGCTTCAGCCAGGAAAGCAAGGTAATATGGCCGGAACACTTCTGCACCCGTGTCCTGGTAAGCGGTCAGGCCTTGGCGCATCTGGGCAAGCCCCTCCGCTCCCTGTCCCTGTTCGGCCATGGTCCAACCTCGTAGGATCCTCCCACGCGCCAAGTAGTGCGCAAACCCCTGTTCAGTACAGAGCACAATTGCTGCCGTCGCCCGTTCTTGTGCGGCCGCTACGTCCCGGCGGAGTTGACACAGCATGCCAGCGAAGCATATGGCATATGCCAGGCTAAAGGGGTGAGCCAGCTCCTGGGCCAGGGTGAGCCCTGCACGAATGCGCCGCAAGGCCTGATCCGGATAGCCAAGACACCACAGGGTCAAGGCCGCCCAAGATTGACAAATCACTCCCTGATCCTGTCCATAGAGCGAGGCCAATGAACGATGCTGCTCAGGAGCATAGAGGGTCATCCCGCGCTCCAGGTGCACGTAGGCAGTGGAGAACTCTCCCAGGAAGGACAAGGTGTGACCCAGCATCCGGTGGGCCAACAGGAGGAGCACTGGGGCTTGCACGCGCTGGGCCACATTGAGGAGCTGCTCGCCTAGCTCGCGCGCTCTCTGCAACTCCGCCCGTACTAAATAAAAATACCATAACCCCCACACCGCCTGGAACATCTGCGGGGTTTCCCCCATCTGCTGACACAACTCGCGTGCTCGCGCATAGGCATATTCCACCTCTGGGGCCGCATAGCCCTTGGTGGCCATCAACGCTGGGCCAAGAGTGGTTTGCAAGACCAGCTCCCGCTGGGCGCGCTCGGGGGTTTCGGGCAGCATTTTAAGCAACGCCAGTGCTTTGGTCAGGCGTGTGATGGCGTCGGCATGGGCAGAGCGGCGCAGGGCATTGTCCGCCGCGTACTGGAGATACCTAAGAGCGCGGTCAGCGTCTCGCCCTTGCTCAAAGTGCACCGCCAGCTCGGCCGCGATCTCACGCGCCTGTGCCCCATAGCCCGTCTCTTTCCGGAGACCGATCTGCAAATGCCAGCGCTGCTGTCGGCTCGGCGGGATCCGGTCAGACAGGGTTTCACGATACAGGTCATGGCGGAAGCTATAGCCTGCGGCCACCGTCCCGTCCGGCCATTCCACGAGGCCGCCTGCCTCGATGAACTGCCCATGGTGGGCGAGCACGGCCAACCGGGCCTCGATGTCTTCCGTGGCCTGGTGGACAACTGCTGCGACCGCCGCCGCGGAGAAGGTCCTCCCGGCTATACTCGCCGCTTCCAACAGGCCTTGGTCTTCAGGACGGACCTGGGAGAGTTGCTGCTCGATAATGTGGCGCAGGCTCTGCGGGACGGCACTCCTGCTGGTCTCGACGGCCTTGGCGACGTCCCATCCCGCTGCCTCCTCGTGCAGCAGCCCCTGGCGTCTCACCTCTTCAACGATTGTCACCAGAAACAGGGGGTGGCCGCGGGTCCGCTGATGCAGCACGTGCACTGACGCTTCGGAGAGTGATAGCCCCCCCCACCACTGGCGGCAATAAGCGGCCACTTCACTTTCCGACAGGTAGTCGAGCGGAAGCTCCGCTCCCTGCTGGTGCTGCGTGAGTTCCGTCATCACGGTGCGGATCGGATGCGCGCGGATAATAGCGTCTACGGGTCGATAGGTGCCGAGCAGCAAGAAGCGAGCAGGATCGGGACGCCGGGCGACATACGCAAGCCACGCCAGCGTCGCCACATCGCTCCAGTGGAGGTCTTCCAAGACCAGCACCAGCGGACGCTCGGTGGTGAGGACATCCAGGGCTTCGGTCAGCTCGCGTAGCATGCGGGGCTGCGTGGCTCCGCCCGCGGTCCGCTGGAGGCTCTCCCAGTCGCTGGGCGGCAATAGCCCTGGCATCTGCACAAGCCAGCTTGGGGCATACTGCCGCAGCATCGCCACAAGCCGCTCCCCCTGTGGTTCCCGGCCAAGACGTCCGAGCGCCTCCAGGAGGGGCAGATAGGCTTCCCCCGCTCCATAATGGTCCAGGCATTGGCCGTGTCCTACCCAGACGTCCTCGGCGACCGCTACCTGGGCCACAAACGTATTCACCAGAGCAGTCTTGCCGATGCCGGCCTCCCCCGCGATGATCCCCACCTGCCGCCTGCCCTGGCGTGCCGTGGTCCACCACTGTGCTAGCTGGGCCAGGGCGGCGTCTCGCCCCACAAAGTGTGGCGGGCGACTGCACGTGGGAAATGGCAAGCGGCGTGGGACTTCCTCCCTCCCCGAGCCGCCAGGAGTCACCAGGGTGCTGACCGGCGCAATGAACCGATAGCCCCGGCCGTGCACTGTCTCAATAAAGCGGGGGGTGCGCGCCGGATCGCCCAACACCTGACGCAGTATGCGCATGGCGACCGTGATAACCGCCTCACTCACCGCCGTCTCGGGCCAGACGGCCTCGAGCAGCGCCTCTTTGGTCACAAGCTGGCCCGCCTGCGTCACCAGGCAGCACAAAACCGCAAAGGTTTTGGGGGGCAGGGGGATGGCCTCGGGGCCACGCCACAGCCGTTCGTCGCGGCGATCGAGCTGAAACGGCCCAAAGACGAGACACTGTGGCTCCGGCATTGTTCCCCCTGCCCCGTGGCAGCCAGGCGCTGTCTCCGGGACCTACGCACCACGATTTTTAGACTTTCTTTAGCAATTCTTCACAACTTCTTCAGGACTGTGGCCCGTGCAGGATGCTATGCTTAGGCCACAGAGCCAGAGTCGCACCCGTGCACGCCCCTGTCTCCAGGAGTATATCATGGTCGTCGAACGAGTACGCTGGCGGCACTACGTCGGCATTGTTCCCCTCTCGCTGGCGACGCTGCTGCTTGAGCTTGCCCTGACGCGCGTGCTGTCGGTGGCGCTGTGGTACCACTTCGGTTTTCTCGTTATCTCAACCGCTCTGCTGGGCATGGCTTTGGGATTCAGCATGGTGCTGGTCAGCGCAGCCTTGTGTTACCTGATCGCGCTGGCGGCAATGGTGGGAAGTCGTAAAGCTCCTTGTATGGCGGTACGTTAAAGATTTCGCCGGGGCAGTTGTATGTCAAGGGTCGAAGTGCAGAGAACAGTCCTCTTGCTTTGCGTGCTGGTGCTCTTGGGTGAGATCCTCTTGCACGGCGTCGGCGCTACCCAACCCACGCGCTTTGAGATTGGCTTAATCGGGGATCTCCCCTATTCGGGGGAGGACGAAGCGCAATTCCCCAACCTGATGCAGGCCATGAACGAGGCGAACCTGGCCTTCGTCGTGCACGTCGGCGATATTGCAACCGATCCGCGGTTGTACAAGCGCGACCAGACCGGGGCGATGCCGTGCACGGATGACACCTTGGCGCAGCGTAAGGCGCTGTTTCACACCTCGCAGCATCCCTTCATTCTCACACCTGGCGATAATGACTGGACGGACTGCCACTTTGCGGAACCAAGCCTTGACCCGCTTGAACGTCTGGCCAAACTGCGCCAGGTGTTTTTCCAAGGGGACCAGAGCCTCGGCCAGCGCTCCATCCCGCTCACGCGGCAGAGCACGGACCCGCAGTATGCCAAGTTTCGGGAGAATGTCCGCTGGACCTCTGGCGAGGTGCTCTTCGTCACCCTCCACCTGGTCGGTAGTAACAACAACCTGGGGCGCACCCGAGAAGGGGACGCGGAATATGACGAGCGGCACGCCGCCAACGTGATCTGGCTCAAGCAAGCGTTCGCAGAAGCCAAACGCCAGGCCCAGAAAGGGCTGATGATCTTCACACAGGCCAATCCCTACTTTGAAGACCATTGGTCATCAGCTCGTCAGCAATCCATGCACATCACTCCAGAGAACCCGGAGTTCTCTGGCTACAGCGACTTCCTGGCGGCCCTGGAGACCGAGGTGCTAGCCTTCGACAAGCCCGTGGTGCTCGTGCATGGGGATACGCATTACTTCCGTATCGACCAGCCGCTGTTTAGTACGGCACGTAAGCGCCTGATCGAACATTTCACGCGAGTGGAAACCTTTGGCAGCCCCAACGTCCACTGGGTTCGGGTGATCGTCGATCCCAGCGATCCCCAGGTATTTACGTTCAAACCGGAAATTGTGCGGAAGAACCTGGTCAAGCACGGCTCGCAATGAGCAGCGGTCGGAGGCCGCGACGTGGGTGCCCCAGCGCAAGGAGGTACAGCACTCTATGCGGTATATCGTCTCAGTTTTGTTGTTGATTGTCGTGCACCTCGCCTATGGAGCCGACTATGCCCGGGAGAAAAAATGGGCCGATGAGATTACCCCAGGCCTTGTCGTGGGCGATCCCGTGTACCTGGAGGGGAGAGCCGGCCACAAGTTCCTCACTATTTATACCGAGGCCCCCAATGCACAAGCCGGGCTGGTCATTGTGCATGGCATCGGGGTGCATCCGGATCATGCCTTGATTGGCACGCTGCGCGTTGCGCTAGCTGACCACGGCTATACGACTCTGTCCGTGCAAATGCCGGTATTGGCCGGAGAGGCCAGGCCTGAGGAATATCCCCCGACCTTTGGTGAAGCCGGCGAGCGACTGAAGGTCGCCGTGGGGTTCCTGCAAGCCAAGGGCTACAAGAAGATCGCGATAGTCTCACACAGCATGGGCTCGCGCATGACCCATGCCTATTTAACCAGCGCTCCCAGGGCATCCGTCAACGCCTGGGTTTGCATTGGTCTGGGAGGTGAAGAGGATTTTAGGCACATGACCCTCCCAGTGCTTGATCTGTATGGCGAGGACGACTTTCCAGCCGTGTTGCAGGGTGCCCAGAGGCGCGCGGCCTCGATTCAGACTTTACAACGATCGCAGCAGATCATGGCGCCGCAGGCCGACCATTTCTTTACCAACCAGCAGGCCGAACTCGTCAGGTACGTGAGAGACTTCCTGGACAAAGCGTTGTAGTTGACTTAAACGCCTGGAGGGAAAAATCACTAGGGGGGAAAGCCTATACAGTCCTACCCATCCTTACCGGCACAACCAAACGATGAGTGACGAAAAAGTTCCGCTTGACAAGGGTATGGATAACTGCTAAGCGAGGCTAAGGTATCATGAGCACCGC
>Ga0081455_10007348_pt1 | contig 11617 bp, 10 predicted proteins | sample TabmetS3T2R1_FD_70207 | JGI IMG/M metagenome (GOLD analysis project Ga0081455, IMG submission 70207) | Tabebuia heterophylla rhizosphere microbial communities from the University of Puerto Rico - S3T2R1 | ecosystem: Host-associated > Plants > Roots > Rhizosphere ...
GCCGACGGCGCACCAGCTTGTGCATGTAGGGCAGCGACTCGGGCGTCGGATCGACCAGGTGATAGAAGGCATCGGGAAAGGCGCGGTAGAGGCCCCAGGTGCCGAAGCCCACGCCGATGTCGAACACCGTCCTCGGCTGGAAGCCGTGATGTCGCAGGGCCTGCACGGCGAGCCGCCACGACAGGCTGCTTTCGCGGGCCGGCAAGTACGGTTCGAGCGGCCGCAGCGCATCTTTGATACGCGAAACAACGGTGCGGCGGACGGGCACGGGCTGTGCTTCGATATTGGCCATGGCCGCCATGTTAGGAGTGCGGGTGCGAGCCGCCTGTGACCAATGGGTGGACGCGAGCGACTGAGGGGAAGGATGTGATGGACTTCGATGCGGTGATTGTGGGTGCGGGCTTCGCCGGCATGTACATGCTCCACCGGCTGCGCAAGGCGGGCTTCTCCGCGCGCGTGATCGAGGCGGGCAAGGGCGTCGGCGGCACCTGGTACTGGAACCGCTATCCCGGCGCGCGCTGCGACGTCGAGAGCGTTCAGTACTCCTACCAGTTCTCGCGCGAGCTCGAGCAGGAGTGGGAGTGGACCGAGCGCTACGCGACGCAGCCCGAGATCCTGAAATACGCCAACCACGTCGCCGATCGCTTCGACCTGCGCCGCGACATCCAGTTCGAGACGCGTGTCACCAAGGCGACGTTCGACGAGACCGCCAACGTCTGGCGCGTCGAGACCGACAAGGGCGATCGCCTGGTCGCGCGCTTCGTCATCACGGCGATGGGCTGCCTCAGCTCGCCCAACACGCCCAAGATCCCCGGTCTCGCCGACTTCGCCGGGCCGACCTATCACACCGGCAACTGGCCGCATGAGGGCGTCGACTTCACCGGCAAGACGGTGGGCGTGATCGGCACCGGCTCGTCGGCCATCCAGTCGATCCCGATCATGGCCAAACAGGCCAAGCACCTGACGGTGTTCCAGCGCACCGCCAACTACACCATCCCGGCGCATAACCGGCCCCTCGATCCGGCCTACGTGCGCGAGGTGAAGGCGACCTACCCCGACATGCGCAAGCGCGCCAAGTCGCTGCCGGCCGGCATCGACCTCAAGGTCAATATGGCGTCGGCGGTCGAGACTGCGGACGAGGAGCGGATGCGTCTCTACCAGGAGCGCTGGGACTATGGCGGGCTGGGCTTCATGGCGGCCTTCTCCGACCTCCTGCTCAACGACCAGTCGAACAAGACCGCCGCCGACTTCGTGCGCGGCAAGATCCGCGAGATCGTGAAGGACGCCGCCACCGCCGAGCTCCTGTCGCCCAAGAACATCATCGGCTGCAAGCGGCTCTGCGTCGACACCGGCTACTGGGAGACATTCAACCGGCCGAACGTCACCCTGGTCGATGTCAGTGACACGCCGATCGAGCGCATCACCGCTAACGGCCTCATGGTCAAGGGCAAGGCGTACACTTTCGATTGCCTGGTGCTGGCGACCGGTTTCGACGCCATGACCGGCGCGCTGCTCAAGGTCGATATCCGCGGCCGCGCCGGCGTGTCTCTCAAGGACAGGTGGGGCGAGGGGCCGAAGACCTATCTCGGGCTCACCGTCGCGGGCTTCCCCAACCTCTTTACCATCACCGGTCCGGGCAGCCCATCGGTGCTGACCAACATGCTTCCGTCGATCGAGCAGCATGTCGACTGGATCGCCGATTGCCTGATCGCGTTGCGTGAGAAGGGCGTGACGGTGATCGAGCCGCTCGACGAGGCACAGGAAGCCTGGGTCGGCCATGTCGGCGAGGCGGCCGGCATCACGCTGCGCTCGAGCTGTAGCTCGTGGTATGTCGGCGCCAACATTCCCGGCAAGCCGCGCGTGTTCATGCCCTATATCGGCGGGCTGCCGGCCTACATCGAGCGCTGCGAGGCCGTGGTTAAGGCCGACTACGAGGGCTTCGCCAAGGCCTGACGAGAAGCGAGCCGGCGATCAGGCAGCTGTAGGCTGCGATGCCGGCGGCGATGGCGGCGAACAGGCCGCCCAGCCCGAGCCCCAGCTTCTCGACGGCGATCCAGGCGCCGATGGTCGTGACCAGCATGCGCACGACGCTCGCCGTGAACGGCAGTGTCATGCGGCCCGCGCCCTGGCTGGCGAAGTAGAGCGTGAGGCCCAGGCCGCCCAGGCACAGGAACGGCGCGATGCGGCTGAGGCAGGCGACGCTGGTGGCGATCACCGCGTCGTCGGCCGTGAAGATCCGCGTCCAGCTCTCCGGCACCAGCGCCACCGTCCAGCCGATCAACCCGATGGCGAAGAAGGCGATTGCGCCGCCGATCCAGGCGACCTTGTTGGCGCGCCGCCAGTCGCCGGCGCCGGCGGCCACGCCGATCAGCGTGGTGAGGCCGGTGCCGATGCCGAAGGCAAGCGGCGCCAGCATGATCTCCAGGCGCATGCCGATGCCGTAGCCCGCCAGCGCCGCGGTGCCGAAGCGGCCGACCAGGCCGGTGACCAGGAGGGCGGTGAGGGCTCCCGTCACGGTCGAGGCCGAGCCCAGGAGGCCGACCCGCAGGATCTCGCCGAACAGCCGGCGCTGCAGGCGCACGCCGGTGAAGGACGGCACGAAGCCCAGCCGGCCGCGCCGCAGGGCGCGCACCTGAAGCGCCACCGATGCTGCCGTACCGGTGGCGCCGGCGATCACCAGTCCGACCAGGCCGAGGCTCGGCGCCAGCACGGCCGCCAGCGCGACATAGGCGATCGACGCGCCCGCGCCGATGCGGCTCGGCGTGGCGGCATCGCCCGCGCCACGCAGCAGGGCGGCGAGGAAGCAACTCGGCCACACCAGCACCGCGGCGGCGAAGAACCAGTTGCTGAAGGCGAGCGCTTGCTCGAGCGCGCTGCCATCACCGCCCATCAGCCGGAAGAGGTGGGGCAGCACCGTCCAGGCGAGCGCCATGAAGACAAACGCGACGCTCCAGCCCACCACCAGGGCATGCAGCACCAGCGCGCGCGCATCGTCGAGCCGGCCGGCGCCCAGCGCTGAAAGTGGCCTGAAAGCGGGGCCGGGCACCCTGGGGCGATGCCCGATCACCCCCGTCTTGCATGCGGCCAACCTTTGCGGCGGGCCGGGGGTCGCATCCCTCGACAACAATCCGACCCGAAGGGAAGCATCATGCTCAGCACCAGCCTCAAGCGCCCCGTCGCGTCCCTCGCCGTCGCCGCCGGACTCCTGACGGCGGCGGCGACCGCCATGCCGGCGCATGCCGCCGTCGCGCCCCATCCGGTCGCCCCTCAGTCCGCTGCAACGCTCTCAGCGGCGGGAGCCACTTCCCAGGGGATCATCATGAGGGACGGCGGCGTCTGCGATCCGATCCGCCACATGGGCTGCTGAGCCTTCACGCCGTGTCCGCGCGCGCGACCGGCGCAAGCTTCACCACACCCGGCGCGAACGGCCAGCGCCGGCCGATCCCCACGTGCAGGATGATCGAGACGCCGATGGCGTTGAGGCCGACGTGGGTGACCCAGTCGTCCGCGCTTGCGCGGGTGAACTGGAGCCCCTCCGCGACGGCATGTAGCGCCCATGCCATGAGCGCCGCCAGCACGAGCGCCGCCACCACGGTTGCAAGCCGGTCGAGCCAGCCCTCGAACAGCATGCCGAACAGCAGGCCGGCCGCCACGAAGCAGCCCGCGAACGCGGCGAGCGGATCGGGGCCGGCCCCGAGCAGCTCGTGCGCGACCAGATAGGTGAGGACCCCGCTCGCGATGACGACGACGTGCGCGCACGAGAGCCGCAGCGCTCGCCGTGAGATTGCCGAGAACGGCCAGCCGCGCCAGGCGACGTAGAAGAGCACCTGCCAGGCGCCGATCAGGATCAGCACCGTGCCGAGCTCGCTGCGCACGTCCGCGAGCGCGAAGTACAGAACGATCGCCACCGCCCACGCGATCGCGAGCGCCACCAGCCCCCCGGTCAGCCGGGGCAGCCGCCGCAGCGGCCACCCCTCGCCCACGAGCGTCAGCTGGAGCATCGCCACAAACGCGGCGGCGGCCAGCGGCATCGTGGCCGGGAACGTCGGCACGTGGCCGGGCCCGGGCGACGGGTCGAAGATGCTGCGCAGGTCGAACTCGGCGACCACGATCTGCCCAAGGCCTGTGAGCAGGACAGCGCCGACGATGATCAGCGCGGTGTCCGCCCAGCCCGACCAGCTCGGCCGCAGGATCGTGCCGGGCCAGTCCTCCCACCAGAACGCCACCATGGCGACCAGCGGCAGCCCGTAGGTCACAAGCGGGCCGAGGACGAGTGCCGAGCTGTCGGCCCCGCCGGCGCCGACGGCGAGCAGCGCCGCGATCGGGACGACGAGCAGCAGACCGAGGAGACCGAGCCGCGGCTGAGCCCTCTCGAGCGAGGGAGCGACCGGGTGGTCGGGCGCGGATATCGGTGGCCGCTCGGGAAGCGCGGCCTCGCTCGGGTTCATCCCTCCGCAGGCGGATCCATCACGAGCTCGGGAGCCATCGGGAACTCGCGGACCCGGCGGCCGGTGGCGTGGAACACCGCGTTCGCGATCGCGGCAGCCATGCCGACCTGCCCGATCTCGCCGACGCCCTTGGCGCCGAGTGGGCCGACCAGGTCGTCCTCCACCTCGACGAACTCGACCGCCACGTCCGGCGCGTCCGCGTTGACGGCGACGAGGTACTCGGCCAGATTGCTCGCGGCCCAGCGTCCGTGCCGTGCGTCCATGTGGTTGCCCTCGAGGAGGGCCTGGCCCATCCCCCAGAGCATCCCGCCCATCAGCTGGCTGCGGGCGAGCAGCGGGTTGAGGACGCGGCCGGGCGCGAACGCGCCGACCAGCCGGCGCGCACGCACGAGGCCGAGCTCGGGGTCGACGGCGACCTCGGCGAACTGCGCTCCGAACGTCAGCAGCCCGTGGGGCGTGTCGGGTGGCGGCGGGCGCCAGGACCCGATCGCCTCGGCGTCGGCCATGTGGCTGCGGCCGAGCAGCTCGCCGTAGGTGTCGGCGGCGTCCGGCCGCTCGGAGGAGCTCATTCGGCCGCCGGCAACGTTCACGGAGCCGGCGCTGACGCCGTGCAGCGGCGACCCGTCGTCGGCGATCGCCATCTCGACGAGCTGGCGCCGCAGCGCACAGCCCGCCTCGTGCACGACCGAGCTGACCATGCCGGAGCCCGCCGAGCCGACGGCCGAGGTGCTGTTCGGCAGGTCGGAGTCACCGGCCTGGAACTCCATCGCCGAGACGTCGACGCCCAGCGCGTCGGCCGCGACCTGCGTCGCCATGGTGAGCACCCCGGTGCCGAATTCCTGGGTCGCGGTCTGCACCACCGCGCTGCCGTCGGCATGAATGCGGGCACGCGCGCGCTGCTCCGGCATGAAGAACGCGATCGGGTAGCCGGCGGCCGCCATGCCGGTGCCGACCAGCCAGTTGCCGTCGCGTGTGCTGCGCGGCGCCGGGTCGCGATCCGCCCAGCCGAAGCTCTCGGCGCCGAGGCGCAGGCACTCCGGCAGGCCGTCGCTCGACCAGGCGTTGCCGCGCGGATCGACGGCCGTGTGGTTACGCAGCCGCAGCTCGACGGGATCGATATCGAGCTCGTAGGCGAGCTCGTCCATGGCGATCTCGAGCATCGAGACGCCCAGCGACTCGCCAGGGCCGCGGGTGAAGGTCGGGGTCATGGTGTTGCCGCGGATCAGGCGATGGACCCCTTCGTAGTTGTCGAAGCCGTACAGCTGCGCCGACACGCCGGTCGCGGGCTCCGCCCAGTCGTCGAACGGCGACGTGATCGACAGCTTCTCGTGCCTGATGGCGGTCAGCCGCCCATCGCGCGTGGCCCCGAGTGTGATGCGCTGCTCCTGCTCTTCGCGGTGTCCGTTCGAGGTGAACATCTGCGGGCGAGTGAGCATCAGCTTGACCGGCCGGCCGACGTGGCGGGCGGCCATCGCCGTCAGCGTCACGGCCGGCCACACCATCGCCTTCATCCCGAACGAGCCGCCGACGAAGGGCGCAAGCACGCGCACGTGGGTGAGCGGCAGGCCGAGCAGGTGCGCGACCGTCAGCTGGGTGGCGCGGACGCCCATCGTCGACTCGTGGATGGTCAGCTTCCCGTCCTCCCACGCGGCCACGCTCGACGGAGCCTCCATGGGGTTGTGATGGTTGGCCGCCATCTGCATGGCGACCTCAACGCGCACGTCGGCTTCGCCGAGCGCCGCCTGGACGTCACCGCGCTCGTTGCGGCCCGGCATCAGGCCGCCGAACAGGCGCTCCGCCTCGTAGGCCTCGTCGCGACCCTGGTCGATCGTCGTGAGCGCATCGGCGGCCTCGTAGCTGACCTTCACCAGCGAGGCGGCGTGCTGCGCGCGCTCGTGCGAGTCGGCCACAACGAGCGCGACGGGCTGCCCCGCGTACTGGACGACCTCGCCCTGCATCGGGAAGAAGCTCTCGCCCGGCGCCGCCTGGCCGACCAGCGACGGCAGCAGCTGCGGTGAGCCGGAGATCTTGGGCAGGTTCTCATGAGTCAGAACCGCCAGCACGCCTTCGCCGGCGAGCGCGGCACCGGCGTCGATGGCGATGACTCGGCCGCTCGCGACGGTCGCGCCCACGATCGCCATGTGCGACATCTCGGGCAACGGGATCTCGGCCGTGTAGCGCGCGGCGCCCGTGACCTTCGCGGGCCCGTCGACACGGGTCAGTGGAGTGCCCACGGCGCTCATCGCAGCGCCTCCCTGAGGCCGCGCACCGCGGCGCGGGTTGCGAGCTCGACCTTGAACGCGTTGTGCTCTCGGACATCCGCCGACTCGAGCTCAAGGGCTGCGGCGAGCCGGAACGAGGTCTCGTCGGCGGGGCTGCCGATCAGCGCCGCCTCGGCTCTGCGGGCGCGCCAGGGCTTTGTCCCGATGCCGCCGAACGCGAGCCGGGCGCCGGTCACGACGTCGTCGCTGACCTCGAGCGCGGCTGCCACGGACACGAGCGCGAACTCGTACGACTGGCGGTCGCGGAACTTCAGGTAGACCGAGCGGCGCGCGATCGGCGCGCCCGGCACCTCGAGCGCCACGATCAGCTCACCGTGCACGAGCGGATGCTCGAGCTCGGGCGTGTCGCCAGGGAGCAGGAAGAAGTCGTCGAACGGGATGGACCGCTCACCGTCCGGGCCGAGGGTGTGCACGACCGCGTCGAACGCGACCAGTGCGACAGCGACGTCCGACGGGTGCGTGGCGATGCAGTGCTCGCTCGTTCCGAGGATGGCGTGGCCGCGGTTGAACCCCTCGAGTGCCGCGCAGCCCGAGCCCGGCTCGCGCTTGTTGCAGGGCGAGACGCCGTCGCGCAGATAGGCGCAGCGCGTGCGCTGGCGCAGGTTGCCGCCCATCGACGCCATGTTCCGCAGCTGCTCGGAGGCGCCCAGCAGCAGCGCCTGCGAGATCGCGGGATAGCGCTCGACCACCGCCGCCGTGCGTGCCACGTCGCTCATGCGCGCCAGCGCCCCGATGCGCAACCCGCCGTCCGGGAGGTCGTCCACCGCGCTCAGCGGCAGGTGGTTGATGTCGACGAGATGGTCCGCCCGCTCGATCCCGGCGCGGATGAGGTCGACCTCGGTCGTCCCGCCTGCCAGGAAGGCACTGCCGGGCTCGCGGATCGCGATCGCGACCGCCTCCTCAACCTGGCCGGCGCGGCTGTAGCTAAGCGGCCGCATCGCGGACCTCGCGGATCGCAGCGCGGATGTTCGGGTAAGCCGCGCAGCGGCAGATGTTGCCGCTCATGAACTCGGCGATGTCGTCGTCGCTGGAGGCGTTGCCCTCCTCGATCAGCTTGACCGCCGACATGATTTGCCCGGGCGTGCAGTAGCCGCACTGAAACGCGTCGTGCTCGATGAACGCCTGCTGCATCGGGTGCAGCTCGCCGTCCTTCGCGAGCCCCTCGATGGTCGTCACCTCGCGCCCTTCGCACGTCACCGCGAGCGTCAGGCATCCGAGCACGCGCCGGCCGTCCACCCACACTGTGCAGGCGCCGCAGGTGCCCTGATCGCAGCCCTTCTTCGAGCCGATCAGGCCGAGCCTCTCGCGGAGTGCGTCGAGCAGGCTTACGCGTGGCTCGAGGTCGATGGCGTGCGCCTCCCCGTTGACGTTCAACGTGACCGGCGTGCCGGCCGGCCCTCGCGAAGCGGTCGGCGCGCGCCCGTCCGTGATGTGAACTGACGACTCCAAGTCCATTCACATCACGTTGGACCCCGGCCGACCCTCCGCAATCGCCCTGCGCTGTCGGGCGATAGCGACTTCCTATCGATCAACCGTCGATGAACTCCTCGCCGGCGTCCTCGTTGCATTCGATGCTCGGCGGCTCCTCCCCGGGGAAGGCGAGAAACTGGTAGCGGGGGCGGCCGAAACCGCGCATGTCGAGCGCCAGGGCAACGCGGCGAGCCCGGTTCGGGGACCCGTACTGGTAGCCGAACGAGCCGTCGGCGCTGCCGTACTCCGTCACGCCGATCACATACATGCACTCGTCGAAGAGCTCGAACTCCTCCACCGGCTCCTGGAGGTCCTCCACCTCCTCGGTGAGCGAGTCGAGCTCCTCCTGCAGGTCCTCGACGCGGTCGCGAATCGTCGCCGGCCCGTCGCTCCCGCCGCCGCCGGCGAGGACCGGCGGGGCGACCGCCAGCGCGACGGTGCACAGCAGCGTGAGCATGAGGAGGCGGCACACGTCAGTCGACAGCCTCCCCGGGCTCGTCCTGGCAGGTGCGTCCGGGGCGGTCGCCGCCGACGAGCGCGAGGAACTCGTAGTCGGGGTCGTCCCAGTCGCTGCGGTCGATAGACAGGCCCGTCCGGTAGCCCGGCGGCGCCCCGTCGCGGCCACCGAACAGGAAGCCGAACCTGCCGTCCGGGTCGCCGTACTCGGTCACGGGAACCCAGGAGACGCACGACTCCCATTCGTCGAAGCGCTCGGAGGCGGCCAGCAGGTGCCGTGAGGCCCGCCACAGCCTCCGCACCCTCCGCTCGAGGTCACGCACCGTGCCGTGAAGCGACCTCGCGGAGGCGACCGCCCGCGGCGGACCGACCGACGCCGGGTCCGCTGTTCCACCCGGGAGCGGAGCGGCGCTCCGACACCCTCCCTTGCGCGAGAGATTGAGGAACAGATAGTCCTCCTTGCGCGGGCGGCTCTTCCGGTCGACGGCCAGCGCCGGCCTGAAGTCGGGGCCGGTTCCGTCGCGGTCGTCGTACATGAAGCCGAACTGGCGATCGGGGTCGCCGTACTCACTCACGGGGACCCCGCGGATGCATGCGCGCCAGTCCGCGTAGCGCGCGGCCGACAGCTGCATCTGCTCGACCTTTCGCTCGAGGTCCGTCACGACCGACCGGACCGCACGGACGTTCGGCGGGATGGCGCCCGTGCGGGGCCAGGGCGAGTCCTCGCCGGCGCTCGCGATGCCCGCCAGCGAGGCCAGAATCGCCGCCGCGAGCGCGGCGGCGAGCAGCCGGGGCGCCGCTCTCACCGACCCACCTCGACGGCGCCGATGTCGCAGCCCCCGCCCTGCGGGCGAGCGATTCCGCGCTGATCCTTGGCGACGAGAGCCGTGCGATTGGCCACGAGGCCCTCCAGATGCTGCTCTCCCTCGAGCACCTCACCGAACGGAGCGAACCGGCAGTGCGCCGGTGGGATGCGGTCGAGCGCGGCGCTCCCCTTTAGCGGCAGAAGCGTCTCGCCGAGACCGCCGTTGGCCGCGAGCTTCCCGAGATCAGAGGGAGCGCCGATCACGTCGCCGGGCGCGCCGAGGCCGCAGGATCCGTCGGTGACGAGGTTGTAGCCGTACGAGGTGGCCGCCGAAACGTGGCAGTTGACGTCGGTTGGCTGCACCTGCCCGCCCAGCGGGTCCGTCCTCGCCGGCCCGATGATCGAGCCGAAGGCCTCCAGCCGCTCCCCTGCGCCGACATTCGCGGCCACCGGCGCGATGTTGTTGGCGACGGTGGAGTTGACGAGGCCGAGTGTTCCCGCGGCCAGAATGCCGCCGCCCTGTCCCTCGGCGTAGTTGTTGCTCACCGTCGAGTTGGCGAGATAAAGGTTCCCGCGCGCCCAGATCCCGCCGCCGACGTGCGCGACCGCGGCGTTGCGGGCGACCGTCGAGTTGATGACGGTGACGTCGCCCTCGCCCGATATCGCGCCACCGCGGTCGTCCGCGCGGTTGCCGTTGAGCGTCGAGCCGACGACCGTCACGTCGCCGTCGAGCGTGAAGATCGCCCCGCCTGGCCCATCGGCGGTGCTGCCGTTGACGGTGGAGTCGATCACGGTGATGTCGCCGTCCTCGTCGGCATAGATGGCGCCGCCGTCGCCGTCCGTCGTGTTGCCGTCGATGTGCGATCGGACGACGAGGATGTCGCCCGTCGAGCCCAGCGCGCCGCCCGAGCCGTCGACGAGGTTGCTGCTGACCACCGAGTCGTACACCTGGATGCCGCCGCGGCGCGCGTACACGCCGCCGCCGTCGTCGTTGGCCAGGTTGCCGGTGATGACCGAGCGGATGATCGTCGCGCGCCGCTGCGACATGATCCCTCCGCCCGGCTCCTCGGCGAGGTTCTGCTGCACCTTGGAGTCGATCACGGTGATCTCGCCCCGGCTGGTGATCGCGGCTCCGGGGCCGTCGCTGCCGCCGCGCGTGAGCTTCACCCTTCTGAGCTCGACGTATCCGGTGCCGTCCTGACGCAGCAGCCGCTTCTCGAAGCAGGCCTGGCGAAGCGTATGGCCGTTGCCGTCGAGGACGATCGGATTCGACGACTCCCGGATCGGATCGCCGATCCGGCAGGCGTGCAGCACGATGCTGTGCGCCACGTCGATCCCCGTCAGGCGAGGGTTCGCCCACGCGGCGCGCAGCTCCGACTCGCCCCGCACGACGACCGAGTCGTCCGGGAACAGGGTGTAGCCGTGGTCGATCCGCCGGCGGCCCTTCACGCAGGTGACGTTCGCGTCGTAGCGGCCGTCCACCGGATAGAGGCGGCGCTCCGTGCACCGGTAGCCGAGCACGCTGCGCCGGTAGTAGCGGTCGAAGGTCCGGCAACGGCCGAGGAAGACAGGTTGGATGCAGCGGCGATCGACCCGCCGGTAGCAACCGCTCGTCCGCGCGCGTCGGAGGCAGCGCTGATAGGCGCGCACGAGCGTGACCCCGCTCCTGCAGCGCGCGCCGTCCACGTACAGGCCGAGGACCGTCCCGGCGCCGGCGGCCCGCACGCGCCGCGTCGTGCAGCGGGTGGCGCCCGGGCGCCTGTACGGCACGGTCCCGCTCGAGGGCCCTTCCCAAGGGCCCGGCGGCCCGGCGCTCGGCGGCGCGTGCTCGTCCTCGTCACCACCGCCGAGTGCAAGCGGCGGGGCGATGAGAGCCCCCACGAGGACCAGCACGGCAAGGCAGAGCGGCACCACACGGGCGAGCCGAGGCTGGCGCGGCTGACTGTCGACGGTCATGAGAACCCCCTATACGGCGTCAGACAACTCGAAGCTAAGCCACCCCGGGCCTCGTCTGAGAGGCGTTCTGTCGTGCCTGATAGGCGCTCGCTCTTGGTGGGTGGCAGCGCGCCTCAGCCGAGCCGCGCGAGATACCACTCCCACGCCCGCCTGAGCCCGTCGTCCAGGGCCGTGCGCGGCGCCCAGCCGAGCTCCGTCCG
>Ga0081455_10007349_pt1 | contig 11617 bp, 9 predicted proteins | sample TabmetS3T2R1_FD_70207 | JGI IMG/M metagenome (GOLD analysis project Ga0081455, IMG submission 70207) | Tabebuia heterophylla rhizosphere microbial communities from the University of Puerto Rico - S3T2R1 | ecosystem: Host-associated > Plants > Roots > Rhizosphere ...
TGCGATGCACAGGTTGACCGCAGTTTCTCGTCCGATGACGATGGCATCATCATCAATGGTAAAGATGGCGCCCTTGAGCTTGCCGGAAATTGCTGCTAGTCGCGGCTGCATGGGTCAAAACGTGAGTCAGTGTTAGTCAGCCAAAGTCTAACGCGCATGCAAGATTTGTGGCAACAGAATTGAGATGAGGGGGTTTCCCCTCTGATCTGCGGCCTTGGCCTTTGATGCGAACGAAGCACAAATCGATCTGAGGCTTCAAGAAAGATTCCGGGTCCCGCAAAGCACCAAGTACAAAGTACAAAGCGCCAGGTACAAAGCTCTCTTATTCATGAGGTTTGGGAACATGAAATTCAGATTTGCAGTCTTGCCAGGAGATGGGATTGGGCCAGAGGTAACCTCCGAGGCGATTCGTGTCTTGAACATGATCGCCGGCATGCACGGTTACAAGTTTGAGTTTGACGAACAACCCATCGGTGGCACCGCCATCAAAAAGACCGGATCACCATTACCAAGAACCACACTCGACGCATGCCTCAATAGCGACGCCGTATTGCTCGGAGCAGTCGGTGCACCCGAGTATGATCGGCTACCGGCACATCAACGACCCGAAGCCGGGCTATTGCTACTCCGGCGCGCTTTAGGTGGTTACGCCAATCTCAGACCGGCAATTTCGTATTCAGCAATTGCAGCCTGTTCACCGTTGCGGACAGAAGTAAGTCGTGGCACTGACATTCTGATCGTGCGAGAACTCCTTGGTGGTCTTTATTTCGGTGAGCCAAGAGGCTTCTCCGGAGAGAATGGGACCACGGTCGCAACCAACACGATGCGTTACTCGGTCGAAGAGATTGAACGAATTGCCCGTGTTGCTTTCGAGGCAGCGCGTACGCGGCGAGGCAAGGTAACGTCAGTCGACAAAGCAAACGTTCTTGAGACGTCGCAACTCTGGAGGAAAACGGTCTCTCAGATTTCTGAGGACTATCCTGATGTGGCGCTCGATCATCTGTACGTCGATGCCTGTGCGATGCACTTGGTCAGCAATCCACGGCGCTTTGATGTATTGCTAACCGAAAATTTGTTTGGCGACATCCTCTCCGATCTGGGTCCTGCCTGCACCGGCACCATCGGCATCGCGCCGTCGGGCAACATCAATCCGGAAGGCGATTTTCCATCCGTGTTCGAGCCCGTGCACGGCTCGGCGCCCGACATCGCGGGGCAGGGCATTGCCAATCCGATCGGCATGATCTGGTCCGGCGCGATGATGATGGAGCATCTCGGCGAGAAGGCCGCCGCGGAATCCATCGTCGGCGCCATCGAGCGCACCCTCGGCGAACGCACGCTCCGCACGCGCGACCTCGGCGGCAACGCGGACACCACGGCCTGCGGCAAGGCTGTGGCTGATATGGTGGATTGACTGAATTCCTCATGGCGAGGAGCGCGTCTTCGCGCGTCTCCGGACGATACCTCGCATCGCTCGGAGAACCATGAGGCCTCGATCTCACCCGCGGCCATCCTTCGAGACGACCGCTGCGCGGTCTCCTCAGGATGAGGGGAGTATGTGGCAGGCTGCTCGCTGCACGGCGAGCAGCTTCCTTCGCCATGCAGGACGATGCACTGAAATCTTATCAATACAACCCGGTGAGATAAAAGAACCCGATCGCAACAAACACCGCGGCGGTTTTCGTCATCGTGATCACGAACACGTCTCCGTAGGCCTGCCTGTGGGTGAGACCCGTCACGGCAAGCAGGGTGATGACGGCGCCATTATGGGGCAACGTGTCCATGCCACCACTCGCCATCGCCGCGATCCGATGGAAAACTTCGAGGGGGATGTTGGCGGCCTGCGCGGCGGCAATGAATTCATCGGACATCGCGGCGAGCGCGATGCTCATGCCTCCGGATGCGGAGCCGGTGATGCCGGCGAGCACCGTCACCGTAACGGCCTCGTTCACGAGCGGATTGGGAATTGCCCGGAGCGCGGCGGCCACCATCTCAAAGCCCGGCAACAGCGCAATCACGCCGCCGAACCCGTATTCGGAGGCGGTATTGAGCGAGGCCAGCAAGGCGCCGGCGACCGCAGCCTTGCTGCCATCGGCGAACTTCGCCAGCACGGGACGCCAGGCAAAGATGAACACCGTCAGGATGCCGAGCAGTAGCGCGCCCTCGACGGCCCATATGGCCGCCAGCGGACCGACTTTCGTCACGATCGGGTGGCCGCCAAGGTTGACCTCATGAACTGTGCCATAGGCGCGAGGCACCAGCTGCGTGAATACGAAGTTCATGACGCCCACCACGACCAGAGGCGTCAGGGCGATCCACGGGTTCGGCAATTCCTTTTCTTCGAACGGTTCGGGCTCGTTCACAAGCTCGGTGCCGTACCCTTCTCCGCGTTTTTGCGCGGCACGGCGGCGGTTTTCGATGTAGGCAAGTCCGACCCCGAAAACGAAAACACTGCCGACCAGGCCAAGTATTGGCGCGGCCCACGTCGTCGTGTTGAAAAACGTGGTCGGAATGATGTTCTGGATCTGCGGCGTTCCCGGCAGGGCGTCCATCGTGAAGCTGAAAGCGCCGAGCGCGATCGTGCACGGAATGAGTCGCTTCGGAATATCGCCCTGCCGGAACATCTCGGCTGCGAACGGATAGACTGCGAACACCACGACGAACAGCGACACGCCGCCATAGGTCAGGATCGCGCAGACCACGACGATGGAAAGGACGGCGCGCTCCCGGCCAAGCACGCCGATTACCGCGGCTACGATCGACTTCGAGAAACCCGAGAGTTCGATGACTTTGCCAAAGACGGCGCCGAGCATGAACACAGGAAAGTAGTTCTTGATGAAGCCGACCATCTTCTCCATGAAAACGCTGGAGAACATCGGCGGGACCAGTGAGGGATCGGTCAGCAACACGGCGCCCAGAGCGGCGACCGGGGCAAACAGGATCACGCTGTAGCCGCGATAGGCGACAAACATCAGAAAGACAAGAGCGGCCAGCACGATCAGGAGATTCATGGCGACACTCCACTTCAAAACCGCAGGTCAGCGGGCGCGGCTATCCTCAAGCTGTTGACGTCAGCATCGTCATTCGTTCGCGCTCAAGCTCGCTGATGACCTTGGTGTGGTGTTCTACCGCCTCACGCAGCAGGTCACGAACCGAGATGACGCCAACCGGCTTCTCGTTATCGACAACCGGCAGGTGACGAATGCCGTGCGTGTGCATCAATCTCAAACAATCAGCAAACGTACTCTCGAGATTGGCCGTGACGACATCTCGAACCATGACGTCCATCACCAGCGTCACTTCGGGGTATTTGCGGGCCAGTATAACGCGCCGCATGCAATCGCGTTCGGAAAGAACGCCGACGATCTTTCCATTCTCCAGAACCACCAGAAAGCCGATGTTCTTGTCGGCCATTATCTGCGCTGCTGACAGGATGGTGTCCGTTGGGCCCACGCTCCAAAGGGCTCTGGGCTTGAGCATCTGTTTCATCGACCGATAAGCCAGAATTTCTTCCGGGCGTCTGAGCGGATGGTCCATCGTGCGGCGCCTTTGCTTTAAGGACATTAACGGCAGGACGGGATCGTCAATTCGACTTTTGCTTCACGTATCTTCCAGGCGCCGGCTCAATGACCTTGAAGTTGGCGTTGCCCGGCTGAGCCGGCGCGCGCATCTTGCCGCTCGAATGGCGCTTCAGCCAATCATCCCAATCGGGCCACCAGCTTCCCGGCTTCTCCTGGGCTTCCTCCAGCCAGGTCTTTGCATCGCGATTGATATTGTCATTAAGCCAGTAGTTGCGTTTCTTGCGGGCGGGTGGATTGATTACACCTGCAACGTGACCACTGGCCGCCAGCACGAAACGAGGATCCTTTCCCATCAGATCCTTCGATCGGTACGCGCTTTGCCAGGGCACAATATGGTCCTCGCGCGAAGCCAGCAGATACAGTGGCACGCTTACCTGCGAGAGATCGATCGGCAGGCCACACTGCGTCGTCTTGCCCGGCTCCTTGATCTTGTTTTCGAGATAGGTGTTGCGCGTGTACCAGCAGTACATCGGGCCAGGCAGGCTGACGCTGTCGGAATCCCAGTACAACAGGTCGAACGCCTCGGGCGTCGCACCTTTCAAGTAGCTCTCGACGACATAGCGCCAGATCAGGTCATTGGCGCGGAGAGTCCCGAAGGTAAAGGCGAGTTCCTTGCCCGGCAGGATGCCGCCTCTTCCGATCATAGCCTCCCGCAAGGCGACTGCATTCTCGTCGATCAGGAGTCCAATCTCGCCGGTATCGACAAAGTCGACCATCGTGGTCAGCAGCGTCATGGTAGCCAGCTTGTGCTCTCCGCGAGCGGCCAGTACTCCGGCTGCGCAACTCAGAATCGTGCCTCCGACGCAAAAACCCAGCACATGAATCTTGTCGACAGCGGCGATGTCGCGCACGACGTCGATGGCCTTGAGCGGCCCAAGATTCAGATAGTCGTCCCAGGTCAGATATTGCGTTTCGGAGACCGCGCTGCGCCATGAGATCAGGAACACGCGATGGCCTCGAGCGACGGCATATTCAACGAACGAATTTCCTGCGCCGAGATCCAGCAGGTAGTATTTGTTGATGCAGGGCGGCACGATGAGAAGCGGCGTCTTCTCGACCTCGGCCGTCTGTGGCGTATATTCGATGAGCTGGATCAGCTCGTTTTCGAAAACCACCGATCCGGGCGTTGCCGCAAGGTTCCGCCCGACTTCAAAGGCGGATTCGTCAACGCGGGTGATGCGCCCTTTTTTTAGATCCTCGATCAGGTTCTGCATTCCGGTCGCCAGGCTCGCCGCGCGCGTCCGGATTGCGGTTCGAATGACGTCCGGGTTTGTCGCGGGGAAGTTGGACGGGCTCATCGCATCGATGAATTGCCGTGCATAGAAGCGAAGCTGTAACCTGGATTTGTCATCGACCTGGGCCTGATCGACCAGGTCGGACAATTGCTTCGAGGTGAGCAGATAGGATTGCTTGAGAAGATCGTAATAAGGTGAGTGCTGCCAGGCGTCGTCCTTGAAACGTTTGTCGCCTCGTGAGGGTTGAACCAACGTCCCGGCCGCTGTGAACGCGTTGACGATACTGGCATTCCAGAGCCGCCAGGCCTCTGTCACGTAATCGGGATACATCGCAAACGGTGACATTCCCTGACTCGTCGGACGGCTGGCGCCGACGCCCATGGCCGCGGCGATCGCATCATCAAACTGCTTCATCGATTGCTGGCCGGCCCTCATCAATTCTTCAATCGGAGCCAGGGGATTGCTCGGCGATGACGGGCTGCTCATCTGAACCTCCTGCGGACGCATTCGCATCGTCCTGTTCCCCGGACCGATAGAATGAGCGATGCGACCGGCAAACTTCCGGGTAGCAGGGCAGGGGGCCGGCCAACCCATGCCGCGCGCGTCGGTTGCTTCCCCTGATACCTACGCTCTAGCAGGTCAGGTTACTCAGGCTTGACTTAGATCAATGGAGTTTGGGGACCGCACAGTGCTGGCGGTAGACACGTTGTGCTCCGCGGAGCCGGCCGCGAAGCCAATCAAACGCGTGATGGCGATGGAGGTGTCCGCGTTCAGCGATCCTCCTTGCCCATCAGGGGGAAGGAAGCGCGGGCTACCTCGCCCGACCCTGTCGCGCCCAGCGGCTAAACATACGACTTCCGCGCCGGATCGAAGATCGGCGGATATCCATTCTCGTCGAGCAGATCCAGGAACGCGTCGAGGCCTTCGTTCTTGATCAGCTCATACTCGCGGTCGGAGATCAGGTTGACGGTCAGGATTTCCACCGCATCCCCCGCGATCGAAAGCTGCTCTGCGATGCGCTGGTCCGGGGTGATGATCGGCGTGAGGAACAGGAAGGTCTTGAAGTCCGTGCCGCGGACAGGCGGTGCCGGCATGGGCACTCGGTGCCCGAACCCGAACCAGGTGTTGTCGATGAACGGCACTGAAGCGAGCCAGCGCAGGTTGCCGCAGATCTCGGTCGTTGCCTCACGGACGTACCACATCAGCTCGGCGCGCGCCTTTGCCTCCTTCGCCTCAGGCGGCACGGCCATGCGCTGCTCACTCATGCCGTTGGTCAGGAGGACGTAGCCTTCGTCCGAACCCTCCTCGCAATCCGGTACGAAATCCCGGCCGAAGGCGTGAACGTCGATGCGGCGGTCGCCCGTATCGCGGGAGGTGAATTCGGGTTCGTCGAGTTCGCTTTCGTAGATGGCGAGCCGCCGTTTGTAGGAATCGGCAGCGTCTGCGGGCTGACCTCGATCGAACAGCGAATTCATGAAACGTGAGCGCATGTGAACCTCGGATGCGCGCGCCGGCAGGGCGGACGCTCCCTGTGGTCGCAAAGGCGCGCGATCCGGTTCAAACCCGCAAGGGGCGCTTTGCGGCTATTTTCCCCGCGCGATCCGCCGGCAATGCTCCCAGGCCGCGCTCATCAAGTTCTCGCTGGCTTCCGGCGTGCGGAATGCTGAATGCGCCGATAGCGTCACGTTGGGCAGCGTCGTCAGCGGATGGTCCGCCGGCAGCGGCTCGATGTTGAAGACGTCGAGCCCGGCGTGGCGGATATGGCCCGATTTCAGGGCTTCGATCATCGCTTCCTCGTCGACGATGGCGCCGCGGGCGGTATTGACCAGAATGACGCCGGGCTTCATCCCCTCGATGCAGGCGCGCGAGATCATGCCGCGCGTCTCGTCGTTCAGGAGCAGATGGATCGAGACCACGTCGCTCTCGGTCAGCACTTCGTCGAAATCGAGGAACTCGACCTTCGGATATTTTTTCGGCGACCGGTTCCAGGCGATGACGCGCATGCCTGCGCCGAGCGCGATGCGGGCGACTTCGGCGGCGATGCCGCCAAAACCGATCAGGCCGAGCGTCTTGCCGGTGAGCTGCATCCCGTCGTCGCGCAGCCAGTTGCCGGCGCGGATGCCGCGGTCCATCTTGGCGAGGCCGCGCGCGGCTTCCCACATCAGCGCGATGGCGCATTCGGCCACCGCCGTATCACCATAGCCCTTGATCAGGTGCACGTGGATGCCGGTCTCGGCGAGTTCGTCGGGATTCATGTAGCTGCGCGCGCCGGTGCCGAGAAACACCACGTGCTTCAGGCCCGCGCATTTCTTCGCGATATCGGTCGGCAGCGCGGTATGATCGACGATGGCAATTTCGGCGCCGTCGAGGATTTCAGGATATTGCTCCGGGCTGATGTCGGGATCGCGGTTGATCCGCACCTTGGGATCGCCGGGCTGTTCCAGCCGTTCGAAGATCACGGCCAGCGATTCATTGGCGTCGACAAAAACTCCGCGCATGGGCATTCCCCCCATTTCTTGTTTTGATATCAGGATGCGACGCCGGCCAGCGCCAGCACGGTATGCATCAGCACGTTGGCGCCCGCCGCGCAATCGGGCTGGGTGGCGTCTTCGAGTTCGTTGTGGCTGATGCCGTCCTTGCAGGGCACGAACACCATCGCTGTCGGCATTACGGTGTTGAGGTTGCAGGCATCGTGGCCGGCGCCGGAAGTAATGCGCCGGTGCGAATAGCCGAGCATTTTTGCGGCATTCTCCACCGCATCCACCAGCTTCGGGTCGAAATGCGTCGGCGGCTTGCGCCAGATCAGGTCGAACTGCACCTCGACCTTGCGCCGGGCCGCGATCTCGGCAATCGCCGCACGCAGATCCCTGTCCAGTGCATCCATGATCGCGGCATCGGCGCTGCGGCAATCCACGGTGAAGGCGATTTCGCCGGGAATGACGTTGCGTGAGGGATTGGCGATCACGGCTTCCCCAATGGTGCCGACCGCCTTCGGGCCGTGCTTCTTTGCGATTGCTTCCATCGCCAGCACGATTTCCGACAGCGTCGCCAGCGCATCGCGCCGCAGCGGCATCGGGGTCGAGCCGGCATGGCTCTCGAAGCCGGTGATCTTGCCGTCGTACCACAGCACGCCCTGGCCGGAATCGACGACGCCGATGGTCTTGTTCTCGGCCTCCAGGATCGGGCCCTGTTCGATATGCAGTTCGACGAAGCCTGAGAATTTCTGCGTTCCCACCGGCCGATCGCCGCGGTAACCGATGCTGTCGAGCGCCTGCGCCACGGTGACGCCCTCGGCATCCCGGCGCGACAAAATGTCATCGGTGGTGAAATCGCCGACATAGGCGGCGGAGGCCATCATCGCCGGCGCAAACCGCGAGCCTTCCTCGTTGGTCCAGTTGCAGATGCAGATCGGCGTCTCGGTTTCGATGCCGGCATCGTTGAGCGTGCGCACCACTTCCAGCGCCGCCAGCGTGCCGAGCACGCCGTCATATTTGCCGCCGGTCGGTTGCGTATCGAGATGCGAGCCGAGCCCCACCGGCGGCTTCGACATGTCGCGGCCCTTGCGCACACCGAACATCGAACCCAGCGCGTCGACATGCACTTCCAGCCCTGCGGCCTCGCAGGCTTTCCGGAACCAGTCGCGCACCTGCTTGTCCTCGGGCCCCAGCGTCAGCCGCCGCACGCCGCCTTTCGGCGTGGCGCCGAATTTGGCGGTTTCGTGAATCGTGCCCCACAGCCGGGCGGAATCGATTTGCAGGTTGGAGCCGATCTTGGTCATGCACTATTCCGGGATCAGGTGGGCAGGCGCTTGTTCATTCTTGTTCGGTCGTTTTCAATGACGCGCCTGCGGCGGCCCGTCAACAATGACGCCGCCGCGGGCCAGATTTGCGGCGAGCTCGGCCACGCGTTCCACGGCGACGGTATCGGGCGAGGCCAGCCAGCTCGCCGAAAACGTCAGCTTTGGCAGTTGCACGTCGGTCGACAGCAATTGCAGCCGTCCGTCGCTCATTTCGCTTTCGACGATCGCGGTCGGAATCACGGCAATGCCGAGGCCTTCGATCGCCATGTGGATGACGGTCGCGATCGAGGCGCTGGCGTGCAGGCGCATCGGCGGCAGGTCGGGCCGGTTGAACAGCGAGCGCACGACCTCATAGGGCGGGGTCTTGCGCGGGAAGGTGATGATCGGAAATTTCGCGAGATCGTGCACGGTCAACTGGCGGGTGCCGAGCCCGAGGGAGGGGCTCGCGAGGAACCCGACCGGATAATCGCACAGCACGCGGTTGCTGACGCTCGGCGCCGTCAGGGGCCCGAGCAGGAACGCGAGTTCGATCTCCTGCGCCAAAAGGCGCGTCCGCAGGTTCGAGGTGATGTCGACTTCGATTTCGAGCGAGATGTTGGGATAGGCGTGATTGACGCTCTTGATGAGCTGCGACAGCCAGGTGTGCACGATGGTTTCGGCGACGCCGAGCCGCAGCACGCCGCGCATCGCCGAGCGATCGCCGACCACGGCGAGCATCTCCGAGCGCAGCCCGATCAGCTTCTCGGCATAGACCATCAATTGCCGTCCGCTCGGCGTCGGCAACACCATACGGCGGTCGCGCTGCAGCAGCCGCACGCCGACCTCGCGTTCGAGCTGGGCGATCCGTTGCGAGATCGCGGGCTGGGTGGTGTTGAGCTTCTGGGCCGCGCCGCGAAAGCTGCCGAGCGTCACCACCCACATGAAAGTCTCAATTGCCTTGAAATCAGTCATGCACCCTCTGCCCGCAGATCGATAATTTTGTTTTATTGAACTTGATTAGAAAAGACGATTAGACATTATCATAGCCATATGCGGGAGTAGATGTCGACAAGAATGGAAGCGGGGACAACGATGACCAGCTTGGCGAGGACGGAACGGCAAGGTCAGGATACGGCGGATTTATCGCCGAGCGTCGCGGCCCGTCATGCCTGCCGCAACGGCATGGCCCATCACACCGCGGGCGTCGCCAACGGCTTCGTCCAGGGCAACCTCGCCATCCTGCCGGAAAAACTCGCGGGCGCCTTTCACCGCTTCTGCCAGCTCAATCCGAAGCCGTGCCCGATTATCGGCATGTCCGACGTCGGCGATCCCCGCATTCCCGCGCTTGGCATCGATCTCGACATCCGCACCGACCTGCCGCGCTATCGCATCTGGCGCGACGGCGAAATCGTGGAGGAGCCGACCGACATCATGGCGCACTGGCGCGATGATCTCGTGGCCTTCGTGCTCGGCTGCTCGTTCTCGTTCGAGGAAGCGCTGCTGGAGGAAGGTCTGCCGATCCGCCATATCGAGCGCGACGTGCGCGTGCCGATGTACCGCACCAATATCGCCTGCAGCCCCGCAGGTCCGTTTGCCGGACCGATGGTGGTGACGATGCGGCCGTTCAAGCCCGCCAATGCGATCCGCGCGGTGCAGATCACGTCGCGTTTCCCCTCGGTGCACGGGGCGCCGGTTCATATCGGTCTCCCTGAGGCGATCGGCATTACCGATCTCGCCAAGCCCGATTACGGCGATCCGGTGCCGGTCGAGGCTGACGAAATTCCGGTGTTCTGGGCGTGCGGCGTGACCCCGCAATCGGTCATCCAGGCCGCGAAGGTGCCGTTTGCGATCACGCACGCGCCCGGATTGATGCTCGTGACCGATCTCAGGAACAAAGCGCTTGCCGTGCTTTGATGCAGCGCCTGCTGCGCATTGAGGCTTTACCGTAACCATCGCCCGTTTCATCGATAGTCGCCATCCAGCATAAGGATATCGCCATGAACATCACGCGCCGTAACGTACTGCTTGGAGCCACTGCTGCCGCAGCGCTCGGACCTGTCGCGGCCCGCGCGCAGACGTCCGAAGTCGTGATCGGCGTGATCTATCCGTTCTCCGGCGCCAGCGCGCAGATGGGCGTCGACGCGCAGAAGTCGTTCGAGACCGCGCTCGACATCATCAACAAGAACCACGATTTCGATCTACCGCTGGCGAAGGGCGAGGGACTGCCCGGCCTCGGCGGCGCCAAGATCCGCCTCGTGTTCGCCGATCACCAGGCCGATCCGCAGAAGGGCCGCGCCGAGACCGAGCGCCTGATCACCCAGGAAAAGGTCTGCGCCGTCGTCGGCACCTATCAGAGCGCGGTCGCGGTCACCGTCAGCCAGATCTGCGAGCGCTACCAGGTCCCGTTCATCTCGGCGGACAATTCCTCGCCGAGCCTGCACAAGCGCGGCCTCAAATTCTACTTCCGCGCCGCGCCCCATGACGAGATGTTCTCGGCGGCGATGTTCAACTTCTTCGACGCGATGAAGAAGAAGGGCACCAAGATCGACACGCTGTCGCTGTTCCACGAAGACACCATCTTCGGCACCGACTCCGCCAACACCCAGCTCAAGCTGGCGTCCGAGCGCGGCTACAAGGTCATCTCCGATATCAAGTATCGCTCGAACTCGCCGTCACTGTCCGCGGAAGTGCAGCAGCTCAAGACCGCGAATGCCGACGTGCTGATGCCCTCGAGCTACACCACCGACGGCATCCTGCTGGTGAAGACCATGGCCGAGCTCGGCTACAAGCCGAACGCCATCGTGGCGCAGGACGCCGGCTTCTCCGAAAAGGCGTTGTACGACGCGGTCGGCGACAAGCTCGAAGGCGTGATCTCGCGCGGCAGCTTCTCGCTCGATCTCGCCGCCAAGCGGCCGATGGTCGGCAAGATCAACGCCATGTTCAAGGAGAAGTCGGGCAAGGATTTCAACGACCTGACCTCGCGCCAGTTCATGGGGCTGCTGGTGATGGCTGATGCCATCAACCGC
>Ga0081455_10007350_pt1 | contig 11615 bp, 9 predicted proteins | sample TabmetS3T2R1_FD_70207 | JGI IMG/M metagenome (GOLD analysis project Ga0081455, IMG submission 70207) | Tabebuia heterophylla rhizosphere microbial communities from the University of Puerto Rico - S3T2R1 | ecosystem: Host-associated > Plants > Roots > Rhizosphere ...
CGGCTGCTCCGCTTCTGATTGCAATTGGATTCATATTTCAACTCACGGGGATTCCACTTCGTGCTGCAAATCCCGTGGACGACGCGAAAAAGATGGAGTGGTTCCAGCACGACAAGCTGGGCATGTTCATTCACTGGGGCCCGTACTCTTATCTGGCGGGTGAATGGAACGGGCAGCGCATTCCAGTGGGAACAGAAGCCGAATGGATCATGCAGCGCTTCAACATCCCTGCCGCCAATTACAGAGAGATGGCCCACCACCTGAACCCGATACATTTCAATGCCACTGAATGGGTAGCGCTCGCCAAGGCCGCTGGCATGAAATATCTAGTGATCACTGCAAAACATCACGACGGGTTCGCCATGTACCACTCGCAGGTATCGAAGTACAACATTGTGGACTGGACTCCCTTCAAGCGCGATCCGGTGAAAGAATTATCTGAGGCCTGTCACCAGGCAGGCATCCGCTTCTGCGTCTATTACTCTCACCGTGAAGATTGGGATCATCCCGACGGCTACGGTAACAACTGGGATTACGATCGCTCAAAGAAGAACTTTAGCCGCTACCTGAATGAGAAATCGAAACCGCAATTGCGCGAATTGTTGAGCAGCTACGGGCCCCTGGGGCTCGTGTGGTTCGATCGCGGCATGGATACGAACGAACACGCGCGTGAGTTTGTGGAGCTCGTCCACACCTTACAACCACGCTGTTTGATCAACGGCCGGGTCGGAGGGTATGGTCAGGATTTATTAGGCGATTACCAGGATATGAATGACAATGGCATGCCTACTGGCGGCTTGCAGGAATACTGGGAGACACCACAGACACTGAATACTACCTGGGGCTACAGCAAGTTTGATGAGCAATGGAAAACGCCGGGCGAGGTCATTCATCGTCTGGTGGAAATTGTCGGCAAAGGTGGTAATTATCTGCTCAACATCGGCCCGATGGCGGACGGCACAATTCCCGCAATCAGTGTAGCCACTTTCCGCAAACTGGGGGAGTGGATGCAAGCCAACAACGAAAGCATCTACGGCACAACCGCGAGCCCGCTGCGCGAACAGCCTTGGGGCCGCACCACAGTAAAGGGCAACCGCGTTTACTTGCATGTTTTCAGTTGGCCCGCGGATGGCAAGCTACGCGTCCCGGGATTGAAAAACGCGGTTCTCAACGCCTATGCGCTGGCCGCGCCGGAGCGCAAACTGGGCGTGATGCGCGCGAACGGAACGGACATCATCACCCTCTCCGGTCACGCCACGGACGAGAACGACACGGTGTTTGTGCTGCGGCTGGACGGACCTCCGGTCGTGGATCCTCCGACAATCACGCAGGGGAGCGATGTCCCATTTGAGCTTGACTATCTGCCGGCAGTGACCACCGGCAAGGCGGTGAAGCGCTTCAACCGCGATGGCAAATTCCATATTGCGAAATGGACCGGCCCCGCCGACAAAGTGCGCTGGCATCTTCTAATCAGCCAGACCGGCGAGTATCGAGTGCATATTCGCTATGCGGCTTCCGCAGAGTCAAAAGGCGATCAATATCTGATTACAATCGCCGGACAGACTCTGAAAGGCTCCGTCGTCGCAACCGGCGATGGCTATCACTATCGAACGTTCGATATGGGAACGCTTCGAATTCGAAAGTCAGGTCCGCAAATAGTGGAAATAGAGCCCGCCACCGAATACGGCCACAATCTAATGTTCTTCCAGTCACTAGAGCTTGCTCCCGTAGGGCCGCTCATGGTTGATTGAATACTTATCCAAGGGCATTCATTCTTGCCAGTCGCAAATAGCGATGTTTCAGTCGGAGGCAATTGTGTCGAACCGGCCCTTACATTGCGCTGGATCCACCGTTGATCTTTAACATTTGGCAAATTCTTGGGTCCTGGAATGCCGATCGTCAGCCTTTAGTTTCCCTGCGGCGCAAGTGAAGCAACGGCGTTATCGTCTTTCGATCCACGTTGCATCAGATCAACGATCATCGCAAACAGATGATTCCGGGTCTCAACTCTTACTCCGGCGCGAGTGATGTAGCGAATGACGATGTCGACACCTGCGCCCGCCGGCCTGAGATTCACCGACGGCATGGCGCTAAATTGCGGCGAGCCTTTTTCGTGCGTCACCTTCTTCCATTCCGCTTCCGCCATTTTTGCATCTGCTTCCGTTATCTTCACGGTCGCGTCGTAAATGCCCTTAAGAAGAGGATGGGCACTTGCGCCCGGAGGAACGCTCACCTTGATCTCATCCCACATCCACTGTCCAACAGTGGAGAAGTTGAAATACTTGCCGCGTATGGCATAGCCGTTCAAAAACGACACTCTTCTGCCTGTAGGATGGCCGTGGGCGGTCCAGTTTCCCGTCTCCAGAAGCCAGGTGCGGAACAGCCCGAGCTGCACGACCTCGCCGCCGACACCATCAATCTCTACCCAGTCCCGGACCCTCACTCCGTTTGGTCCCATCAAAACGAACCAGCCGCAGAATGCCAAGATAAAGTCCTGAAAGACTACGGTCAGCCCCGCGGTCACCAGACCCACGATCGTTGGCATCTGCTGCGGTACACCAAAAATGACCAGCAGCATCAGTAACAGGCCGATGAGTTGCGTTCCCAGATTTAGAACCGCTTTCAGTGTATGTTTTTGTCGGAGATCGTGAACGATCCTCTCCAACGCCAGTTGCAGGCCCCAGCCCGCTAGAATTACCAAAATGCAGATCGCGGCAAGCAACGCCAAGGACTGCAATATCAGGTGCACTACGATCTTTTGCTGTAACTGGACTTGCTCACCCCATCGTTGGTAGAGATCCACAAGCTGCTGCTGCGCTTCCAGGCGATCATGGAGGATGCTCAGGATGTTCTGTTGAGCGCTCAACCGCTGCAAACGCTCGATTCGTTCCGAAGAGGATTCTCCTGGAGCTTTTGCCTCAAAGGCAGCGGCCTCTGTCTTCATCGTTCCTTCATCGCCAGTAAGCGCGGCCACGTCGGCCTTGGCCAACTGTTGCGCCTGGGCAATCAATTCCGTCCTTTTGCGCAGGGAACGCCATGTGGATAGCTGCTGGCTGAACGTCGTGTACTGTTCGGCTGACGCAACAGCAGTCTGCCCGTCGTTTTTGGACAGGTTTTCCTTGTACCGCTTCATGGCGGCTTGACGTGCCGCCAATTCTTGCTGAAGCTTGACTCTCTGATCTCCGCTTTCCCGGGCGACGTCCTCGATCGAATCGGCGAGCTCTGCCTGGTCGAGGCTAAGTTGTGTCTTCGCAATCTCAACCTCGCTGGCGTTGGAAACTGCACCTGCACTGAGGGACGCGAGTCGAGTCTCATCGTTCTTGACGATCTGCTGGAGTTCGTTCACCCTTTGCTGCAGTGCCAACGCCTTACCGCTCAGAGTTGCTTTGGAAAGGGTCGCCTGCCTCAGAGACTGCGAGAACGCCTGGTCGACTTCGTGATCTGCAAGGCGTTCGGCCTCCCTGGCAAGCTTCTCCTCTTCCGCCGACTGTGCCAAGGCAGCCAGAGTTGCAGCGGTCTGCCAAGGCCGTTGATCCACAACTCCAAGAGGCACGTAGGATCCCGTCCAGTTTCCCTTTCTGGCCTGCAGGAAAGGAAGAGATGCCATCACCCCGCGAGTCATAAACGCACCTGCCAAGGTGACGGCCAGCACAATGATCATGACTAGAACAATCACCTTGCGGAACCGATTCATATGCACACCTTATCTTTTAACCCCTGGTGGACTGTATCGCAAAACGGGGGACCAGCGGCAGACGACCGGCCGCCGAACCCATGGGAACACGGCCGGAAAGCCACCGACGAACTGAATAGTCGCCAAAAGGTATGGTGCACCTATTTAGTTCGTAATGGGGTGTGGAACAATCGGCGGCGGTCTGGCCGAGCCTGCTGTTGTGCAAACGCAGGCTCGCCGGCGTTTTGGAAAATGGAGTCAAAAAATTCGACTCTGCTTCGTGTGAGTTTGACCGCTCTCAGTGGGCTGCACCCGGAGGAGTGATGGTCCCGGTGTACGAGCCGCAGGTCCCATTCGTTCCGTTGCGGAGAACCAAATCGTGGTATTTCGTAAGAGTAAAGCTCCCTTGGACTCCGGCGAATCGGCCCGTGCCACCAGTGATGGTGTGAAGTTGCGTGATCACAGCGTAACTGTCTTCAGGCTGCGCACCCACAACCTGGCAAGGGGCCAGATCCACATGTCCTCCCAACGAGCCGACATACGTCGTGTCGATGCTGTCGCCGTTGGCCGCGATCCAATGAGCCGACAGAATCCCTGGGCCTCCGGACACCGCAGTAGACGAGAACTCACCGAGATGAGTGCCATTTCCCGTGATGTTTTGAAGGATCCCGGGATTGAGAGGGGTATCAGTCCCTTGAAAGTTACCCTTGAATGGTACCTGGTCCTGTGTCGCCGCGGTGAGGGCAAGCGCCGCCGTCAGAATCGTCCCTGCCATCAGCAGGTAGATCTTGGTTCTGGTTTTCATATGCGTTAAGCTCCTTTCAGGTTTTCGCTCAGGCGCCGGTCCGGATCCGTCTCGCCTGCTCCGAATAAGGAATCGCGGCGCTGAAGGTTACAGCGTCGGGGGCGAAAGGCGTAAAATAGGCCCCTGCGCCTCTGATCCAGATGCCAAACTGTCCTCAATGCGGAGAGCAATTGGGTTCCGGTTATCCTGCCGGACTGTGCCCGAAGTGCCTGATTTTGGGCGCTTTCGAGAGCTCGGTTGGCGCCGACGAACCCGGTACCCACACTCTTGATACAGTGACGTCGGCAGGCGGCGATGACGACTTCGGCCGCTATCAGATCCTTCGACCTCTAGGTGAAGGGGGCATGGGCACCGTGTACCTGGCCGAACAGTTTGAGCCCATTCGCAGGCGCGTGGCCCTTAAAGTTGTGAAGCTCGGTATGGATACTGCCCAGGTGCTGGCCCGGTTCCACAACGAACGTCAGGCGCTTGCGATGATGGACCACCCAAACATCGCACAAATCTTCGACGCCGGCGCGACCGCCAAAGGACGCCCGTACTTCGTCATGGAGTATATCGATGGCGAACCAATAACCCAGTATTGCGACCGCAAGCGGATGACCACCAAGGACCGGCTCGCGTTATTCTTCGCGGTCTGCCGTGCGGTCCAACATGCGCACCAGAAGGGTGTGATCCACCGTGACCTGAAGCCATCGAATGTGCTGGTCGAGGAGCAGGACGGCGCTCCGGTCCCTAAAGTGATCGATTTCGGCATCGCGAAGGCTACCGACAAATGGGCGGTAGAGAAGACGTTGCTCACGCAGTTCGGCCAGATCGTCGGGACCCCGGAGTACGCCAGCCCTGAGCAGGCCGACACGATGACGGGAGAGACCGACGAGGCCTCCGATGTCTATTCACTCGGCGTCCTCTTGTACGAACTGCTGATCGGAGCCGTGCCGTTCGACACGGCCACGCTGCGCAATGCCGGTTTGGCGGAAATGCTGCGAATGATTCGAGAAGACGAAGCGCCGCCGCTGTCGCGAAAGCTGACCTCAATGGGGGCGGCTGTGAGCGATATTGCCGCGCGCCGCCAGACCGACCCTGCTTCGCTGCGCCGCCTGGTGGACGGCGACTTAAACTCGATCACGATGAAGGCACTGGAGAAGGCGCGGGAGCGGCGCTATACCTCCGTGTCAGACCTCGCAGCCGATATCCAGAGGCACATGGAGCACCAGCCCGTGCTGGCCTCGCCTCCGAGTCGGCTATACCGAGCGCGCAAGTTTCTCCGCAGGCACCGGCTGGCGGCCATCGCCACAGCGGCGGGAGCCGTATTCCTTGTGTTGAGCGGAGTGACCGTCTGGTCGCTTGCGCGCGATTCCGCGCGGAAGCCCAAGCTGACCGACAAGGACACCATTGTCTTGGCCGATTTCGAGAACAAGACGGGCGATCCGGTCTTTGACGACACGCTGCGCCAGGGGCTGTCGGTGGAACTGCAACAATCGCCGTTCCTCAGTCTGATTGGGGACCAGCAGGTCCGGCAGACGCTGGCTCTGATGGATCAGCCGAAAGATGCGCGGCTGACTCCTGAAATCGCACGGGAAATCTGCGAGCGGACCGGGAGCGCCGCGATTCTCGATGGCTCGATCAGAAGCCTTGGAAGCCAGTATGTTCTGGGTTTACAGGCGAAGACCTGCAATACCGGTAATATCCTCGACGAGGAGCAGGCACAGGCGGCCCGGCGAGAGGATGTCCTTAATACTCTGAGCCAGATTGCCCGCAAGTTCAGAACCCGGGTGGGCGAATCGCTCGCCACCGTCGAGAAGCATTCAACGCCTCTGTGGGAGGCCACGACACCGTCATTCGAAGCCCTCAAGGTCTACACTACCGGACATAAGGCGGGTTTTGCCGCCGGGTCTGCGGTGACCATACCTTCTTACCGCCGCGCTGTCGAAATCGATCCACAATTTGCGATGGCCTGGGCGAATTTGGGGCTCGACTACAGCTCTATTGGAGAATCGGCGTTGGCGACTGAGAGCACCATAAAAGCCTGGCAACTGCGGGATCGAGTCAGCGACTGGGAGAGGTTCTTTATCGACGTTCTTTACCACCGGCAGGTGACGGGGGATCTGGAAAAGGCCTACCAAACCCTCGAATTGTGGTATCAGACCTATCCTCGCGGCGGGGACCGCGAACCGCCCAATCCCCAGGAGTTGTTAGCAGGCCTTTCTACTCGTGGGACGGGCCGGTTTGAAAGAGCGATCGAGATGGCGCAAAAAACGATCGCGGCCCATCCGGACATTTTCATAGGGTATGGCAGTCTTGCGTACAGCTATACCTTCCTGGACCGCTTCCCCGAAGCCGAGCGCATTCTTCAACAAGCTTCCGAACACAAGTGGGGAAACAACCCTAACCTTTTAGTGTTCCGTTACAAGGTCGCGGTGTTAAAAGGTGATAAGGACCAGATGGATCGGGCAGTGGCTCTGGCCAGGGGCAAGCGTGGGGCCGAACACTGGATGGCCCATGAGGAGGCGCTGGCTCTGGCTCGTTCCGGCCGACTACAGGACGCCCGTACGTCATCGAACCGCGCCATAGATCTTGCCCTGCAAGAGGAAGCACGCGAGGAGGCAGCGAGTTACCAGGCCGCACGAGCCGTGTGGGAAGCCGTATCCGGAAATCGCGCCGAAGGAAAAAGGAGCGCCATCGCGGCACTCGAGCTTTCCAGGGGCCGGGAGGTCGAATACGCCGCCAGCCTTGCCCTGGCTTTTTCGGGCGAGGCTTCTCGATCAGAAGCGCTCGCCGGCGATTTAGAAAAGCGCTTCCCGGAAGATACTTTTGTGAAATTCACCTATGTGCCGATTCTCCGTGCGTTGGCACTGGAGCGGAGAAAGCCCGCGGACAGCGTGGAGCGGTTGCAGATCGCTCTTCGATATGAACTGGCGGCGAATGGCATCAACTTCGCTCATCATTATCTCGGCGGTTTGCACTCGGCCTATGTGCGCGGCGAGGCGTTCATTGCCGCGCGTCGCTACGCGGAAGCGGCCGCCGAGTATCAGAAGATTCTCGATCATCGCGGTATCGTGGGGTTGGATCCCATAGGCCCGCTGGCGCACCTGCAACTCGCCAGAGTGTACCTTTTGTCAGGAGATAGGGCCAAGGCGAAAGCCGCCTATGAGGCTTTCCTCGCACTTTGGAAAGGCGCAGACCCCGACGTCCCGGTCCTGAAAAGTGCTAAAGCAGAGTACAACAGGCTCTAGCGACCGCGGTGTAACCTTGCGCCTCTGGATTCCTTATTTTGTTTAGCGCAACGCCCGGGAGTATAGGACCATGACGAACGGCCAGACCATGCACACGGTCGCGGGGGAATCCCGGTTCCCGACGACGCGTTGGACCCTGGTGGTCGCCGCCGGCGATCCAAGGCGGAAGGAAGCCCGATCCGCGCTCGTTTCCCTGTGCGAGAACTACTGGTATCCGTTGTACGCCTATCTGCGCCGGCGTGGATATCCGGCCGACCAGGCGCAGGATCTCACGCAGGAATTCTTCACCCGCGTGCTGGAAGGACGATATCTCGATCGCGCCGACCCGGAGAAGGGCCGGTTCCGGTTTTTTCTTTTGACCTCCCTGAAATTCTTTGTCTCCGACGAAGAAGATCGCCAGCGCGCGCGCAAGCGCGGCGGCGGGCAGCTTGTCCCCCTTGATTTCTCGTCCGGCGAGGCACGGTACCAACGCGAGCCTGCGCACGGCGAAACGCCTGAGCGCATCTTCGAGCGGCGCTGGGCGCTTTCGGTGCTCGACCGGGTCGTGGAGAAACTGCGGGACGAGTTCGTTCAACACGGCCGGCCGGAGCATTTCGAGCGGCTGAAGGTGTTCCTTCTCGGCCAGTCAGATGCGCCCTATGCGGCGCTGGCTCGCGAAATGCATACGTCGGAGGGAGCGCTCAAGGTGGCCATTCACCGACTTCGGAAGAGGTATCGCGAACTTTTTCGCCGGGAGATCGCGGATACCGTGGCCGATCCGGCGGATGTAGAATCCGAACTCCGGTATTTGGCGGCCGCGCTCACCGCGAAGTAGCGGCTCTCTGTAACCTTCTTGTTCCTGGTTCCTTATTCGGAGTGGCGCGCCGATAGCATGGCGCCATTTGATCCGAAAAGGAGAACACGAAATGAGAAGACAAGCGAAAAACACCCTGTTTGCGACCGGCTGGAGCATCCCGCCCAGCGCAATCAATCTGAAGCAGCCCAATAGATGCTTTGCCGCGGCGTTTTGGGAATCCGCTACGAAGCCGCTGCGTGCTGCTGAAATGAGATAAGTCCCGGGATCGACTGCGTGTAAGGCGAACTTGCCGGCCTCGCCGGTATGGCGCCAACGCCAGGATCATCACCCTTTCTAAGAACGACCAGGGCCTTGCGGATGGGCTCATTGGAGGCCGCCTCGAAGACGATGCCCCGCACCTCGCCGGTTTTATTCGCTTCACCGGAAGCTTGCATGGCGTGCAAAAAGCCGCCAAACAGTAGAGATGGCACTAGCAGAAGAAAGAGTCGCACGTCCGATCTCCGCTTGATTCTAGCTGACGCCGGTTTGAAAACTGACGCCGCAGGCTGAAGCCACACCGCAGTCAGTACTAGGCTAGCCCCCCGAATAATTGTGGGCACTTTTACTGATAGCGTTTCTCGTGTTACGCTAACGAGTCACCGGAGGATACATGGCAACGACTTCCGTGGAGACGCCAGGCTCCAGTCTCTTCTGTAGCGAGTGTGGACGGCCCTTTCCCCTCGAAGATCTCGCCCGTTTTGGCGTGAATATGGTGTGCGCGGACTGCAAGCCCCGCTTTGTTCAACGCATGCGGGAAGGCGCCCCGACGGTCAGTGCGGTTGCATATGGCGGGTTCTGGCGGCGAGTCGCGGCGGTTTTGATTGACGCCGTCATTTTAATGATCGTGATGTTCCCAATTCAGATGGCGATTGTGATGTTCGCTGCCCCGAACATTAACCGCGCCGGATCGCTAGCCTTTGGCTTTGTGGGGGTGATATGGCTGCTTAGCCTAGCACTGAATGTCAGTTACTACGGCTACTTCCTGAGCCAAAAGAGCGCTACGCCAGGCAAGATGCTCATGGGGCTTAAGGTGATTACTGCCGCAGGAGGACGACTCAGCGTTGGACATGCGGTGGGAAGATACTTCGCCCAGATCCTCAGCGGGATGATCCTTGGTATTGGTTACATCATGGTTGCCTTCGATTCCGAAAAACGTGCACTTCATGATTACATCTGTAGTACACGCGTGATCCGCCAAGCATAACGCGGTTGTGTTGATTCTGTGCCCCAACTGCAGCGGCGCGTTGCCGGACTGGCTCTTGCGCACGAACCAGACGAAAAGCGTGTGCCCCGGCTGTTACAAAGATCTGACGATCGAGGTCTTCCCTGCCCTGTTTCGCGAGCGCACGGTTATCGACCGCGGGGCTCTCGCGCTCAACGAGGGCGAAGCCTGCTGCTACGAACACGCGACCAAACGGGCGGTTTCGCTCTGTAATCGCTGTGGGCGATTCCTTTGTGCGCTCTGCGAAGTCGATGTGGACAATGCCGTGTGGTGCCCGGGTTGCTTGCAACTGGATCGGCCGGATTTGGGGGTCAAAGCGCTCAAGAAGCATCGCACTTTATACGACTCCATCGCCCTCGGTATTTCTCTTTGCCCGGCTTTGCTTTTCTTCTATCCCAGTGTCATTACCGCACCCATAGTGGTATATCTCGCTATTCGTCACTGGAAAACTCCATCGAGCTTAATTCCGCGGAATAAGTGGCGATTCGTCGTAGCGGTGATTATCGCTTCTCTAGAATTGGCGATGGTGGCTTTGATCGTTATTAGCATCATAGTCGCCGCGCAAAAGGCCAGGCGATGAGAACGCGGCCAGAGTTTCCGTATACGAGGCTTGCCGGAACCCTGCGCGGCTTTATCGGGAAAGCGAGCCTGTGGGAAGGAACGGACCATCTGCTCTCCGTCACCGGCACACGATTCTCGGAGGATTATCGCCGTTTCTACTACCGCGACATTGAAGCAATTCTTGTTCAGAAGTGCATGCGATCGGGCAGTATCGGATTGTGGATTGTGTGCATTTTCGCCTGCATCATCACTAGCAGCATCGCGATCAGATCGTCCAATAAAATCGCGTGGCCGATAGCATGCGTATTTATCCTATTGGTGCTGTACCGGCTCGTGGTCTCTATCCTCTATAGCTGCCGCTGCTATATCCAGACGGCTGTCAGCAGAGAAGAACTACCTTCCCTCCAGCGAACGTGGACGGCGCAAAAAACGCTCGGACGGCTGCGGATCAACATCGCGGAGGCACAAGGCATGCTTCCGGAGAACATCGCCGAGTTGCGAGAAGCGGCCGGCGCAGTAAACGCGACGCCCGAGCCCGTAGAAGCGAATACGGCCAACGCAAATCGCCAGGAGGAATCGGCCTCTCTCGGTTTCAATCTTGCGATCGCAACGTTTATTCTTCTGCTGGTGGATGCCGCAATCTCCCTCTGGTTTCTCAATGCGCCCTCACGCGTCCTAAACAGCATTTGGCTGCGAAGCTTTTCGATTGGGCTGATCCTGGCCGAGGGCGCGGCCGCCGTCTTAGCGCTGTTAAAGCTTTCTAAATTCCGACACCTTCGGCCTCTCCGGTACGTTCTCTTTGCCACGTTGGCTTTTCTCGCAGTCGAGATCTGGTTTAGTCTCTACTTCCGGGAGATTTACACGCAAATAACGGCCTTGGGCGCGGCGACGGCATTCGACCGCGTCTCGCATTGGGTGCAACTGATCAGCGGTAATCTCGCCATACTGCTCGGGGCCGGCGGGCTGCTTTTAGTTCTCCTGAAATGGCAGACATATCGTCGAGGCAACTTATCGACCGCTTAAGCCATCTTCGTTGTCTCAGGCATCCGGCGCGCGAGGCTATCTGCCGTTGTCCGCAATGCCATCACTACTTCTGCCGTGAGTGCGTAACAGAGCATCGCGATCAATTCGTGTGTTCTGAATGTCTGCGTAACTTACTTACGTCCGAGCGAAGCGATAAGCCTCGCCGCACCAGACTCATTCGTTGGATTAGCGTGCCGATTCTTGGTTCGAGCGCACTCCTTTGCGCTTGGCTCTTCTTCTACGGTGTGGGACAGGTTCTTCTT
>Ga0081455_10007351_pt1 | contig 11615 bp, 11 predicted proteins | sample TabmetS3T2R1_FD_70207 | JGI IMG/M metagenome (GOLD analysis project Ga0081455, IMG submission 70207) | Tabebuia heterophylla rhizosphere microbial communities from the University of Puerto Rico - S3T2R1 | ecosystem: Host-associated > Plants > Roots > Rhizosphere ...
GAGCTCGGGCGGATCGTCCGGCAGCGGCGGCAGGAAGGTCTCCACGGCGGCGGGTCCCTTGGTCTCGGCCAGGCGGTGGCGTAGGAGCTCGCGGTCCCAGTTCCCCGACAGGCCCCACGCGAGGTAGGCGAACGCGGCCGCCCATGCCCCGAGGTCCTCGGGGAGCTCGGGGGTCGTGGCGAGCATCGCGTACTCGATCGGCGGCGCAGACGGCGAGGCCGCGAACGCCCGCGCGCCGTCGACGAACCGCCGCATCATCGCGACCGACGCGTCGCCCCAGCGTTCGGCCTCGGCGGCGCCGATGCGCGCGAACCCCACCGTCCGCGCGAACCGGTCCGAGGGCAGCGCGAGGTCCGAGAACCACTCGGTGAGCCGGCCGGCCGAGGCCCGCAGCGCGAGCTCGATCTGGAACAGGCGCTCGGACGCCTGGACGTAGCCCTGAGCGAACCACAGGTCCTCGAGCGATTCGGCCGACAGGTACGGGATGCCCCATCGGTCGCGGAGCACCTCGACGGGTTCGGCAAGCCCGACGAGGGCGACCTCGCCCTCGACCGGCGCGAGCGCGGCCCGGGCGGCCTCGCGGAGCTCCTCGAGCGGGTCGGCCACGGCCGCGCAGCCTACTCGGTCCCGCGGGTCGCCCTGCTTGAGGGCGCCCGCGCCGGTCTGGAATGATGCGGCGGTGACCGATCACGGCCCCTGGTTCGCCAGCTACCCGCCCGGCGTCCCCCACACGCTCGAGCCGTACCCGGACCTGTCGGTGTTCGGCATGCTCGAGGCCTCCGCGCGGGCGCACCCCGACGCGCCCGCGCTCGCCTGGTTCGGCCGGAAGATCTCCTATCTGGAGCTGCTCGCCGAGGTCGAGCGCTGCTCGGCGGCCCTGGCCGGGCTGGGCATCGGCAGGGGCGACCGCGTCGGTCTCGTGATGCCGAACTGCCCCCAGTACGTGATCGCGTTCTACGCCACGGCCAGGCTCGGCGCGATCGTGGTCGGCAACAACCCGCTGTACACGGAGCGCGAGATGGCGCATCAGCTGCGCGACAGCGAGCCGAAGGTCGTGATCGTCCTCGACCTCCTGCACTCGGACTTCGCCTCGGTGTTCGAGACCGTGGGCACGCCGCACGTGGTGGTCGCGCGGCTGAACGACTACATGTCGTTCCCCAAGAAGCAGCTTGCGCCGCTGCTGAAGTTCCGCAAGCGCCAGCTCGAGCAGGGCAAGCCGTGGCCGCCGGTCCCCAGGGACGCCCGTGTGCTCTGGTGGGAGGCGTGGCTGGGGGCCGCGGGTCCGGCGCCGGTCGCGGCGCCGATCCAGCCCAAGATCGATGTGGCCGGCCTGATCTACACGGGCGGGACGACCGGGATCAGCAAGGGCGCGATGCTCTCGCACCGCAACATGGTCGCCAACGCGATGCAGGCCGCCGCGTATCTGCAGCTCGAGCCCGGCGCCGAGGCGCTGCTCGGGCCGCTCCCGTACTTCCACTCGTTCGGCATGTTGACGATGAACGTCGCGATCCTGATCGCCGGCAAGATGGTGCCGATCCCGAACCCGCGTGACATGCACCTGGTGCTGGACGAGATGGCCAAGGAGAAGCCGACGTTCGTCCCCGGCGTCCCGCGGCTGTTCGACGCGCTGAACGAGTCGCCGCTGACGAAGAAGTTCGATCTGCGTTCGGTCAAGGCGTGCATCTCGGGCGCGGCGCCGCTGCCGCTGGCCGTGGCCAAGCGGTTCGCCGAGATCACGGGCGGTGCCCGCCTGGTCGAGGGGTACGGGCTGACCGAGTGCTCGCCGGTCACCCATGCCAACCCGTTGGACGCGCCGAGGGAGGGCTCGATCGGCCTGCCGATGCCCGACACCGACTGCAAGATCGTCGACCTGGACGACGCGGACAAGATCGTCGAGCAGGGCGAGCGGGGCGAGCTGTGCTTCAGGGGCCCGCAGGTGATGCTCGGCTACTGGAACCGTCCGGAGGAGACCGCGCTCGTGCTCCGAAACGGATGGCTGCACGGGGGCGACGTGGCCGTGATGGATCCCGACGGATATTTCCGGATCGTGGACCGGCTGAAGGAGATGATCATCGTCTCCGGGTTCAACGTCTATCCGAACGAGGTCGAGGACGCGCTCTACCACCACCCGAAGATCGCGAAGGTGGCCGTGATCGGCGTCCCGGACGACAAGACCGGCGAGGCGATCAAGGCGTTCGTCGTGCTCCGCGACGGGGAGACCGCGAGCGTGGACGAGCTCGTGGCCTGGGCCCGAGATCCGTCGAACGGGCTCACCGCGTACCGGGCCCCCAGGCAGATCGAGATCCGCGACAGCCTTCCCGAGACCATGGTCGGCAAGGTCCTGCGCCGCGTGCTCGCCGAGGAGGAGCGACAGAAAGCGGCCGCCGCGGCCACCTCGTGAGTCGCTCGTTCCTTCAGGCGGCCGGCGGTCTCGAGCTACGTCGGCTCGATCCACCGGATGCCGAGGCGCTGCAGGTCATCATCGAGGCGGATCGCGATCGGCTGAAACGGTGGATGTGGTGGGCCGAGCGGTCGACGATCGACACGACGCGCGCGTTCATCGAGGCCGCCCTAACGGACGATCGGCTGGATCCGCTCGGGATCGTCGTCGAGGGCGAACTCGTCGGCGTCATCGGCGCCGACGCCGACGTGATCACCGGCAACCACGCGATCGGCTACTGGATCGGCTCCGCGTACGAAGGCCAGGGCTACGTGACCCGCGCGTGCTTCGCCCTGCTCGACCACCTGTTCTCGGTCCTCGGGTGCCACCGCGTCGCGATCAAGGCCGGAACCGAGAACGCGAGGAGCCGCGCGATCCCCGAGCGACTGGGGTTCGTGCGCGAGGGCGTCGAGCGCGGAGGCGGCCGCGGCTCGCGCGGCTACCACGACCTGGTCGTCTACTCGATGCTCGAGGACGAGTGGTCGCCGAACGCATGACGGGCGTTCGGGCGGTGGTGTTCGACCTCTTCGGGACGCTCGTATACGAGTTCCCGCGCACCGACTGGGACGCCTGGCTCGCCACCACCGCGGCGATCGTCGAGGCAGACCCGGACGCGTTCCACGCGGCCTGGGGCGCCACCGCGGTCGAACGCCAGACGGGCGCGCTCGGCGATATCGAGGAGAACCTGCGAACGGTGGCGGCGCGCGCCGGGGCGTGGCCGACCGACGGGCAGATCGCCGAGGCCCTCGAGGCTCGGGCGGCGATGTACCGCCGGTGGTTCGTCCCCCGGCCGGGCGCGCACCAGGTGCTGCCCGAGCTGCGGGCCGCCGGGTACCGGCTCGCGCTCGTCAGCATGTGTGCGCCCGACGCCCCCGCGATGTGGCATGCGTCGCCGCTGGGCGGCTCCGTGGACGCCGAGGTGTTCTCCTGCGAGGTCGCCCTGCGCAAGCCCGATCCGGCGATCTACAGGCTGGCGGCCGAGCGGCTGGGCGTCGAGCCACAGGAGTGTCTGTACGTTGGGGACGGCGCCTATCGCGAGCTCACCGGGGCGGCGGCCGTCGGGATGCACCCGGTCCTGATCCGCGATCCGGATGAGGACGCCGAGATGCTCCGGCCCGATCCGGACGACTGGGCCGGCCGAACGATCGGCGACCTCCAGGAGATCCCCGGGCTCCTCGCCGGGACGGTCGCCTAGACCACTGAGAGCGCGCCCACCTTCCGCGCGGCTTCGAGCGCGAGCTCGCGCTCGGCCGGCGTGAGCGTTCGGAGCGGGGGGCGGACGTCCGGGCGGATCGGCACGCCTCGCGCCACGAGGATCACCTTGAGCGCCGCGTGGAAGGGGACGGCGCCGAGGTCCGATCGCAGGGACGCGACGCGTTCGCCCGCTGCCGAGTCGCGGTCGTGCACGAGAGACGCGACGATCTCCGGGAAGGCGGTCGCGAGCCCGGAGACCGCCCCGTCCGCGCCGCTCGCCAGAGCCTCCAGCACGAGCGGCTCGTTCCCGACGAACAGATCGAGCCCGTCCAGCCGGTAGGGCTCGATCGCCGACCACGGCGTATCCGAGACCTTCATGCCGGCCAGGTTGGGCGCGGCCTCGCGGAGCCGCTCGACGAGCTGGACCGGGACCGGATAGCCGGACCGCGCGGCGAACTCGTACACGTAGAAGGGGAGTTCCCCGCAGGCCTCCGCCGCCGATCGGAGGTGCTCGAACAGGGCCTCGTCGTCGAGCGGGAAATACGGCGGTGCGATCACCGCCACGGCGTCGGCGCCGATCTCCTTGGCGTGCGTTGCGAGCGCGACCGTGTCGGCGGTCGATTGCGCGCCGGCGTGGACCGCGATCGCGAACCCCCCGGGCCGGGCCCGCACGAAGCGTTCGGCGACTCGCCTGCGCTCGTCGACGGTGAGCAGCACGCCCTCGCCCGTGGTCCCGCATACGAACGCCCCGTCGACGCCTCCGTCGGACAGGAAGCCGACGAGCGGGCCGATCGCCTCCTCGTCCGGCCGGCTTCCACCGTCGAGCAGCGGGGTCACGGATGCCGCGATCGCGCCGGAAAGCATGGCCAGATGCTAGTGGACCGGTGGTTCCCGGCCGCGGTGACGGGGTACGGACTCACCATGGAGCCATCGGCCGAGCGCCAACGCTGCCCCGTCTGTGGGCGGGGCGTGTTCACCGACGTGATCTACGAGGAGCCCGAACCCGGAGGCCCCGAGCCTCGTCTGTCTGCCGACAGCTACGAGGTCCTCCAGTTTTCGTGCGGTCACCGCGTGAAGGGAGCCCGGCTCGACCAGGCCGATCCCGATCTCATGACCGTCGAGCGGCGAGAGAGCGACGAGACGGCCGCACCGGTCGCGCCCGACGATGTCGAGCACACGGGGAAGGAGCACTGATGCGAGTCGAGACCCCCGATCCCGAGCCGGGTCCCACGCCGGGTCCCGTCCCCACACCCGATCCGCAGCCCCCGATCCCGGACCCCCAGCCGCCGACCCCGGACCCCCAGCCGCAGCCGGCGCCGCCTCCGGATTCGGAGCCGCCGATCCGAGCCTGAGTCAGTTCACGACCGAGCGCTCGCGCTTGCCGTTGCCGTTCGGGTCGTCGAACTGCGCCCGCTCGGTCGAACCCTCGAGCGCGAGCGTCGACCCCGCCCCCTGGCTCACGATCTCCGAGACACGGTCGAAGTACCCGGTACCGACCTCGGCCTGGTGGCGGGTGGCGGTGTAGCCGGACGCCTCGAGCTCGAACTCCCGCTCCTGGAGCCGCGCGTAGGCGCTCATGCCCTCGTCGGCGTACCCGTGCGCGAGCTCGAACATCGACGCGTTCAGCGCGTGGAAACCGGCCAGCGTGACGAACTGGAACCGGTACCCCATCGCCCCGAGCTCCTTCTGGAAGCGCCCGATCTCGTCCTCGTCCAGGTGCGCGCGCCAGTTGAAGCTCGGCGAGCAGTTGTAGGCCAGCAGCTTGTCGGGAAAGCGATCGTGGACGGACTCGGCGAACGCTCGCGCGTCGGCGAGGTCCGGCGCCGACGTCTCACACCACACGACGTCGGCGAACCTCGCGTACGAACACGCCCGCGCGATGGCCGCCTCGATGCCGTTGCGAACACGGTAATACCCCTCCGCCGTTCGCTCGCCGGTGAGGAAGGGGAGGTCGGCCTCGTCGACGTCGCTGGTCACCAGGGTTGCCGCGTCGGCGTCGGTCCGCGCCACGAGCACGGTCGGGACGCCGAGCACGTCGGCCGCGAGCCGCGCCGCGGACAGCGTTCGAATGAAGTGCGAGGTGGGCACCAGCACCTTGCCACCGAGGTGCCCGCACTTCTTCTCGCTCGCGAGCTGGTCCTCGAGGTGCACGCCGGCGGCTCCCGCCTCGATCAGCGCCTTCATGAGCTCGAACGCGTTCAGGGGCCCGCCGAACCCGGCCTCCGCGTCGGCGACGATCGGCGCCATCCACGCCGTGTCCGTGTCGCCCTCCGCCCACGCGATCTGGTCGGCACGCTGGAGCGCGTTGTTGATGCGCCGAACCAGATTCGGCACGCTGTTCGCCGGATACAACGACTGGTCGGGGTAGGTGTGGCCGGACAGGTTCGCGTCGGCCGCCACCTGCCAGCCCGAGACGTAGATGGCCGAGAGCCCGGCCTTCACCATCTCGACCGCCTGCCCGCCCGAGAGCGCCCCGAGCGCAGGCACGTAGTCCTTCGTCGAGAGCAGCCACCAGAGCCGCTCGGCGCCGATCCGCGCCAGCGTGTGCTCGACCGTGATCGACCCGCGCAGCGGGATCACGTCCTCGGCCCCGTAGGTCCGCTCGATGCCGTCCCAGCGGCTGTTCGAAGTCCAGTGGGTGCGCAGGTTGTCCGCCTCGTGCCGGATCCGTTCCTCGTGCGTGAGTTCGTCCATGACCGCCTCCTTACCCGCTCGGGATGCCTTGGTAACGAACGACCCCCGCGGGCGCGAGGGTCGGAACGGGCGCGTGACCAGGCCGGATGCGGCCAGAACGCGCCCTAGGCCATGGCTACGTGGAAGCCGGAGACGGATTTGAACGACGATTCAAACATCTGCCAGGAGTGTCGCACAGGGCGGATGCGAAGGCAAGGGTCCGAGGTGGCGTTACCTCCGAGCTCGCAGAGCTGCCTCGATCTCGTCCAGGTGCTCGCCGCGATGCTCGCCGCGGGCCGGGTTGATCGGGCTGTCGGGGTCGCCGGGCCAAAGCCGGTCCAAGGGCAGGTCCGCCACACGCGCGTCGGTCTGCTCGGTGATCCGCAGGGCCAGCTGCGCCGCCTCTCGCGGCGCGATGGCGTGGATCAGCGGCCGGGTCGAGTCGTTGAGCCAGTCGCCCTCGGGCTCGGCGTCTCCCGGCGCCCACGGTTCTCCGCGATCGACCTTCTCGGCAAGGACGAGGACGCGGATATCCCAATAGGCGATGTGACCGAGCACGCCGGCGACGGTCCAGTACTCGTTCACCATAGACGTGAGCGCGTCTTCGTCCAGCCCGTCGACGAGCGAGCGCAAACGCTCGCGCTGGCGAGTGTTCGCATCGATGTAGGAGCGATCATCGACCATAACTGATCCTAACCGCGGCTTCTACCGGACGTACCTCAAGCGTCTGATGATCGTGGATCCGTCGACGGGTTGAGCTCGGCCTCGACGCCCGGCTCGTCGACCGGGAGCGCCCGGTGGGTGCGGCGGTCGCGAACGAAAAGGATCCAACCAGCGACCGAGACCACGGCGGCGGCCGCGATCAGCATGCCAAGTGCGAGCAGGAACGTCGATTGCCGGTCCATCGCACGCCGAGGCTACCGGAACGATCCCACCTTCGAACGCTTGCTACCTCAGATCTCGAGGTCGATACGCAAGACGGAACGCCGGGCGGTGATCCACAGAGCATCAGTGGGTCGCTTGAACTCGGGGTTGAGTGGCATTGGACACCGACAAGACGAGGAAGGCGAGCCCCACACGACCCGAGACCTGGCTCGATCGGGATTGGTTCTCAGGCGAGCCCGTTCCTCCGCTGCTCGGCCGTCGCCGCGCCTTCGCGACGCATGCCTCAACCCCTCAGAGCTTTCGAAGTGGCGACGCGAGTCCCATCGTCGATCCGTCGACGAAGAACGACCCTGACCAACAGCGCGAGGCCGACCGCGATCGCGAGTGCCAACAGGAACCACGACGATGATCCCGCCCGGGGTTGTTCGGCACGGCCGTCGGCAAGCGTGTTCCGGAGCCGGCCGACCTCCACGCTCAGCTCGGCTTGTCGAAGGCTGGAACCCTGGAGACGGTTCGAGAGATCGTCGTTGGCTCGCTCGAGCTTCCGGATCTGTTTCTTGAGTCCGTAGGTCTCGCCGACGAGGTGCTGTCGTTCGTTCAGGAGCTCGGCCTCTCGGGCCGTCTGCACGATCGAGATCGTGCCGGTGAGCGGCTCACGGAAGCCCGAGATCGTGCAGGGATCGTTGCACACGCCGAGGGCGTAGAAGTCCCCCGGGAGATCGGGCACCGTGAACGAGGCGGACAGCTCGAACGACGTTCCGCGGCCGCGCTCGATCGCCATGGTCGCCACCCGAACGGCCCCGTTCGGCAGCGGCTGGTCCCGCGTGACAGGCGAACGCGCGGGCGTGACGTACAGGTAGAAGGGCCCGCGTCCGAACAGGTCCTGCTTGCCGGCGGGAACCGCCACGTAGGTCTCGGCGTGCCCGATCGAACCGACGAGGAGGTGCGTCCGGTCCAGGTCGATGTACGCGCCCCCGTCGGCCGAGGCCTCGGCCGGCATCAACACGAAGGCCCACGCGAAGGCAAGGGTGCACCAGAGCCAACGACGCCTGTGCATGTCGAGCCTCCCCGTCTCCGACGTCGTGAGCCAGACCACGTGTCCGGTCCCGAAGTTCCCGGGAACCTTCGGGGCGCTCGGGAAGTAGGTGTGTCGGGCGCCCCCGACCGGGGTGGCGTCGAGCGTCAACGAGGTCGGCATGCGAACGAAACTGATCCTGGCGGTGTCGGTGGTCGTGCTCGTGGCCGCCGCGTGCACGCAGGGCACCTCGAGCGACCCGTCCATGTCGGCCGTGCCCTCCGAGACGCTGTTCGTCGGGACCGGGGCGGGCCCGCTGCTCGTGCGCGTGCCGACAGGCTCGGTGCTGTTCGAGCACCCGGGTGCAGTCGGGAGCCTCGGCGGCTCGTTCGTGGTCTCGCCCTCCGGGTCGCAGGGATCGACGCGGCTTCGGACCGTCGACGCGTCCGGCGGGTTCGTCGGGACGACGCGGGTGGACGGCACGATGAACGTCGGCGTGGTCGCCGAGAGCGGCCGGGCGGTCGCGCTCGTCGAGCCCCCGCCGAAGGGCTGGGACCCGTCCGTGCCCGTGCCGCGAGCCCGCACGACGATCGTCGTTGCCGATCCGAACGGGGCGCGAGATCCCGTGACCTACGACCTACGCGGGAACTACGAGCCGGAGGCGTTCTCGACCGACGACCGGAGCCTGTTCCTGATCCAGCACCTGCCGGCCGAGACGCCGACCGTGTACCGCGTGACCGCGCTCGATCTCCGCCGCGGCAAGGTCTACCCGGTGTTCGGCCCCTACAAGGGCCCGGCCGAGCGCATGCCCGGCATCCGCCTGCAGCAGGTGATGTCGCCCAACGACGACCAGCTCTACACGCTGTACTCGAGCGCGCAGCCCGGGTACGCGCCGCACCGGGCGCCGGTCGCCTCGGACGCGACGGTGTCGTTCGTGCACGTGCTGAGCCTGCAGGAGGGATGGGCGCACTGCGTCGGGCTGCCGAAGATGCTCTGGGACCGTCCGGCCTCCGAGCAGGCGCTCGCGCCCTCGCCCAACGGCCGCCTGCTGTACGTCGTGAACGCCGCGCTCGGCGTCGTCTCGGTCATGGACACCCGGACGCTGGCGATCCTGCGCACGGAGGAGATCGGGCGCACGCTGGACGGGATCACGCGCACCTCGGCCGTCGTGAGCGACGACGGCGCGTCGCTGTACGTGGGCGCGGCCGGCCGGGTCGAGCGGATCGACACGGACTCGCTCACGATCGCCGACGTGTGGGACACGGGCGGCGTGACCGGCCTCGGCCTGTCGGCGGACGGCAAGCGGCTGTACGTCGCGGTCGGGGAGGACGTGAAGGTCCTGGACGCGGCGAGCGGTGCCGAGCTCGGGACGGTGGGCGTTCCGAGCCCCGCGCCGATCGACCGGCTCTGGACGCCCGCGGCCTGAGCCACCCGTCCGCCCGCGAGGGCGGTCGTGCAAGATAGGCGGGTGCGCCTGCCCGTCATGCCACCCGTCTCGCCGATGCTCGCGAAGGCGGTCAAGGACGTCCCGGCCGGCGACATGAGCTACGAGCCCAAGTGGGACGGGTTCCGCTCGATCGTGTTCCGCGACGGCGACGAGGTCGAGATCGGCAGCCGCAACGAGCGGCCGATGACCCGGTACTTCCCCGAGGTGGTCGAGGCGATCGAGGCGGAGTTCCCCAAGCGTGCCGTGATCGACGGCGAGATCGTCGTGCCCGACCCGGCCGAGGGGCGGCTGGACTTCGAGGCGCTGCAGCAGCGGATCCACCCGGCCGAGAGCCGGGTCAACATGCTCGCGAAGGCCACGCCCGCGCACTTCGTCGGGTTCGATCTGCTGGCGCTCGGCGACGAGGACTACACGCAGCGGCAGTTCGCCGAGCGCCGGGCGGCGCTCGAGCGCGCGCTGAAGAAGGCGCGCTCGCCGATCCACGTGACGCCGGCGACGCGCGACATCGACGTGGCCAGGCGGTGGTTCGAGGAGTTCGAGGGCGCCGGGCTGGACGGCGTGGTGGCCAAGCCGCTGGACGGCACGTACCAGCCCGACAAGCGCGTGATGTTCAAGATCAAGCACGAGCGCACGGCCGACTGCGTGGTGGCCGGGTACCGGCCCCACAAGAGCGGCCCAGACGCCGTCGGCTCGCTCCTGCTCGGGCTGTACCGGGACGACGGCGTGCTCGCGAACATCGGCGTGATCGGCGCGTTCCCGATGCAGCGGCGGCGCGAGCTGTTCGAGGAGCTGCAGCCGCTGGTGACGACGTTCGACGAGCACCCGTGGAACTGGGAGGCCGAGATGGCGGCCGCCCGGACCCCGCGGAGCGCCGAGGGCAGCCGCTGGAACCCCAAGAAGGACCTGATGTTCGTCCCGCTGCGCCCCGAGCGCGTGGTGGAGATCCGCTACGACCACATGGAGGGCGACCGCCTGCGCCACACGGGCCAGTTCGTCCGCTGGCGTCCGGACCGCGAGCCGCGCTCGTGCACGTTCGATCAGCTGGACGAGCCGGTGAGCTTCGACCTGGCCGAGATCCTCGGCTAGCCGGTCTGTGCCGCGCGCCGGCGGGCGTCGGCGCGGCGCTCGGCCTCCAGGCGCTCGAGATCGACGTCGCTGGTGTCGAGGTAGCTCATCGTCGAGGCGATCGCGCGGTGGCCGGCGGTCGTGTCGATCAGCTCGTGCATCTGCTGCGCCACGCGCCGGTACGTCGGGTGGCCCTGCGGCGACGAGCGCAGCTCGATCAGGTGCATCGCCTCGCGGGCGCTCATCTGCATCACGAACCGGATCCGGTACGCCATCGAGACCGCGTACTGGGCGACGTCCACGCCCGCGTGCTCGGCCACGGTGGCCCACGTCGAGGCGGAGTCCTCCATCACGCGGTCCCACTCGGTCGTCATCCCGGCATCGCCGATCACCTCGGGGGTGTCGAACCCCTCCGCGGGCGAGAGCCGCTGCCACTCGAGCGTGAGCAGGCGGTGGCGCTGGAGGTCGCGGAAGGCGCCGTAGTCGCACAGGACGTCGAACCGGTACCCCGTGCGCTCGAAGGCCCGCCCCGGCTTGTGTCGCCGGTTGCCGCGCTCGCCCGCGTAGGCGCGGAGGACGGCGTCTCGCTCGTCCGCGCTCATCGTGTGCGCCAGGGACTGGAGGCGATCGTCCGGCAGGTCCGAGGCCGCGTACATCGCCGCCGCGACCACCTTCTCCTCGCCCAGCGGGTCGTAGTCGGTGAGCGTCACCGTGTCGCGGTGGCCGGGCTCTACGCCCTCGGTGAACTTCGCCGTGACCTCCCGCGTCGCCTCCCGGGTCTCGGCCACGTACCGCGACCACGCGATGCCTCTGTCGGGCAGGTCGACGCGCTTGAGGAACGCCGGGATCACCTTGCGGAGCTCCACGAGCATCAGGTCCGCGTACTCGCGCACCTC
>Ga0081455_10007352_pt1 | contig 11614 bp, 10 predicted proteins | sample TabmetS3T2R1_FD_70207 | JGI IMG/M metagenome (GOLD analysis project Ga0081455, IMG submission 70207) | Tabebuia heterophylla rhizosphere microbial communities from the University of Puerto Rico - S3T2R1 | ecosystem: Host-associated > Plants > Roots > Rhizosphere ...
AGGTATGGACCACGAGCGCCTGCGCCGCGTGGCCCGAAGCTACGGCGAGCCCCGCCGTGCCGCCTTCGAGCGCCGCCACGCGCTCCTCGAGCACGGCCTGAGTCGGGTTGGTGATGCGGGTGTAGATGTTGCCGAAGGTCTCGAGATTGAACAGCGCCGCGGCGTGCTCGACATTGTCGAAGACAAAGGACGTCGTCTGGTAGATCGGCGTGGCGCGGGCGCCAGTCGCTGGATCGGGGTGAGCGCCGGCGTGGATCGCAAGCGTGTTGAAGCCGGGCTGTCGCTCCGCGGTCATTGTCATGTTCCCTTCATCGATTTGCGGGCCGGACTATAGCGGCTCAAGCCTTCGGGGCAATGACGCGATGCTGCACGCCCTTGGCGCCGAGCAGCGGCCGCTTGCTCGACAGCATGCGCGAATTCACGCCCGCCCAATTCAATTCGCCCGACAGCCTGCCATATTCGATCTTCGGACAGCGGTTCATCACCACTTCGAGGCCGGCATCCTCGGCAAGACGAGCCGCATCGTCGTTGCGAACGCCGAGCTGCATCCACACGACCGACGCGCCGATCGCGATCGCTTCGCGCGTGATGCCAAGCGCCGCCTCCGAATTGCGAAAAATGTCGACGATATCCACCTTGTCCGGTATTGCTGCCAGCGAACCGTAGACTTTCTCGCCGAGAATTGTCTGGACTTCTTGCCCGGGATTGACCGGGATGATGCGGAAGCCCTTCTCCTTCAGGTATTTCATCGCGAAATAGCTCGGGCGCGAGGTGGTGGCGCTCGCTCCCACCATGGCGATGGTGTGGTTCCGCGTCAGGATGTCCCTGATATAGGCGTCGCTGTAGGAATCGTGGTTCATCGGAGCGCTTGGCTGCTTCCGGGAGGCGCTTGGGTCTAACGCGGCCAGTTGGGCTCGCGCTTGTCGAGAAAGGCGCCGATGCCTTCCTCCGCCTCGCGATCGAGCATGTTCTCGACCATGACGGAGACGGTGTAGCGATAGGCGTCTTCGAGCGTCATGTCGAGCTGGCGATAGAACGCCTCCTTGCCGATCTTAAGCGTCCGCTTCGGCTTGGTCGCGATCTTGCGGGCGAGCTCCATCGCCTCGTTCACCATGCGGTCGGGCTCGACCACCGAGTTGACGAGGCCGAACGTCTTTGCATCGTTGGCGCTTACCATGTCGCCTAGGAGCAGCATCTCCATCGCCGCTTTGCGCGACACGTTGCGGCTGAGCGCGACCATCGGCGTCGAGCAGAAGAGGCCGATATTGACGCCGGGCGTGGCGAAGCGCGCGTCGGAGCTCGCCACGGCAAGATCGCAACTGGCGACGAGCTGGCACCCCGCCGCCGTGGCGATCCCGTTCACCGCTGCGATCACCGGCTTCGGCGAGTGGACGATCGCGAGCATCATCTCGGCGCACGCGCCCATGGTCTCGGCGAAGAAGGCGCGGCCCCTGTCGCGATCGTTGCGGTGCGCGGTCAGCTCCTTGAGGTCGTGGCCGGAGGAGAACGCGGTGCCGGCGCCGGTCAGGACGACGGCTCGGATGGGCTCGGCATCGGCGATCGCGCGCACGGCCTCGGTCAGGGCCGCGATCAATTCCCGCGACAGGGAATTCCGCGCCTCCGGCCGGTTGAGCGTCAGCAGCGCGACCGGACCCTGATCTTGCCGCAGCAGGATCTCCTCGTCGCGCGCCTTCTGTCTCGCAATGTTGGCCATGCCAAGTCTGCCTCTCGAGATGTTCGAATGCCTTATAGCAGAGATTCTTAGCCGCGCTTTGACGGCACGGATGCCGCGCGACGGGGAGGGCGGTGATCTCTGGTACTAGGATACCACATGACTAATCATCTGAATTCGTTGGAGAGTCTGTTTATCCTTGACCGCTGTTAAGGCAGCGGCTAGAAGCGCCGATCCTTGAAGCCCGGAACACGTGAATGAAGACCTTCTCCGCCACGCCGAAGGACATCGAAAAGTCCTGGACCCTCATCGACGCCGACGGCCTCGTGGTGGGAAGACTTGCCGTCTTGATCGCAAACCGCCTCAGAGGCAAGCACAAGCCGGGCTATACCCCGCATCTCGATTGCGGCGACAACATCGTCGTCATCAATGCCGGCAATGTCGTCCTCACCGGCAACAAGCGCGCCGACAAGGTCTATCACTGGCACACCGGCTATCCCGGCGGCATCAAGGACCGGAGCGCCGCCAAGATCCTCGAAGGCAAGCATCCCGAGCGGGTGCTGCAAAAGGCCGTCGAGCGCATGATACCGCGCGGGCCGCTCGGCCGGCAGCAGCTCCGGAATTTGCGCATCTATCCCGGGCCCGATCACCCTCACGCGGCGCAGAATCCGGTTGCGCTCGATGTCGCCGCCCTCAACGCCAAGAATGCAAGGAGCGCCTGAGCCCATGAGCGAGACCATGACGCTTGAAGACCTTGCTCCGCTGAAGACGACGACGGCTGCGCCCGAAACCCGCGTCTACGAGAAGAAGGTGGATGCGCAAGGCCGCTCCTATGCCACCGGCAAGCGGAAGGACGCCGTCGCCCGCGTCTGGGTGAAGCGCGGCCCCGGCAAGATCACCATCAACGGCAAGGACCATGCCGCCTATTTCGCGCGGCCCGTTCTCCAGATGATCCTGAAACAGCCGCTCGTCACCGCCAAGCGCGAGGGCCAGTACGACATCGTCTGCACCGTGAGCGGGGGCGGGCTGTCGGGCCAGGCCGGCGCCGTCAGGCACGGCATCTCGATCGCTCTCACCCGTTACGAGCCCGAGCTCCGCAGCGTGCTGAAGAAGGGCGGGTTCCTGACCCGCGACGCCCGCACCGTGGAGCGCAAGAAATACGGCCGGGCCAAGGCGCGACGAAGCTTCCAGTTCTCGAAGCGCTAGCCGTTAATCCCGGACGCGCTGAGATTGCCGGCACCGGCTTTGGCCGGTATCGCAGCTTCCGCAGGGCTTAATCCCTCTCTCATCATCTTCGTTGTAAGGCCTCCGCCATGGCCAACACCAAAACCATCAGAGCCGCCGTGCTCGGCGCTTCCGGCTATACCGGCGCCGACATGATCCGGCTCGCGGCGTTGCATCCCGCAATTAAGATTACGACGCTGATCGCCAAGGGCCATGCCGGCCAGACCCTCGCCCAAGTCTTCCCGCATCTCGCAAGCCTGGCTCTGCCCGCGCTCGTGAGCCCCGAGGAGGCCGACTGGGACGCGGTCGACGTCGTCTTTGGCGGGCTCCCGCACGGCACGGCGCATAGCGAGATCGGCAAGCTTCCGAAGCGCATCAAAATCATCGACATGTCGGCCGATTTTCGCCTGCGCGACGCTGCCGCCTATGCCGAGTGGTATGGCAACGAGCACAGCGCGCCCGGGCTGCTGAAGGACACGGTCTACGGCCTCACCGAGCACTATCGCGACAAGATCGCCAAGGCGCGGCTCGTGGCCTGTCCCGGCTGCTATCCGACCGCGGTGCTGCTCGCGCTTCTGCCGCTCGTGAAAGCGAAGCTGATCGACACCTCCGACATCATCATCGACGCGAAGTCGGGCGTCTCCGGCGCCGGCCGCAGCCTGAAGCAGAACATCTTGTTCTCGGAGGCGGGCGAGGGGCTCTCGCCTTACGGCATCGGCAATCACCGCCACGTGCCCGAGATCGAGCAGGAACTAGGCCTCGCCTCGGGCGCGTCCGTCACCATCAACTTCACGCCGCATCTTGCGCCCATGTCGCGCGGCGAACTCTGCACCTCATATGTGCGGATGACGGGCAAGACGCGCGCCGCCGATCTTCGCAAGGCGCTCGGCGCGGCCTATGCCGACAGTCCCTTCGTGCATGTCGTGGAGGAAGGCGTCACGCCCGCGACCCAGCACGTGCGCGGCTCCAATTTCTGCCATATCGGCGTCTTCGACGACCGCATCCCCGGACGCGCCATCGTCGTCTCGGCGATCGACAATCTAGTGAAAGGCTCGGCCGGGCAGGCGCTGCAAAACTTCAACGTGATGTGCGGGCTTGCCGAAACGACCGGGCTCGAGCAGCTTCCGCTCTTCCCCTGACGCCTAGCCGCGGTTCTTGACGTAGGACCCGGGCGCGTCCTCGATCGCCCAGAGCGGGCCGTTCGAGGGATTGCGGGCCGGAACCTTGGCGCCCGAACGCTCTGCAAGCCAGGACGTCCAGTCCGGCCACCACGAGCCCGGCGTCTGCTTTGCCGTCGCGATCCATTCCTCGAGCGAGGCGCCCCGCCCGCCGGACCAGTACTGATACTTCGTCTTCGCCGGGGGATTGACCACGCCGGCGATATGGCCAGACCCCGCCATGGCGTGGCGCACCGGGCCGCCGAACAATTTGCTGCCGCGAAAGACCGAGGCCGCAGGAGCGATATGATCTTCCTTGGTGAAGAGCTCGTAGATCGGAATCTTCACGCGCGACAGATCGAGCTTGACGCCGGCGAGCTGCATCTCGCCCTTGGCGAGACGGTTCAAGTGATAGAACTCGCGCAAGTAGAAAGCGTGGTTGGCGGCCGGCAGCCGGGTCGAGTCGGCGTTCCAATAAAGGAGATCGAACGGGAACGGCTTCTTGCCGAGCAGGTAGTTGTTGACGACGTAAGGCCAGATCAAATCGCGCGGGCGGAGCATGTTGAACACGGCCGCCATGCGCGAGCCGTCGAGATAGCCTTGCTCGGCCATCATCTCCTCGAGCGCCTTGAGCTGCGTGTCGTCGATGAACACGAGCAGGTCGCCGGCCTCGCTGAAATCGACCTGGGCGGCGAGGAAACTCGCCGAGGCCACGCGGTCGTCGCCCTTGGCCGCCATGTAGGCGAGCGCGGTGGCAAGCAGCGTGCCGCCGACGCAATAGCCGAGCGCATTGATCTTGGCGCTTCCGGTCTGGCGGATGACGGCGTCGATGGCCGCGAGAATCCCTTCGCGCATGTAGTCCTCGAAGGTCCTCTGCGCGAGGCGCGCGTCCGGGTTCACCCACGACACCAGGAACACGGTGAAGCCTTGCTCGACCGCCCATTTGACGAAGGACTTCTCCGGCACGAGATCGAGAATGTAGAACTTGTTGATCCAGGGCGGCACGATCAGCAGGGGCCGCTCGTAAACCTCCTCCGTCATCGGCGCGTATTGAATGAGCTGGAAGAGGTCGTTCTGGAAAATGACCTTGCCGGGCGTGACCGCGAGGTTCCGTCCGATCTCGAAGGCGGAGAGGTCTGTCTGGCTGATGCGGAGCAGGTCTTTCGATTGCTCCAGGTCCTGCACGAAATGCGTCATGCCCTGGACCAGATTCTCGGCGTTGGTCTGCAGCGTGGTGCGGACCACTTCCGGGTTGGTGAGCGGGAAATTCGACGGCGAGAACGCCGCCAGCATCTGATTCAGATAGAACAGCGCCTTCTTGCGCGTCTTGTCGTCGATGCCTTCGGTTCTGCGTGTGAGGTCTTCGGCCCAGCGCGAGGTAATGAGATAGGCCTGCTTCCAGAAATCGAAGTACTGCGTATTGGACCAGTCGGGATCCTTGAAACGGTTGTCGCCGGGCTCGGGCTCGACCACGGGCTCGACTGTCTCGCCGAGGAAGCGTCGCACCGAGCGGTCCCAGAGATCGGCATAGCTGCGGAAGAGTTCGCCTTGCGCGGCGACGAGCTTGCTCGGATCGGCGACCCAGTGGCGCGCAACTTCGCCGAGAGACTTGGCCGCCTCGGTCATCTCCGCGCTCATGCTGTAAGACCCGTTCCCGTTCGCGCTCGAGCGCTCGGCCAAGGTCGATGCGGCCTTGGTCCCTTGGTCGAACAGGCGGACCATGTTGCGGGCTAGGGTTTCGAACTGGCTCTGTCCGGTGTCGTCCCCCTGGCCTTGGCCTTGGCCTGAGCTCGGATCTTCGCTCTTCTTCTGCATTAAAAAATCCTTGCTTTACCCCCGTGAAACCCCGCCGCAGCCACAATGCGGACGCGGTTCACTTGTCGCCTGCGGCTTACCAGACAAGGCTTAATTGTGCTATGCAATATACGGGACGATTGCAAATCGCCAAGGGGAACCAACAAAAACCTCCTTTGAACCGCATGCGGCACGTTTACCCGCCAGCCTTACGCTTATCCGCCGTCCTGCTCCTGCTCGGACTTTCCGCCTGCGCCGGCGCCGTGGAGGATTCGCCGCTCAGTTCGACCGAGCTCCAGCGCCAATACGACAAGACCCTCACCAAGACCGAGCAGAAGGCGGTGATCAGCGATCTCCAGGGCGCGACGGCCAAAAAAGAGGGCGAGGGTGATACCGGCGAGGAGGACAACGATCCCGCGAGCGAGTCCGACAATACGAACTAGCGGGCGAGCGGCTTGCCCGGCCGCCCCTTTCTATGGTTCAAGTGAAGTCCCTTCGGGGTCTGATCGGGGTAGGCCCTCACGGTGACCAGCGATTTCCACAGAATTAAGCGGCTGCCGCCTTACGTCTTCGAGCAGGTCAACAAGCTCAAGGCGGAGGCCCGCGCGCGCGGCGACGACATTATCGATTTCGGCATGGGCAATCCCGACATGCCGACGCCCGACCATATCGTCGCCAAGCTGAACGAGACGCTGCGCGACCCGCGCACCAGCCGCTACTCGGCATCGAAAGGCATCGGCGGTTTGCGCCGGGCGCAAGCCGCCTACTACGCCCGCCGCTTCGGCGTGAAGCTCAACCCCGACACGCAGGTGATCGTGACGCTCGGGTCGAAGGAGGGCTTCGCCAACACCGCCCAGGCAATCACGGCGCCGGGCGACGTCATTCTCGTGCCGAACCCAACCTATCCCATCCACGAATTCGGCTTCATCATGTCGGGCGGGGTCATCAGGCATCTGCCGGCGCGCACCGATTCCCAGTTCCTGTCCTCGCTCGACCGCGCCGTGCGACATTCGGTGCCGAAGCCCTCGGTGCTCGTGCTCAACTATCCGGCCAATCCCACCGCCGAGATCGCCACGCTCGATTTCTATCGCGAGGTCGTGGCCTTCGCCAAAAAGCACGACCTGATCGTGCTGTCTGACCTCGCTTACGCCGAGATTTATTTCGAGGGCGAAAAGCCGCCCTCGATCCTGGAAGTGCCGGGCGCCATCGATATCGCCATCGAGTTCACAACGCTTTCGAAGACCTACGCCATGCCCGGCTGGCGCGTCGGCTTCGCCGTCGGCAATGAGCGCATCATCCACGCGCTCACCCGCGTGAAGTCATACCTCGATTACGGCGCCTTCACGCCCGTCCAGGTGGCCGCGTCGGCCGCGCTCAATGGGCCGCAAGACTGCATCGAGGAGATCCGCGCGATCTATAAGCGCCGTCGCGATTGCCTGGTCGACGCCATGCGCCGGGCCGGCTGGCCCGTGCCTTCGCCGCCCGCGACCATGTTCGCCTGGGCGCCGATCCCGGACATGTTCGCCCATCTCGGCTCGCTCGAATTCTCCAAGCTGCTTCTGGAGAAGGCGTCGGTCGCGGTCTCGCCCGGCGTCGGCTTCGGCGAGTACGGCGAGGGCTATGTCCGCATCGCGCTGGTCGAGAACGAGCAGCGCATCCGCCAGGCCGCGCGCAACATTCGCAAGTTCTTCGCCGACTCCGCCAAGACGATGCACAACGTGATTCCTATTGCATCCAAGGCCAATCGGTCGTTCTGATCCTCTCCCATGACGGATGGACTGAAAGTTGGTGTGGCCGGAATCGGCACCGTCGGCGGCGGCCTGTTGCGGCTCTTGGCGGCACGCAAGGGCGATCTTGCCGCGCGCGCGGGCCGTCCCATCGAGGTCGTGGCCGTCTCGGCGCGAAACCGCAGCAAGAAGCGTGACGCCGACCTGTCGGGCCTCCGCTTCGTCGCGGACCCCGTGGCGCTTGCCGCCGACCCCGCCATCGAGGTGTTTGTCGAGCTGATTGGCGGCGAGGAGGGCGTCGCCAAGAAGGCGGTCGAGACGGCGCTCGCGTCCGGCAAGCACGTCGTCACCGCTAACAAAGCGCTGCTCGCCCATCACGGCGCGAGCCTTGCCGCCCTTGCCGAGAAGAACGGCGTTGCGCTGAATTTCGAGGCGGCGGTCGCCGGCGGCATCCCCGTGGTCAAGGTCATCCGCGAGAGCCTGCAAGGCAACGATATCTCCCGCGTCTACGGCATTCTCAACGGCACCTGCAATTACATCCTCACGCTGATGGAGAAGGAGGGCAGGAGCTTCGCCGACGTGTTGAAGGAGGCGCAAGCCCAAGGCTATGCCGAGGCCGATCCGACCTTCGACATTGGCGGCTTCGACACCGCGCACAAGCTTGCGCTGCTGACGAGCCTCGCCTTCGGCACGCGCCCGAGCTTCGACTCGGTCTATGTCGAGGGCATCGAGCAGATCACTCCCGCCGATATCGAGGCGGCGGGCGATCTCGGCTACCGCATCAAGCTGCTCGGCGTCGCGCTCCGCACCGATAGCGGGATCGAGCAGCGCGTTCACCCCACCATGGTGCCGAAGGACCGGGCCATCGCCGACGTTGACGGCGTGCTGAACTGCGTCGCCATCGACGGCGACTTCGTCGGCGAGGTGATGCTGATCGGCCCGGGCGCCGGCGCCGGGCCCACGGCCTCCGCCGTCACCAGCGACCTCATCGACATCGCCCGCGGCCACATTCTTCCGCCCTTCGGCACCAAGGCCAAGGCGCTCAAGCCCTACAAGAAGGCCGAGATGCGGGCGCATGAAGGCGGCTACTACATCAGGCTCTCGGTCTACGACCGGCCGGGTGCGTTCGCGGCCATCGCCGGCCGCATGGCCGATCAAGGCATCTCGATCGAGAGCATCGTGCAGCGCCGCCCGGGCGCCGAGCTACCCGGCTTCAACCGGCGCGACGAAAACGCGCCCGCCTTCGTCGTGCTCATCACCCACCAGACCACCGAGGCCGCGATCCGCAAGGCGCTTGCCGCAATAGAGCGCGACGGCCATGTCGATCAAAAGCCGCAGATGATCCGCATCGAAAAACTGTGATAGTGAGTGTGTATCCCTAAAGGCGCCGCGCATGAGCGCCTGAGGGAGGGAGGAACGTACGTGTCGAAGGCTCCGGCGAAGACCGAGCTCGACCGCGCTTTGGCGCTCGATATCGTACGTGTAACCGAAGCCACGGCCGTCGCCGCCGCGCTGTGGCGGGGCCGCGGCAACGAGGCCGCCGCCGACGAGGCCGCGGCCGAGGCCATGTACCGCGAGCTCGAGCGCCTCGCCATCGAAGGCATCGTCGTGGTCGGCGAGGGGGACGAGCACGAGACCCCGCTGCTCTACAACGGCGAGACGGTCGGCGCGAAGGGCGGCGGCGCCATCAAGGTGGATGTCGCGGTCGATCCGGTCGAGGGCTCGACGCTGTGCGCCAAGGCGCTCCCCAACGCGCTCTCAGTGCTCGCCGTCGCCGAGCGCGGCAGCCTGCTTAAAGTACCGACGATCTATATGGACAAGATCGCGATCGGTCCCGGCTATCCCGAAGGCCTCGTCGATCTCGACGCTACGCCCGCCGACAACCTCAAGGCGCTCGCCGCCGCCAAGAACGCGCCGATCGCCGAGATCACCGTCTGCATGCTCGATCGCCCGCGCCACGCCAAGCTCATCGAAGACGTGCGCGAGACCGGCGCATCGCTTCGCCTTATCGGCGACGGCGATATTGCCGGCGTGATCCACGTGACCAAGCCGATGGAAACCGGCATCGACATTTATATGGGCATCGGCGGCGCACCCGAAGGCGTGCTTGCCGCCGCGGCGCTCGCCTGCATCGGCGGCCAGATCCAGGGGCGGCTTGTCGCATCTAGCGAACAGCATCGCGGCCGCGCCCGCGCCGCCGGCATCCACGACCTCGACCGCAAGTACCACATGCGCGACATGGTGATGGGCGATCTTTCCTTTGCCGCGACCGGCATCACCGACGGCTCGCTCCTCGAAGGCGTCCGCTTCACCAAGGACGCCATTCACACCCACACCCTCGTCATGCGCGCCTCGACCCGCACGGTGCGCTGGATCAAGGCCGAGCACCCCAATATCAGCAAGTTCGATTGAGGACTTGAGGGGGGAGGGGCAGCGAACCCTGCGAATCACCTTACACTCCGGCGCTCACACACAGCGCGTCGGATGGTGTAGCCGTGACAGCGGCCTTAAAATTTCCAACAACGATCGGCCCGAGCCCGTTCCTCGGCGTGGAACGCTCGGCGCGCGGCTACCGCTGGGTCGAGCGGCTCGACCCTTCGCGCGCGCTCGTCGCCGCCGCCATTTCGCAAGGCCACGGCTTGCCTGAACTACTTGGCCGCGTGCTCGCCGCCCGCGGCGCCGACGCGCACACGGCCGCGCGCTACCTCGACCCGTCGCTCCGCACGCTCCTGCCCGATCCTGCGCGCTTTCAGGACATGGAGAAGGCCGCCGCGCGCTTCGCTGCCGCAATCGCAAAAGCCGAGCCGATCGCCGTGTTCGGCGATTACGACGTCGATGGCGCGGCCTCGGTCGCGCTGATCGAGCGCTTCCTGCGCGCGCATGGGCAAGTGCCAGCGACTTACATTCCCGACCGTCTCACCGAAGGCTACGGGCCGTCGCCGGACTCTCTCGCTGGCCTCGCCAAGGAGGGCGCGCGCCTCATCCTCACCGTCGATTGCGGCACGACTGCCGGGCTTGCGATTTCCGCCGCCAACAACGCGGGCGCGGAAGTCATCGTCATCGACCATCACCAGGCCGACGAAGCACTGCCTCCGGCCTACGCGGTGCTCAATCCGAACCGGCAGGACGATCTTTCGGGGCAGGGGCACCTTGCCGCCGCGGGCGTCGTGTTCCTGTTCCTGGTGGCGACGGCGCGCGCGCTCCGCCGCCAAGGCTTCTACGGCGCGGCGCCTGAGCCCGATCTCCTCGGCCTGCTCGATCTCGTCGCGCTTGCCACAGTCTGCGACGTCGTGCCGTTCAAGGACGTGAACCGCGCCTTCGTCGCGCAAGGGCTCAAGGTCCTGCGCCTCCGTCACAATCAAGGCTTGCGCGCGCTCGCCGACGCCGCGCGCATCGACGCCGCGCCGAATTGCTATTCGCTCGGCTTCGTGCTCGGACCGCGCATCAATGCCGGGGGCAGGGTGGGCGCATCTTCGCTCGGCGCGCGGCTCCTTGCCACCGACGACGACATCGAGGCGCGCGGGCTCGCGGCCAAGCTCGAAGCCTTCAACGCCGAGCGGAAAGCGATCGAGGAGCGCATGCTGGAGGAGGCCTTCGCCTCAGCCGATGCCGCGCTTGCCGCCGATCCCGGCCTGCCGTTGCTCTTCCTAGCGGCTGAGGGCTGGCACAAGGGACTGCTCGGTCTGGTGGCCGGCCGCGTCGCCGAGCGCTTCCGGCTTCCGTCTTTTGTTTCATCACTCGAGCCTGACGGCTTCGCCACCGGCTCGGCCCGCTCGATCGCCTCGGTCGATCTCGGCGCCGCGGTGCGGAGCGCCGTGCATGAAGGTTTTCTCGTCAAAGGCGGCGGCCACGCCATGGCCGCGGGCTTCAAGCTCGAGCGCACCAGGGCAGAACGGCTCGTCGCCTTCCTGCGCGGGCGGCTGGCGGGACCGGTGGCGCAAGCGGACCGGTCGCGCGCGCTCCCCATCGACGGCGCGCTTACGGCCGGCGCCGCCACCATCGAGCTGATGGATCAGCTCGACCGCGCCGGGCCTTACGGG